>ERZ1292625.28-Hain-H41-01um-R1-28-length-243526-cov-11_pt6 | contig 29231 bp, 27 predicted proteins | sample MGYA00564400_ERZ1292625 | MGnify/ENA primary metagenome ERZ1292625 (study PRJEB36523, sample SAMEA6512639) | groundwater metagenome | collected 2019-01-08 | study: AquaDiva: Metagenomics assemblies of 32 groundwater samples | reverse complement strand
AAACTAATCAAACTAATCAAACTAATCAAACTAATCAAACTAATCAAACTAATCAAACTGATAAAACTGATAAAACTGATTTGACGAATAATTTTAAATATAATTATACAGATGGTGATTTTAATGAATATAATATCGTAAAGGAATATGATCAATATAATTTACAATTTATAATCGATACTGCAAAAAATAAAAATATTACTTTATCTGATAATATTGTTAAAGAACTGATAAATAATACCATAGATAAAAAATTCATATGGGATATTATCAATGCGGAATATAAGCGATGAATAAGATTGTGATGGATATAGATGATGAGTTAATATAAAACAGATTACATATTTAATAAAATAAAATTGATTTTTTAATCCTTAAATTATTAAATACAGACTTATTAGACACAAACTTATTAAAACTACACGATTTAAAATGCAAAATAGTCGCCTGCAAAAAGTTAAAAATACAATTTCTAATGAAAAAGACCCGTTAGAAAAAAATGAAGCGAAAGGCGTTTATCAATACGCTATTCAAAATACGGCAACTGGAACACATATAACACGTGTTCGAAATTTGCCACCAAATTATGTTCGAAATACGATGAATAAATCATCTCGCGTCGTTAAATTTGGAATCAAGAAATAACTTGAAATTGGGAAATAATTTGAGACTTGAATTTGCGCCAGATTACTTTGGTTGTTTGGATTCCGCATTGTGATTATTAATCAATGCCATATAAACACGTTCCTTATACGTGTATAAATTTTTTAATTTTTTATTGATATCCAAATGTGCGGAAATAATTTTATCTCGAATTGTATTTTGTTCTATGGTTAAAGACTCGAGATTTTGCTGTGCCTTCTCATATTCCACTTCTAATTTATTTAATGCGTCTTGAATTGTTTCTTGATTTGCGTCTTTTGTTTTATCGGGTTTGTCGGGTTTATCGGGTTTATCGGGTTTATCGGGTTTATCGGTTTTAATATCGATATCGGCAGAATTTTCATCAATAGATGCCAATGATGAAGATATAAACGATGTATGCGTTTTTAATTCATCATCATATTTCACACTCATTCCTATTTTATTTTTTAAATTATATTTAAAACTTAATATATATGATTACTGAAATGATTAATAAATTGGATGACGCGAATAAAAAAAAATTTAAAGATAGATACAGCGTGGAAAAAAGAATTAAAGAATCCGCCGAAATTAGAAGAAAATACGCAGATAGAATACCTGTGATATGCGAGCCTATTAAAAAATCTACTATTGTTATGGATAAAGTTAAATTTTTAGTTCCAACGGATTTAACGGTCGGGCAATTTATCTATGTGATTAGAAAACGAATTAAAATTCGTCCAGAAGAGGCGGTTTTTATTTTTATGGGCGCGGATAACACATTACCACTTGCGAGCGATTTAATAAGTGTCCTATACGAACAAAAAAAAGATAAAGATGGTTTTTTATATATGGTTATCAGCACAGAAACAACATTTGGATAAATTAAATATTCGAATAAATTAAATATTCGAATATAAAAAATAATTAAATTAATAAATTAATAAATTAAATTACAAATAATTAAACAATCGACAATTAAATTATTTTTTTTAAGATTTAAACGAATATTACAATAAATATGACAAATATATGATTTGTGCAGTATGAATATTATTAAGTCATATGGAATATGTTGTTGTAGGCAATCTATGATAGATGGTATTGAAATTTTGCTGATTAAAAAAACAGTAACTTATAATTTTTGCGAATTCGTTCATGGTAGATACAAAAAATACAACGCTGAACATTTAATTAAATTATTTTCAGGAATGACATTTTTTGAAAAAAAAGACATATTAAGTTTAAATTTTTCGTTAATGTGGTATAGAGTATATAATAATTATCCGGAGAAAACAGGTATGAGTTCCACATATTTAAAGAAAAAAAATAAATTTGAAATAAGTTTTTTACACGATTCTGGTATCTTATTAAATAAATTAATCAATGGAACTATAAATGTGGATACAATATGGGAAATACCAAAGGGAAGAAAAGATTTTTATGAAAGTGATATTGAAACAGCAATTAGGGAATTTACAGAAGAAACAAATATAGAAGAGGCAAAATATAAACTTGAATTAAGAATAAAACCATATATTGAAACGTTTATTGATTTTGGTATAACTTATCAAAATATTTATTATTATGCGACTGCGGTATCCACATGGGAACCAAATGACAAATTTAATAATAAACAAACAGACGAAATATCTGATATTAAATGGACGTCCATAAATAGGATAAAGCAATTAAAATATGAAACAAAATCTGCATACAACAGAAATATAAAAAAATATAAAAAAATAATTAAGCGATATCAAAATGGATAATTATCGGAAATAATTTAAATATAAATTTAGTATAAAATAATATTTTTTTTTTAATAAAAATAGATAGAATTGGATTAAATAGAATTAGATTAAAATAGAATTAGATTAAATAGAACACCATTTATTAATATATAGTATGCGAAGTTATATATTACTCGATCGCCGATATTGTTTGGAACATAATACAACTAATAAAAAACTTAAATGGAATATAGAATTTTCGCCGATGACAAATACATTGGGTGGTAATGAATATTCGAATGCATTATGTAATGTGGGAGACAATTTACGTAATATTAAAGCAATTAAGATATCAAATTTTGTCCTAAATATCGACCCAACATACCTAAATGGGCAACAAATTATAACTATACTTATCGATGAATTCGCATCGCAATCATATATTTCGCAAAGGAGATTTCATTTCATAGGTAGATTAACACCATTGGCAAGTGGGATGCATGCAAGTTATATTGTGGAATTTGACAACAGAATACAAGGTACGGGATACTATGAAAATAACAATCGTCGCTCGAATAATACGGGCATTTATCATTTTAACAAAATATATAATCAGTTATCCAGCATCACTGTTTCCTTCGGGGATTTACAAAACATAATACCTTTATATGCAGACCAAATGAGTTTTGCATATGATATGATATCTATGGGTGTTATAACGTTTTCCTCTGCTCATAATATACCATCGAGCATCACGTCGAGAGTTTATATAACTGGTTTCAACACAAATCAACCAATTACGGACGCGGAATTAATTAGGAAAATTAATAGTTTAGATGGAGTTATCGCTACATATCTTACAACAACTACATTAACGCTGACAACCCTGTTAGGGGAAACAATACCTGTAAGATTTGGCGCGCAAGACGCAGGTGCAATTTGTTATATGGAATATCATAGAGTATTTATACCATTGGAATTTATAATGTAATCCAATTCTAATATCATGGTAATCTACAATTAATAATTCACTGACTGGATTATTTTTTTATATTTATAGATTATATTTAATATATGAGAGATATACATAAATATGTTATATTTGTAATAATATTTGATGCAGTTTGCGCAGGTGGCCTGATTGCAATTTATAGGCAATATCCGGATAGTTATATCCCAATAATGATATGCGGATTATCCATAACTTGTATATTTAATATCGCATTTGGATATGTATTTGGTAGGAATGTTGCGTGATTGATAAATATGAATTATATTTTGATCTTCAATCAAAAAAATATAAAGTTTCATTTTATCATAACTTTAACAAATTCATCCATAAATTCTATTATTATTTCTGTTGTAAAACCAATCTCTTTAAAATCTTCCATAATAAATTTTACTTGATTAATTGCATCTTTATATTTTTGAGTATCTTTTTCACAATATCTTGGTAAGTTGCATATTATTCTTACGCAATTTGGTATATTTGCTAACATATCATCAAAATTATTTTCACTAATTGTAATTTTTGTATCAGTCGCAAATTGTAAAGTACTTTGACTACACGTCATCTTACCGATTGCATTTTTTTTCATTTTTAAATATAATTTACTTTTATTAAAATGAAAGTGTTCTTTTGTAACAAACATTTTACATTTTTTATATAAATACTGAGCATATATATTCATATTATCCTCTGAACGAACATTTCGTTCAAATATTTCTTTATCTTCTTTACATATAAGAAGTTTTAAATTATCTATCACAAGTTTCATATATAACTTATCATTATAGTCTATGTTTAAAAGTTCTTCAAATTTAGAGTCACGTCTAAATTTAAATAATAATTCACAGACACATTCACACATAACAATTTTAGTAGAAACAACACACCATGGACATCTATTTCTAAATGTAAGAATTTGCCATTTATCAATTTTACCATAATTATCTTCTTTCTTATTATCCTCGCTATCTTCTTTCTCATTATCTTCTTTAATTTCTTCTTCATTATCCTCTTCTTCATTATCCTCTTCTTCATTATCCTCTTCTTCATTATCTTCTTTAATTTCTTCTTCGTTGTCAGTATTAATTTCTTTTTTATTATTTTCCGCGATTTGTAAATACGTACTATTATATTCCTCGTGAAGTTTAATAAATTTTTCTGTTTTTTCTAAGATACTGATATCCTGTATTTTAGTTGCTATATATTTCAATACCGTTATTGTTAATTTGTTATCATTTTTTTTAAGTAAAGTCTCACATATAGTATCAAGTTTCTTATCAATGTCGCTTGCTTTATTTTCACTCATTTTAAAATATGAAATTCAAATTATTATATACTTATTCTAATACAATTAAATTCAATTTTTTAAAAATAATAATATATGTAAATATTATAAATTAGTATTACATAGTATATATTAGATATGAGTAGTGTTGTATTTAATTTAGTTTATAACGCGGTTGCCAAATCCCTCAATAGAAATTTAACAACTAATGAAATGCTTTATATTAATAATTTCATAAATAATAATTTACAATATACATATGGATATCCGGATAATATTATTGCAGATAGTATAAGTAGAAAAATATTATACGATTATTATGGAAAATATAATAAACAAAATGCGCAAAATCAACAACCACAGGGGCAGTTTCAATCTAATTTTGGCAATCAATTTACTAATCGGCAAAATCCGCAGATGTCAAATCCACAGATGCTAAATCCGCAGATGGCAAATTCACAGATGCCGATAATTAATAACATATCTAAAAGCACCCCACATAATGAAATACTTAATATGCATGAAATACAAAAAGAAAATTTACGAATGGAATTTGAAGAAGAGGAACAAAAATATATACAAATTGACAAAAAAATCGCAGACGTAAAATATATCAAAAATCCAAAAGCAGATACCGAAAAGATATTAAAACATTATTTAATATTCGATAGTAGATATAGAAGTTTAGAAATAGATGGAAATAAAATACGTTGGAGATATATGTATGATCCAAATCCAACACAAGGTATGGTATGTAGTTCTGATTTAATCGAGAACATAATATCTATGAAATTATTACAACCTATTATACCCTCTTACCATAATAATGCCAATACGGGTCGTATATCGTTTTATATAGAGGAGATACCACAATGCGTAATATGTTCAAGTAGGCGATATCATTTCCTAACTAAAACAAATGCCAATTTGACAGATAGCAAATATATAGAATGCCAAACAGAAGATTACTCAGATGGGGTATTTCACTTCGATATACCCATTCGTAGTTTGGATTTGATGACATTTAGTTTTGGAGACCCGACAACTATATTAACGCTTAAACCAGATAGATCTACCGCCACAATTACTTATGCTAATCCAGTTGTGATAACATTGTTGCGGGATGATATAGATTTTGCAAATGGCGACCATATCTATATACACGATTTCATATACCCAACAAGTCCAGATAGCGCTGATTTTAAGAAAACAAGTGCAGTCCTACGCAATGAATTTGGATATACAATAACTAATAAATCAAGTAGCACGCTGTTTGAAATCGCAACCGTTGATACATCTTTGGTATCAAGTTTAGCAGGACTGCAAATAGTAGTATTTTTCGACCCGCATAGATTTATATTTGGGATGGAGTTGGAATGTATCAAAACAAAAAAAAATTAATAATTATGGATTTATGAATTTATGTATTTTCTTCCATAATTTCGAGCATATTATTCACATAATTATATATCGTATCGTGTCCAATTTGTTTAAAATCTTTTTTAATACTGATAGATTGATTTTTCCATATATCATTATGTACCTGATTACTACATATGATACCTACTGCTAACATTACATTATTCAGCACAATATTTACACTATCTACATCAATAATATAATCAGAACCTTCTTCATTTTCTGCAAGGATATTTGAATTAATTTTACGTCCAATAAATTCTTCACAAATAGATTTATAACCCACCGGAAATCTATCTTTTAATGATTGAAGTGTAATTCTACTGTGTTTAATTATTCTATTTTTAAATGAAGTATTACTTTCTCCATATTGAGGAAACATTATACTTTTTAATTTTTTAGAATCTCGAATACAATCATAAAAATATTTAATTATATTGAAATTTTTTTTCATTGTTTCTCGATATATTTCTTGTTGCGCATCCTCGATTTCTTGTTTGATTTCTTGCTCGATTTCTTGTTTAGTTTCTTGCTCGATTTCTGGTTTAGTTTCTTGTTTAGTTTCTTGTTTAGTTTCTTGTTTAATTTCATTTATATTTATATCTGAAAAATCTGATTCATTATAATCTTCTTCATCTTCTTCCTCATTATTATCTTTCTCGTTATTATCTTCTTCTTCTCTATCATCATCATTCTCAATATCATACTTTTCATTAATATATTGTAATTTTTTCTTGTATTCGTCAATTAAATATTTTTTATATTGAGTTATGAATTTCGTGTTGAGTTTTTTATCAGATTTCATATTTTCAAATTCATAACATTGTTCAATAAATGTTATGAATGGTTTTCGTTGAAATGTATAAATTATCGCTTTTATAAATTCCGGATCAGTAATATCGACCCCATTTATCTTTATAATATTCGTAAGTTTATCCATATTTCTTAATCTGTATATAATTTTGATAAATATTTTCAATTTTGGAAAAAAAGAAAATCATCATATTAACCTTCGAGATTTTTATTATTCTGCGATAATTTCCTCAATATCTTCCTCAACATCTTCTGTATTTTCGAGTTTCTCAAAATCTTCAACTTCTTTGATGTCCTCAACTTTTTCGGCTTCTTCGGCGTCTTCGACTTTTTCAGATTCTTGGACTTTTGGCGCCTTTGTAATATTGGGTAATTTATATTCTTCACGTTCTCCCGAATATTTAATCAGTAATTTAAACAAATTCTGTATTTTTTTTCGTTCGTCGTTATCATCAGGCCAACCCATACATACAAGAATATCAACAGCTTGGTGCAATATTTCTTTTTCAGGTTTAGAATGCGGACCTTTTACTATTTCCGCCATATGAAGAATTATTTTAGATTTCACTTCATTGCGATTTATTTCATTGCGATTTATATCAATTCCACTCATATTTAGAATATATTACGATTTTAGAATACTCACACCAAATTTCTTTAATTTACTAATATTTAGGGTAATTAAATTCAATTTTTTAATAAAAAAATATTATATAATTAATCCAGTGAAATTTACTTAAATGGCGTTTCTCTCATAATTTTAAACATAATATCTATATATTCCCACAAGGCATCTCCCATCCGTTCAAAGTTTTTATATATGATATATACTCTCATTAGATATTTCCTATTATTAATATTTTGAAATTTATTTATTATCAATCTTATTGCATTTGGAATATTTTTAAATATTATCAATATATCACCCGCGGAATTTATTATTTTATTTCTTTCCAACATAAGAGTTTCACTATCAATTCTTTTATGTTTAATTTGACGATACATCATTTCAATCAGCGGATGTTTAATTTTATCACCATTTAAATGATTTGTAATACACGTGCCAAGTTGGAGTAGGTGTTTATCATGATTTTGATGTCCCATATGTGGAGAATTAAAATGCTCGCCTACTTCCGGAAATAATGAAATATATAAATTAATTTTTTCATCAAATGTTATAATGTATTCTTCTGTCTTTTTCGGCATCGTATAATTATTCTTGGACTCATATATTTTAATATTTTCTATGAACTGCATTGTTTTCGCGGAATTTAAATCATTTTCAGATGCAATTTTTTCAATATCAGCTTGCTCAGCGACATTATTTTCAACAATGTCTTTTTTAATAATATTTTTCACATCATCCTGTTCTGCAACGTCTTTTTCAACATCTGAAAATTCACTTGCGGAGTTCCATTCGCCATCAGTAGGAGTATTATTCAAATTAGGTATCTCTTTAATATCTCGAACACTGCCTTCGTTGGTAGTTTGAAGTTGTTTTATATTTATACATCGTTCTTCATATGATTGTATATATTCCATACAATTTAAATATTTTTTGAATGATTTATTTTTTTGCGAAATCCGTTTAATTATTTCTCCATATTTAGATGGATTTATATCACGTAATGCAATATATAATATTACATCAGTGTGGGATTTATCATTGTAGTATATTGATTCACGAACTGAATTTATTAAGTCTTGTGTTGTTGGTGTTTGATTATTCATATTTATTTATTAAATTAATTTTCAATTTTTAAAAAAAATATTAATTATACTTAAATTTCATTTATCTAATGACATAAAAACATTATAAATTCTGCAACACCCGCAACCGCTACAAATAAACGAAATATAAATTCAAAAATAATCCACACCATTATTTACTGATATAATTATCATAAAAAAAATCAATTTTTTATTAATTTATCATTTACTCAATTCGTAATCCATATATTTAATAAATTCATCCATAAATTTTATTATAGTTGTAGTCGTTAAACCCATCTTATTGAAGTTTCTTAAAATAATACCCACCGAATATATTTTTGATTTATATATAGATGCATTATCAACAACACATGGCAAGTCGCAAATTGCTCTTACACAATTTGGTATATGTGCTAAAATAGAGTCAAAATTATCTTCGTCGATAATTTTTAACGGCAGATAATCATCAGCATAAAATTGTGAAATGATTTTACCACGGATTTTTTTACCAATTGCAGATTTTTTTATTTCAGAGTATAATTCATCTTCTTCATAATCTTCTTCTCTGATAAATTTACAACATTCTTCATATAAAAATCTATTATATATATCCACATTTGAATTACCATATTTTTGGATAAATTCATCATATTCAGTATAACTTAAAAATGATTTTAATTTTTTCTCTATACTTTCCATATTTCCATCATCGGAATAATCAATACTCATTATTTTTCTAAAAGTGGGCTCATTTTTCAATTTAAATAAAATCGGATAAATATATTCAGGAAATGGCATGTTATTCAACGGACAATTTCGCATCACTTTATTAATTTGTAATTTTGACGCGCCCATATATGGATATTCGTTATCTTTCTTGATATCTACTTCTTCTTCCTCTTCTTCCTCTTCTTCGTTTTCTTCCTCGTCTTCTTCTTCGTCCGCTTTGTAATCTTCGTCTTTTTTTTCCGTTTCATCTTCCTCGTTTTCTTCTTCATCGTCTTCTTCTTCCTCGTTATCGTCTTCCTCGTTATATTTATCTTCTTTGCAGTCGTTGGCATTTTCCATATTTTTTTTTAACGTCTTACATTGTTCTCCTTTGCATTTAAGATCTTCTTTAAGTTTATTGATATCCTTAATTTTAGGAATTATTTTACTATCTTCTTTTTTGTCATCCGTATTTTCTATATCTTTTCCAAGTGCTCTATTTATTTTTCTTTCGTATTCAATATCAAGTTCTCTATTTAATTTTTCGTATTTAGCAGTTATTATTTTATCGCGATCTTCTTTAATTTTTTCCGCAATTTGCAGATACGTACTATTATAGTCCTCGTGAAATTTAATAAATTCTTCGGTTTTTTCTAAAATACCGATATCCGATATTTTGGTTGCGATGTATTTTAATACCGTTATTGTTAATTTGTTGTCATTTTTTTTAAGTAATGTTTCGCATGTAGTATCGAGTTTCTTATTAATATCGTATGCTTTATCATTGGTTTTATCGTCGACATATGAATTTATGAAAATATTTTCACTCATTTTAAAATATGAATAAGTATAATTAATATTTAGTATATTTACAACAATTAAATTCAATTTTTTAAAAAAAATATTATTTACAAATCGATATTTTATACTTGACAAAACATAACATAAATTCATCGAGTATATACGAAGATAATCCCATATCCGTGAAACATTTTACAATCTCTGGCAATTCATTTCGATGATCGTGTATTAGTGAATCACATATTATATTAATATATACGGGGATATGTGCCATCATACAATTAATATGATTTTCACTACCTATACTACATTCGCCTTTGAAATACCATCCGCAGTATTTAAAAAATTTCCCGTTATTGGTTTTTAAAGAGTCGACAAGTAAATTATGAATTTGTATATAAAGTCTATGATTTCCAGAATTAAGAATTTTTACAGAATTTATTGTAACAAAATCATAACATTCTGTAAATAATCGACGTGAAAATACTTCCATTTTTGTTTTCTTCTCAATATCTGCATATATTTTATATTCGCGCCAACGATGTAAAATATCAATTATATCATCTGTATTTTTATAATCATACGTCAAACAATATTTAAATTCATTATGCCTTTTCATAGTATGTAAAAATTTACATACAAAACAATCTATAATATTGCGGTTTTCATTATAATCTATATATTTCATTCCACATAAACCACATATGGGATTATCGATAGTAAAATTATTTTCACCTTCGATTTGATTTTGTTCATTCGAATTTTGTTCAATCTGGTCTTTCATTTCGGCCGAGTTTGGTTCATTCGAATTTGTGGAATTTAAATCGTGTTTTTGCTCTATTGGTTCTATTGGTTCCGCGGATTTTACCGGTTCTACCTTTCCATCATATTCTTTATTTAAATTAGTAATAAAACTTGTGATTTTATCATAACTTGATACACGTGCGTTGCGTAATAAATAATCGATTATATGCATGTTGTATTCGATACTTACATTTTTTTTTATTAATTCATGGATGGAATTAATTGTTTCGCGTTTAAGTTTGGTTGAAATCATTTTTATATATTTCAATATAATTAATTTCAATTTTTAAAAAATTATGATAATATATAATGTGGGGAGAAGAAGAACCTATGTTCAGGTATGTGCTCGGTTTTACAGTATTCATAATAGTAGTTGTGCTGGTATCGGTATTCGCAATAAAACAAAAATCGCCTTTCACATCGTGCCAAAATAAAGTAGATGAAATTAGAGGTATAAATAAGCAAATAAGATTTTACCAAGATGCACTAAATAGTGGTTATTATGATAATAAACCAATGAGTTATTCGCAAAGTGAAGATTTTCAAAATCAAATTTCTAATTACAGAAGTAGAATTTATGAAATTAATCAAAGATGTCCAGAAGAACCATAATCAGAGAAATCGCGTGTATAATTTTGTTTGAATATATTAAATATTATAATTATTAATATAATTATAATAAGGACAATTATTACAATCAATATCATATTTACATCTTTCTTTCCACCTGATTTATTAATAATATTTATTTGTTTTTTAAATATATTATCTAAAATTATACATAATTTATCATCTGCATTTTTAACGTGTATTATATCAAATGTTTCTACATAAATTTCAAAATCATTTATATTTTTTTTAAGTTCGTCGCCAACCATTTCACTAACCGTTGATTGTTTTACTAATGATTCTTCAAAGAATATAAATTCTTTTTCATTCATATCGGATACACACTCTTTTAATATTTTTTCATCTTCATATTTTTCTATATTAATTTCATATTTATTATATAATAATAAATGTAATATATTAATTACATGTAATTTATTACCTATAATTATTATATTTTTATTACTATAAATCAAAAGATTTATTATAACTACAAAATCATAATAACGATGAATTACATGCATTAGATCTTTATAAAATATTTTATTATCAGGTAATGTTTTATTGTCAGAAACAAATTTATTATATACACTGAGATAATTCTCAATATCAGTTTCAATGGAATCTAACATATTCATAATTTTATTATGAAAATTTGGATTTTGTAATGCAAAATAACGTCTGCTAAGATTTAAAATTTCATTAAACTCACTGATATAATATTCTTTTCTGTCTACTGCAACACGTTTTATTTTTTTAAATATTTCTAATAAATCATTCACAAAAGTATTAGGTTTTGATTCAACTGGATCGCCAATAAATAATTGATTTATACGAATCACATATTGATGCACTATTGATATAAATTCCTCATGCGATATACCTGAACCTGCAATATCAACATTATAATTAAATGAATTTATGATATACTTAATTAAATCAGATCGTATTAAAAATGCATTTGAACTTTTTCTCGCATTAAAATAAGGATCGCATTTATACAATATATTATCTGTTCTTGTCTCTGTAAATATTAGAAAATCCGACTCATTTCTAATTCCTTTATAAAATTCTTGTAATAATTTTTCCGTTCTATCATCTGGATATTTAACCTCATTTGTTGATATTCCATTAATTACCCTATTGTATATAAAATGTAAATCTTTATCTTTATTTTTTAAATTGATATTAATCATCGCCTGTAATGCGGAACTATAATCATATTCGTTGTCTTGAAATTCATCACTACCGCATATTAAATATTTATATTTTCTTTTATTATATATGACGTTTACGTTTGCAACTAATGCTAATTTTTTTGTAATATTTTTCTTAAATATTTTATTCATATATGGTAAATCACCAGTTTGAATTAAAATTTCATGTATAATATCAACTATTGGTCTATTTTTACATGGTAGATCTTCCGTACGACTTATTAAAATTTCTTTACCATCGAAATAGCAATTTACCAATTTAAACGGATCATAACTTTTAAATTTATCATTATATATATCATTATGAAATGATATATTAAATATACTTCGATTTGCAGTATAATAATCGTCATCTATTAAAACGCATATTTTTTTCCTTGTAAATGCTACGAAATGTAATAAACATAAAAAAATTCTTAATTTAAAATCATGTGCAATATCAAATAATATATAAATGTAAGGAATATATATTTTATATATTATTTCTAATATTTTTTCATATTTTAATTTTTCTAATAATGTAATATTTTCATTTATTATACGCATGAGATACAACATCATATATTCATTTGTTGTTATATTATAATTTTTCATTTCGAGATGCATATTTCTGAAATGTTCTATCTGAGATTTAATATTCTCTTCTCGACTGAGTGGATTTTTTTTACGTATATCTAAAAAATTTGTAAATTTTTGTCTAAAATTAAGATTAATATTAAAATTTATATCTTTATTCATATTTATTATGGTGTGTTGATTTACTCTACTAATTCCATTTGCGATCCATTCTTTGTCTCCTATAAAATTAACATATACATCAAACCCATCTATAAGTTTGTGAATATTATCTATTTCTCTGCAATCTTTACTGTCCAAAAGTTCGCTTCCTGAATTTTTATATCTAAACATATATATTAAACTATTATTAATATCTGTATAACCCGCCATAATATTGGATATATTATAATCTTGGAGAGACATTTTTTCATGCGGTGGTTTATGATGATAATGATATGTATTGACATAATCTGCTAATAGTATATATTTTTCATCTTCTGGATAAAATAAATTTGAATTGAGCATTTATGTATATAATACTTATCTTACAAATAATATAAAAAAAAATAACTTACTCGTTTTTATATAAATTAACATCTCTATAAATCATCATAAGAAAATACATTTCCAAATCTAAACCGATATCTAATATAAGAATTGTATTTGCCAACCAAATACAATTTTTGTAAAAATCAATTACCAAATTTGTATTTGTGAATTGCTGATATTCGAAATATTTATGAATAATGGATTGATATGCAATATTTATATTTTTTATTATTTTATCATTCAGTTCATTTCCTCTGATTTCTCCATCATTGGAAATTCTATTAATATCCAATAAATGAAACGACGAAACGCATAATTGCTGATTATGTTTTATTTTTTCAATAATAGTATTTATTCTAACTTCTCCCATATCAGTTTTGGAAAATATTAAATCTAAATTTCTCAAATCTAATGAATAATTACCACCTATCACCAATGAAAATCTTAAATTATGAAATATATTATGATATTTTTCACACATTGGAAATTTTATAGACATATTAAGATTAATATCGCCTTCATATATATAATTTCTCTCTAATTGTAGAAAATAATTATTTAATCTAATACGAAATAATTTATGTTCCTCTTGAATGGCATCGACAATATGTTGTTCATTTTCGTCAGTTTTTATATTGTCATCCTGTATAAGAATTTTATTTTGGTCATACTTAATAGGGAATGGATTTGTCTTCGTCAAATGTTTTATTGGCGTATTATCATCAGTATTGGATGATATATATGGTAAATTAAACCATATTTCGCCATTTTCACATTTATATTCTTGACGTTCTAATTGCATAGGTACATCTTTGGGTTTCCAAAACATTGGATCTATATTATTTCCATCTGGTCCTAAAATAGGAATATAGTCGCCGTCTTGTTCTGTTTGTTGATTTTCTAATTCTTGTTTTTCTAATGGTGTAAGTGATGATTTAATGTTTTGCGTAGTTTGTAATTCGGCGCCATGTGTAGTTTGTAATTCTGCATATTTTATCTCCACGGTTTTAATTTGTTTTATAATCTTTGGACTTTCTATATGTGAATTATCTGCGGTTTTATTATCCGTAGTTTTATTATCCGTAGTTTTATTATCCGTAGTTTTATTATCCGTAGTTTTATGTTTAATTTTCTTTCTTTTATAATCGCTAATATATTTAATTGCATCTTCTAATCCGGATATTTTTTCTTTTAATGCGATTATTTGTTTTTCATTTTCATTTAATTTATTTCTAATATCTAATATTTCATCCGCGGATGATTTATATTCGTTAGTTTTTTTAATAGCAGATGTTTGTTTTGATGGAAATACATTTAATAAACTATTTTGATTTGTTAAATATGTATTTTCAATTTCATAATAATCATCATCTGGTAGATTACAAGATAGACCATCTGTGCTCCTTCGTGAAAATATAATACCCATCTATTAAATATTTTATTAAAATGAATATATAAAATCAATTTTTATTAACAATTTTTAAAGATAAAATGACATTAATATATAAATGTATTGTAAAAAAATTATTTTAGACACCGATAATAAACCTACTATAAATTTAGATGGTTCCCTAACGTGGTATGTGTCCAATAGTAAAAATTTTCAGGAGGGATATGTGTATTTAGGTGAAAATATAAAAAATATTGTAGGTATTAGATTATCACCAACCCGATGGGAAAAAACACCAGAACCATATAATACGGGAAATTTATTGCGATATACGATACTAATAGACGAACTATCTGGACAATCCTTTATTTCCGGTGATAAGAATTTTCATTTTATGTTGTCTGCGAGTGGTCTGTCTGATATTGATACGTCGAGCGCATATTATTATTTAGATTTGATGCCCGCTAATAAAGGTTATTATTGGTTCAACAATCCAATTACAGAATTGACAAAACTAACATTATCGTTTGGAAGTCCGTTTAATTCATTTAGATTGCGAACGCAATATATGCGGTGTAGAATAGTTCAGCAAAGTAATCCGCAACAATTTATATCGACAGATAATCCTGCAAATGCGAATTATTATTACGAACAACCATATTACGCCGTGGGTGAAATTGTCTATATACAGGGTTTCACTACCGGAAATACGACCACAGACCAAGCATTTATTGCCAATTTTGATACGGCGCGAACGGTAAATACTATTTCGGCGGATGGTTTCACCGTGAATTTAAATGCGTCTGGTGTAGTATCATCTCCTAATATTTTATATGTGGTGGTTAAAACATTGCGGTTTAGAAGTATATTTTCCATTGATGTTTTTTATAATGGAAAAGAAGAACATGAATAAAATATTGAAATTAAAATATTAATGTAAGGATTAATAGTAAATTAAATTTATATCTATAATCTATATATTTATATAAATGAATATTAATCCCGCGTCAATATCAATATCAACATCAATATCTGATCATCTTATGGATGAAATTAAATCAGACGATATAAATAACACAATACAAGATTATATAAGCGACCATAAAATCCGCATAGCACAAGTTCTTTTAGACTCCAATAACGCGCAAAGTGTTGGGAATGATTTACGTTGGGATGTGGTGAATTATAATATTATTTCAAGTGGCAATGTGTGTGTCGCAAATTCTATAAAAAATATAGTCGGCATTCAAACAAACGGATTTAGAATGTCCCACACAAGTTATGGTCTGTATCCAATATTCACAATGTTAATTCGCGAACTTGCCGCGCAATCGACCATTGCGCATCAAAATAGAAGATTTCATTTTATGTATCAAATGTCGAGTATTACAAATTTTAAACCATATGATAGCACAATGTCGTATCGGGAATTTTTGCCAATTATGAACACTTATTTATTTAATAGACCAGTTGTGGAATTAAGTAGTATAACGATAAGTTTGGCAAATCCATTAGATGTTATTCGCATTCCAAGAAAAACGATAACTATATCGAGTGAAAATTTTTCATCTGCGGTTTCCTCAGTTATAACTATCGGCGACCATCAATATAAAAGTGGGGATTTAATTTACATAACTGGATTTAATACAATAGATCCAATTGGAGATGTTCTTTTAATTAACGCCATAAATTCTACGTCTGGTATAACATCTACATATGTTAGTCCTACGCAAATATCTATTCCGGTAAATTTAGTTGGCAAAACTCCAACAAGTTCTACCGTTACGATTGTAAATAATAATATGAGAGTTGTTTTTCCAATAAATTTATTATATAAAATTTAATTTATGAATTTTAATATTATTTATAAAAAAATAAATCGTTATTAAACATTTATATAATATAATTCATTATATTTTGATTCCGCAATAAAAATTTTAACTTTTCCATCGATAACATCATATATATTCTGCATAACATGCATTAAATTAAAACTTGAATTATTTTGTTCCACCCTGATAGTATCAAGTAAAATATTATTTTTTCGCATATCGAGAATTTTTATTTCAGATGTGTTTTCATTTTTATCTATATGTGATGTATATAGATATAACAGATTATTGTTATAATGAGCGGATAGTAATGTTTTATCTGTAAAATTAAATAATTTATTCACATTTGGTATAATATTAAACTGATTGCAATTTGGTATATAAATTTCAAATGTATTATTTTTAGAAGGCAGACCATCAGTAAGTCTAAATATTAAATTATTTTCATACGTGGTCATCAGATCATATACAATTGGTGATATCCGTCCTCTACTATCCAAATACATTGAATAACGAATGTTTCCCTCATATATACCCTTTTCATTATAATTGTATATACCTCCTAATGCAGATGAAAAATACATCTTACCATTTTTCGTAGATAATATTTTTTGTATATTTGGATCATAACTTGCACCTAAGAAATAGTTATTTTCGCGATAAAATCTGCTTGGTTTTTCGTCGTGTATTTTATAAAGTTGTTCTGAATTTTCATCATAAACAGTTATCGTATCTTTGAAATTATTTTTAATAATTATATTACCAGTAGATTGTTGAATTTCATTTATAATTTCATCTCCTGATATAAATTCTAATTTAAATTTTTTCGAATGTATTTCATAAGACATTATACACATTTTTTTTACCATTGATGAATTATAATCCGCAGTATAATCAATATCCATGTCTGCATTTGCATCTATATTATCTGATGGGTATAGATATTTGAAAGGCGATGAAATATACATATAACGTCCATTAGTTATATACTGCTGTATTGTTATATATAATTTACCATTATAACTACATAAATTACTTGCAGTATTATTTATTTTTTTATATATACTTTGAGGTTTTTTTTGGATTTCTTCAATTGTATAAGATTTATATTTAGATTTTAATTCTATTAAACGTTTTATATTGGATTTAGTATTAGTTAATTTTAACTCTTCTGATTTAATTAAATTAAATTCAACACTTAAATAATCCACAACTTGTAAATATTCATCGTTATTATGAATAATAAATTGTTTTTCTTTAATGAATGTTTGTGATATATTCGTTGCCATTTATAATAAAATTTGATAAATTTATAGGTAAAAAAATATTCAATTTTATAAAAAAATTACATATTTAAATTTCTACATAATATAATTCATTATTTGCAGTATCTGCTATATATATTTTATTATCTATATTATGTATGGAGTGTATATATGTAGGTTTGGTTTGTTCAATATTTATTGTTTTAAATACAGAATTATTTTTTCTCATATCTAAAATTTGTATCAGTGATGAATTTTTTCCCAAATTTGGTGAAAATATATATAAAAATCCGTTATTGTAATGCATGGTAGTTATGGCGCGTATATGTAGTTCATTAACTTCATTTAGACTGAAATCATACTCACCACTTGAATGGTCGTATATATACATTGAATTATATGATGCATTATTGCATTGACCCAATATTAATTTTTTTTCGTATGTAGTCATAAGGTCATATCCATAATAATTATTAATTTCTAAATTTCCAATTCTATTACAAAATATACCTTTTTCATTATATTTATATATTCTAAGTCCTCCTGAAAAATACATATTTCCAGTTCGCGCGGAACATATTTTACGGCAATAACCCACACCATCTACCAAATCTTTAATTTGGTAAAGTTGTTCAAAATCTTCATTGTAAATTGTTATTTTATCTTTATCTTTAATAATAATATTTCCCGTAGATTGTTGAATTCCATTTGCGATCTCATCTTCGGTTGTAAGTAATAATTCGAATTCTTGTGAATTTATATCATAACAGATAATATGTGTTTTTTTAAGTTCATCAGAATATAACATATTTTCTTCATTATGTTTATTAATATCATAATAATAAAAATATTCCTTAGATAATTTATATTTTATTGTTTGTATATATATTTTATCTTGATAACTCGCTAACTCATCTGATAAATATTTTATAGTGTGGTTTATGGGGTTTGGATTATATATACTACTATTGATATTTTTACTAATATGTTCCATAGTAAAAGACTTATGTTTTTTGGAGTCGGATAAATTATTTTCATGATTTAAATAATATAATATTTTCGCATATTCTGCATTATCTTTAATAATATAATGTTTTTCCTCTAATGGGAGTTGTAAATTCATTTTTAGGTAGTAAATTATTCAATTTTACCTATTCAAAAAAAAAAATATTAATTATTAATTTTATTATTTGCATTTATTATATTCCATCTGCCAATATTTTACTTATCGTCTGCAACATCGATTTCTTCTGCTTCATCAACATCTTCCGCTTCATCCACATCTTCCGCTTCATTTACATCGCCATTTACGCCGTTTGTTTCAGTTTCTGCTTCATCTGTGGTATTTGCAGTTTCCACATGATTTGGATCATCTGATTTTCTTTTTTCCGATCTTTGTTGTTTTCGTTCTTCTTTCCATCGAGCAAATTTATTCATTCTACTATCCATATCGGCATGTGTCAAATCATAGTCCATACCGCAAATATTATGTAATTGTTCAATTACATTTTGAACCGTATTATCGTTGATAGTTTTAACTTTATTTTTACTGACACTTTGTTTCAAACATGCCCCGATACGTAATATAGTCTCATATACGATATTAGTGCAGAATTGCTTAAAATTATTGCTAACACTACTATTGAGATATTCTGGATTATGAACAGACATTTCCATTTTAACAGTTTTACAAATATCACCAACATAACTACTAAAATCAAAATCAAAATCTGTATATTTGGAATATACTGGTTCAACTTCCTCTTTGGATAGTTTATGTCTTTCGCGATATGAGTCATAATCTGCAACCCAACTAACTGCGTGTTTATACGCGTCCAAACTATGAATAAAATTACTCAATGGAACGTTTTTACTAAAATCTGCAGATTGCTCTAATGCGTGATGGAGTTGCATATTATGCTTACCTTCTGCAAGACTATTGCTATATCCATTCCTCGCATATTGCTGCACAATGCAGTCTAAGAAACATGCAATTTTATTACGAGTATTACCAGACATTCTGATACATACCTTATTAATTAATGCAATTGCTCTTGTCCATTGATTATATTTAAGTTGATTAGTAGTTTCTTTCGTTTTCTTATCTGTTTTATATAATTTTAGTGAGTATCTATCGTTTGCCTCAATATAAGTATGGATATCTTTATAGAATTTTTTATCATAATTTGTATTAAATTCCACATTATTAAAAGTATCACTTTTTTGTGCCTCTTTACGTTTTTCCAAATATTCTTTCCTTTGTTGCTCTGAAAATCCACCGACTTGTTTTTTTGTGTCTTCTGCATACACTCCATATACGTGGTCTCGTTCATAATCATCCATCAGCGATTGCCTATATGAGTCTTCCGCATATTTAACCATTTCATAATGTTCTTTATCTAATTTATCAACTGGCGTTTGTTTTCCTTGCTCTGATACTGTTGGATTTGGATTTTGCTTAGTTGGTTTTGGTTTCTTTGGTTTATTTTCCGCTTCAACGAGCGCACGTTTCGTGTTGAATTCACGTGAATTCAAACATACAGACATTAAAATAGATTTTACACGTGCTGGACCAATACCAATTCCGGTGATACTAAATTGAGTTGGTGCTAAATTTTGAACTCGTTTTACTGATTGTTTCTTTTCTTTTTTAGATCGTTTTTTCTCTACTTTTAAATCATCGTTGCCGTCACTATTAGAATTTTCTTGCGTAGTTTCCACAGATGGACTCGTTTTAGTAGTTTTTGATTTGGTAGGTTTAGTTTCTGCAGATGAATTAGATTTTGTAGTTTTTGTCTTGGTAGATTTAGTTTCTGGTTTTACTGTTTTCGTTTCCAAAGATGGACTGGATTTAACAGATTTTACTTTATTTTTAGTTTCCGTCTTGGTGGATTTATTTTCCATTTTAGTTTCCATTTCTTTATTTTCCGACTTGGACGATGTTTTTTTTTTATTTTTTTGTTGTGTTTCTTCGTTAGATGCCTGATTTTGCTTATTTTTACCTGACATTAATTATATAGGTATTATATTTAATATTTAAATGAAATTTTAAAAAATATAGATAAAACGTATTAAATATAATTATAAATGGAAATTTACTAACATAAAAATATCGACATAAAATGTGATATCATTTTATAAATAAAAATGAAATTTATTTACTTAAAATAATAATATATAAAATATACTGGAATGGATAATAAAAACATACTAAATATTAATACGTCTGATAAATTACAATTTTATCATGGCATGTATAAAATTCTTAAAATGTATAAAAATATATACAAGGAATTAGATTATGATAACATATATGATATTGATGGTCTTAATGATTTATTGGATGGCGATTTTGTAATCGACAAAAAATTATTAGATGTTGCAAAATTTCATACATCCATAGAGGATGATATAAATAAATATTACATCGAAGATAACGAATATATGAATGATATGAATATGCGGAGTATGATTTTAGAATTTGAGAAAACATTACCTTATTCCGCAGTAATTAAAAAATTATTACAGGAAATATCAGACCAGATTGTGGAAGATTACAAAAAAAATATTATATATAAATCTGTTATGATATTTCAAGATGGGAATAATATCGGAAAAATTAATAAAACATTTCAAAGTCCAAGACTTTATGCAATCAGAAAAAGTAGGATACCATATGATATTTTACATCCAATCGGCGAATTTGATTTTTTGGCGGATGACATATCTAATACTAACCATAACGAAATATTGGAAATAAAAAATTCATCTTCTAATTCAAGTTCATATAATTCATATGAACCGTATGAACGATATGATAATAATCCTAATAGGACTGTCGTAATTGATAATCCAAATCAACTTAGAATTGATGAAACCGCGAATAATACTACAAATAATATAACGAACGATTTAGCATATACGGATGAACAATTAATTGCGTCGAATAATAAATCTGGTGGTTATAATATATATAACAATCGCCCATCAATGGAATATTATTTTGACTATAAATTTCATAATGAGGGATTTGTATTAAAAAATAAATCATATGATTTTTATAATTTGATTATTATTTTCATAATCGTTATATTAATTATGATTATTTATTTTACTTATTCCACTTATTCCGTATATGATTATAATAATTATAATAATTATAATAATTCTACATTCCATGAATTTTCATATAATAATTATTTTGATTAAAAATCATTTTCAACTACAATGTCATCTTCTTCGGATACCTCATGTTCTTCCGCGAAAGATTTTATCATTTTATTATCAATATTTACAAGCGCATCATTATCATTTTTATCACTATTAATAATATTATTTAATTCTGTTATTGTTGGTTTTGCAGTAGTTTTATTAGGTGGATTTTTATCTAATGTAGTTTTATTGGGTAGATTTTTATTAACTTGATTTGTTTGTGTAGGTTTATCAAGATTAGATTGCACGGTTGATGATTGTGCGGTTGATGTGCTCGATAATACTTGTTCTAATATTGGATGCGTTTTAGTATCTTGTTTCACATCTTGTTTCGCATCTTGTTTCGCATCTTGTTTCGCATCTTGATTATTTGTTTCATCTCCTTCTTGATTATCTTGGTTATGTTTGTATGTTTGCGCATGTGTAAATTCCCCGTCTGGTGGTAATGGATTTCTTCTATGTGGATTATTTCTACGTAATTTTTCTCTTAATAACATTTCTTCTTTTTTCTTATTATCACTCTGTTTTGTATAAATCCACACAACTAATGCAACAAGTAATACAATTATAATACCGATTGATACAAGCATCCAAGTGCTCATTGTTTCCCCAGAACTTTCCGTTTCTTCTTTTGTTTTTTGTTTTCCATTCAGTATATTGTTTTTTAAATCCTCTGTTTCCACGTCCGCAGTGGCATCAAGTTCATCTAAAATATCCATATCATCTACATTATCATTATCCGCATTATCTTGTTTATTTGATTGTTTTTTTTGTTTCATATTATTTTTAAGTGATGTGGGATTTCCTGTTCGCGTATTTTGTATAGAGTGTTTTTTAATTCTGGGTTCTACATGAATATTTTTTGCAAGATTTTTATTTTGTATATCCGCGGAAGAAACATCCATATTATAACGATATATTTATTAAAAGTTTAAACTATAAATTTGAATTATAATAAGTTCAATCTATAATATTTAAAAATATATAATATATGTCAAATAAAAAAATATTAGAAGATTTAAATACTCTTTATGAATTCATAAAAGATATATCTATTTACGCAGATGTTAAAAATAAAGTAAAAACCGCGATCGATAATTATTCATCTTTGGATTATGACGTTCATTTATTAGAAGAACCAACCGATACAAGAAGTATATTTTATAATTTTCATATTAATCAAAATGCATATTTATGTCTCGAAAATATATGCGAAGAGTTAAATGATTTAAATAATTTCGCGGATAACGCAGATTTATCATATACTGCAAATATGGACGTAAATAATATTATTCATAGTATATTAGTAGTATTTGCGAAATATAAAAAACAATACAGCGATTTTCAGCAAGGTTATCTTGATAAATACGGTAAGAAATTAATAACAGATAACATAAATAAAATTAAGAAATATATTGACGAATTATCAAATCAGTTTATAGATAAAGATAAACAAAATGAACTACGCTCCATACCGTTTATAGACGAAATACAACAAGAATTTCATAAATCCACGAATACTGTTTTACTTTATGTTTATTGCATTAAATCGATTATTTCGCAAATTGAAAATAATTTTGTTGGAAATCTTATAATCGGCAAAATTTTCGATGATTTAGAACGTGATAAAGATATGTTTATGCAAACTCAAATTCAAACTGCAAATATTAAAAAAAATAATCCATTCCTCAAAAGATTTGGTCTTAATATTATTTATCAAGGTGTGATAGACGATATCGTATCATATATATCAGATAATAAATATAAACCGCGTGGAAAAACGGATATCGATATATTTAAAAAATTAGCATTGGATATGAAATGTGAAATTATATTAATTTTACGTATAACGTATAATCCCACTTTTTACAACGTTGGTAAAATTTTTATGGATATGAAATCTATTTCACAAGAACAAGGTATAAATGACAAAATAATTGACGCCTTTAATCAAATCGAAATATTACCAAAAAATAAATGGGATTTTTCATATGAAATAATAACAAATTCAAATACGGATAATGTATTTGTAATTGAAACTCCGGACAATATACACTATAATTTATTATCAAATTGGACTAAAACAAAAAACTTAACTAAATACACATTGAGAAATTTATATCAGTATTTTGAAGAACCGCAATCGAGAATATCCGCTTATAATCAAATACGTATAAAACAATCGATACCAAATATGTTCAGAAAAATACCGCTAAATATCGACTATATTGAAAAAGAGTCTAAAAATACAAATATACAATTGGTAAAAAATGAACTTTTTTTAAAATTATCAAATCTGATAAACAAGAAAATAAAAAAGATAAAAAAGATAAAAAAAAATACAATAATTGATATAATACACGATAAAGAATGTTCCGCGGTCGTGAAAGAAGTATTATTAAGTTCATTTCCGCAAATTACAGATAATAAAATTTTACAAGTGGAGATATTGATGACTTTTTTGGCAGAACTTCAAGAACTTATAAGGAGATTTATGCGTTATCTACACGATGAGTATATGAAAACGCAAAAAACACCTGATAACATTACATCTCTTACAACATATATAGAGGAATTAATTTCTCATACGATAGATACTCAAATAACTAAGGATAATATACATAGTGCAATCAATTATAAAATTTATTTACACACAGAATAAAATTTATTTAAGCGGAATAAAATTTATTTATATGTAGTTTGTAAGTATATATAAGATAATATAATGTTGTTAATTGTGGTATGTATTATTTTAATATTCGTAGTTTTATATTCGCATATATACAGATACAATAAAATTAAAAATTCCAGTAATACAGACTATACGGACTATATGAATAAAACACATTTAGATAGAGTTGTATTACATAACCCACATAGTTGCGAACCATTTGTATATGGTGCGGTCAATGCTAAAAATAGTTATTTATGGTAAAATTTATGGTAAAATTTATGGTAAAAAAATATTTATTTTAATCTACTGCACTCAATGGTTAGATTAAATAAATATGCACAATTAAAATATAAGGTAAAACACAATTGAATAAAGCACACAACTAAAATAAAGCACACTATTGAAATAAAGCACACTATTGAAATAAAGCACACTATTGAAATAAAGCACACTATTGAAATAAAGCACTCTATTGAAATAAAGCACAAATATAAATTTTTATTTAATTGTAATAATTTTTCTAAAATTACAAACTGCATGTTGTATATTATTACAATGTTCTAATACATATAAATCATCAGATAATATCAATCCATTTATATTATTTCTCGCATAACAAAATCCATTATCTATTTTACGTGATTTATATAGAAGAACATTATCAGTGAGGTTTTTATTATGTAGGACATAATAAATTTTATAACCATTTATGGATAGATAAGTCATTATCAATCTAAATAATTCAATATCATCCGGAATACAATTTTTTTTATTATAAATTACTGTTTGTATATTACCACTATTATTGAGTTTTTCATCAAAATAAACTAAATAATAATTAGACTTCATTGCAAATTCGTGAAATGAATTCCAATTCATTGCATATTTTGCAATATATGAAAATTCATAAGTGCCGGCGATTTGTGTTAATTGAGTTGCGACTGGTTGAATTAAGGGGACTGGTTGAATTTGGGTCTGTTGAATTAAGGGGACTGGTTGAATTAATGAAACTGGTTGTGCTTGTTTTGTTTCTGTGAAAAATTTTAATTCTAAATCATCTTCCGCATCTATGGAATCTATCGTAATATCACAATTATTTTCATTGTCATTAGTACTGCAATTATTCATGGAGTCATTATAAGAAGAATCCGTATCATCTGGCATATGATTATTAGGACTATATATCAAATCATAATTCGTATCTATATAATCGTTAGGTTCGCGGTATTCATTGCCATTATTGTGCTCATCGCATGTTTCCGTTTGGCAATTTGATACCCTTTCAATTGTTTTAAATGATAACGGAGTATCGGATAATGGATAATCACGCATTTTATTATTAAATTTTTCAATTGCGTCTTCTGTAAATTTTTCATTAGTATCCTCTTCAATAATACAATGAGTGAAATGTTGTTGTTCATTATTAAATTTTACCAATTCTGCAAATTCTTGATATCTGGGAAGATTATCACATTTATGTAATATTTTATTATTTAGATTAATTGGATTACTTGAATTATTTGAATTATTTGGATTAATTGGACTAATTGAATTATTAAATTTTTCGATAATATTATTATTGATGGGTTTTATATTATCCAATATTTGTATTTTTTTTTTATTGATATTTAACTGTTTTCCTTTGGAATCAATATCAAAATTTAAATCTTTTTCGCCATCTGCATCATCTAATAATGAAAGTATAGATTTAATAATTCGCCTCTCTGTGGCATCGTTATCAGAATACGATGAATGTTTATCATTAATGCCATCCATACCACTGTAATCGACATTTAAATTATCAACAATCATTATAATTTTGCAATTTATACTACAATTATAATTTTGCAAATCAAAAATAGTTTTATGATCTATAATACTTAAAAATACTTATATACGATAATTCTTTCTTACTTATTTATTTAGTCATAAAAAAATCATTTTTTTCAATCAGTCATTTTCAATAATTTTACTAATAAATATTTTTATTGATAATTTTTATTTAAATTACCAGATAATTTATGTAGTTCTTTCTTGTTGTTCGTAATGAAAATAAAAGTATTTTATATTAGTTTTTTTAATTCGTTCTTTTAATTCATTTCTTATTAATTTACTTCGTATGGTGGAACATAATTCAATTATATTAATATTTTTATTAATTTCCATGCCGAGTTTTTTTGCAATTTGTAATAAGAAATTTCTACTTTTTGAACTACATACGGTGCCTCGTTCTATAAGACGAGAGTCTTTATGTTTCGTTATATTATGACTTGGCGCCCTTAATTTAAATCTAATATGGACACCAGTTTTACTTCTTTCGTCATACCCAACAATTAAATTATTTTCGACATAATTTTGATCGTTTTGAATATAAGTTGGATCTTCCGTCCATCCGCGATCAGGGTGGTATAATCGCGGAAATTTACTAATGAAATGCCCGATTGGAAGATTTATAGCGGACACTTTGTGTATATGCCGAGTTTTCTTTTTATCACCTGCGAATAATTTAACGGAGTCTGCAAGTGTCTTATTAAATTGCTTCCTAAATTCTTGCGGTATCCATGCGTTAGATGACCTATTAATACTTGTTCGTAGTAAATTAATAATTCCACTTGTTCCTAAATCGCTGTCGTTATCGGGTGTTATTTCCGCCAATTCTTCTTCGCGTTTTTCATACATATTCAAAGTGCGAATTTTTATATCCTTAGCATGGACAGGAATTGCATAATCCACATAATCTTTAAATACTTTTGGTTTGCAAGTATATGCCCATATGACAAGCGACAACAGATCGTAGTAATATAACATCTTAAAATAAAAATCATGATAGAGACTTTTTTTCACTTTTGGATTACACCATACTCCAAATATATATTCTATACATTCGTCGAGAAATTTAATATGAAATGTATTACCATATTCGCATACAATATTTTCCATATTTTCTATTTGCGTATCAGCATATTTCTTATAAAAAAGTTTTTTCTTATCATCATAATCAAAATCTATTTTCTTGTTTTGAACAAAATTATTTATACCTATCACATGCCTCGTCTCCAAATTTGTATTTCTATAAGTTATTTCCACATCTATTTCTGGTTTTCCATTTTTAATAGGGAATAATATATAATATTGTGTCTTATCATAAATAGGCACTATATAGTAAGATGTCGCATTTGGAAAATAAATAATTCTATCGGTCGGATCAAATAAACTATCTATAATATTTTTCACATGTTTATCAATACTAAATTTGTCGTCAGACCAGCAAAGTTGATAAACTGCAATCAGGAAACTATTTTCTGAAATTAATTCTGTATCCGTATCAATATCAAAATGTGGATTTCTAACTTTCGTAAATAAATCTTTATGTGTCCATACAGAAGAAAGTTCTATAAAGCATCTTTTTATGATATATTTACATAAATCTATTTCTGTGTTTTCGTGATAAGTTGTGAAAGTAGATATATTCATTTTACTCGCGGGTATTCTTCTTGAATTAAATTTCAATGCACCAAGGGGGTCATTACTTTCCTGTTGATTTGTTAGCGCATTAATTGGATTATCCACTGCAACTTCATGTAATATTTTTTCTATGTCTTGAATTTTTTTAAATATATTAATTTTTTCTTTATATTTTATTTCTTCATAACCGAGCATAAATTTACCTTTGTCGATGCCAGATTTTTGACGTTCTGGACAACACGATGTGAATATCATCAATTTCACATTTCTTTTATCTTCTGGTAATAATTCATGACTACCTTTGCGAACCATTCTTCCGCGAATTTGTATAAGTGTGCTTATATTATACGGTCTTCGCATTATAAATCCATAACGGACTGCTTTAATATCATAACTTTCTTTAATCACCTTGGAACCCAACAATATCATAAATAATTTACCATCCACATTTTCCGGCAAATTATATTTTTCATTGATGGAGTGATCCATGACTGTTTTATCAATGTCTGAATGTGCAAGTATAAATCTCGCAGGTGTGAAAACGTGGAATT
>ERZ1292625.1206-Hain-H41-01um-R1-1206-length-32646-cov-9_pt2 | contig 29283 bp, 40 predicted proteins | sample MGYA00564400_ERZ1292625 | MGnify/ENA primary metagenome ERZ1292625 (study PRJEB36523, sample SAMEA6512639) | groundwater metagenome | collected 2019-01-08 | study: AquaDiva: Metagenomics assemblies of 32 groundwater samples | reverse complement strand
GCACGGTCGGTGGGGGTGCAGTTGGAGGCGTCGGTGGCGTCGGCGGGGCCGCCATCTTCGGCTTGCCCTGCGTCACCCAATCCGTGAAATGAACCTCCTGATTCCCGGTCGTCATCGCCCAATCGCGATAGTCCTGTACGTCCTGCGGTGTGGTGTCCTCGTACCCTTCGTAGGTCGCGTACCGCTCTGCCGTTTCAGCGAGCGATTCGTTCGGTCGCGGGCCTCTGCGATAGGCGTTGTACCAAACATCAAAGCTTGCAGGATGGCCAGGATTTCTGAGTTGCCATCTCCTGAAATCGTTTCGATCAGCATCAGCACCGCCCCCACCCGCGCCTCGCCGCCTGCCACCGCCGCCACCCGCGCCACCGCCACCACCCGCGCCACCGCCGCCTGTCGTCGGATCCTCCACTTGGTCGTCCACTGTTTGTTGTGGAGTGTAGTAGTGCGAGTACGGCGTTGTTGATTGCGGAGTGACCCTGCCGCCACGCAACACTGCGGTCAGTTGCTCAGGATCAGTGAACGGATACGTCTGCGGAGCGGTGACTGGTCCTGATGGAGGCGGCGGCGACATCTGCGGTGAGCCCCATTCCATCGACCCCTCGCGAAACCGCGAATACGCATCCGTACCACCGCGCGAGCGCGCCGCTTCTGTCCGCTGGTTCCGCACGGCGGCGGGACGCATCGAGCCGTACTTCCCGTTGAATGAATCCGCGCCTGCGCGGTCCTGGTACTCAGGATCGTCGTCTGCGTTGTAGTTGTATCGGTAGGGCATTTACTTTCCGCTTAGGTAGCGCCTCCACCAGTCGGTTATCGTAGCGAGCATCACGCCCGTGAGTCTCTTCCCGAAGAAGTCGGCGGCCATCTTCGCGGCGTCGGCCACGCCTTTACTCTCAAGATATGCGGCGAAGCCGCTCGGCGGGTGCTGTCCGATACCGCTCCCGATCCCGGCCGGTGGCCTTCCGCGCGGCGTGGCTGGAGGTACATACGGTGTATGTCCACCCAAGGTGCCGCCACCGACTGCACCTTGACCGACTCCTCCCCGATCGAACGGCACCGCACCAATTCCCCCGCCACTCACACCGCCGCCAGTTGCCGGCGTTATCGTCGTTGGTGTCGTGGTAGGCGTGGTGGTTGTTGTCGGCGTGCCTCTAAGAATGTTCGACAACTCCGCTTCTGACATCTTGCCTGGAGGCTTGTACGCGCCAGTCTCGCCACGCCGGAGTGCGTCCATGTCGAGTTCTGGGGCAGAGCCCAATCGCCCGAGCGCCATGCGCGCGACGGCGCTGTTCGTGTCTGGAAGGCTTCCGAGCCGCGATTCCACCATCGCGAGGATGCGTTTCTGTTCAGGAGTGAGCGGTACGGATTTGACCTTGCTGTCCTGGCGCGACTTGTAGATGTTGGCAGCGAAGTTGAGCCAATCGAACCACGACGCACCGAGGGCGCCGCTGGAGCTGACGCCGAAGCGACTGCCGTACGTGTAATCCTTTCCGCCGACTGTGTAACCGCCAGGTGATGGCATGATGAGTCTCCTAGGTTGACCGCCCGCCGCAGACGGAGGTACACTCCCCGGCATGAAACCCCGCCTCTTGCTCAGTCTGGCATTGCTCTCGCTCGTCGCACCGATCGCCAGCGCGGATTACATCGTCGGCCTCCGGTTCCGCAACTTCGTCTCGGAGACAAACGGCACGCAATACCTCAAGGCCGGCGACAGCGTGCGGCTCTACTTCACGACTCTTCACTCCGCAACGAATCCTCTGAAGGATCTCGGTACGAGGGTCGTTGGCACCGAATTGCCTAAACTTGCTATCGGCGACTTGCGACTCGTTGACGGCGGGCGCTACGTCGAATACAAAGTCTCGTTTCCGGACAAAGAGGCGTTCGGCGTTACCGGCGAAATAACCTTTACGCCGCTCGCAGGCGCACCCGATCCATCGCCGATCAGCAACACGTCCTACGACTGTCGGCGCGATGGGACGCAGATCAGGTGCGGCGCGTTCGTGACGGTCGTGTACGGGTGGGGATGGGATTGGTGCAAGAGCACCAGCCATGCCACCGATCCAGTTTGCGCGCACTTCTGCAAGCAGAACCCGACCAACGAATACTGTTTGCCCTAATCTCATCAGAACAATTTCATCCCGCAAAAGAACGTGGCGCCCGAGGCGTTGGCGTTCAGGCCAGCACCTGAATTCTGGAACACGACTGCCTCAACGTAGTCCGCGTCCGACAGTGAGAGTAATGTTGCAGTGCTAAGCCATGTGATCGTTGCGGCGATCGGCGTGACCTGCATGATTGCGGTGTTCCCGCTGCCGTTCAGGCGAATATAAATCTCCCGCCGTGCCCCGCCGCCGCTGGCGAATTCAACACCAGCGAGGAATAGCCAGATTCCAGCGCCGCCTGTCGGCACTGTGATTCTGCTAGGGTTCGTGCCCGTGTCATGACATGCGCCGCGGTCGAAACTCTCGCCCCAATTCGCTAGTGCGGTCGCGCTAGCTGTGGTAATTGATTGATCCAATGTCAACTCCAGCCGCGTACCGAACTGCGATGACGACTCTATCTGCCCCGCCGTGACGTTGACGGCGTCATTACCGCTCGCTGGCGAGAACGTAATCGCCGCCTGGATCGTCGTCCCGAATGCGATGGTGGACGAGGTTCGCATTAGGAGTTGACCGTCCGATGCTGCCGCGATATCAGCCGGATCACCAGACGAATTAGCGCTCCTACCGATCACCGAGACGGCCGCGCTGTTTCGCAGCTTCGCATCTGTCACGGCATCGTTCGCGATGCCCCCTGTTGCTACGGTCCCGAATCCGAGCACGCTGCCAGATTCCCTAAGTACGGCGTCTGTCGCCGCAGTTGCGGAAATGTCCGCTGGATCTCCGGTTGAGTTCGCGGATCTGCCGATGACGGAGAGGGCGGAGCTGTCTCTGATCTTCGCGTTCGTGACGCTGTTGTCTGCGAGTCCGGCCGTTGCGATCGTGCCGAAACCAAGAATGCTGCCGGATTCTCGTAGCACTGCGCCGCTCGCCGCCGTCGCCGCGATACTCGCCATGTCTCCAACTGAGTTGGCACTTCGCCCGAGGACTGAGAGCGCCGAGCCATCCGGCAGGTCTGCCAAGACGAGCACGCGAAAGTCAGGGGACCCGCGCTTACCGTCAGGCGATGCGAGCACCACATTCGCCGGCTGTGATCCGAAGTACCACTCAACGGCGTCGAGCGCCGAGTTCACATCGGCGAGGTTCAGGTGAGCGAGCGTGATCGTGGGGAATGGCATCACTCACCTCATGTTGGCTTGACCTGCGGCCACTCCGCACCTTCGGGTAGCGTCATGTCCGCATCAATCTTCGAGATCGCCCACGTCCCCTTCCCCAACTTCCCGGTATGCGTAATCTTCAGGGTCACTGATGGCGCGGACTCGAAGATGCCGACCTCGTTTCTCGGGTCCGTGATGTCGAGCGTCAGGTTGCCAGAGTCGTAGGTGAACGTCGCGCCTCTGTCGAACGAGGCATAAAGCCTGAACAGTTGGCCTGACTGTGATGCTGTAGCCAGATGGAAGACGCCAGCGTTATCGACGATCCAATCCACACGAGGCGAGAAGGCCTCGATCGGTCGGGTGATGACTTCTTTCGTGCCGGTGTACGTGTTCGCCGTGTTGTCGATCGTGTCGTTGGCGTCCGCTGCGTTCCAATCGACGCGCGCCAAGCCGTACCCGCCGATGGCAACGTACATCTTCCGCGTGTTCGGGTTGTAGATCATGTCCGCGACTTCGGCGCCGTTCGGCACGTCCCAAGTCGTCCAGCCCTTGCGCTCGATGTTGTAGACGTAAATCTTCGACTTCTGCGTGTAGACCAACAGCTCTTTGTCGCGCTTATTGATCCTGAGAATGGGCATGTTGTAGGTGGCCTGCGATTCGACCCAATCGGAGCCACGCGCCATGATCTCCTCGCGCATCGCATCGCCGCCGATACCCTCTGGCTCATCCATACCGATCGTGAACCTACACACGTCATCCTCGCTGATGAAGAAGAGAACATCATTCTGTGAGTCGAGTGCCTTGGGGCCGAGACATCCGACGTTTAGGTATTCACGTTCGCGGCGGATCGGGATCACGTCGAGTGTTGTGATGTCCTGATTGCCGTTGAACACCCAGACCGCGCCGCGCTTGAAAACGAGATAGCGCGCGCCTAGCACCGTAGCGGCGGTTGGGTAGCCGGGAACCTGCTGGAGTTCGTAGGTTGCGGAGGCCCTGATCTGCGTCGGTTGAAGCACCTCGCTCCAAATGATTGTGTTGAGGTCGGTTGTGGTCGTGTCGGCGGATTCCTTGTTGACGAACGGATACGCAAAATCTCCGAGCGTGGCCTGCATCCCGAAGTTTCTCTTGCCGACGGCTCCATCAGCGAGTCCGTCTCGGTAACCAATATCGAAAGTGGTCGTGTTCGCCACCGTGTACGATGGTGCGGTCCCGCTCTGAATCGTACACTGCCAATAGATTGCGTTAGTCCTCGCTGGCAGCGTGGAGCGTACCGTATAGCTATGCCAATCCGCATCCGCATCGCCGGTTGCGCGTGGCAGCTCAATCTCTTTGTAGCCAATGGTGTTGCTGCTGATGCATGTCCACGTGACCGTACCATCGACGGCTGTCCCACCGAGAGTGGCGCTGAGTATGGTTTGAGGAGTGGCGCTCGTGCCAGCTGTCGTGCAGCGGTGGATAAGGCTCCCCTGGACAACCAAATCACCGACAGCATACGGCGTGAGGACTTGCAGCTCTGGCCCACCGACAATCACAAAAAGCGCGAGCGGCGTTACATTGACGCCATCGGCAGAGCGCAAATTCATGTGCAACACAAACGGTTGATCTGTTGTAGATGTGGGGAAGGCTGGGTCGCTGGAGTTCGCTATTGATCGGGCGAAAGTGGCGGTTACGCCAGCGGTGTGAAACCAAACGCGTGTTGTGGTTGTAGAGCCGACAACCACAGCGCGAATAGTTGCGTTGATTGCTCCAAAGTCTACATAGCCGTAGCGACTCGATGATGTATTGACTGGATAAGCAGTAGTCGTCACGCGCGGATACGCGATGAAGATTCGATCCAGATACTGTGTGACCGTGCGTCCCTGAATTGCAGAGTTGAATGGCGTTGTGTCGATAGTCGTCCCATCGAATGAGAACGCGGCGGATGGCAGGCCGGACCCGTTGTCCATCATCCCGTAGAACTTCCCGCGATAGTTCGCCCCGTCCGTGAACCGTGTTCCGCCGACAGACCCGATTGACGCGCCCCACGTCTCGCCGCTCGTCCCCTTCATGAACAGATTCGGCGTCGAGTTGATCGCAAGTCCGCGCTGCGCCTTGTTCGTCTGGTCGTCGAACATCGCAAGCCCGCGAATGGTCATCAGCGAGTCGTACACGAACGGGGGGCGCGAATCGGCGCGGTTGGCTCGGAGAACGTGGTTCTTCAGCGACCGGCAGTAGCCATCATCCATATCTGCCAGATCCCCGGCCTTCCACTCGCCGCGATCGAACCGGATCGGGTAAAACTTCTGGTTCTTATCGGCCATAGACAGTTGATCGTGTCGGCGTGCCTGTGACCGTCACAGTCTCAAGGTTCCCGAGGTTTTCTTCTGCAACCAGATCGCGAGAGTTCTCGACCTCGAACCGCGCGGATGCGATGAGTTCCTTGGCCCTCTCTGGGCGGTCACGCATCTCAGCAATCATCGACGCGCCGATCTTGCAGATGACCGGATGCCACGCCGCATTGATGTAGAACACGTCTGAGGCGTTCACGAGGAACGTCTCCTCCATCAGCCCGTAGACGCGGATGTGATCGATGTAAGCTGCGGTCGGAACTGGATGGATGAAGAGTTGTTTCCCCCGGCGTGCCCACTTGTTTGGATACCCGGTCGCGCTCTTGTCGAGAAGGTCAAACTCCTCGAACGTGACCTTGCCCATCGGGAAGGTTTCATCCGTATCCCAATCCGGAGTCGTGGCCTTGTGTGCGCAGACGACGTTGTAGACCACGATCATGTCGGCGAGCATCGTGATCTCAGTCTCGTTCGCGACGGTCGGCCCGATCGTCCACGCGGCAGGCAGTTCAGGTAAGCGTTCGGGGAACATGCGGATGAGCCGGTTCGCAGCGATGTTGATGACAGAGATGACACCGCCTGATCCAGTGATCCACTTATAGAGGGGGTGAACGGATTTAAGATTCCCACTCATCTCCGCCACCATTGTCTGCATTTGAGAAAATGTCACGTGTTACCTCAATCTGGAGACGACGTTCTCCCTACTGAATCTCGAATGTGATCTGACCCCACGAATACGTCATGTCCGTCGATGCCGTCCAGTTGCCAACGCCGATCTTGAGTAGCCGAATCAATGTTCCGCCAGCCAATACCTCTGCGTAGCCAACCGTCTCAGTGCTGCCGTTGTCGATGTAAACCATCGTGTTCGACACGCGCTTAGCCGACGTGAAGCCGCCGGGAATTGCAATCTGAAGAATGTTCGAGGCCGTGCCGCCGACTGTGGAGCTAGTGATCTGCCAGAAGTATGAGAGCTTCTTGCCCGTCAACTCATAAGCGTCTGTTGTGACATCGCCCGACGCTACGGTCCACGTCATCGAAACGCTGCCTGTGTAATTACCAGCGGCAAACGTCCGCGTGATCCACTCGCCCATCGGCGTCGTGCGGTTGCGCTCAAACAGTGCGCCAGTCGATCCCTCGACACGGAATCGCTCAACGCCGGCCTCGTTGGAGACAATATAATCGGCGGCTGATCCGACTTCATTCGATGCGCCTAGCCACACCGTGCCGGTGGTCGATCCGTAGCGCAGCCCGAGTGAGTATTGTTCGCTAGCTGCAGTTAGACGACTCCTCCCATTCAGCACGTCAAACTTGTACGTCGGCGTGCCGCCGATGCCGACGTTGCCGTTCGCAGTGTCCAGAGTCACAACAGCCGTCGAACCGTCAGCCTTTGTCAATTGAATTGCCGTTGTCGAATCGGATACTGGTTTCAGGATCGCGACAATTGGAGATGTGAGAGTTTTGTTGGTAAGCGTTTGCGTCGTCGTCAGCCCGACGATGGTCAGATCTGCATCGGGTACTGTGAGCGTGCGCGTCTGCCCTGTCGTGATCCCGGACGCTTGGAACTTGAATGCTTTCGTGCCGTCCACGTCATCCTTGATCGTTAGGTTCGCGTCCGTGATCGACAGCACGTCCGCCGAACCCGCGACCGACACGTCCCTGTTATCGTTTTGGGCAACCATCGCTCTACACCATGATCGTGACGAGAAACTTGTCCGTATCGTTTTCCGCATCGATGTAGATGTTCTTCATGTCGTGCGGGTATGAGTCCGCCGTGTCGTCGGTCGGCTCATATGGCTCTGACGATGGATCTGAAGGCGGAAGGATGTACCCGTACACGTCCTGTCCTGAGCTGAATTCCATCTCAGTCCCGCCTACGTATCCGGTCCCAGTGTTCCCGGGCCAGTGCTGCACGCGGTACGATGAGCACCGCACCGGCAAGGTCGGGTCGCTCTCGTTCACGGTCGCGCGCTTGCGCGTACCGTTCGGCCAAACCACTCCTAATGATCTCTCAGGCATAAATCACCTCACCGCCAGAACTTGTGTGTTTCTTTTGATTGCCAGTGGCGAACGCGCCGGATCAAGCGCGATCCCCTGCGCCAACCCGATGACGAGAAACGTTTTCCATTGCCCGTTCTGACGCATTGGCACGATTGGCGTGACCGCCACGTGTCCTACCGATAAGTCGAGATCGCACCAGATCGAAAACCCGTGGCGCTTGGCCGCGCGGCACCACTCGACGTCACTGTTAATCATGTCCGGCGCAGCGGGCGGCGCTGTGAGAATCCACCACGGCGCCGGCAACGTCTCGAACACTTTCCTTCGGATGAGCAGACATCCAACGCCCACCGCATCAACCTCGACCAGCCCACCCTCCGAATCATCCAGGTAATGAGACCGAATCGAACCGTTGCCATCGCCAACCTCGTAATACGCAACTGGCTCGAACGGATAATCACGTTTCAGGTAAAGGCCGGAAACGATATCCTTGTCGTGCTCCAAAAGCCGCATCAACGTGTGCGGCTGGTAAATGTGGTCGTCCTCGGTGCAGAACAACCACTCCAGATCTCGCTCCAGCATGAGTTTGCCGAGCAGGTTCCAATTCGCGGGGCCGTGCATCGAGCGGCACTGGATGAAGTGCGTCCCAAGCGGGCGCTGGAGATTCATGAGCGAGTCGTAGCATTCGCTGAATCGCGACATCTCGCGGCAGGACATTCCGATGATCCCAGTCATAAGCCCCTTCTGATTACGACCGCTTGCCCGGTAGGTAGGTAGATCGGTCGTTCTCGTTTGGTAGTGAAAAACTCATCCACGGCGCGACGTGCGCCGGGACATGAGATGAAGCCGTAATCGTCAAACACCATCACGCCGCCCTCTGAGACTCGTGGATAGAAGAAGTCGAGGCACTGCTGTGTCGATTCGTACAGATCCACGTCGATGTGAACGAGCGAAAACCTTTGATCCTCAGCGAGGCGGAACGTCGTCGCGAACAATCCCGCATAAAAGACCACATCGCGCTTGCCGAGAAGCTGCGCGACGTCCTTGTCGGACGTGTCCGCGAAGTCACCCTCGCGATGCACGTCTGCCTCGTCGGGAGTAGGCAGGCCGCAGAACGTATCGAACAAGTGCAGCCGTTTGCCGGAAACCTTGGAGAGCAGCAGTGCCGAGCCACCACGGTAGACGCCTGCCTCAGCGAGATCGCCAGCGACGGACTCCGTATCGATTGCCACCTGGTAAAGGATGTAGAGCCTCTGGTGATCGAGTATGGTGTAACCACCGATGAGTGTTCGTAGTTCACAGAATCTCTGATCCTCCTCCCACAGGGGTAACGCTGCCAAACGTTCTCCTACGTGCTGACTTCCGCCCACTCCCACAGGAATCCATACTTGACGGTGCCCGTGGTGTTGTTGGCGGTGATCGTCTGGATCTCGATCCCCTCATCCTCTGAGAGGTAGATCGGGTGCTTGTACGCGTTGTCGAGTTTGTAGACGTCATTCCAGCCGCAAGTTGTTCCGGCGCCGACTGGCAGGAGCACGGCTGTACCTGTCGCCGTCACTGCGTTGAGCATCGGTAAGAACGCCGCGCCGAATGGGGCGGCATCGTTCGTCTTGCCTGTCGCGGCGGTGAGTGCGGTCGTGGTGCCGAACGTGCGGAGCTCTCCGCCGTTGCTGAGCAGCGAAGCACCCATGTTCTTGCGCACCTTCTGGTTGTTGCCAGTCAGTGAAAGCGTGGACGATCCAGTACCTGCTGACGCTCCTGTCGCGCCCCGGAAGATGAACGCCTGCACATCGAAGAGTGGCGCCGCGGTCACGGCCGTGATGACTTCGATGTCGATTGCCAGTCTCGTGAGCACGAAATACCGCGTGGCATCGGCCCACCAGAGCGAGGCCAGAATGCCCGCTGTGCCGGCACCGATTGAGGCCGCGGCGCCTGAGAACGTTACCGCCTGGTAGTGGCCGAGAAGCTGGCCGCTGTTTGTGTCTTTGAATTCGAGCGGGCGGATTGACACGCGCCCCGCTTGGAAGGTTGGGTCTACGTAAATTGCCATGTCATGACTCGTCTCCTCGCGTCGTTTCTGGATTCTCCCGATCCAATGTTTCCCTCACAGGTAACTTGATTATTCGATGAGGCCCGCTGTCGGCGGGAGCCGCTTAACTGCTCTGTGTGATTGCTGGTGAACGCGCGTGCCTCCTATCTCACGTCAAAGACCGCTTGCCATTTCGTGCCGTTGAACGTGAACGTGTAGTACCCTACCGCCATCCCACCGGATGCCTGCACGGATAAGGTCCACTGCGTTGAAGAATTCAAAACGGGTGCGGTGCTGTTCGTGATCCCCGCTGCCCCGTACACAATCGTGTCATCAGACGCGAACCCGTTCCCCGTGAGGGTCACCGCAACAGCACCGCCACCGCGATTGAGGACAACAGGCCGAGGCGTGATCGTGATGACGAACCCGTTGTAATCAATTGTCGGCGAGCCAGCGAGCGGATTGAGGCCGGGGTAGATAACGCCATCATCGCCGCGTAGATCGTGCTGCGTTTCTCTCGCTGCAATGCGCGCGGCCATCTTAGCGGCGAACGCGCGCTTCAGATCGAGATCAACGGCAGTGCCTTCCGGCTCGAAGCAACACTTGATTCCGACGTACAGCCCACCTTCAGCGCCGAGTTGTCGTCGCCGATGTGACCGCGGCCACGGATCGCCGCACACGTCGCAGATGAACTCCCCCTCTCTGTACCGTTGTTCTTCGTACAGATCAGGTGAGACTGCGCGGACATCCTGTAGTACGCTCAAATCGTTATCCCCATTCGCGGTAGGGCGGATCGGAGGAGCATCCGACCCGCCGTTCCCGCAGACCCGCAACTAGTTGACAGCTAAATGCCGTCGTTCAAAACCACGCCCTTCGCGCTGTCGAAATCGATCGCATAGCGCATCGTGGCCTTGTTGATCTGGTTCCCGGTGTAGACATCGACGTCCTTCGTGTACTTCGGCTTCATCTTCATGAAGCGCAGGAGTTCGTGGTTGTCGAGGTCAATCGTTTTCCACGATGTGGTCGTGGAGCCAAGATACGGATTGAGGATTGACACCCACTCGATATCGCGCAGGCGCAGAGTGTTCGGGTTGTTGTGATCTGAATCCGGTTTGCTTACGGACTTCAGAAGTTCTGGAACTCTCCACTCCCAATACCGGCCGTGGACGATGCCGATGCGACGCACGACGCCTAGCGGACGGCCTGTCTCGTCGGGTGTGTTCTCCAGCATCGTGACGCCTTCCATCAGCGTGAGCTGATTCATGGCGGCGGCAGTCGGCCGGTTCGACCACGTAACAGGTGTGCCCTTTGTCGTGACGTGTGAGGTTGAAAACAGTGCCAGCCCATCACGGCCCGCTCCAGGCCAGGTGTTGGTGGCGGTGGTTGATGTGCCGCGAAGTTGGAAGTCCGACGTGATGATCTCGCAGGTCCATGTCATGGAGTCCGCAAAATCCTTCGTCATATTTGCAAAGAGTTCGATCTGATCGTCGTCGATGCGCCCACCGTTGAACATATCGGCCATGAGTTCTTCGGCCGTGACAACAGCGATGGTGAACTTCTTGTACTTCGTGACGCGCTCGGTTCCCGGCTCGTACTCGTCGGTGTGAACCTGACCGCCGTAGCTGGTGAATCCGGCAGGGCCGAGGCGCGCTGCGGTGACCGACCGATAGTCGGCCTTCTTTGTGTTGCCCGGTTTGGTGTACTTCTCGTACACTTTGTCGATTTTGTCGCGTGTCTCTTCGAAGGCTCTGTTCTGAGTCTTGTAGAGGAACGCGTCGAATTGATCCAAAGTCATCATGGTGGCGTCCCCCTATCCGAAGTTCAGTAATGTCGGCTCAAAGACCACGATGACGGGAACTTTCGTGTCGCCGATGGCGACCGTGCCGGTATTCAGCGGTCCCCTCACGTAGTCGATGATCCGCGCCTGCGCGCCCGTGTCGGCGGTCGAGGCGTACCAGAAACCCGTGGTCGTGTCCTTGACGAACCCGACGAGCGTGTCTCCGAGGTTTGTTTGTGCGAGAGCTTCCAGAAGGGCTACGCGCCACTTCGAGCCAGGTGTGATGACTTGCCAGAGGATGTCATTCGCGCCGGCCGAGCCGTTGCTGCCATCTTCAGCCGAGATGCCTGCGATCTCCGTGAACGTCGCCGCGACTGCATCAATGCGCCCGTTCGCGTCCACCTTGACGGGTGTCCCGCGCTTGATGGTCAGAGATGCCGCTTCGGGCGTCGAGATCAGCGGAGGCTGATGCTCATGCGGCACCATCGGGAAATATGAGAATGCTGCCACGTTCCTATCTCATGTTTTTCTCCTTGCGTTGTTCGGGATCTCTCCTAGTCCCATTCAGGATTAAACCGTAGCTGAGAACGGCGTGGCTTCGACGCCAGACGTCGTTGTCACGCCGAACACGACGTACTGATCCGCCAGGATGTCGATCAGTTCGACAAAATCGCCGATCGCTACGCCGCCTGTGGTCGTGCCGTTGAGTGTGATCGTGTCATCGGTCGCGGCTGTAGGCCACGGCTGCGCCAGATCGGGCGTGTCGCCGGTCGAGTTCGTGATGATGTTTCCGTCGATCGTGTCGGACGCGTCGGCCACTTTGATGATGTAGTTCGACGTGTTGACCACGGAGACGACGAATTTGAACCGTGCGCCCGAGCCTGTCGCTGCTGGCAGCGTGAACGTCAACGCAGCACCCGCCGCACCCATCAGAAGAATCCTGTCTGAGTGTGTGGCCTGCGTAATCGACACCGAGCCTGTCAGCGTCACGAGTCGTGTTGAAACATCACAGACACGATCGAGCTCGTCTGAGGTAGCGTCGGTGTTGAGTTCGAGCCCGCCAAGGCCCGAGGTGTCGTAGATTCCTTGAACCATTTACCTTCTCCGTTTCTTGGGCTGAGCGGGGAGATCGTCGCTGTCGTCGTCCTCGTCCGTGACAGACACACTGACCCTGGCGCCGAGTGGCGCAAGCTTGTCAGAGAGTTCTGCCTGCTTCTCTTCGGCCGACTTCTGCACGTCGTTCGAGAATCGGAGTCGTTCGTTGAAAGCCTTGTCGTATGACTCGCCGGTGCGCCACATCAGCACGAGGGTGTTTTTCGACCGTCCCCCGAGCGTGATGCGGCCGGCGTCGTCTCCCTTCCATGCTTCCATGAGTCGATCGGCGACTCGCCATTCATCGAACTTCGCGGGCTGATACCCGTCCCGTCCAGTCATCTTGTAGTAGAGCGCGAGCATCTTCGGATCGTCGTTGTCCTCCCACAGCGCAAGCTCGATTTCCAACGCTGCGTCTTTCGTGTATGTGAACTCACCCGGATAGATTGAGCTGATCCCCTGGTCGTTCGGCACGTCGTCGCGTTGCGTGAAGAAGTGCGTCTCGCCGGTCTTGCGGGCGAGGTTGTCGGGTTTGCGGAAGTTGACGAGCGGATTTGTGCGCGTGAGTTGATCTGCTGCTGTCGTCATCAGGTGAACGCCTTCCTTGTTTTCGGATCGTTCATCACGTCCTCCATGATCGAGTCCGCATCAAGATTCGGGAACTTCGTCTTGAACACGTTCGTGATCGCCGTTGCGCCGTGGCGCTGTGCGTTGTTGAGGCGTGATGTCGGTTTCGGGTTTTGCGCGGCCGGTGCTGCGGGTCTCGCTGCTCCTGCTGGAGGCGGCGGCGCAGCCGGCGCGGGTGTTGAGGTTGCTGTCGGCGTAGACTTCGGTGCGAACTTCTGCGCGCCGGACTGGAACCACTGGAACGCTCTCGTGTAGCTGGCACGGTCGTTCAGCGGAACGCGGTGCTTGAGAACATACGCGGATGCGTAATCTGCAAATTCGCTCCAATCATCGTCAGATACGTCTGCCGGTTTGGCTGAGGCGAACGCGTCGCGGTAACTCTTGTGCTCTACGAGTTCATCGGCGGCGGCGCCCTTCCGTTCGATTGCTTCGAGCTTTTCGGCGAGTGCGTCGATCTTGGCTTGCAGTGCAGGAGTGAGACGGCCTTCCGTCTCTTCCGCTGCTGCCTCGACCACCTGCGCGAGCGCCTGCTCGGAATCGGTGAGGAGCGTCCCGGCATTGACGCCGCGCTGCCGGAGGCGGTCGAGTGCAGAGGGTTGTGCCGGCGCAGGTGCCGAGGCCGTCTGCTTTTCGAGCCGCGCGGCGAGCACTTCAATGGTCTTGAATGCCGTGTCGCGTTCTGCTTCGGTCTTGTTGTATCGCTCAGCGAGCCGCTGGACTTCGGTGATCGAGCGCCGCCGTTCCTCCGCCAGTTCGCGCGCGGACTTTCCGCGGAGCGATGGCGGGAGATCGGGGTCATCGAGATCGACCTCATCGAGTTTGTACTTCGGGCGCTGAGGCGGAGTTGGTGCTTGTTCGGCGGCGGATGCCTCTAGGGGTTCAGGCTCGGGCGCGTCCTCCGCTTGTGCGGGCGGGACATCCGGCTTGAGGTCCTCTTCGGTGAGGTTGCCTGTGCGCATCTTTTCGAGTGCGTCTTGAACGATGGAACTCAACTCAGGTCACGGTGATGTCTCCTTGCGTTGTTCGTGAAGTCTCCCGCTTCACAGATCCTCATCGGCGGATGCGTCATGACCTGCGGCCATGATTCCCGTCGCTATCGTCTCCAATATATTAAGCGATTCTCGCAATCCTTTCACAAAACCTATTTTTTCTGACAGTGCCGACTGGTCACTGGACTGGTGCAGCCGGACCTCCTCCGAGTAAATCCTCTGGTGCATTCGGCTCACCCATTCCTTCTCCGCCAGGTTGTCCCATAAGGCCCGGAGATGGAGGCGATCCGGGCTGTACTTCGGGAATAGATGCTCCGCCTGGGGAGGGAGGAAGCTGATTGGCATTCGCGGCTCCTTGCGCTGACGCCGCTTCTGCGGCGAGTGTCTGCTGGTAAATCTGATCGGCCTGCGCCATCTGTTCGTCCATGAACTCTTCAGTGATGATGAACTTCGTCCAGTCTGCCCTCTGCACCTTGACCAGATCCCCGTAAAGAATCTCACGCCTTACAAGCAGGCGCTTCGTGAGGAGGCGCGACGGTGCTGGTTGTCTGGGGTCGAGTGCGGTGTTCATCAGATTCAGCGTCGCTTCGTTGGCCTTGTCCGTCTGTTCCAGAAGAATCGTGGTCTTTTCGGTTTTGGCCTGCGCCGTATCCTCGTCGCCCGTGGCAGTGACCAGGAACGAGAAATGGTTCTCGATGGTCTCGCGCGGGAATCCGATGAGGCGCTTAACCATGCTGTTCGTCTTTGGATCGAGGAACGGGATGACCTCGTATTCGTGGAACTGCGCGATGGTCTGAAGGTACATCTCGATCGCGCGTGAGATTCGCCGTCGCACGCCTCGCAGGATCGCGGTCGGCTGCATCTTCGCGAGTTGTTCAAACTGCGCGATGGTTGAGGCAGGAGTACGTCCAGGGATTTCTGTGTAGTCGCGCTCGACGGCGAGACGATCGCCTTCTCCGTTGAGGAATGCGATCTCCGGTGCCATCGATTGAACCTGCGCGCCCATCTGGATGGCCTGAATATCTTCGGAATCGTCGAACGGCACCATCGATCCGGGCTTCAGGCTGTCCTTATGCTTCAGCATCCAGCGCCACGTCACGCTGTTATCACGGATTGTGAACAGCTTGATGTTCTGCTGTACGCCGTTTTGAATCTCGAGGTGGAAGATCGATGAGATCAGGCGCTGAATCGGCGCGATGTCGCCGACCGACGTAGTGCCAGAGAATCGATGCGGGCGCTTGCGGAGGAAGAACGGGATGTACGGCCGCTTGCTGTGCCAGTATGGGTTGACGTACAGGTTCAGGAACGTTCGGGACTTGACGTGTACGGTTGCGCAGAGCGAGCGAATCTCAATTTTCGTCTCGCTTACTGGTTTGGCTGGTTGCGCGCCGTCGAGCGGGAGTGAGTCAGGATCGGCGTTCTCGAATCCTTCAGGCGTAAGTTGTGGAGTCGGGGTTGTCTTGATCGTTCGTTTGATCGGCCAGAAGAACCACAGCGTGCGAACGTCATGGCGGAAGGTTGGGTCTTGCGCCACGCGCATGTCGATCTCGGCAATTTGCTGCGCTATAGGTTGCTGCTCCATGTTCTCTGCAAAGCCGAGGAGCTCCTTGACCTTCTCGATGGGGACTTTCTCGCCCTCGGGCAGGCAGAGATCGTATTTCTGAGACTTGAATCCTTCCCAAAGATCGGCATTCGTGAGTTGCATCTTCTCGGCGAGCCACGCGCACGTCTGCTCATCGCCTGGGTCGTCGAGCGGGCGCGTCATGTTCAGCATTGATACGTGATCGAAGCGCACAGCCTCGCCGTCCGCCATTTCGACGTTCTCAATGCCCGTGAACGTCGCCACGTTCCCGCTTGACACCTCATAGGCGCGACGTTTCGCGATCCTGACTTTCGGGTCGTAGGGAACCTTCCACCACGTCGGGGCTTCGCCTACGTGGATCGCGTAGACCGTATCCTCGACAAGCTGCTCAAAGTCGATTTTCTCTGTGAGTTTGTACTGGAGGTACGTCTCGTAGAGCTTAGCGGCGTCCTCGGCAGTGAGCATCTGAGTCTGAAACTGCGTCGGCATCCCAGGTTGCGAGAGGAGTTCGACCGGCAATTCATACGATCCGCCGTCGATCGGCTTGACGGTGATGATTGGATTTTTCGAGAGGATTGAGACGGAGGTCCATGCCATCTGCTGGTTGGCGATGCGCTTGCAAAGTGGCACGGTGATGGTCGGGTTGTTCTCGTCGATCGTCGCCTCATACGCCTGTGTGTTGCGCACGTACTCCGCGAAGATCAGCTTGTAGTCCTCGTCCGTCTTTTCGATGGCCTCGGCGTAGAGTTTTGCCATCTCTTCGAGTAGTTGTGGCTGCGGGATCACCCTGTCGTACCCGTTCACTTCGTCGGTCACGATTTCCGCAGAATCCCCTTTCATGTCGAGGATGGTGCCGAGCGGGTCTTGTCGTAGCGTTTGGGCGTCCACGGGCTTATTCTTTTCGTGAGCAGGTCATTGCTACTTCGCGCGTGTAGGAGATCGTGTTCATGGCCGCAAAGAGAATCTTTCCAGATATCCGGCTCGCGCCGGCTCTTGACACCACGAGGCGAAACATTCGCGAAGCAGCAACGGCCCGCTCATGCAACCTTCCAGTTTGGTAGCGAGTCCGACCAATCAACATTCATCACGCCCGTGAGAGGGTCTCGGCGTTTAGCATCCTCGTACTCACCGATGGCCTGATCCATGTCCTCTTCTTCGAGTTGCTGCGGAGACGATGGCACGCGGGCTAACGTCATCGCCATCCACGTTGCGTCGAGCTGATCGTCCTTCGGGCTCTTGTTACGCGAGCCATCCGCTTTCTTCGGCCTGTACTTCAACGCCTCGGAGCGCCAGTCGATGAGCAGCGGGTTGACATAGAACTCTCCGGTCAGCATCCGCGCCTGCACCCAGTTGCGGATGTTCACTTCCTTGCGTTCGTTCGATGCTCTCAACTCACGAACTCGTCGGGCGACTGACCTGAAGTCATCCGTACGCTTGATCCAATCAACCGTCATCCCCTGCGTGGCGTTCGCGTCGATGCCGATGTATTGCGGCTGAAGTCCTGAGACTTTTCTGACGTCATCGCGGCCTAGCCCTTTGTCAAACGGGATTATTTCTGAGAGAAGGAGTGAGTACCCGTGATCCGCGAGAGAATCGAGGGCGTAGTACACGCCTTCCCAATCGACGCAGACGAGGACTTGCGCCCACTTGTCTGACGATGAATCCTCTGCGACCGACTGGTCAATCGCAATCGCGAACGCGGTGCGGGGAAGCGTCTTGAGGTCGAGATAAAACCAGTCCTCCGGGTTCAGAAGTTTGCGATCTACTTTTCCCTTGCCCTTCACGGGGCGGCGGATCAATTCGCGCTTCGTCTTTTTGTCGTAGACCCATTCGAACTGCGCGCGTTCGATCATCCGGTTCGTGAAGATCGCCACGCCGGACTTGTGCGCGGCCATGTAGTAGTTCTGGAGTAACCAGATCGGACCTTCTGTCGGATTCTTCCTGGCGTTCGCCTTGATCTCGTTCACGCGCTCGCGCGTGAACCACTCCGGCATCGTGATCTCGCCGTCCGTGTAGATGTTCTCCAGATTTGTTCCGCCAGGATGCGTCTCCAGCGGAACCACGATGGTGAGTACGCCGTCGTCGTCCGCGAGAATTGTGTGATCGTCCTGTTCGCCGTTGATCGTGCCGAGGTAGACGTCTTGCACCCATCCGGTCTCGTCGTGGAGCGGATCGATATTCGCCATGTGTCGGAGCGCGTCGAAGAGAGAGGCTTCACCAGACTCAGTGCCTACGATGTCGTCGCGCCGGTTCTTGCGGTAGTGGTTGCCGGTCCACTGCGAGTTGATGCCGCGCCCTTCGATCGTCGCCTCGGGGATTCCTAAGCGGGTTCGGCCCTTGATCCAGATCGCGGCTTCCGTGACCTTGGTGCGCAGATCATCAGGAACACGATCAGGGAACCAGAACGCGTATTCAGGACTCTTGATGATCTCCCCGATAGCAGCGATCCGTTTCACCGCGAACGGGTCGGACTTCGAGCCGATGGAGATTGTGATGTTCGGATCTACGGTTGCGTCCCACGCGTCTCCGTCGTCTGCGAACGTGGATTTTCCAGATGAGCGCGGACCACGAAAGTTGATGCGACGGAGCCGATGCGCAACGCGCGGCATGTGGGAGGGATCGCGCCAGTCGATCCCGTGTTTCTCGAAATCGGCGCGAACTTGTTGCGTAATCGGCCCGTCGTAGTCGCGGTCATGGAGCAGCGCACAGAGGAGAGCCGCGCGTCGTGTGAACAGATACAGAAGTGGGCGGTGATGCCGTTGCGCCTTCGGATCGCGTTTGCAGATCGTGATCGAGAATATCCATGGGTCGTACTCCATCAGGCGCCGGAACGCCTTGCGTGGATCGAGCGGCGCTAATTCAGCTTGGCTCGACATCAATTGCTGCCGGTAGCGCGAGAGCAGCCGCGCGTGAGTACAACGTTTCGCTCTGCTTGGTCAGATCCGAAAGAACCCGCAGTGTTTCGGGGTCGATACTCGTGATTGTTCGCCTGGTGATGTCGCCCTTCACGTTCAGCGTCGATGCGGCCTTGCCAAAAATCCTGTTGAGGCCTTCCTGCGCTCCCGCCAGAGCTACCTTCGGATCGCCAGACGTAGAAGCGCGCCTGATCGCATCGAGGAACGTGCCTAACTCTCCCTCTAGTTCCTGCCGGAAGTCATCGACCATGACCTGCTTGATTTCCCTGGTCGTCTCAAGCAGAAGCGGCGAGATGAAGCTGACAACCTCGGCAATGTCCTCTTTGTGATGAGCGCGCCACTTGTACGCGGCCCGTTCAGAGATTCCGCAAATCTTCGCGATCTCGGCGATGGAGAGCTTTCGGCCAAAGACTTTCGAGACTGCCATCTGAATGACTCGCTGGCAGTATTTCGGCTCGGCTGCATCCATGTCGGCACGCATAGGACCGTATTTGATAAGACAAATAAACACTATTTTTGTCAACGATTTATCAGCAACGGTTGCGTAGCGGCCTCCGACGTGGTATTTTTGTCACAGTTACCAGGAGCAACCGTCCTTTCTGCGCGGAGTATTCACACGTTGCGACTTCCGATGCCGGAGCAAAAAGTGCCGGCGGATCAGTCGTCTAAAGTTGACCGCAGAACTCCAACGCAAATACCCGAATCCCTTCTACAACGCCTGCCTGATGCATTGGACGCGCATCTTCCGGTACGGCGACCCGAACTTTCGCAAGCGCATCAGGAGTGATCGATAACTCTCTCTCAGGAATTCGTGCCTCAGCCTGGACGCCTCGCGGTTATCCGCGAAGTGGTCATGGAGTACGCGTCAGAAGTACACGGGCCGGACGGAAAGGCGGTCAAGATATGGCGCCCGACAGACAAGTGGATGTCCGAGTCAGCGGAGCGGCGCACGGTCACGAATCCATGGGCATTCGTCGTCGGCGTCGGCGCGCCACGGCAGACCGACTACGGCACGACCATCACGACAGACATCCAGCCGGGAGAGAAGGTGATGGTTGCAGAGGTTGGCCGGACGGTCGTCCTTCAAACTGCGGACGGCGAGGCCGGTTCAATCTTCGTGCTCCCGTTCGAAGGGGTGCTCGGCAAACTTCGGTGGAAGTGCGCGGCGTGCAAGTGGATATCCACCATCGAGCCGAAGGATCAGAAGTGTCCTGCGTGTCCGTCGATCGTCACGCCAACGATGCAGGAACAGAAGATCGTTGAAATGACGAAGAGGAATCGGGAATGAGCGCGATGATTCTTGATCGGTGGCGAAGAGTCCGGCATGCGATTGCCTGGTGGATCACGCCGCGACCACTACGGAATCTGCTTGTGACGGCGGCAGAGCTTTCGAGGGCGAGAGGGAAGATCGGCTGGCCTTACGGCCCGCTTGGTATGCCACAAGAGAGGGCCTACGAAATAGCCAAAATCTTCGGACTCTCTGATGAGGGTTGGCGGGCAATTCAGGAGGAGTTCTTCTTCCCCGTGTCATCGGTCACGCGAGAAACGATCTACGCCGCCGCAATCGCGAGATTCATCGGGCTGGCTCTCGATTTCTACCTACCGCATGAAGAGATGCTGCCATTTCCGAAGTTGGGAAACGAAGAGGTAATTTCCTCGCTCACGATTGCGGCGCGGTATCACGAATGGCGGCGCGCGCAAAGCTTGCCAAGTGAAACCAAATTCGAAGATTTCTATCCTTACCCAGTAGGTGTCGATAGCGACGTACTACGAGCGCGCAGTCTCAAACAGTACGCCTCGGTCGAGAGTCGTAAGGCCGCCGTCAAAGCCAAGAAGCGCGTCATCGACGACTACAAGGACGACAAATGAGCCGCGTGCTCTACCGCTGCCGGACCTGTTTCGAGCAGGGGAACGAGCGAACATTCCGAACAATCGACGGCTTCAGGGAGCATCTTGTCAACTACCACGGCGCGAAGAAGACGGATCTCATCACCATCGCGTCAACAGGCAAGGAATCAGGAAATGGACGACCAGCAGAAGATTCCTGACGCAGAACAGCCGGTCTCGATCGTCGCCGCGAGCATTCCGGGGCCGCTCACGATCCACTTCCCGCTCGCGGTGTTCGAGCCATCAGGAACACTGGAGCATCGCCTCCATCGATCGCAATTCCTGAAGGAGATGATGAACCTGTACGACAGATTCGCGGAGGAGGCGAGAAAGAAGCTGAACGAACGTGATCCGCTCGTCGTCCGCCCGCCTCTGCCAAAGCTTCCTATGTTCGTACTCGACACATCAGCAATGAATGTGCTCAGCAACGACAACAGAGATAGTGAACCGACTACGAAGGAGTGATTCAAATGGGAGAGACGCCGAAACGATTCCAATTCACAGATGACGACAAGAAGCTACTCGCTGGCAAGATCATTGAGGAGGTCGGCGAATTGAGGAATCTGCCGCCGATCGTCGTCACGATCGTGCGCGCGATCATCGAGCAGGAGGCGGCGCAGCTCGTGGAGCGGATCGAGCTACGCATCAATGAACTCATCGACCGCGCGATCCAAGGCGCAACGTAGACCATGCAAACAGGATGGCAGTGCGGCCGCTGTGGCGTCGTGAACGCGCCGTGGAAGTCGAAGTGTGATTGTGCTGGCTACGCGTTCTCGTACATGGCGCCAACGACAACGCCCTCCTGGATCTGCGGCAACTGCGGCATGTTAGTACCGTTTGGCGTAAACCACGCGTGTCTACCGAAGGTCACCAGGTTCTTCTGAGGCGGAACCGCAGGCAATCAGCAATAAGAAAGAAGACAAGCATGTCAGTCAGAGCGAAGTTCACGGTTCAGTCCATCGAGCGTCAGAAACATTGGGATCGGACGAAAGGGGAGATTCAGACCATCAAGCTCATCGCCGTTTCCGATGGCAGCGAAGAGAACAAGGCTTTCTTCGCAGTAACACCGACCGCGAGCATCAGCCTCGGCACGGTCAACGAGGAGGCCGCGAAACAGTTCGAACTCGGCGAATCGTACTACGTGGACTTTACGAAGGCGTAGGGCAAGAGCGGATGACGACGAAAGTCATGATCGGGATGGTTTGCGCGGAGCTCGCGCGCTTCTCGGAAACCTACGCCTCCCTCATGGCCTTAGAGATGCCGCCCGGTACGCGATTCATCCAGAACTATCACATCTCATTCGCTCACGGCCAAAACGAGATCGGCCGTTACTTCCTCGAATCCGACTGCGACTTCCTATTTCTCACGAACGACGATCAGATTTACCCATCTGACACGCTCAGCCGCCTACTCTCGCACGACAAGGACATCGTGTCCGGGCTGTACCTGCGTCGCTCGTTCCCGTTCGAGCCAATCATTTTCAGCGAAGAGAACGAGCAAGGAATAGCGCGGACGCACTACTTGAAAGACGGCGAGACTGGACTCATCCCGGTCGTTGCATGCGGAAGTGGTGCGGTCCTCATTCGACGGAAAGTGTTGGAGACGCTGCCGGCGCCGTGGTGGAAGGTCGGAACTGTGGCGCCTGATCTCATCAGCGAGGACTTGACGTTTTGCCACGACGCGCGACGAGCAGGATTCGAAGTCTGGTGCGATCTGGACGTGAGGGTGGGACACATCACGGTGACGCCGATCTTCCCGCAGATACAGGATGGCAAGTGGATCACGCTACTGAGACACGGCGAGGGGTTCGGGAGTGCATTACCCGCAGCGGAGCCAATCAACGTTTAAGAAGAAAGAAGGAGAAAGGTGACGTATCAAGAAGAAGCGAAGGTAGCATCAGATGTACCACTATTTCAGCAGGCAAACGAGAAACTCGACGAGTTGTACAATAGGCTGATTAACCGGATAAACACCATCGATGGCGAGCTAGAGCGCCTGTCGGAAGAGGCGGCGTCATTGCGGGGAGCCCTGAGCCGCATCGTTCCGCCAGTGCCGACGCCGCCCGGCGCCGATCCACGGCAAGGTCTCGTCGGCGGCGTGGAACGCCTCGGGGTCGGCACCGCCGGTGTATATGGCTATCGCACCCGGTGACCGACACGCTGATCGTTTGCCGCCATTGCGGACAACCCAAGGAGCCGACCATTGAAGATCGCGAGCGTTGAGATGAGGTTCCGGGTCAATTTCGCGGACTACGCGGTGCGCTCCGTGTGTGAGTGCGGACACTTCAAGTCAGACCATATTTCGGTTGGCGCGAACGAGTGCAAAATCTGCGACTACGACCGCATGGACAAGGACGCTCCGCACTGCCTGAGCTATCGGTATCGGGGTTACGTGAGCGCAGTTCGGCCCGTTGCCGCCAAATGAGGTGCGAAAGATGAATGTCATCGTGAAGTGCCGGAACCACATGGGCCGAGTGCGATACGAGAATATTGAGCCCGAACAAATGGTCCCGGTCTGCTGTCCGGCCGCGTATGCTGAGAAAGAGAAGGCACCGAAGATGACCGATCAGAGATGGATCAGCGTAGAGGATAGGTTGCCTGATCCCCTGAGTTACTACTACCTAGTGTATGACGGCGTGCGCACAACGGTGGCGATTTGGTGTCCTACAGAGGTGTGGGATCTTGTCGATGCAAATACGAAGAAGCGGCGGTTCGACGGCGGGAAGTGGGATGCAGCGGACGACTACCTCCGTGCCGTCACCCATTGGATGCCACTGCCAGATCCGCCTGAGAAGGAGGTGATGCCACAGTGAAAGATGGGCCGTATTCTTCACCGCCCGCCATCGACCGCTGCGGAAGCGTCCTGCGCCACGTCATCACGTTCATATGTACGGAACCGGTCGGACACGCCGACGATCACCAACAGGTCGGAAACCCGGAAGGATGGGACGGGTGGGAGAGGCGCTGGCCGGCCGAAACGCCGACGACAGCCATGATCGACCTCGAAGCGATCCGTGCCAGAAACGAACAGCGGGACAAGTGTCATGATTACACCGGCTGTGAGAAGAATCACGATCTAGTGTTTATTTGCACCGAGCACTTCATGCCTTCCGCTATGCAGGATGACATTGACGCGCTCATTGCCGAGGTCGAGCGGCTGCAAACAGCCCTGTCGCGCGATGTTCCTCACGGACCTGCACCCTGCGACTGCGGACACTTCGCTGCTGCGCACCGTTCGGTCCTGCTCTGCATGGGCTGTGTAGCAAAATAGCCACAGCCACACCGCCACAACCTCCTCATCCAACCACCGAGGTCACCCAACTTACCATTCTCATCAGCACTGCACTTCCTGAACGCTTGCGCGCTTCGCCACTGATGTAAAATGGTGATGTCCTGATGGTCGATCCACGTTTGAGTCACGGCTGGTGCTCAGAGCTTAAGGTCGGCCATGATCTCTGCCAAAGGGGATACGAAATCTTCTTCGGCTTCGGTCACAACTCCTGCGATATCGTTGCGCTGAAGGACGGCACCGTGCTGCGTGTTGAGGTCAAGACCGCCTACATCCGAGATGGCAAGGTCGCCAAGGCCTACATCGCAGATCCAACAAAGCACGACGTGCTAGCGGTCGTGACTCCATGGGAGATCATCTACTCCGGCAAGGCCATCTAGTCTATCTGCGCATTCGCCAGAATCGGAAATCTCCCCCTGACCCGTCCATCGCATCATCCGGAATTATCCCGCCTATAAACGCATCCTACGCAGCCAAATCGCCCATCCCCCGCCGTTCATTCATCCGATTTTCATGCGTGTACCGAATCGGAATCCTCGGTGATGGCTAGGGCATGGGGTGGGGGATGGGCATGGGTACTATCCAGGGATCAGGGAATGGGAGAGGATGATGGAATCATGATGAAGGCATACGCTACGCGATAGAAGCATAGAAGCATATGAATCATATGTGCGCAGCATGAGGCGCCGTTATTGGTGGGTAGTTGGGCGTTTTACGCGGATGCCTCTACTTGTCGGCGGGATGGTGGGGATCTATGGCCTGGGGATTCGCCAGCTCCTGGAATCGTTGCCAGCGAGCGCGAGCTGCCGCGCGGGCTGATGCCGATCGCTGATCCGCGGTGAGGTTACGAGCTCGGGCCTTCCCGCCACGAGCACCTAAGGCTCGGGCGGCATCCGACGCGGACGGCCCTTTCTTCCATGTCATGATCCCAATGTAGGCCTGTGCGTACCGATAAGCAAGCGCGTTACCATAATTGCTACTTGACGCCATGCGTAGCGGTACGTATATTGTGCGTATAAACGGCCCATCGCCATGGTGGGCAGAGTGGAGCAATCGCGCTCCGAAAAGCTTGCCAGCGCTGAGTCTGGCGCCGAAAGGACATCATGAGTTACTACGCGCCGGCGTCCCCGAATCGCAGTAATGACACGCCCGCTGCTCACGCGGCGTACCGGCTCGCCCTCGCGGCGTGGTACCGGCGCCGGGCGGCCACAGCGGATGATGAGCCGCAACGCAAGCGGTACATTATCCGGGCCTATGAGGTGCTGCTCACTCGAGACGAGTGGACGGCAATCGGGACGGCAATCGAGGAGGCATGACTGCTGCACCTGCCCACCCTCGCGGCGGACAGAGTGGAGCAATCAAGCTCCGCCATTCCATGACGGAGGATGACATGACCAACGACGAATACCCCGGCCCCGGTGTGATTCTCGCCGAGCAAATCGAGGCAGAGATTGATGCGGACGAGTGCACATGCCCGTGCGCGTACTGTGACCGCCAAGGCGTGCATACCGTTGCCGCCGTGCATGGCGACGACTACGAGATTCGGGATCATTGACTGCCGCACCTGCCCACCTGTCGCGGCGGGCAGAGTGGAGCGAGTCACGCTCCGCAATTCCCCGAGGAGGAGGAGGACGATCGTGGGAACCAAAAACATAAGCAGCATTGAGAGCGTGACTCGGCTAGCCGCCAAGCGTGGCGTCCGCCTGCAGCTCGCCTATGATCGGCCGATCCTATTCCAGTGTCCGGCGGGCGGCGTGCACAAACGCGGGGAATCATTCCGGCTGGATGGGCGAGCCGTACTCTGCCTTGGGCGTGCTGCACCAGACGCGCCGCCCAAAACGTACCTGTTCGCCCGTATCGCGCAGGTCGAGGCAGTTCAACGGCGCGAGGACGGCGACGCGAAAAAGCGCGAGGGCCACCAACCCGGAGCATGTACCCAAAATGTCCCCGCACAGAGCGGAACAAAAAGCGAAAAGAGCCAGCAACCCACAGCGCGATCAACCAATAAGCCCAGGTAGCTCAGTTGGTAGAGCAGAGGACTGAAAATCCTCGTGTCGGGGGTTCGACTCCCTCCTTGGGCACCACCAACTTACGCGTGATCCGTTGATGCGATGAGACATAGCCAATGCGGAAAATTGCCGACCGATGCGGAGCGGAGCATGCCACCATCCGCCCCCTTGGGCGCGAACAGCGCGAAAGATGTACCGATCCGCCCCCTAGTGAATCAGCTTCGATGCCGTGACCTCGGTGACCTTCTTCGACTGCTTCAACGCCTGATCCCTCTTCCGCAGCTTGTAGTGCTTCCTCGTGGTCCGCTCGTCTGCATGATGCAGGTGCTCTGACACCGGGAATGTAGATTCCAGATGGTCCTGGGCGATCGTGGAGGCCTCGTGACGGAACTGACCGACCGCAGTGATGGTGACGGCCTTGGCATTCGGATCGCGCTTCCTGCGCGATTCTGTGGCGCGCGCTGACGCGGCCAGAAAGCGTTTTCTGAGTGACCACGGCCCAAGCGGCCGCTTGCCGATCATGAACAATGCATCAGAGCCCTTCCTCTTCGCGATCATCGGAGACAGAACACGCACGAGACTCGCCGGCAGATACGTGACGTGCCTGAGCTTCTGCCCTGTCTGCTTGTTACGAAGGTAGTAGTCCAACTCTCCGGTCCCGTCATCCTTCAGCCGGACGTCTGCGCATTTCGCGGCGTACAGCTCTTCGTTTCGCAGCATCGTGATGAACTTCGTCGCCGCAAATGCGTATTCAAGCGATGCCGAACTCATGGCGCCGAGGAAGTCGCGGATATCTTCGATCGGGATCGACTCGCGTTCCCGGTGAACAGGGGAGAGATCGCCGATCGGCGTTTCCCATATCACGGTCAGTTCCGCGAAACGTTGAAGTCTCTTCAGAACCTTTGCGGCTTTGACGAACCTGTCACCCCCCGATGTGCTTCCGGCTTTTTTCTCCGCTTCTGCGAAGTGAAGCATCGCCTTCCGCCCGATGGTGTCGATTGGGCAATCCGATCCGAAGTGCTCGATCAGTTTGTCGCAGATGCCCTTGTAGTACAGGAAGGTTTTCGGGTCGCGCTTCTTCTCGTTCACCAGCTTTCCGAAGTGCTGGAGAAAGTCGCCGATGGTCTCGCCGAGAGACGGCGCGCGCGTGATGCCGAGCTTCGCGGCTAGCAGCTCGTCATGGTATTTCGCATCATGACGTGTGACGTAGGTCTCCCGATCGCGATGAGAGTTGAAGGATCGTCGGACTCTGCGCTGACCTGGTGCATGGCCTGACCTGACGCAATCAAAGAACGCCTCGCCCTCCAGTTCGGCGCGACGATTCCGAAAGTGCAAGCCCTTCGGGAATGCCATCAGCGTGCGCGCCTAGTTCTTCTTCCACGGCAATTTGATGTTGAGACCGTGAATAATTCTCCAGATCGCGGACTCGCCATCATCTTGCCTTTCTTTTGGGTGCCTGATGTGGTCCGGGTCGTCTGGCCCCTTGCCGCAAACTCGGCACGTCGGATCGTCTGACACCAGTATCAAGCTCGAATTCGTGGAGTCCGTGCGCCTCTTTTTCTTTCGTCGCGTTGCCGTGTCGTCGGGCTGCGTCATCGCCGCTGCTCCCGTTGGCAAGTCGCTCGGCTACTTCTGCCGGGGGCTTGTCGCTGGATTTAGTTCCTGAAGGATAGGGATTATATTGATTTGCATCCACCCTTGCCGAGTGATGCACGTCACGCACAATTCCTTGTGCACTCGCCATCGCCGCCATTTCCTCGAGTACGCCTGAGACATGTGGAATCACCGCGGCAGGAAATCTACGGATCGTCTCCACGAGCGGAAGAATCGAGCGCATCTCGCCACATGAGTTTTCGATCAGATCGCCAGGGCGCAGGTCCATCGCCCGCGCAATATTCTCCAGCTCCTCGACGGTGACGGACTCTTTCCCTTCGATCTTCGAGTAGTGCTGCTGCTTGTAGCCTGCGCGCTGCGCGACCCACGTAGCCGTGTGCCCGCGTTCCTCCCTTAATGCCCTGAGGAATGACCCCTTCATGGTAGCCACAAATGCTAAGGCCGTTTAGCCGAAATGGCAATACCTAAGCATCTAACTAGCCGAATCGGCGTTTTCTCACCCTTGGCCGGAGTGTTCCACGTTCCGCATATTGACTAACTAGCCAAATGGACGTATCTTCACAACATCACGGCGTAGCCGTGCCAGAACGAGGGACCGAGTGAGCCAAAACGGCAACCAAGTAGCCCCGATCAAGCGTTGGCGCCTCAAGCAGGGGCTGACACAGATACAGGCGGCAAAAGTCCTCAACGTCCACCCCATCACGGTTTCCCGCCTCGAGACCTACGCGAAGCCAGTCGGCCGGAAACTCGCCCGAAAGATCGCGGAGCGCACCGGTCAGAAGCCGGGCCAAGTCATCGACGAGTACGAGCGGAGGAGCACATGACGCGCCTCGTCTCCATCGGCCAGGTCGCTGAGGCCATCGGCATCTGCCGAGAGTACGCCGCGAAGATCGCCTCAGACCAAGGACGCGAACCGCATTCCAACGATTGCCCGCGTCCATGCCGCAATCCAACCCACCGTCGATACCCCGCATCCACTCACGCGCTGATCCCTGAAATGTTCAAGCACGGGCGCGAGTGGCGATGCCCTCAGCAGCGATTCGTCAGATTCATGGAGTCCATCGGCAAGCAGATCCCCGTGTAACCGATAAGGAGGCCGTCATGAGCATGAGCAAGCGTTCCCTTCCCGACTACCCCGACTACGACGAACCATGCGAACCCCAAATCTACGAACAATCCAACCTTGAGAAAGCACTGAAGGCAACGGGCGCGCGGTTCGGCAAAAGCCTTGCCGATGTCGTCGCCGGATACCAAACCCTCACGCGGGCGGAACTCGCCGGGTTGTCTCGTCTGACGGATGACGTGATCGCGATGGATGAGATGGAGAGCGGTTGCGATGCGACCGAACCCGACCGGGACACGAACGCCACGGCGCTGTGCGAGCTGCCAGCCGGTCACGATGGGCGACACCGCGACGGCTCAATCTCGTGGTACGCCGAGGATGACGTGATCGGATGGCGTGGATGACTACAAAACGGCGCACGACAGAACGCACCGCGGAGAAAAAGGCTACGCCGAAACCAACCCCGCCCGCATCAGTAAAGCCAAGGTACGCGCTCGGTTTGCGTACCTGCAAGGCGGATGGCTCATCTCACAACGGCTTCGTATGGCCGAAGTCCGGGGTAGTGAGATGCGCCGATTGGGATCCTGCGCCAGTGTGTGGCGGCGGCCTCCATTTTCTCCTGTGGGGCGACGGTGATTGGTCACTCATGTCGGAGGATATAGGTGCCCTGGGGCAGGTCATTCGCGTGGACACGTCGCGAATCATCGCTATCGATAACGGTCACAAATACAAGACACCAGAGTGCGAAGTTCTCTACACCGGCGAGCGCGCCGAAGCAATCACGCGCGTGCTGTGCTCACCCGATAGGCCAGTAGATAAGGCCAGCAGCGGCGACTACTCGA
>ERZ1292625.57-Hain-H41-01um-R1-57-length-188889-cov-25_pt5 | contig 29301 bp, 41 predicted proteins | sample MGYA00564400_ERZ1292625 | MGnify/ENA primary metagenome ERZ1292625 (study PRJEB36523, sample SAMEA6512639) | groundwater metagenome | collected 2019-01-08 | study: AquaDiva: Metagenomics assemblies of 32 groundwater samples | reverse complement strand
AATTCCGTCTGTGTGCCTTTGCGGAGGAGGTAGCCCTCCGAGACACTCTTGAGTTGAAGTCTATCATAGCACGGAAGGTCTGCCCCTGCAACCCGCTCAGAAACAGGACGAACCACGACGCCCTCCCTTGGGTGTCTACCATTGGAAATGGTTTCCTTGCCGTTTGTGTAGGTGTCCAGAACCTCTTTGGAAAATGGTCCTCGGTACAGAACCGGCACCCTGGGAATACCCAGGTTCTCGCAAGCAGCACTAAGCTCGCTGTCCCCAAGAAATCTTCCCTCCCCAGGATTTCCAACATAAATGTCAAAAATTCTGAACTCCGAGGTATTAAGCCCGTAGTCCAAGTCCTGAACCCCGGGGCCAAAAATCTCCCCAAGAACAAACACGGAATCTTTCAGGCCAAAAACCTCATGGACGGCCGGAACAAGGTCAAGGCTCCTTGCGGTCCTGACGTAAATGTTGGTTTTGTTGGCCTCTGCCAGAATCTTAAAGGCCAAACCCTTGGCGGCTACTCCCTTGGAGGCAACCACGAGGTATTCTTCTTCCATGTCAGAATAGCCCTCGGAGTCAAAAGCGGTAGGGGACAGCTTCATGGCCTCAGACATGACAGCAAACATGGCGAAAGTGCCGTGGAGTTTCTCCGTCATTACCACCTGTTCACCGTCCAGGAGCAGGTCTGGGAGCTTTCGCAAGTTTTCGATGTCGTACTTGAGGGTGCGATGACCCCCGACCGACATAAGTTCACCCTGGAAACCTGCCGGTATGACTGGCTCATACTTGACAATCTCAAGTTCCTCTGCCACGTCCTGACCCTTTTTCCAGCCCTTGCGAGCCGGGTAGCAGAGCCCCTGGGAAAGAACGCCCCGGAGCTTGACCGCCTTCACGCGATTTTTCTCAGAACCGGAGAGACGCCCGGTGAGGCCAAGTTCCTCAACTAGAGAGGCGGGCAACACAGAACCCTCTGGGATATAGGCAACCATTTCACCATTAGAGAAATAGCCCTTTCTGACGATGGAGGAAAAATCACCAATCTTGGCGATTTCCAAAGCCTCAGCATTAGGGTGCTCGATAATCTTGACAGGGGTGACGATGACTTCAAACTTACTCATTTGCGACAGCCTAGCACTTGCCCGTGGGAAAGGCAAGTAGGTTCAGTAGTGACCCAAGACCTGCACACAGGCATAAAACATAACCGGCAAACTGAAAATTAACGCCAGAGAGCCAAAAATCAAAATAAACTGAGCCACCCACAACCCTTTTTCACCAAAAAGTTTGCCCATCAACAGAACGAACGGGAAAAAAATTAAGGCACAAATGATTATGACAATTAAAAACACTGGCATTTAGCACCTGTCTCCCTAGGTCCAAAGATGTCACAAGACATTTTTTTGTCAAGCGAGATTATTTTTGTGGCAGAAAAGGCTCTAAATAGCTTAGAGAAACATAAAACACCCCATGTGGGGCGGTGATTTTTTCACCATTAGAAAAACCAGAGTTGCCTGTCGCTTCACAGAAAAAAACTTTACAAACCTCTTTAGTGTCAAAAAAATCAAGGACAATTCCAGCTTGACCTTGGACTAAGAGTGTTGCACGATGCAACCAGTAGTAGTCCTGAAGAGTGTCGTGCCCATACACATAAACGGGGCGAGCAGGCGGGTTTATTATCGTCACCAAGTCCCCTATGTTTATGGATGAGCTCATTTTCTCACCTGATGCGTCGGTGACTCGGGACTCTTTCCAGGCAATCTTCTAGACTTTGAAAAACATAGACGGTATTGCCGGCCTGGCTTCCCGTTACAATTTCCATTTTATAAAACCAAGCATTTGGTGTAATTTCTTTAATTCCAAGGCAGTTTAAAAGGACACCGTTTTTTATCTCAAGGGCGTCATCTCCCCTAACCGCTGGCATACAGGGCAAAAGGTCAAAGGCTCCATTGGTTTTCACCAGACAGACATCTCCGTCAGAGAATTTTACTACTGGTTCTTTCATTTAGTGTATTGCCTCATGCGAGAGTAAGCGAGGGAGAGCAGCAGCATTCTAGCTTGCCCTCTTTCTATTTAAATTCCTGTTACCGGGGCGGGGGGTGGGGAGGTGGCTCCTCCTCCGGCCGAAATTGGCGGTTGTTGTGCTCCGCCTGGAACTGGTTGTGGTGTACCAGAAGTGTTTGGCGGCGGCAAGCCCTGGTCTGTGTTCTGGTTTGGGTCCTGATCCGCTATTCCTGCTCGGACATTTATCATTATTCTAGAAACATCCTGTAGGTACTGGTCTATTATTTGATTTTGCTCAGGGGTCATCTTTTTGAAGTAGGACACAATCTGACCATATACTTCTGGGTCTGTGAAGGATTTTCCGCCTCTAATGACGTTTAGTCTTTCAATCATTGTGTCAATGGTCATTAAGGTTTGCTGTGAGGCAACGTTTTGAGGTTCCTGTGGAACCTCCTCTGGAAGAGGAGGTGCAGCCGGAGGAACAGGATTTGCTGCGGCCGGCTGTACCGGCGGTGGTTGCTGTCCCAGGACTTCCTGCTCAAACAAGGCCAGAGTAACTGCCTCTTTTATTAGGTTACCAAGACCAAAACTTCTTATTTCTTTTGAATCTGCCATGACGTTAATTATGTCAACTAACACGAAGTATCATTTTCAGTCTTTTTGTTCCAGACATTAAATCCGTGATAATTTCATATGTTTCGATTTTTCCAGAGTATTTGTCGTTATTTACCTGAACTGTTGTATTTTCTGCAGAAATAGTCTCCACAAGAGCTTCCTCACCTTCAAAAAGAAGGGAGGCTGGGTCAAGGATTGAGGCCGAGTCATCGTCTGTTATGAACAGACTATCCCCGGAAGTAAAAGTCCTAGTCCCATTGTCATTGGGATTTTCTGTCGTTAGTTTATTGGTCATTTTTTATGAATTTGCCTTGAAACCATTGCCTGATATGACAAAAATACATTATGAGTCTTTTTAATGTCTTCCAAAAAGACATCCTCAATTGTGCTTTGAACCACAGACTTGTCCTCGGACACCCAGGAAATAAGATAAGAAACCGCGTCTTTCTCTATGGGGTCAATCAGTCCGTGGTCTTTTTTGGACAAAACATGGGCTTTTCTCAGCTTGTCAAAGACTTCTTCTGGAGCCTTTGAGGAAAAGACGGCGTCCGCATAAGCCTCGGCCACGTCAAACATGACCTTCTCAATTCGGTCACTTGTGTGCTTTGACAGCCACTCGTTCTCGGAATTAAGATTTTGTGTCAGTTTCGTAACTTTTTCTATTGCCCCGTCTATTATGTTGCTCACCTGCATGGGTACAATACCCCCAGAACAAGCTGCTATTTTTTTAAGGGACACCTCACCACACGAGTAGGCATTCTCTGTTATCTTGGGCTCGGGGTCTGCCAGACCACTGAGGGTCTTTCTCAGGTCTGGCAAGAACCTCCACAGGTCAGCAATGTTTTCTGGAGTTTGGGGGAACGACTTTGTTTTCCTCGATATATGCTCCAGAACATTTCCTGAGGTGACTTTGTCGGTGTAATATGGCAAATGTCCGTGTTTGTCCGGGGAAAAATAAGCCCGCATAAGCCAGGACCTTAGGTCCTGTTGATTTTTTATGCCCTTAAAACAAGAACTAATGGTTTGTGTGCAAGAAGGTTCTGTATCCATGTCCACACATGGTACCACACTTGGTCCTTGTGTCAACCATGCTAGTAAGGGCTATTTGATGGCTACTTTTCTTCTGTTGAGCCGTTTGCGTCCTGGTTAGAGGGGTTTTGTAGCTGTGTCCAACGCCTGCCAAAATATAGGCCGGCAAAAGTAGCAAACCACATAGAGGCACCTGTGGCGTCAAACTCTCTGACATCCAGGTGGAAAACCTTTTGAAACATCGACAAACCCAACCAGGTTGTGCAAACCAAAAAGGTCACAACTAGCATTGTGTAGCTAATCGACTTTTTCCCACTAGAGTCCTTGAGCAAATAAAATTGTGACATTTTTTTTATCTCTTTCTTGTGGTTAAATAGCCAGCAACCCAGCAATTAATCCCCCGGCAATCCCAACCAAAAGAGCTCCCCCAACCCACAAGGCATTTTCCCACCAGTTTCCCGGTGTTTGCGTTCTGAGGGTTTCATTTACTTCCTCCAGAGACCCAATCCTTTGGTCCCGAGCCCTTATTTCTATTGCATTTATCTGCTGAATTGTCTGGATTCTCAGCAAAAGTCTTTGGGTCTCAGAGGAGAGACGTGCTCGAAACTCCCCGGTTCTCCTGTCAACAAAAGCCTGACACCTTTCTTGCACGGCATCCGGCTCGGACTCAAGCCAGGCGGCAGCGGCATCATTTAACAGGATTCCAGAAAAAGGAGCAGGAGCGCCCTGAGTGATTCCTGCCAGTCTTTCGTTGCCAGAGGGTTCAGACATTAATCTAGGGACTAGGCTGGCCTTTGGCACGTCCTCTACTGCCTGTGGACCTTCCTCGGCGGGTTGGTCCCCGGACGGGTTTTCGGCAGGTTGCTGAACGGGCAGGGAGGTGCTGTTCGGCAAAGAGGTGGAAAGGGTCCCGCATCCCACCAAAAAAGCCACACAAAGAGGAATAAAAGTCTTTATTGCCATCCTAGTCTCTCCCTTACTCGGTCGGCCATTTCAGTTGGTTGACCACTGGTCTCCTCAATAAATCTTTGTCTTCTTGCGGTGACACGCGACTCAAGCTGTGCTAGCCTAGCGTTGTAGGTTTCTGTCAGCCTCAGGATTTCCTCGGAATATCGTCTATTGATTTCCTCCTGAGCCACCCGGTCAGACTCGTACAAGGCTCTCATTTCTGCTAGATTTGTTGTATGTCTAGCAAATTCCTCTTCTGACTGTCTAGCCAAGATGTCTAATTTGGCCGCCTGTTGCCAGGAGTACATTCCAAACAACACCAATAGGGCAGCAATCACAACCCAGGAGAAGTGCTCCTTGAGCCAGGTAAAGATGCTTGAAAAACTTTTTTGTGTCATCAGTTTAAAACCTGCTTTTTCTTTGAGGACATGTCAAAAGGGGAAGATGTTTGTTGTCTTGCCTGTTGTTTTTCTTCCTCGTGCCCACCCGCTCGTTTTACCATGACAACCTTGCCCTGGTCGAGTTGATTCAGAAGTTCCTCGTGGAGCGTGGCTATATGTACCAGAAACTCCTGGTGTTGTCTATTGGTTTCTATTAAAGAACTTATGTTTACCGCCAAAACATACACCTGTTCTTTTAGTTCTTTAAGTTTTTGATTTTCAATTGCGGCAAAAAGCTTCATGGCCTCATCTGGTTGGATAAGCCGCTTTTCCTCTGGGGCAGCAACCTTAGGACCAGGGGTTTTTGGGGTCAAAAAAGACCAAGCCCCAAGGGCAACAATTTGCTTTTTTAAGAAAAAATAAACAATAAACAACAACCCAAAGACAAACTCAACCACAGTTACGGGAAATCTTAATATTGCTTTTAGGGTCATCAAAACCTCTCTGGTTTATTAATATATTCTTATTTTTCTTGCTGGTCTTGTCTTTCAAACAAAGAATAAAGGTTGTTGGCGTCTATTTTTAACAGGGTCTTTCTTTCTGTGGATGAAAGTTGCTCCTCGTTAAATCTCACTGCTCTGTTAAGGAGGTCTTTGGCAGAGGGGTCTTCCATCGACAACTTGTGCAAAATAAAGGTAATATATTGCTGCAGGGTCAGGTTTGATGAAAACAGTACTTTTTTTGCATCAATCAACAGAGCCTCGTCAAAACACAGCAGTACGTTTCTTTTTGTGTCCTCTTTTGTCACCGAGACTTAGACTCCTCCGCCGCCACCGCCACCGTCTGCTCCATAAATTGCATTGCCGGCTGCTGGGGCCATTCTTTGGTCTCTTTCGGGCGGAGATGGATTGACACCAAGCCTTTCGGTCATTATTTCCTCAAACATCTTAGCTGTGGCCTCATCATAGTTTACCCTAACGTATTCTTTGGCTCTGTTAAAAATAGTAGTTTTGGGGTCGAGCAAAGCCTCGTAGTTTGAAATCAGCCTAGCAACCGCTCTACAGTAGTCGTTTAGGTTCATTTTTGGGGTATCAATAACTGGAGGAACTTTTTCAGTAGTTTCTTCCTCTGGGGCACCCATGTCACCCAAGTCTGTGTCAAGTCCGCCGCCACCGCCACCAATGTCAGCGGTTTCCGCAGGTGGGGCTCCTAAGCCGCCTGGTGGCCCACCACCTCCTGGGTCGTCCTGGCCAAGTGGAGCCTCAAACAAAAACGACTCTAAAATTCCCCGAGAGACATTTTTTGTTTTTCCTTCGTTGTGGGGCGGCAGAGGCGGGGCTGTTCCGCCAGAGCTAACTTCCCCGTTTGCGGTATTAACCTGGGATTGGATTTTTGGGGAATAAATAGCAGAGGTTGGAATAGCCTCTCTCTCGTATCTTACAAGATACCTGTCAACTTTTTGGTCGAGAGAAACATCTGGAACTACAACCGGGTCTGTCTGTGACACGGCTATGGCACTTTCCGCCTCAAGCAAAGCAGGCTCAAATAACATCGACTCTAAAATTCCTTTGTTCATAAATTTTCCTTCCCCGATTTCTGTTTTAATGACGGTACCAGACTGAGCAATTTCCAGGGCTGCACTTCCATCGATATTTAGCTGGCGCTTTGGAGTTACAAGCATGAATTTGTTTTTGCCGGTGCAATAAAGTGCAAAAGTTGTGTTTGGAAGAACCGTCGTAAGGGCAAACCCTGGGACCGTAACCGGTATTTCGTCGTCAGCCCTGTAATAGGTAACTTGACCAAGGGTTGGCAAATTCATCAGATTATTCCTTTTGCTTTTCCTTGGTCACCAGTTAGTGGCCCAGGTTGATTTCCGGTAATTTGGGAGGTTTGGACCTGGTCACTTTGAATTGGAACCGCATTGGCTGCCCCAACTGTCTGCAAGATTCTGTCTGGGACAGTGTTAACAATTGGCTGTATTTTGAATATTGTGTCAAGGTTAGCTTTCTCGGCCACAACCATTCTTGCCTCAATGACATTCCAGTTTAGTTCTCTCATCATTGCATTTATGTAACTTTTTTTGTCATCCAGGTAATCCCTATAGTAGGCGTGAGACCACATGTCCAGGACTATTACTGGTATACCTCCTAGCGGAATTCCAGTAGAGTGGCCATCGACCACACAGGTTACATAGCAGTTTTTGTATGGTTCAAAATATGTGACCGCCCAACCCTCTCGGGCAGACATGGCGCAAGCCCTAAAGTCAAATTGCCATCTGTCAAATGTTCCAAAATCTCTTGCAAGTCTCATGTATGGAACAGAATCCACCGAGATGTTTGATGCCTGGTCCGAGATGTTTGTAAAATACAGGTCGTGGAGTTTGGCGCCGTTTAAATTGGCTTGCTCGTCAACCTTGAGGCTTCTATATGCCGAGTGATTATTTCCTGCTTCTTCTGGGTTGGCGGCGTCCAACATTGAAGAACACTTATTAAATGCCTCCACGTACATTTTATAAAGGTTCTCGTGTGCCTGCTTTGTTTTTGAGGACAGAAATTCCGTTTTTAACAAAAATGACTTAGGGAGAAGAATTATGGCCTCCTTAAGGGAGACCTTCTTTGTTTCCTTTGTCTGTGGTTTTTCTGGGGCTTCCGGCTTTTTAGCGCCAAATCCAGACTCCGAAAAGGTTTTTTTAATAGAGGACACAATTATGTCCTGGAGGTTGTTTTGTTGGGTTTTTGACATTTTACCTAAATCCTTGGTGAGGCTTATAGAGTAATTAGTGCCAAGAAACCCTGGTTTTAATCCTTGGGGATTATTTAAATGGCACTTCTTGAAGTTGGCCAATTAAGGAAACTGGTGTAAAAAGCCTACCTACGATCTCTTTTTCCTCGTCTGACCGAAGTTCATCCTCAATCATCTGGTTTGACATAACCGGCTTGCCACCCGCTGCCCTGTTAACGGCAAGGGTTATGTGTGGGTGTTTATTTTTAACAAATGACTGCATTTCTTGTGGAGGTAGAACCATCAGAGCAGCAACCTTGTCGTTTGTGAAATATCCAACGACTTTTATTTCCACAGGAAGCCCGATACTTGGTTTGAGATCGGCTGGCAACTCCCCTAGGTTAACTGTCATGTGGTGAGCCACTATTTCCCAGCCCTCTGGAACCCTGTCTTTGAACATGGACAACAGCTTGTTCCTTGACTCACCTGTGAGAACAACTGCCGAGTAAGATACTTTTGTCACTTTTTTCTCCTCTTTCTCTTTTATGACCAACAGAGGCGTACTTTTTGTCCTAAGTTCAAATAGCCCACCAAGTCGTTCATCTGGTACACCACAAGTACACCTTTTGCATCTTTTTGCATGTTTTTGGGTCATGGGGCAATCTTAGGACTAACTATGTCAACATCCCCTGACCCACGAATAAAATTCCAACCCGTTATTTTTCTGTACTTCGGAACCATGTGACATTCACTGGGAAATCCAAAGTCCTGGTCTCCTACCATCAGGTCAATTTTTGACAACCAGTTTTTTACGTTAATCTCCAGGAGGCTGCCCTCGTGGGTCATATATGTGACAATCATATCCTCCTGGGTCTTTCCTTTCCAGGTGGGATCTACAGATATAACACAAACTATTTCCCCGGTCCAGGCACGATACATTCCGAGGTCAACCCCGGAGATACCCTTATGTGTTCTGTTCATGATGGTTTGTTGCTCCCAGAAGCACTCGTAATCTTTTGTTTTTTCTTTTCTCTGGCTTCCTTGAGTTTTTTAATGAACTCAGGATTCATATATGAGAGAAGCTCTGTTCCATATCGGATATGGTCGCAAGCAAGCTCTATTCTTTTTAGATTATTTTCCACAAAAAATATCGCCTCGTCCATAGTCGGCATTTTTTCCGCCACACAACTTTGCACACCCAGGAATTCCACATAGGCGGAATACTCCACGGGGGTTCCGGTCCAGTGTTTCTTTTCCCAAATTTCTATTTTGTACTTAAGTTTTCCTTTGGAGGAAAACTGCCTTACTTTGGACTGGTGCCAAACATCTCCACAAATCCAATCTTCTACCGACATAATTCCTCCTCCTCCTCACATTCCTAGTATATTTTTCCACCTTGGAAAAGCTAGGGCAACTGTTAGGGCCACAAAGGCAACAAGAACCCAGGCTCTTTCCAGGTTCTCCCCTAGGAGAAACATGGCGACAAACCAAACAACAACAATCCAAACAGGTTCATCTATTCTGCCATGTTTGTTAAACACCATTTTCCCCACAAGGCTTTTGTGGTCGGATATTTTGACGGGGTCAGGCATCTTCTCTAATTCTATAGATTTTCTTCATGTTTGTGGACATGCCATAGTCGTCTTTCCTAAAGGTGGCAACTATTATTGAGTTTTTCTTTAGTTTTTCTTGCTCATCCTTTGAGCCCATGTAATTCCACACATTTACTTTGTGCAGGGAGGCGTCGCTGCCGAGCAAGCCCAACTTTAGGTACTTTCTGCCAGTTTTGGCCGTCACAACCTCAGATGTCTGGACAATAGCCCAATAGTTTGATAGGTCACTCTCATATCTTTCAATCGGGTCAATTTCGTTCGACACAAGAAAGTTTTCTATTTCTGGTGTGCAGATAAGCCCCAGGTCCACAGACCCAGATAACATAAACTGATTTTGGGTTTTCTCGTCCGTTGTCCAGTCGGGGATATTTTGGACTTCTTCGATAAACTGTTTTAGCAGTTCCTCATAATTTCTATTCTTTTTTCTAGAGATGGCTTTCTTTAACAGGTCAGACTTTTCTACCAAAACCTCATGCATTTGTTTGTAGTTTTTAAACACCTTGTCTTGCCCCACAACCCCCATGGAGTCAAAGGCTTCCATTTTTATAAGCGTTGACAAGGCTCTTTTGTTAAACTTGCTGTGTCTCCACGCCGTGTGGAGTTGGTTTTTTGTCCACAGCAGGTCTTCTACTGTCTTATATGGCCTAAAGTCATTTATTTCACCGACCACGGCTTTTCCAACATATTTGAGAGATGCGAAAGACGGAATTAGCTCCTTGCCTTTGATCGTGAATTCGCCTGTTGACAAGTTTATATCTGGTTTTTTAACCACGTACCCAAGTGCCTTTGCCTCATTTAGGGCTGTCACCTTTGGGTCTTCTTTTCCGGCCACCTTTCCTTTTTCTGTGGCCGAGTAATCCACATAGGAGGTAATCCACTCATCGGGATGATAGGTAAGGAAATAGGCACACTGCCAGGAGGTTATCCCATAAGAAATTGCGTGAGAAAAATTGAACGAATATTTTACGAACTTCTTCATTTCGTCAAATATCTCATAGCTTGTTTTCTTTGGAACAGAGTTTGCCTGGAGGCACATGTCAGCAAACTCCTCTCTCATTTTCAAGCGTTCTAGTTCTGCCTCCTCAGAGTTTGCGATTTCTTTCTTTGTGAAAGCCTTTCTTACGTTATCTGTTTGATCCAGAGGAACATTTGCTAGCTTGTGATAAACCTGCTGTAGCTGCTCCTGGAAAACAATCAAACCAGATGTCGGCCTAAGAACCTCCTCAAGAAGCGGGTGCTTATATCTAATGGAAACAGGATTTTGTCTGTTCTCCAAAAACAGTTTATCCGCTGATATTCCCAAGGGTCCCGGCCTAAAGATACTGGTGGCCACGGCAATATCCTCAATGGACCTTGGCTTCATTTCTGCCATGAAGTCCTGGACGTTCTTTTTTACAAATTGAAATATTCCGGCATGTTTGTTCCCCCAGAACACATTCTTGTAAACAGCCATGTCGGAAAAGTCATTGTTGTCGGGGTGGAGGTGGGTTACAAACCACTCCCTAACCTCAGAAAAGGAAACATATTTCTTGCCTGTTTCTTTTTGAATGATTTTTCTAATACAGGACTCAAACATTCTCAGGGTTCCAAGGCCAAGAATATCAAACTTAAGGAAGCCAAATTCCTCAAGATGACGGAAGTTTAGACCCTCCGGCCAAGGCGTCTGTAGTTTGCCGCCTGCCTTAATTATTGGCATGTGACTTGAGGCGTCACTTGTGATAACCGCCCCGCCTGCGTGTCTGGACACGTTCCTAAGCTGCTTAAAAAGCACAGAGAGGGCACCCTTGAACTCAGGGTACTTTTCCATCTTCTGCATAAACTCATTAAAGCTTGGGGAATCTTTCTCAGCTACCTCTATCGTAAACTGCCAGGTAGCGGCATCAAATCCAGGTTCCTGTTTGGCTTTTGCCATGGCTTCATTTTTCATTTTTCCAGTATAAAGGTTTACTTCCTCAAAGGGAACACCAAAAAGTTTTGCCAGGTCCTTAATCAAGGACGCCACTTGTAGCTGTGAGAAATTACTTACAGAAATTACATTTTCCTCACCAAAGTGCTCGGTGATTAACTCAACTGCTCTTTCTCTATCAGACCAATCTTGGTCAATGTCTGGCATACCTTTCTTGTGACGTGTTAAGAATCGTGACCACAGTGTGCCGAACCTGAGCGGGTCTACCTGTGAGATTCCCAACAAATAGGCAAGGAGCGAGCCAGAAACAGAACCTCTTCCATTTCCTATGAAAAGTTCCTTTTGCGTTAGCTGAATGATTTTATAGTACGTCAGGAAATATTTTGAGAACCCAAGGTGTTTGATGTCCCCGAGTTCCAGTTTAAGCCTGTCAATATATTTTTGGTCTTGGTGCTTATTTTTCTCAACAAGTTTTTCCTTGGCAACCCGTAAAAGTTCCTTGTAGGCAAGGTCGTCCTCGGAAACTTCTGGAAAATTAAGTCGAAGGTCAGTTAAATTTTCCCGGGAAAGGAGTTTGGTTAGGGAGGGAAGCTTAACTGTCTTGTTTGGACTAATTTCTCCGATTTGGTCATGTGCTATCTCCCAGGTTCTTTCAATGGCGTCCTTGATGGTCGTGTCATCATAAAAATCATACCCGACAGAGGTTTTTTTGTAGGAGTCCCAAATTTGCTCAGCGTTCTTTGGGTAAAGTTCACACTTAAGTTCATCTATTGTCTGGGGCAGCTTGGTGGCGTCTATTTCAGACTTTGTCTTGTTCATCCAAGCCATTGCCTTATATATTTCTCTCTCTCGCCAGTGGGCTGGGTCCGAGTAGTGAGCGTCTGCTGTCACAATCAGTTTTGTGTTTGTTCTTTTGGCTGCCTCAATTAGGTGATAGTTTAATAGGTGCTGGGGATTTAGTTTGTTAAACTGGAGCTCAAGGTAATAGTTTTCCTCCCCTAGAGCCCACTTAAACTTTTCAACGGAGTCCTTTAGGGATGCTTGAATCTCCTCAAAGTGGTCGTTGTTAGGAACCCACTTGGTCCAGTCTGGATCTTTTTGGAAGTCAAAAATTAGTTTTCCAGGATAGCCTGCAAGGCACGCTGAACTTGCAACAAGGTTGCCGTTTGCCTCTTTCCTGAGCATGTCAAAGTCCATCCTAGGAAATCTGTAAAACCCGTTCATGTAGGACTGAGAGACTAGTCTAAACAAAGAGCTAAGCCCTGCCGAGTTTTTTGGCAGCAAAACCAAGTGACTTCTTTGGAACAGAGGATTTTTAATCTTGGACTTTGACTCTTCCTCGTTTTCCGAGACAGAGCCGGCTTCTTCCTCGGAGGCAACCTTGGACTTTACCAGGTCATCCAAGTCGTCCTTGGTGTCGGAAAGCTCATCCCCTACCACAAGCTGTTTTGCTTTTTTGGCAAGCTTCTCTTTCTCTTTCTGCTCCTCAACACTGGCTTTTAGGGCCGACCACTCTGACAAAGAGGGAATAAAATACGCCTCCACGCCTGGAATCGCCTTAAACTTTTTACCTTCTTTGTTTAATTTGCCGGCAGCCAATAATTGGTGGCTCATGCCATTCATGTGTCCGTGGTCGGTTAAGGCCAAGGAATCCATCCCATTTTTAATGGCAAAATTGATGTGGTCTGCTGGTGTGCCGATTGCATCTGCCAAACTGAATTGGGAATGGCTGTGGAGTCCAACAAACTTTTTAGGAGATATCATTTGTTTCTGTTTCCGGTTGTGTCTTAAATGTTTTTATGTCGGACTCCACGAGACCAAGTTTGTCTATGGCCTCACTAACAAGGTCATACCTGTTTGTGTCTTTTTTAAAGTCTTTCAGCCTCCACCCGGGTCTGTCTAAAATTATCGAGTGGTCGTTTAGGGACTTAACGGTAAATGTTATTTTATATTTCATGTGCTCTATGGGTCCACGTGTATAAATCTATATGGTAGGTGTTGGTTTTCAAGTTTTCTTTTTAGGAGTGCTCGCACCTCAGCAAAATGAAGAAAGGGAGCAAGAAGTTTTGTGTCAGTACTGTTATCTTCCAAGAGTTTACGAAACTCCCAGGTAAGACCAAGCCTGCCTTGCGTTTTCACAAGATATGCCATTTGAAATATTAAATTTTCTCTTGACTCGGCATCCCAGGGTCCACTCGGAAACTTAACCAGATATTTATCAAGTCTATTAATTCCTGCAAGAGCATATTTTTTTAGCTCCTCGGAGGAGACTTCTGTAGCTAAAGGCTGAAGCTGATATTTCCACTTGCCTGAGGCAAGTAGCCCTGGGACCTCTTCGTTGTAGGCTAAGAGCCACTTGCCAGTTTCCTTGTTAAAGGAAATAGCGGCTTGACAGTTAATAAAATCAAAAGTACCTAACACCTTTTCTATGGACCCGACCTGTATGTTAATTAACTGCACCTTTCTTACGACATCACGAAATGTTGAGGCAAATATGTTGTTCGAAAAATAAGGATCCTCGGTTAAAAGTTCTTTGGTGTTTAGTCCAAGACTGGTGCCAACAAACTCTAGGGCGTTGTCTTTTTCTTCCTTTGAGGAGAAAAAGACGTCAATGTCCCCGTAGTGTGAATTTTTTAACAAATAGCTAACAACAAACCCCCCGGCGATGAAGCAGTCAAACTTTTTGAGAAGTTCTACCACAATCTTGCTTTCGATTCTTCCTGAAAGGAAGGCTTCTGCGGTAAGCGTTCCTTGGGGTAATATTTCTTGTGTGGTAAAAACTGGCTCCATCCCAGAACCTTAACACAACTTGAAATAAGTGACAAGGGGAATAAAACTATAAAACACCCATGGCTCTGTCCACATTTCTCGCAAGAATTCTTGCGTAGTCTCTTGCCCCGGAAGGGGTAAGGTGAACTCCATCTCTGCCAAGGCGAAGTCTCGGCAGATAAAATCTTGGTACAACAATATGTCCCCAGGGAACCCTCAACCCACCCACAAGCGTCTGTATGTTGTTTTTGACTGTAAGCCACCCGTGCCCGGCGTGGATGTCATTTCCCCCAAGAGATACCAGGACAAAATCTGCGCCCAGGCAGGACACAGAAAAATCCCCAGAAACAATCCATCTTCTCGTTGTCCACCCACGTCGTCCCCTGGCCCAAACAACATACCCTGGACCTAATTCCTCCCGCAAGTGTCTGATAAGGGCAGACCCAGGCTCAAAGTGGCTGTCGCCTATTGCACAAACTACTGTTTGTCTATTTTCTGTTGTTTCCTGTGAATAAGCAGGACTAGGGAATAAAACAAGAGTGCCAAAAATAAAAAGGACATTTAGTGCTAACCTGGGTGTCACCCATATAAATATGCGTTATAGACTTACGGGAGCTATAGAATTGAACAGGTCCTGAGAGAAAAGACCAGAGGTTTTTGCAAGCGTCCTGGTCCTCGTGTACCGCTCTTTCCACTTGCCATAGGTGGAAGTGCCTAGATTGCGGATCAGAGCCTTAGAAAAATCCACAGCGCCAAGACCTGGCATGTCCAGGGTCTGGGAGAGAACCGCTCTCGCCTTAGTTGGGGCGTTTACTGAGAAACTATGGTAAAATCCCATGGCAAGGTCTATTTCTGGCCTCAAGTTGCCGCCCACAACAGCAGCAGAGGCATTTTCTAGACCTCCAAACCGGGAGTAAACCCGTGACTCCAGGTCCTTGTGAGAGTTGAGCAGGTTGTTTTTTGTCACACGGATTTGGATTTGGAAGGTAGCCGGGTCCTCAAATAATCTGTTGAAGACGGTTGCCCACCTAACGGCCTGGTCAAAATTAGGCCCAGTTTCTGGAACAACTCCTCCTACCGGGGCAACTTCGTTTCTAATTTCGGCTGCCGGAACCACAGCCCCTGTGGTCTTTTTCCTAAGGACCCCTTTTGTGTCCAGGTACCACCCAACAGCGTCAAACATTTGTTTCATTGCCGCCCAGGAAGGGTGAGTATCGGGAAGTCCTTCATCAATTTTCAAAAGGACTTTCCAAAGGTCTCCCTGTTCCATGGATTTTGGAAGAACAGCAATTGTGTGCTCCAGGCCAGCAGAAATGCCTGCCCCATCATACGACTGCACCGTTCCAAACATGGCCCCGCCTTCCACGGCGGAAGTTAACCATGTTGCCTTTTCGAGATGATTCTCTGGTTTTACAGTGGAGGGCTCCCACTTGGTTTCACCCTTGACAAGAATGCCAGCCCATGTTTTATATTTAATGTGTTTTGGTAGAGAGGTCATAGCCACAAGTGTAAGTTGTCGAGCTCCATTTGGATATTCTTTCGTGCCCGGGACTCGTATTTCTTGTAAAAATACTCTGTGTAGTACAGCCTTTTTTTGCACAGGAGACTAGCCAGGAACCTGCTCCGCCCAGCCAGCCACCTTTCCCTGGAAAGGAAAGAATATTCTTGTCTAATTTTTCTCACATAAGAGACGTAGTCTACGTCGGTGGACCCCAAAATGGCAAGGTCAATGTCCAGCATTATTTTTTGATTGGCGGTTTCAGCCACGGACCTGTGGTCTGTTTTTTCAATTATTTCTGATACCTCAATCGGGAAGGCATCATAGCCCCTAAACTGAGCACACAGGTGTCCGTAGGCAATACTCATGCTTTCTTTTTCATTTTTTCCAGCAGAGGCTTGCGGGTCATACACACAGTCATGGAACCAAATCGCCTTCTCCACAACAAGAGAGTTCCACCCATTCCGGTCCCCGGCTTCTGCATTTTCACTAAAGTCCTCTAGCTCACGGAGGCAGTGAAAAATGTGCTCTAGGGTGTGGTAGTGCCTCTGTGGTTCAGAGTACAAAATAACAAGATTTGCACGTTCCTGTAGGTTTAGCATTTACCATTTCCTAGTTGCCTTGTGAGGGTCCTCAAGGACAGTAGTGTTCCTTAGGTCAGGTCGCAAGTCAAAAGAAGCAGGACCTGTTTGAATTATTTCCACAGGAACATCCCACACCGGGTTTCTTTCGGTTTGTTGCTTGTGAGCCTGGAACATGGCCAGGGTGCTTTTCATGGCCTCCATGGCAGCAGGAGTAAGCCACTTGTAGAGAAATTTGTTTTGCAGCTCATCCTGGTATAATTTCAGGGCTATAAATAACTCCCTGTCTCTTACAATAATGTTAGTTGTCATCTGAACTCTATTTTTGACGTTACCTCAATGTGGAACTCAGGAATCTTTACGTGATTGACAATGTTATGTTTTTTTGCTTCCTTGGCATTAAGGAACCAGTCTGTGTTCTTTTTGTGGTTCATTATTTTATAAAAATAATCCTTGCTGTGCCCACAGTTTCCGCTAAGAATCTCCAACACTTTTTGGTTGAGCCTCATAAGCTCCTCGGCATTAACCTTTACCTCATCAGCGTTTCCAGAAATACCGGTTTCCCAGGCTGAGTGAATCATCAAGGTTGCGTTAGGAGAAGCAAATCTCATGCCCTCGTGCCCACAAGACAAAAGAACAGCCCCTGCACTCATGGCCTTCCCGGTAACAATCGTGGCCACTGGAATTGTGCTAGCTTGAATAATGTCTATCATTGACAAAAGGGCGTATATGTCACCCCCGTAGGAGTCTATTACTATTGGTACAATTGGTTGACCACTGTTTTCGGCCACGTGGAAAGAGTTGGCAAAGTCCTCGGCAGTCTCCTCGGAAAACTCGCCTCTTACCTGGACAATCTGTGGTAGTTTAATAATGTCAGAAATGCTGGAGACTTTTATGTTGGGGTCAATTTTTGTCACACATTTAATGGGAAATCTTGTCGTGTCGTTTAGTCCGATTGGTACAATGTGTTGCATTTCTTCCTTTTCGAGGTTGTCTTCAGTATAGCTCAGAGTCCCAGGTTTGGATTTTTTTGTCCAGTGTTTAGATCCGCGATAATACATTTTAAGACCGAAATTGTTAGTAGTACATCTATTTTCGAGTTGTGAGCCCCGACTGTGTCTAGGCCATAGTAATTTGCCAAATTTGTTAGCGAAATATCCAGGCTGGCTGGGAGTCTTCCCATGGACTTAAGTAGGACTGCCAACCCAGCCGTGTCAAGGTTGTGTTTAAAAAAGAATTCGCTATACTCGGGAAATATATGTTTTTTAAGGATTTTGTTGTCAAAATAAACATTGTGCCCAGCAGAATATAGTTTTTCTTTTTTGTAGTTGGTGTTTTTCAATAGAAAGTCCCTAAAAACAGGTGAGCAATCGGCAATTTCCCTTGCAATTTTATTGTGAGCCATTAAATCTATTTTATTTATGGCAAGAGCTTCCATTGAAACTTTGTAAATTCCGTCTTTTGGCTTGAAGAAAAACTCTATTTCGTCTATTTTGTTAAAGTTTTGGTCTGTTATTGCCGCATAATATGTTAAAATGCTTGCATTTTCCAGCCCGCCGGTTTCAAAGTCGTGAAAACAGTATTTCATCCTTCTTCTAGTGTACCAGGCCGGGAAACAGCCCTAAAGAACTAAAAAACTATTTAGGGGTTGTGGAACATGACCAATTGGGGGGATTGGGGCTTGGTGGGCGTACTTAAGAGGACACATGCGGAAAATAAAAGAATGGGCTGGTGGTAGCATAAATGGAGCTCCAAGCTTCCAGGGGTATGCCTATGGCTATGGAAATAAGGCACAAATGGCCCAGCCAGAAAGCCAGGTCCCTAAGGACTTTGAGGAAATCCTTAACCAGGCAGTTTCTGATGAACTTGAGTCCCTGTTTGGACTATCGGAAACGACCCTGACTGAGAGAGATGCCTCTGATGGTTTTTATAGAGACCTTCCGGGGTACCCACCACCTGATACCCTTGTCAGCAAAAAAACATTTGTGCCAGAGGACCCTGCGGAAAGAGAAAACCGGGACATGCTAGGTCCAACAGTTGGGGAAATTCCAATTGAGGACCTTACAATAAATAACTGGAAGGCAACAACTCCCTCAAAGTCTGGTAAGATGACAACTGTGATCAATACTTTGGTGGCCGATGAACTTGAGGAGAGCATGATATCCCTAGCCGGACCAGGAATTGGCGGAACGTGGAACCCAGATAATCTAGTTGCACACCGGGACTGGCAAAAAGACCTTGAGACCCCAGGGGATGAAAATGCCACCGCCAACAATCTCAGCGGAATGGGAAAATTGGTCAAACCATTTTCTTATGTGCCAAAGTCCATTGATAATAAACATGAAAATGCTGAAAAAACTAAATATTCAAAAGTAATTACCAAGAAGGAGGAAAACATGTTCATCAAAAAGTTCACAGAGGTCATCAAAAGACTTGTCATGGAAGAACTGGGCTCCAGAATGGCCATCGGGGAAGCAAATGTGGAAAATGTTGCCTCTGAGCCACTTCTTCAGTGGCAAAAACAGGTTTTTGACAATATTGTGGCAAAACACGGGGGAGACTACCAGAGGGCTCAAAAGTCACCTGAGTGGGCACAGGCACTCAAACAGGCCGAGACTGCCAGACAAAAAGAAGCAGAGTCGCAAAAAACTGGACTTCCTCTTCCGATGCAGGCCAAACAACCGGGCCAAACAGGTTCGTCCCCACCGGGTCAAACATCCAGCAAGCCGGACATAAGACAAAGACTAAAGGGCACAAAATCATCCACAGGAACCTCTGGCAACCCCTCTGACCTCAGCCATCTTTTCCCAAAGGAGTGGCTCCCGGGTCCTAAGCAACCACAGCAAAAAGCCTTTCAGCCGTGGTCAGAGGAGCCCTTGGGTCAAAGACAGGTTGGAGAAAACCTGGAAATAGATCTTAACAGAGCCCCAGAGATAGAGTCCGGGGAAAATGACTTTCTTGACGAGAAAAAAGCCGAGCTTCTATTTGACTTCATAAACAATGACGTACACATGTATGAGGCGGGTATTTTACCGACAGTAAACATTTTAAGAAAGAAACCAGACCGAGACTGGGAACGCGACATGAAAGTCTGGCATCTTGTGGCCTTGGCTGGGGCAAAAAAATACAACAGAGACAACGAGGAAAAAATTCTTTTTCCCCCAAGAACAAAACTAGAGACTGCTAGAAAGTTAGCCTGGCACTACAGACCGTTTGTAAAAAGCATAGAAAAGAAGCTATTTTAAGAGGAACAACACGTGGCAAAAATTAATAACAGCAAAATAAACCTTGAGTCTTTCTTAAAAGACCGGGTTCACAAAAAAATAGTAGAGCAGCTTATTTCCCTAAGGGAGTGGGACCCAAGTGAGTGGGATGAGGCTCCAAAAAGACATAACTTTACCCACGGGGAGGAAGCCTGGTTTGATGGAGTCCTTGGACTTTGGCATGACGGACTAAAGGCATGGATGTCAGAAAGAGAATTTGAACAGGCTGAGCAACAAGAAATTGAAAAAACACAAATCCCTGATGTTGACTCTGCCCTTTCTGTTGAGTTTGACGACAACAAACAAGTTAGGCTGGAGTTTATCGACAAAATGATAAAGGAAAGCATTAAAAAACACCTGAAGGTCAAATAATGCAGGACTGGGAAAAAAAATTCTGGCAACAGAGACAGCAACAGGTCGCCGCCACAAAGGCAAGTCAGCAACAGCAGGGAAACCAGTCGTGTGTTGATATAACAGACAAACTCCAGGGCAGGCTACAGGCTGCCATGGTTTCCTCCCGGCAGGGCTCAGGAGGTACCACCGCAAATCTCGTGGAGGGAATGCCCTACTACACAAAAATCAACAGTCAAAATTTTGGACACACGGCCACTCTGTTTAAGTCTGCTGGCATTATTTCTGGCCCAACGTCAAAAAATGTAACTGCGAAAAAAGAAGTAAGTGGAATTGTGGTAGATGGATTGTCTGTGGTAGACCTTGGAAAACTTCAGGAAAATCCATTGCCAAACATTACCTTGATTGAGGTATCAGTTCCGTTTGTGGGGGTATTTTTTGTTCAAAGGGAAGCCGTGGTCCAGGCTGGGTCTGGTGGCACTGGTCGTGGGCTGCTAAAGGGCTGAGAGCTTTTTTGAAGACATATGTTGTTTTCTAAGGTATTTTTTAAACAAAGGTAATGTATGTCAACCACTTTCCCCACCACCCTAGACACATACATAAATCCAGCCGGCACCGACCATCTCGACAATGTTGTTGTTTTACACAGCGCCCAGCACTCAAACCTAAATGATGCAGTTGAGGCGGTTGAGGCCAAGGTAGGAGTTGATTTTTCTAGCACGACAAATACCTTAGATTTTATCACAAACCTGGTGTTAATGACCTGGGGACAACACCCTCTCGGCGGATACAGAGAAACCACATATGTCACAGCCAAGCCTTTTGTGGACACGGTTATCTGGTACACAAGCAGCCTAAAGACCATCAAACTTGTGGAAAAAACCTATACTTATGCTGGGGCTATTCCTGTTTTGCCCTCAAAGGTAACGCTCAAACTTTATGATGGCACTGTCGCAAACACCTTAAAAAGAACAATTGAGGACACTTTTGTTTATGACCGGGTTTTTGAAACCTCTCGCACCAGGATAATAACATAACAAATGTCTCTAGATTCACCAGTAGCAATTCTCTATGACAGTAACGGAACAGAATTAGCCGTTACTCAGTCTCAGCCCGTTACAACCGGCAGCCAACCTGGTTTAATGGTTGCTGGCAAGGGTGCAGACGGTGGTGCTCATTTTTTCAGGATGGCAAATGATGGCACCCTGTTTGTAACCGGTGTGCTGGCAACCTCAAACATTGGTGGAACTTTATCTGTTCAGGTAGATGGGTGGACGGGTGGGGTGACAGCCTCAATCAGGGAAATAGGGGCAGCCACCACCCTGGTGTCCTCAGCCAATTCAAGTATTACTAGCTATAATGTTTTAGCGGCTAATCCAAATAGACTGGTGGCTACATTTTATAAGGAGGGAGCAGGAATTTGCTACGTTAAGTTTGGAACGACTGCCTCCTCGACCTCATACACGGTGCAATTAAGTAACAACGAATATTATGAAACACCAGACAAATATACGGGTAGAATAGACATAATATTTTCTGCTGTTGGAGTAGCTTCCCTCGTTAGAATAACAGAAATCTCATACCCATAATCCACCAAACAAGGACATTTTTCCAGTATGCCGCTTTTTAATTCAATTAAAACCACACTAAATGGCGCTATAAGCGTTGATGACGACAGAACTTATGCAACACCTGGCGGGTCTCAGTTTATTGAGTCGGTTAGAGATGACATTTCACATCAGTTTACCTCCAATACCGGAGCAGAACAAATTGCAAGGCTACAGAATAGCAGCATTAGCGGATCTGTGTCCTTGGATACCGTTAACGGGCAAGCCGTGTTTACGACCACTGCTGTTCCTGGCAGCAGGGTTGTGTTTTTCTCTGAGCACAGTGCCATCTATGAGCCGGGACATGGCATCCTAGGGGAACAGACAATTGAGATTAAAACAGACCTGTTGTCTGCGACCGGAAGTCAATATGTTGAAATAGGATACGCCTCAGACAATCTGTCAAACGGAATAGGGTTCGGATTTGATGCCTCAGGGTCTTATACCTGGAGACGTAAAAATAGTGTTTATGAGCAGAAAACATATCAGAGCGGGTGGAACAGAGACGCCTGTAGCGGTTCCCCAGACTCTAATTTTTTGTTAAACAACCTACCCGCAGCACTAAACATAAACAAAAATAACATTTATAGGGTGCAGTTTGAGTGGCTCGGGGCAGACAGTCCCTCATACTTTATTAAAAGCCCAAATGAATTTTTAATTGTTCACAAGGAAGAATATACCAATCAAAACACAGGAAACTTTTTACCTACCCCCGACATGAGACTTCATGTGGCCGGGTATAACTCCCCAACCCAAAGCGGAAGTATTGAGTTTCGTTGTGGGTCTTGGAGAGGCGGTATTTTCACCAGCAAAACAACCCTGGTGTCAAAGGACCCAAATGGCATAGCGGTTGATACCGTGGGCTCTGGTTACGTAAACGCTCAAACAAAGTCGTCCTCAAGCCTCCTGGCTTCTGGCAGTTCCGACACAACTCCATGGCAAAAGTGGACCGGGTATTCTGGCTTGTTTTTGGAGTTGTTTAGTGATGTCACGGGTAGCGTAGAGGTTCAGCTTAGCGAGGATGACCCAACCCTGGTAACCCCAACAGTCCACGGGACCATGAGTTTGGACTATAATGTTCCTAACGACCTATTTCGGAGATATTTTGTTCGTCAGTCAACTGCCTACCGGGTCAAGTACACAAACGGCAACCTCCCCCAGACGTCACGTATCCAAAAGTGTTATTTGCACCAAAATACCCCTGGGACTGCCTTAACCAGAATTGACTCAGACATATTGGATAGCAGCCTTGCAGAAACCTCCAGGGCGGTTATTGTTGGTCGGCAACCAAACGGAAATTACTTGAACGGCCCGATTGGAGGCACTTCCACAGCCCTGACTACCACAACTTTATTGACCGCAAACGAAACATTCACAAGTACATGGGTTAATGTCGAGGGCTTTACGGCAATAGGCGTAAGCGTAAACTCCGACCAAGCAAGCGCAACGGATGGTCTAAAAATTCAGTTCAGCAATGACATGGCAACCATTGTTTCCAGCCATCAATTTTTTTACCCTGGTGGCCTGGTTCAGGATACCAGGGGCGAGTTCTTTGTGCTAGCGGCACAAAACAAATACGCCAGAATAATATACACCAATGGCATTATTGGACAGAACAATTTTATTCTGGAGACCCTGCTTCAAACCACCGCTTTTCAAGCCCCACAGGCAGCCTTTGACCAGCAGTTTGAGAGTTCTCACCAGGCTTTGTTGACAAGGGGAGAGATTGTTGCAAGAAATGACTCTGATGTTTTTGACGGGATCAAAAGATCCACCTCTGGCGGTGGTCTCAGGGTTTCCGTTAAGGAACACGAGGTAGAAACACCAATAAAAGCTCTCACTACATTTAAAACTGGCCAGGCTAATATAGCTCCGTCAATAGCAACTGTTGTCGCCAGCCCCGGTCTGGTCAACAGAAAAACAGTCAGCATAACAAATCTAAGCAGTGACCTGAATTGTTACTGGGGAGATATTTCGGTGACCGAGAACACCGGGGACGTAATTCTTCCGTTGGCCTCCAAGGACATAGAGATAAACGAGGCCAGTTCTGTTTATTTGATAGCGCAAACAACCTCCTCTGTAAACACGACTTCCAACATTGTTGGAAGCCTGGTTTCTTCCACCGGGGCTTTGAACCCCGGCAATATTATAACCGACAACGGTACCTATACCACCTACACAGCACTTGGACAAAATGTCACAGTTAGCACCTTCAATTACACAAAAGTTAATGACACAATAAGTTCTGTTAAGTGGAAATTTGATGCAAAAAATGACGGGGTTCTTTTCCAAACTTCTTCCTATGTGGAAACCGTTTCTGGAACCAGCACCGGAGGAACAAGCGTGGCTTCCTCGGTTATTTCTGGTGTTTCTGGCAGTGTTTACGTTGCGGCCATTGCCAATGGCCAAACAACCCCAAGAACAGCCACAAGTGTCGTTGGTCTCGGGGTCACCTGGTCCCAGCACGTGTCCCAGGCAAACGTTTCCCTAAACGGTGGTCTTCAAATTTATGTAAGCACCGGCATACCCTCGGTTACGTCTGGATCCGTTACGGCAAACTTTAATGGAACAGTTCAAACCTCAGCTATAGCCGTGTCAAGGTTTATAAATGTTAATAATACTTCCCCGGTTCTGGCCTCTGCTTCCTTTGAGGACCCGGGGGCAGCATCCACTCAGTGGAATAACCAAGGACCAGTCTCTGGAAGTGACATAGGAATATTTTATGCAGCAGTAAACGGCATAAATAGACTAAGCGCAACCTGGACCAACCCTGGCATTGAAATAGCAGATTTTAGAGCAGGAACCACTGTTCTATTAACTGCTGCTGTCACCAAAAGCTTGAGTGGGGACAATTTTTCAAACGGCCAGTTAAATAACACAGCCGACTGGTTAATTGGACTACTGACCCTAAGGCCAGCCGCAACCCTGCCTCCAACCTTGGTCATGTCATATTTCTTGTCGGGTGCTGTTGGTCCCACAAGGCTTACACAGTCGCTTACGAGCCCTACTGACGTGACCTATGAAATGACCGCCACCGGAGACCGTGCCTGGACGCAGGATGAAATAAACACAAGCCTGTTAAGTTTGTCTTGTTCCTTTCACGGGGGCTCCAATGGTTTGGCCGACGTCCTGGCTGGAACAATAATAGACACAACCTCAGAATCCATCGTCAGAGTTTCTTGGTCAGAAATAGCATGAGCATAAGAAGACGCATAAGAACAACCAATAGACCACTAGTTCAGGTGGGAGGAACCACGGTCGTGTCAGCCTCCACCCTGGTGCCCACGGTTATTATTTCTGAACGTCTTGGACAGATAGACAACATTGTTGACACTTTTAATATCCGCGATGAAAACCTCGGACTAAGGGAGTTGCTTGGTCCATTTACAACAGGTCCAACAGACAATGTTGGGTACATGGACAGCATTTTTGACCTTTCTGGCTCTTTTACCTACCATGATTTCTTTGGCCCTAAGGACTCCTTGCTTTTGCAGGCAACCGAGTTTGCTCAGACTGCTTCTGCCACCCCAGACAGTGACTCCTGGGGTGATGCCTGGGTGGACCGCACTGTCTTAAATGCAGGAACCCACCAGCCAAACGGAGCCACCCTTAACTGTTCAGCCCTGACACCCCTGACTCAAAATGATGCCTACTGCGAGGCAAACTTTAACAGGTTTGTTAGTTTCACCAGCACTGCCACAAGTTCCACCTTTACTTTTACTGCCAACTGGCCGAGTGTGGTGCTTGCCCCAAACGCAACCCTACAGGTGGATTTTCTCACCCAGGCAGGTAGACCGTTTGTTGAGTCCACAGTAACGGCAAACACCAGGGCCAGGTTTAGCTCAGGTGCTCCATTTTCTCAGAGAACATTTACTTTTCCTCAGGATGGGGCGACAAGGGTTCACTCGGTTACTTTTTCTGCAAGCGAGACAGACAATATTTTGTCTGCGAAGTGGCTTTTGGTTCAGTGGACAGTGCCGGACCTTACAGTGGGCGCATTTACCATACAGGCACGTAGGGCAAATAACACAACCGTGGAGAATTACAACTTTTTCATGACCAAACCATGAATCCTTCATATATTATTAACGAAAGACGCTTTTTATGACAATGACAAGACACGAAGGTTTATTTTTAAGCGGGTTTTTAACTCTAAAAATCCAAGCAGAACACTTGGACAAGGTAAAAATCTCCATCTCTGAAAATGGACTGGTCAAGTACTACCCGGACGGTAAAACTGCGGTGGTGTATGAGCCAAACGGATTTGTTAGCGGTGGACTAAACCTTGCCCTTGACAGACTTTGTGGCATTGGCTCCCCGGCAGCCATTGGGTTTATTGGGGTTTCCAACAGCACCAGTTCTGTTACTGTTGCCACAACATTTCTAAATGGTGGAGTTGCTGGCGCTGCCGCAAACACCATCATTCTTCCAATCTCCCCAGCGTTTACCTCGACAGGGCTCACCAGAACAGCAGGGGCCACATTTACCAGTGCTAGCTTTACAGCAGGAGTATTTATTATTAACAAGGTTGGGTTCCTAAATACCTCCACGGACGCCGGGACTGGCCTGATAGACGTTATTGGTGGAACAGGTGGCTCTGACCCATTTTCTAGGACTTTTTCTGTTGACTTTACAAATGCAGGGTCTTTTACCCTTATTCCACAAATTTCAATATCTGCAATAAACAGCAAGGCTACATTCCCAACGCCTCTCTGATGTTCTTGGTGTTGTTTTTTTAATAGAATAGCCTATGGCCATATAGTTAAAATTCACAGGACAAAAAAATGACCAAAAGAGCTTTATGTTTGTCTGGAGGTGGCGCGCACGGTGCCTTCCAGGTAGGCGTGCTTAAGGCTCTGTGTGAAAAAGGAAGAAGCTGGGACTCTGTTCATGGGATTTCTGTTGGTGCCCTAAATGCAGCCTGGTTTGCCATGCACAAACCAGAAGACCAGGCTGGGTCTTTTGAGGGACTGCTGGAAATTTGGAATGGAGTCAGGACAAGCAGGGACATTTATAAACCCTGGGTTCCACTTTACCTAAACTATATTGCCTCACTCTGGAAAGGAAGTCTAAACTCTGGCGCTCCCTTAAGAAACCTTGTTACGAAGTTTTGGAACGGAGAAAAAGCACAAGAAACAGGGGTTAAACTGACTGTGGGGTGTGTGTCCCTGACCTCTACCAAGTACCATGCCATCGACGGGTCCAGTCCAAATATTTTGGAGTATATTCTTGCTTCCTCACACCTGCCGGTGGTATTTGAACCCTTGCTAATAGACGACGAAATGTGGGTGGATGGCGGAATTAGACACCAAATTCCAATTTTAGAAGCCCTGAGGGAAAACCCTGACGAGATAGACGTTATCGTCACCCAGCCAATTACCAACTATGAGGCTGCAAAAACACCCAACAGTGTCTTTAGGAGTGCTATTTCTGTAAGTCTCAGAGGTGCAGGAATTTTCTCTGACCAGGTGTTTTTTGAAGACTGTATGGATGTTATTTCCATTACAAAAGATGGCCACAAACACGACATAAAAGTCAACTTTTTTATTCCCTCAGTACTTCCAAGCACCGACAGCATGAACTTTGACGGCGACACCATACAGAAGGTTATCAAAATGGGGTACGAGGAAGCAAGTGCAAGACTTTCTGCCGAGTAACTGCCACACTAATTAATCTCAAATGTCCCTACCGACACCTCCATTTTCCTATGATGATGGCAGGCTCGTCTACGATGAGCACTGTTTCTTCTATGACAGCGGGTACGACAATGTTTGCCTTGGGCTGCCAACAGCAGTGGTTCTTCGTGGCGGAAGAAAAAAACCAAAGCCATTTCTTAATGTTTTCGTTAGGTGTTGCGTGTGCAGGATTAACGGAGTCGAGATTCCCTGTGAGGAGCTTGACGGGTGGACACGATTTGCAGGGGAGGATGACCCGCTTACCGTTTTTGTAAATGGAGTTGCCATTAAAATGAAAACCCCATACGCCTCCGGGTTCTTTAAAAGCCTCGCAACCTCTAAAAACCAAGTTGACGGCGTAAATCTCAGTTTACAATTCTTGGAAAAGCTCAAAACTCAAGCCCCAGAGTACGTTATTGAGCCAGAAACAGACACAAACGACAAAATAGACGTGAAAATAATAGAGCCATATGATAACATTGAGATAAAATGTGACCTAATACCGGCTAGTACCGGGTCGTTAAACGTCGAGAGCAAAATAATTAGCCTAAGCACCAAGAAAAAAGACGATGAGTAAAATAACCCTAAAACTTGATGAGTCAAACGACCTAAACTTCCAATTTAAGGTTCAGGGCACCAGTTCGGAACCTGGGGCTACTGCCCCGGTGTTTAGGTTTGTGGTGTTCGAAAAGGCCAGACCAGATGGTGTGGGATATATTTTTCCTGTTACCTCCAAGGAGGAAAATGGAACAATAACCGTTAATATCCCGGTGCTAAAAGACACCTTTAGGGAAGGAGAGCCCTATGTCGGCAAGGTAGAGGTTGTTATCGGTACCCGTCTCCTTGTCCCCACAACCATGGAGCTTGAGTTTGTCAGGTCTCTTTCTGTGGAAATTACGCCAATTGTTTCAGATGGTGCAAAACAAGAAGAAGATGACAGAAAAACAGTCGAGGAACTTTTGCCAGAAATAGAGGCGCTTGAAAGAAAAGACAGTGAGGAAGTAAAAGTTCAGGCCACCGAGGGGAATAAAAGAAAAATAACAATGACCAAGAGCCAGCTTCAAACGCTCCTGGAAAAATCTAGGAACGCACACAGGGGAAGTACCCTGGCATCCGTGTCAGACCCCAGGAAAAACCCCGAGAGCTCTCTAAAAACCTCGCTAAAGGACATGATGAAGTCTGCCCTGGCAGAGGAGGACGATAACCCCGCGACCAGTGGCAAAAAATAAGCCCTCCGCAGTCAGTTCTTTTGGTGGGAAAAGTCAGACTCTATTAGCCATCGAAACTCCCCTGGGGATATTTCTACCCTATATTCTCTAAGGAAGTTAATTACTGTCGTTTCAACAACCTTGCCCGAGACCACACTTCCATCAAGAAAGATTTGGAAGGTGTCACCTGGTTTTAGGATTTTTTTGGTTATGTCGTGGAGCATGTTAGTCTCTCGGAGGAAGTCTAAGTTTAACCGGGGTCGGTATGTCTGTAGCCGTTTGTGAGTGAAGCGTTTTGCACTCAGGACAGACCATGGTGACAAAATCACCATCTCTTTGGTCATAGGTCAGCCTTAGGTCGCCTTCTTCTGCCTCTAGTTGAGCCCCGCACCAACTGCAATCCCAAATCAACTTAAATGATCCAAGTGGGTGTTTTTGTGGTTTAAGAACTTTCATTTTCTTTGACTTCTTTCTTTTCTGGAGGGTTTTCCTGGAGAGTATTTAACTTCTCGAAAAAAATTACCAAGGACTCGGCTATGGCTATTCTCACAGCCTTTGCGGAGGATGGCTTAAAATCCAAATCTCCTCTCAGGATTTTTCTTATGACTTTTTTGGGATTCATGTTTCACACTTTTGGGTAAAGAGCCCCGCCGAAAGACTCGGCGAAACCCCAACCTCTATCCGTTGGCTCAAATCTAGCAATTGGAGACTTGTATCTTGGATTTTCGGGAAAGAAATGTGGGTCGATCATTTTTTGATTGACGAGATTCACCAGGGAAATATTCTCAAACACTAAAATTTTCTTTCCCTCATAGTTTGTGCAGTCCGGGTATTGCAGCATGAGAATTAGATATTTCCCATATTCCTTGGCCTTGAGAATCTTCCAGTTATCTGGGTTTGGGTTGCCCTCCTGGACTTTCACCGGGGGACTGGTTGTATAGTAGGAATTTGGTGAGGAGGCTGGGTTTCCATAGACATCCACCCATGGCCCAGAGGGATAGGAAGTTCTCCGTACCCCAATACCAGGAGTATGGGGAATGTTAGAGGTTGAATTTTTTTTAGGACCTATTCCCATTTAGTCTTCCTTGTCCAAGTCATTTGGCCTAGGTTTCTCATAGCCACCAGACAGGCCGGTTACTTTTCTTCCG
>ERZ1292625.1107-Hain-H41-01um-R1-1107-length-35064-cov-42_pt1 | contig 29306 bp, 35 predicted proteins | sample MGYA00564400_ERZ1292625 | MGnify/ENA primary metagenome ERZ1292625 (study PRJEB36523, sample SAMEA6512639) | groundwater metagenome | collected 2019-01-08 | study: AquaDiva: Metagenomics assemblies of 32 groundwater samples | reverse complement strand
TAAACTCCCTGCCTGTGCTGAATTTTATGGACATTAATAGAGTTTGAATTTTTATCAAACTCATAAATTATTCCATAGGGCCATGCCTTTATCGAAAAAAAGTTTTTGAGTTCCCCAGTAAGAGGTTTGCCCACAAATGGGGTATTCCTAAGCGATTTCAATTTTTTTAAGACCTTTTTCTTTTCAGATTTAGGCAACCTGCCAAATTCTTTTTCAGAATTTTTGGAAAGGCTAATAATGGGCATGAAGACTTAATTTAAATTATACTTTTTTTCTAGCTTATCCAATGTAACGAAATTACCATTTTTAAAATCTTTTTGAGATTTTCTAATATCTCCTATTAGTTTTTTATCGGAAAGAATCTCCAAGGTTTCTTCCCAAGCCTCTACATCTTCAATAGGCATAACCACCGCTTTGGTTTTTCCACGGTGGGTAATTACAAAACGTCTCAAGTTAGTACCAACTTCTTCAAGAAGTTGATAGAAGTTTGTTCTAGCCTCATTTGCCGGTATCGTTGCTGCTAATTGCATAATAAGTAAATAGTACTATTAGTAGTACTATTTGTCAAGGGCGAATAATAAAGTATAATTTGAGCATGACCTCAAATGATGTTCGTGAGAAATATTTAAAGTTTTTTATATCTGCTCCCCGGATGCACAGAGAAATTGCGCCTGCCCCTTTGGTTTTGGAGTCAGATCCAACCACTTTATTTACTTCTTCAGGGATGCAGCCCTTGATACCTTATTTTAAGGGAGAAAAACATCCTAAAGGAAAAAGACTGGTTGATTCTCAGCCTTCCTTAAGGCTTCAGGATATAGAAGAGGTTGGAGATAACCGCCATATAACATTTTTCGAAATGCTTGGGAATTGGAGTTTGGGAGATTATTTTAAAAAAGAACAAATTCCCTGGATATTTGATTTTTTTACTAAAGAATTGGGTCTTTCTAAAGAAAAACTTTGGGTTTCCGTTTTCGAAGGAACAAAAAACATCCCCAAAGATACCGAAACTTTTGATCTTTGGAGAAGTCTTGGAATTCCTGAGGAGAAAATTGTCTTTTACGATGCAGAGAAAAATTGGTGGAGCAGGTCTGGGTCTCCAGAAAATATGCCTCAAGGTGAAATAGGGGGGCCAGATTCAGAAATTTTCTTTGATTTTGGAACCAAGCATGATCCTAAATACGGCAAAGAATGTCATCCTAACTGCGACTGCGGCCGTTTCTTGGAAGTCGGCAATTCCGTTTTTATTGAATATGAAAAGAAAGAAGACGGAAGTTTAAAAGCACTGCCCCAGAAAAACGTTGATTTTGGAGGAGGTTTGGAAAGAATCACAATGGCGGTAAATAATTTACGGGACGTATTTCAAATAGATATTTTTGAACCCATTATTAAAAAGATAGAAAAGGCGGTTGGGAAGAAATATGAAGAAAGTAAAAAATCATTTAGAATTATTGCTGATCATATTAGGGCCTCCGAGGCACTTGCCAGTGAAGGAATTGTCCCTTCAAATAAATTGCAGGGATATATTTTAAGAAGATTAATAAGAAGAGCCACTCTTCAGGTAAGAAATCTTAAGGAAGATTTTTCCGATAAAGATTTTTCTTTAATCTCAGATAATCTTCAAATTTTGGAAGAGGTTAGAAAATTTAAGGACAGTTTAACCAGAGGGTTAAGGGAACTTGAGAAGATTGAAAAAGTAACAGGAAAAGTTGCCTTTGATTTATATCAATCATATGGTTTTCCTCTGGAAATAACCCTTGACACTCTTTCTCAAAGAGGCAAGACCCTAGACAAAAAAGAATTTGAGGATGAATTTGAAAAACACAAAGAACTTTCAAGAACGGCTTCCGCTGGAATGTTTAAAGGAGGACTTGTTGATAACTCTGAAGAGGTTGCTAAATTGCACACAACCACTCATTTACTGCACGCTTCCTTAAGAAAAATTTTGGGAGAAGGAGTTTCTCAAAAAGGATCAAATATAACCTTAGAGAGATTGAGGTTTGATTTTTCCTATCCTCAAAAATTAACCAACGAAGAACTAACCAAAGTTGAAGATTTGATTAATTTACAAATTGAGAAAAAACTTTCGGTTTCATTTAAAATTATGAGTTTGGATGAAGCCATTAAATCCGGGGCTTTGCATTTCTTTGCCGAGAAATACGGCAAGGAAGTAAGGGTATACAGCATAGGTCCTTCGACAAGCTCAGGATTTCCCTTCAGCAGGGAAATTTGCGGTGGGCCTCATGTCAAAAATACTTCTGAGATGGGGCGTGTTAAGATTATTAAGCAGGAAAAAGTCGGGACAGAGATTTTAAGAATTTATGCTAAATTGGGGTGAAAAAATTAAGAGAGATTTATATTGGGCAATTGTTCTGGAGCCGGGCTGGATTCAGGCGGGAGTTTGGGAAATCAAAGAAAATAAGGTGGAGGTAATTTCCGTAAGCCCCGTAACTCCCTGGGAAACAGATTCTGAAATTGTCGGAGCCTCCGATGCGGCCCTTTCTTCCGCAATACAACTTCTTCCGGAAGGACTGGGCGAGCCTTCCAAAACGGTTTTTGGAGTTCCTCCTTCGTGGGTTAATGAAGGTCAGATTAAGGAAGAGTACTTAAGTAAAATAAAAAATATTTGTACAGAGTTATCACTTGAACCTTCCGGGTTTGTTGTCCTGTCTGAAGCAATTGTACATTTTATTAAAGTTGATGAGGGCTCTCCTGTAAATGCAATTATTGCCAGATTCGGAAAAGATTTTTTGGAACTTTCTGTTTTTAAGCTCGGAAATTTGGTTGGGACGACACAGGTGGCAAGGAGTGTTTCATTCTTTGATGACGTAAAAGAAGGTCTTTCAAGATTTTCCTTACCGGAAGGACTGCCTTCAAGAATTGTTATTTACGATGGCAAAGAGGGGGATTTGGAAGAAATAAAAGAGGCCCTAACCGTCTCCGATTGGGAAAATGTGGATAAAGTAAAATTTTTGCATACTCCCAAAATAGAAATACTTCCTCCGGACAAGAAAGTTACCGCAGTTTCCTTAGCCGGAGCAGCCGAAATAGCAGGTGTTACAGAATTATCAAAGGAGGATCAAAATATAGTTATGCCCGAAAAGTCTCTTTCCCCTGAAGAATTGGGATTTGTGGTTGGAAAGGATATTGCCTCAGGACAGCCTCCTCAGGTTGAGAAACAACGAATTTCTCCTCAACCTCTAAAAGGAAAAATCCAGACATTTATGTCAAAAATTTTTAAGAAACCCGTTATTAGGTTGCCTAATATTAAGGGAAAGAAAAACCTAATAATTGTAGGATTGGTCGGCGGAGCGTTTGTAGCTTTATTTTTGCTTTTTTGGATTTTCTATCCAAAAGCCCAGATTAAAGTTTATGTTCTTCCTAAAAGATTTGAGGAAAAAATTGACATAACTGTCTTAAAAGATTCGGGGGCTACCGATATTGCCAACAAGATAGTTTCAGGAAAGATTGTTTTGGCTGAGGTTTCGGGAGAAAAAACTAAATCAACAACCGGAACAAAAAAGATTGGCGATAGGGCGAAAGGAAGCGTTAATATTCAAAACGGAACAGGTTCTGTTTTGAAGCTTTCCGAAGGGACATTAATTACAGCAGCAAACAATTTAAAATTCGGTTTGGTTAATTCTGCTTCTATTTCTGCTGCTCTTACCCCATCAACTCCGGGTACCTATGTTGTTGAAGTTGTGGCAGGAGATATCGGTGCAGAATACAATCTTGCCAAAAATGAAGTTTTTTCAGTAAAAGACTATTCCAAGTCTGAAATAGATGCGGTTGCCGTCTCCGATTTTATCGGTGGATCAAGCAGGGATATTTCAGCGGTTTCCTTAGATGACGCAACCAATCTTCTTAATAGCTTAACTTCTGAACTTTCCAGCAATGCTAAAAAAGATTTAATAAGTTCGATTGCCACTGATCAGTTTTTAATTGAGGATTCCTTGGTTGCAACAACTTCGTCCAAAGTATTTAGTAATAAAGTCGGAGATGAAGCTTCAAACTTGAAACTTTCTCTGGGTCTTAAATCAAGCGCAATTGTAGTTTTGAAAAAAGATTTAATTGATTTATCTCAAAACGTTTTATCTAAAGCCGCACCTCCCGGTTTTTCTCTAAATTCAGATAATTTGGGGTTTGGTTTTAGTAGAATAAAAGATTTATCAAGTGCAATTTTATTTAATTTGATAGTTAAGGCTGATTTTTTACCCAAGGAAGATATCTCTTTGTTAATCAGGACGGTTTCGGGTAAAAGTGCTTTGACTGTTGAGGAAAGACTTTCTCAAATTCCGGGATTTGTAACAGCGGAAATTGATATTAAACCGAAACTTCCTTGGATTTTCGGCCATCTCCCCAAACTTTCAAAAAACATAACAATTGAAATATTAAGCGAAAAGTAAACTTACCGTGAAGAAGAATATTTTTTTAAAAGTTATTGCAATAATTTGGGCAATTTCGGGAGTTGTAATTTTAATCGGTGTTATGTGGCCAATTATTTCATACAAAGCTCTTTCAGAGGGAAATAATCAAGATTTATTAAACCCCGTCGTAGACTTAACCAAAGCCAGCAACTGGTTTGTGGGAGGAGAAGAAAGTAGTGCTTTCAGCCGATCAAAAGTAAGTTATTACAATCTATCTGTTCCAAAACTCAAGATTAAAGATGCGGTTGTTGCAATCGGAGGAGAAGATTTATCAGAAAACCTGATCCAATATCCGGGCACCGCTCTTCCTGGTAAAAAGGGAAACTCGGTTATTTTTGGACATTCCGTTCTTCCTATTTTCTATGATCCCAAAAAATACATTTCAATTTTTTCGACTCTTCCGACATTAAAAATCGGAGACGATATTCTAATTAACTATGATAATGTATCTTTCAAGTATAGGGTCGAAAGTATGTTTGAAGTTTATCCTACCGATATTCAGGTTTTACAGCAGGATAATTCGGATTCGTTTTTGACTCTTGTTACTTGTGTTCCGCCGGGAGATCCAAGAAAACCAAGGAGGTTAATTGTCAGGGCCAGGATTGTTCCTCTTTAATAGATAAAAAATAAAATGAAAACACTTGGTGTTGATTACGGAAGAAAGAAAATAGGTCTAGCCATAAGTGAGGGAATGTTGGCTGAACCATGGAAAGTAGTAAAAGTTAATGATTTCGAAGAAACTATTGAGAAAACGTTACAAATATTAAAAGAGTTAAGGGTAGATAAGGTGGTAGTCGGGGTTTCGGAGGGGGAAATGGGCAAAGAATCAAAAAGGTTTGCAAAAAGGATTGGAGCAGAAATTTTTGATGAGACGCTTTCCACCTATACTGCTCAAGAGCTTTCCAGGGAGGCAAAAGTGGGAAGAAAGAAAAGAAAAAATCTTGAGGATGCATATGCCGCTTCCGTTATGCTACAATCATATTTAGATAATTATGTTTAAAGATGTAGTTGCGCCCATTCAAGCTTGGCTTCTTTCTCAAGGAAGGTGTGTTGGTTGCGGCAAAGAACTTAAAGACGGAAAGATGTCTAAACTTAAAGACGGAACAGAGAAAATAGCGTGTTCCTGCGGAAGAATTTTTATTCATGATCCTAAATCCAAAAAGTTCAGAAGAGCTCTTCTTGAGGAAGTTTAGTTTTCAATGAAGAAATTATTAATATCGCTTTTGTTTTCACTAACCTATTTTTTTATCGGATTTATTTTTGTATACAGTCAGACAAAACCAGTATCGAATCAAACTTCGACGAAGTACTTTTTGATTCTTAAGGGAACCAGCGCATCAGAGGTTGCAAAAAATTTAAAGGAGGCCGGGCTTATTAGAGCCCCTTTTTTATTTAAAGTCTATATGAAAGTTTCCGGAGTTTCCCAAAAAATCCAAGCAGGACAATACAAATTGTCTCCCAACCTTTCCTTTTTTAAACTTATTTCCACAATCCTCAAAGGTCCTGTTGAGATTTGGGTGACCGTTCCGGAAGGGCTGACCAATAAAGAAACGGTGCAGAAGTTTATCGGTCTTCTTAAGCCTTCTGACACGATTCTTTTTGAAGATGATTTTTTAAATCTTTCTAAAAATAAACAGGGCTACTTATTTCCAGAGACCTATCTTTTTCCGTTTGATGCAAGCCCGAGTTTGATAGTTACCAAAATGTTGGCGACTTTTGATCAAAAAGTCAAAGAAATAACTTTGGACCAGCTAATAATGGCTTCTTTGGTTGAAGAAGAAACAAAAACGGATCTGGAAAGGCCGATTGTTGCGGGGATTTTATATAAAAGACTTAAAGCAGGTTGGCTCTTGCAGGTTGATGTTGCACTTGAGACATACAAAAAGACGGGTCTTCCCGAAGCTCCGATTGCAAATCCGGGACTAATCTCCATAAAAGCGGCAATTACTCCCGAGGATTCAGCTTATTGGTATTACATTCATGACTCCCAAGGAAACATTCACTACGCAAGAACTTTAGAAGAACATAATTTAAATATAAGTAAATATCTCAAGTAAATACCCATTGACAAGAAGAGATTGGCTTATATAATCGCTCTTAGGCGTACTTGACAGTATGCTTTTCTCGCATCGTGGGGTGCGGGTTTCTATTTGTATCAGATGGCTTTAAAAAACAACCGACGCAATTTCGGTCGAACCGAGAAAGGTTTACCCGAACTAGATTTATCCAAAGTACAAAAAGAGTCATGGAAGTGGTTTTTAACTGAAGGAATAGCTCAGGAATTGATAGGTATATCTCCAATTGATGATTTTACCGGTAAAAACTGGCAGCTTGTTTTGGGGGAACATTTATTGGGAGAGGCCACAATTTCTCCGAGTTTAGCCCAAGAAAAAGGACTGACATTTTCTTGTCCTTTAAAAATCATTGCCACTTTAATAAATAAAAGAACGGGAAAAGAAATTACCCAAGAAGTCTTTTTAGGGGATCTTCCCCAAATGACTCAAAGGGGGACCTTTATCATAAATGGTATTGAAAGGACTGTTATTAACCAAATTGTCCGTTCTCCGGGAGTTTATTTTTCCGAGGAACTGGATGTTGCCTCAGGGAGGATGCTCGGTAAGGCTGAAGTCAGGCCGCTTCATGGATCTTGGCTCGAATTTGAGGTATCCCGCGGAAATGTTATTTCGGCCAGGATTGATCGAAGAAAGAAAGTTTTGGGAACGGTTTTTCTAAGGGCGATGGGACTCGGGAGTGATGAAGAGATAATCTCTGTTTTCGAGACGGTTGATAAAGACCCGATGCATAAATACATTCAGGCAACGCTTACTAAAGACCCGACCAAATCTAAAGAAGAAGCGGTCTTGGAAATATATCGAAAATTAAGACCGGGGGAACCGGCGGTTTTGGAAAATGCTGAAAGCCTGTTCCAAAGCATGTTTTTGGAACACAGGAGGTATGATTTAGGCAGGGTTGGCAGATATAAGATTAATAAAAGGTTAAATCTCAATCTTCCCAACGAAAAATCGACTTGGGTATTAACAAGACAGGATATTATTTCTGCGATATCGTATTTAATTAATCTCCAAAATGGGAACGGAAGAGTTGACGATATTGACCATCTTTCAAACAGAAGATTAAGAAGAGTCGGAGAACTTGTCGCGGTAAACGCTTTCAGAGTAGGTCTTTTGAGACTTGAAAGATCTATTAAAGAAAAAATGAGCTTGGTTTCCCCCGAGGATAAACCGCTTCCCGCAACTTTAATAAATGCAAGACCCCTGATTGCTTCCTTAAACGAATTTTTTAGATCAAATCAGCTTTCAACAATATTGGATGATACCAATCCTCTTTCCGAAATAGATAATCTAAGAAGGGTGTCGGTATTAGGTCCCGGTGGAATAAATAGGGAAAGAGCCTCTTTTTCCATTCGCGACGTCAATTCTTCTCAATATGGAAGACTTGATCCGGTAAGAAGCCCGGAAGGACCAAATATAGGACTTGTTACTTACCTTGCTCTTTACACAAAAATTAACGAATTCGGTTTTTTGGAAACCCCGTATAAAAGAATTGAGAAAATTAAAAAAGGAAAAGAAATATTGAGCAGGGTTACTGATGAAATTGCCTATCTTACGGCCGATGATGAAGTTGATAAATATATTACCTATTCAGGAATTAACATTAATAAGGATGGTTATATTGAAGACGAAAGACTTCCTTTGAGACATAATGGCAATTATAGTGAGGGGCCGTCTTTGTTGGTGGATTTTATAGATGTAACTCCAAGACAGGTTATCGGAGCGTCAGCGTCCTTGATTCCTTTTTTGGCACACGATGAAGGCAACAGGTCTTTAATGGGATCAAACATGCAATGTCAGTCTGTTCCTCTTATTAATCCCGAATCTCCTATTGTCGGGACGGGGATGGAAACAGAAATTGCTAGGGGAATGAGTAGGGTTATTTACGCAAGACATGCGGGACAAGTTGAATATGCCGATGCAAAAACAGTCGAGGTTAAGCTTGATAAGAAAGTAGATATCGTAACTTCCAAGGCAGATGAAATTGAAATCTCGGATGGTGGAAAGAGAGAAATCTACCATCTGATGAAATTTAAAAGAACAGCCCATTCAACCTGTTACAACCAGAAAGTGATAGTATCTCCCGGGGATAAGGTTAAAGAGGGTGATTTACTTGTAGATGGACCTTCAATTGAGAGAGGGGAATTATCTTTAGGTAGAAATCTAGTTATTGCCTATACTTCAATGAGCGGTTACGGTTTTGAGGACGCAATTTTGGTTTCAGACAAAATTGTAAAAGACGATCTTTTGACCTCAATTCATATTGAAGAATATGAAGCAGACATTGTGGATACTAAACTGGGACCGGAGGAATTGACCCGCGATATTCCCAATGTGGCAGAAAACGAACTGGCTAATTTGGCTGAAGACGGTATTGTTGTGGTTGGAGCCGAAGTTGGTCCAAATGATATTTTGGTAGGTAAAATTGCCCCCAAAGGAGAAACTGAGTTGACTTCGGAAGAAAGACTTCTGAGGGCAATTTTTGGTGAGAAGGCAAGAGAAGTAAGAGACACGTCGCTTCGTGTTCCGCACGGAGAAAAAGGAATCGTTGTCAGTGTTTCAATTTTGGATAAAGACAAGGGGGATGAATTGGGCCCGGGAGTGATCAAAAAAGTCGTTGTTAAGGTTGCCCAGATAAGGAAATTAACAGTTGGGGATAAAGTTGCCGGACGACACGGCAATAAAGGAGTTGTGGCTAAAATTATGCCGGCCTCCGATATGCCTTATCTTCCGGACGGGACAGTGGTTGATATTATTATTTCCCCTCTTTCGGTTTTAGCCCGTATGAATTTGGGCCAACTTCTTGAATGTCATTTGGGATGGGCTTTGTCTAAAAAGAACGAAAAAGGAGCTCTTCCCGTATTTGACAGAATTGGAGAAGACCTTATTTTTAAAGAACTGCAAAGTGCTAACCTTCCGATATCGGGAAAAATTAAATTGAGAGACGGTCGAACCGGAGAAGAATTCAAAAAAGAGACAGTGGTGGGAATTGCCTATATTATGAAACTTATTCATATGGTTGAGGATAAAACTCATGCCAGATCGACAGGTCCTTATTCTCTTGTTACCCAGCAACCTCTTGGAGGAAAAGCCCAAATGGGAGGACAACGTCTTGGAGAAATGGAAGTTTGGGCACTCGAAGCCCACCGTGCGGCCTATACTCTTCAGGAAATGCTTACTATCAAATCGGATGATATTGTGGGCCGCGCTAAAGCTTTTGAGGCAATTGTAAAAGGAACCGATATTCCGGAAGCAACGGTTCCCGAATCATTTAAGGTGTTGGTCAGAGAGCTTAATTCTCTTTGTCTTTCGATTGAACCTAAAGGTGCCGTGATTCTCCCCGAGGCCGAAATTGATATATCCGGCGGAGAGGAACTTGCAAAAGCTGCTGGATCAGAAATTGTTGCTGTAGCTGAAGAAAAAATATGAACACAATACAAGATATAGATGATTTAAGAAAATTAGCAGATTTTACCAGTCTTGTCATTAGGCTTGCATCTCCGGAAGATATCAGGAGATGGTCAAGAGGTGAAATCACCAAGCCCGAAACTATTAATTACAGGACCCTAAAACCGGAAAAAGACGGGCTTTTCGATGAAAGAATTTTTGGACCGACCAAGGATTGGGAATGTTACTGTGGCAAATACAAAAGAATTAGATATAAGGGAGTTGTTTGTGACAAGTGTGGAGTTGAGGTAACCCAAAGTAGGGTCAGACGTGAAAGAATGGGACATATAAGTTTAGCCACTCCCATCGCCCATGTTTGGTTTTTTAAGGGAGCTCCATCAAGACTGTCGCTTCTTTTGGGAGTAGCGCCGCGTGGAATCGAGCAGGTTATCTATTTTGCTAGATATTTAGTTGTTGATGTAAAAGAGGTAGAAAGAAAAGAAGGGGTAAAAACTCTCGAAAAGGCGAGGGCCGACCGCGAAAAAGAGATTTTAGAAACATTTAAGGAAGCGAAGGAAAATCTTTCTAAAGAGGCTAAGAAGGAGAAGGAAAAAGTTGAATCCAAGATTAAAGACAAGGAGCAACTGGCACTTGCCGTAAGCGAGGTTGAACTTGAATTAAGAAAAAAAGAAACTTCACTTTCGGAAGAAGAAGGAAAAACAACAGAAAAGACGGGACAGCTCTTTGAGAATCTTATTTCTCTTATCAAAAGTGTTAAACCTCTGACTATTCTTAGTGAAGATGAATATGAAGAATTAATCGATCATGGGGTGGGGGATTTTTTGACGGTTAAAATGGGAGCAGATGCGGTTTTACAGGCAATTGAGAAAGTCAATTTAGATGAAATATCGGTTGAGCTTACAAAGGAATTAGAAGAAGCAAAAATCGGCAGCTCAAAGTATATTAAAGTTTCTAAAAGATTAAAAATTATCAACGGTTTAAGAAAAGCAAAAATAAACCCCTCTTCAATGATTCTTAGGGTTCTTCCGGTTCTTCCCCCGGATTTGCGACCAATGGTTCAGCTTTCGGGCGGACGTTTTGCAACAAGCGACCTTAACGATCTTTATAGAAGGGTAATCAACAGAAATAACCGCCTTAAGCATCTTATTGGTTTGGGAGCTCCTGAAATTATTCTCAGAAATGAAAAAAGAATGCTTCAGGAAGCGGTAGACTCTTTAATTGATGCTTCCCAGAGGAAAGCTACCCGTAAGGGTCGAGGAAAACAACCGTTAAGGAGCCTTTCCGATATGCTTAGAGGAAAGCAAGGAAGATTCAGACAAAATCTTTTAGGAAAAAGAGTTGATTATTCAGGTCGTTCGGTAATTGTAATTGGACCAGAACTGAAACTTACTCAGTGCGGACTTCCCAAAGAAATGGCTCTTGAGATGTTTAAACCATTTGTTTTGAAGGAAATGATAATCAGAGGAATTGCCCCTAATGTTAAAAGTGCCAAAAACATGCTGGACAGACGCCCTGCTGAGGTTTTTGATATTTTGGAAGAAATTACCAAAAATCATCCTGTTCTTCTAAACAGAGCTCCGACCTTACATAAATTAGGAATTCAAGCGTTTTACCCGGTCCTTATTGAAGGAAACGCGATTAGACTTCATCCGGCAGTTTGTTCAGGATTTAATGCCGACTTTGATGGAGATCAAATGGCGGTACATGTTCCGCTGTCTAAAAAGGCAATCGAGGAAGCAAAAACTTTGATGTTGCCCACATCAAACTTGCTTAAGCCGTCAGACGGTTCTCCTGCCACAACTCCGGCTACAAAGGAAATTGCTTTGGGGATTTACTTTTTAACTAGTATTGACGTAAGTATTAAAGCCTCGACCTCAATTTTTGGAGACAAAAATGAAGCGATATTTGCCTATCAATCAGAGAAAATCGAACTTAAGCAATTAATCACGATTAAAACCGGAAAGGGGTTTATTGATACAACCTGCGGAAGAATTCTCTTCAATGAGGCCCTGCCGGAAGGATTTGATTTTGTAAACGAGGCTGTTACGTCGGTTATTATTAAGCAGCTTCTAACTAAGGCATTCAATAATCATACGGGAGAGAAAGTCGCAGAAATGATTGATGCTATTAAAGATTTGGGGTTTTGGGCAGGAACAGTTTCGGGTCTTTCGTTCGGAATTTCTGACGCAAAAATACTGCCCGAGAAAGCGTTGATGCTTGGGGAAGCGGAAAAAGAAGTATCCAAGATCGAAGAAAATTTTGCCCAAGGATTAATTACGGCAGACGAAAAAAAGAGACTGACACAGGAAGTTTGGATAAACGTTTCCGAGGATTTGGTGGATAAAACCTGGGATGCTTTAGAGGAAGACAATCCCATCAAAATTGTAATAAATGCCAAGGTTGGAAGAACTTCTAAAGATCAAGTCAAACAGCTTGCCGCCATGAGGGGGCTTATTGTTGATCCTGTCGGAAAGATCGTTGAACTTGCGATCAAATCTAACTTTAGAGAAGGTCTTTCCGAATTTGAATATGTCACCTCCTCAAGGGGTTCAAGAAAGGGATTAACCGACACGGCTATCAAAACCGCAGACGCGGGATACCTTACAAGAAGACTTGTTGATGTTGCCCACGATGTTATCGTCAGAGATGAAGATTGTGGAACCAAAAATAAATATGTTGTCAGAAGAAATCCTAGGGCGAATGTATTCTTTCCAAGAATATTGGGAAGATTTTTGGCAGAAGACATTCTTGGAGCCAAGAATAAAATCATACTTAAAAAGGGAGAAGTAATAGATGAGGAGAAGGCAAGGGATATCGAAGCAAATGCGGATGTTTCCGAAGTTGCCGTAAGATCTCCTTTAACCTGTGGTCTAAGGCATGGAATTTGTGTTAAGTGCTATGGCTGGGACTTTTCAAATAAGAAAGTCGTGGTTCGTGGAACCCCCGTTGGGGTAATTGCGGCGGAATCGATCGGAGAACAGGGGACCCAACTTACTCTAAAAACCAAGCATACGGGAGGAATTGTCGGAGTTGATATCACTCAGGGGCTTCCTAGGGTTGAAGAGTTATTTGAGGCAAGAACTCCCAAAATTCTTTCCCCGCTTACCGAAATTTCCGGAAAGGTGAAAATTAATGAAACAAATGAAGGTTGGAAGGTTGTGATCAATTCAAAGGAAGTAAAACTTAAAGACGAAAGAGAATATATTATTCCAAAAAGTATAAAACTGGCAATTTCCGACGGGGACTTTGTTGAAGCGGGTTCGGCACTTGCTGTTGGAAGCTTGGATATTAAAGAGATACTTCTTATCAAAGGGCTTCTTGCCGCCCAAGAATATATTGTCAGCGAAATTCAGAAAGTTTATGAATCTCAGGGAATTCCGATAAACGACAAACACTTTGAGGTTATAGTGAGAAAGATGAGTGATGATGTCAAAACCGCAACATCGGGAGATACCGCTTTCCTTCCCGGAGAAATAATCAATAAAGCTGGTTTTGAAGAGGAAAACGAAAAGATACTGGCAGCGGGTGGAGAACCGGCTTCAGCCTCACAGGTAATATTGGGAATTACCCGAAGGGCACTCTTTGTCGAAAGCTGGTTATCGGCCGCATCTTTCGAGCAGACTACGGATATTCTTACCGAGGCTTCCCTTCTTGGAAAAGAAGATAGGCTTTTAGGACTTAAAGAAAATGTCATAATAGGGAGATTGGTTCCGGTGCTTCCGGAAAGATTTATTTAAAATTATGCCGACAGTATCACAACTTGTCAGACACGGAAGAAAAAAGATTACTAAAAAGACAAAAACAACGTCCTTGAGGCGTTGGTTTAATGCCCGTGAGAGAAAATTCTCCGAAAGCGCATCTCCTTTTAAAAGGGGCGTTGTTCTTTCGGTTAGAACCATGACTCCCAAGAAGCCAAATTCTGCTTTAAGAAAAGTGGCAAGGGTAAGATTTTCAAATAAACAGGAAGTAACCGCCTATATTCCCGGAGAAGGTCATGAGCTTGCGGAGCATTCTATAGTTATGGTCAGAGGTGGACGCGTAAAGGATCTTCCGGGAGTAAAATATCATGTAGTCAGAGGAAAATATGATACGACAGGAGTTGTTGGACGTCAGAAAGGCAGAAGCAGATACGGTGCTAAGAAAAGCGGAGCTCCGAAGGCAGCTCCGGCGGCAGCTGCACCGACACCGGTAGCGCCCGCAGCTTAATTTTTAAAAATAATAAAATATGTCTAGAAAAGGACCGGCAAGAATAAGAGAAACAGAAATAGACCCTATCTATAATAGCGCGGTTGTCACAAAGCTAATAAATAGGAGTATGAAGGATGGAAAAAAGAGTGTTGCCGAAAAAGAAATCTATAGAGCTTTTGAAATAATCAAAGAAAAAACAAACAGCGATCCGTTAAATGTTTTTAATCAGGCAATGGACAATGTCAGACCGACAATGGAGGTAAGACCCCGAAGGGTTGGCGGAGCAGCCTACCAAGTTCCTATGCCCGTAAGAGGACCAAGAAAAGAATCTTTGGCAATAAGGTGGATAATAATTGCCGCCAATTCCAAATCAAACTCAGAATTTCATACATATGCCGAGAAGTTAGCAGCAGAGATTATTGATTGTTCCAAAGGAGAAGGCCTTGCAGTCAAAAGAAGAACCGATATGGAAAGGGTAGCCGAAAGCAACCGTGCTTTCAGTCATTTTAATTGGGGTTTGGCCTTCTTTTTCGTATTGACTTCGGCAGTTATTCGTATTAAATTGGGTTAATGCCCAAAGAGTGCGAATACTGCTCTAAACTTTTAAGTAAGCTTCAAATAAAACGAAAGCAAAAGTTTTGTTCCAAAGAATGTGTTTCGTTAAGTTTAGTCAGGAGAATCAGCGTAAATTGTGATGGTTGTGGAAAACAATTCTTAAAGAAACCTTGTTTCCAAAGACACTTTAATTATTGTTCTCTAGATTGTTATTGGAATAGTACAAGAAGAAAAGTAGAAAGAAAATGCCTTGTTTGCGAAAAATTATTTCTTGTGAAGGAATATTTAGTTAAACAAGGATACGGTCTTTATTGCAGCCGAAGTTGCCAACACAAAACTTATCCTAAGCGAATAAAAAAGAAATGCCCACAGTGCGGGGTAACATTTGAAATATGGCCTTCAATTGTTGATAAAAGAATGTTTTGTAGTGAGAAATGTCGAGATGATTCAAGGCGTGATTATGTTGCAAGTGTTTGTAAAAAATGTGGTAAAAAGTTTGAATTACCTAGAAGCGATTGGAATAGAGGTAGGGGTAATTTTTGCACCTACAGGTGTTATCTTACATATCGAGGCCCTTCGACCTTAGAAGAAAAGATGGAAAGGGTTTTAAGATTGTTAGGAATAAAATTTAAAAGAGAGATTAAATTTAAGCGGTTTCATGTAGATTTTTTGATAGACAAACTTAAATTAGTAATCGAATGTGATGGAGAACATTGGCATATGCTGCCCAAGATTCAAGATAGAGATAGAAGAAAAGAGGAATATCTTGAAAGTTTGGGTTACAGAGTTCTTCGATTTTCAGGAAGACAAATTACTAATTTACCAGAGCTTCCATTGGCAAAAGTTGTTAAAAAGCAAATTTTTACTTATTCTTAAGTGCGTAAAACTCAAGAGTGGGATGGACGCGGGACCATTAAACCGAGTTTTGTGGTTACCAATTCGTAAAGATAATTCTATTTATTGGTGTAGTTGTAGAACAACATCAGTGGCAAAACCACACTGGATAAGGCTGATACACAGATTTCTTCATCCCTCGTCCATTTCTTTGTATATTGCAACCCCTCCGGTAATTAAGCTTCCTAATTTTCCGCCATAATCCTCTCTCTTATTTCCCGTTTCTTCCATTCTTTTTCTTTGAAGACTTGTGGAACGCTGTGTTGCCAAAATCGCTTCTGCTCTGTGAGGTGCTACAATAAATTTATATTGACTGCCTTAAATTCCAAACAAGCAGACAAACTTTCAAATTTCTTTTTTGACATTGCAAAAGGTTTTGTTTTAGGAATAGCAGGCCTCTCTGTATCTGGTGTAGAAATATCTCTTTATTTTAGATTTATAAATGTACTTGTGGGGATTGTTGTGATATATTTTTGTATGAAGGTTAGTTTGGAATTAATAAAAAATGATTGATTATAAATTAGCATCGGGATTTTTTTGGTTGATAGGAGGAATAATTGTGTTTAGTGGGGCTTTGTTGGTTTATTCAACGAAGCGAAAAACGAAAAAGAAAAAATAATATGGAAACTTGGATTATATTAATGATCGTGGGTGCTTTATTAATCCTTGCTGGCGGGTTTATTATTCAATTCTTGCTTCCCAAGAAAAATTAGGTGTGTATAAATCCTCAAACTTTTGTTACAATCACACTTGCTCCGAAAGGAGTTTTTGTTTTAAGTTTTGTTTTACTAGTGCCTAGTATCTAGTTGCTAGTATCTTATTTTTTATATGGCGGGAGAAGTACAAAAGAAAAAGAGTGCGATGGTAATGACGGTTACAAAAGACCGCGATGTTCCATTGGATAAAATCAGAAATATGGGAATTATCGCCCATATTGATGCGGGCAAAACTACAACCACCGAAAGAATTCTTTTTGAAACAGGCAAAACTTACAGATTAGGTTCAGTTGATGAAGGAACTACGGTTACCGACTGGATGGCCCAGGAAAGAGAAAGAGGAATTACAATTGTTTCTGCCGCAATCACAACCTTTTGGGATTTAAAAAGTAAAAGCTCGGTTGAGGACGGAAGGTACAGAATAAACATTATTGATACCCCGGGCCACATTGATTTTACGGCTGAGGTTGAAAGATCCCTTAGAGTTTTGGATGGAGCTTTAATGGTTTTTGATGGCAGAACCGGAGTTGAGTCCCAATCCGAAACTGTTTGGAGACAGGCTGATAAATACAAAGTGCCCAGAATCTGTGTTTTAAATAAACTAAACCTCATCGGTGCCGATTTTGAGGCAAGCCTTAAATCAATTAAAGAAAGGCTTGGGGCAAATGCCGCTCCGGTTGTAATCCCTATTGGCCTTGAACACGAACATCGGGGAGTTGTTGATCTTATCAGAATGAAGGCTTTGACTTATAAGGCAATTGAGGATAATAAACTAACCGAGGAAGAAATTCCGGCTGATTTATTAGAATCTGCAAAGAAATACAGAACCGAGCTTATTGAAAAAGTTTCCGAATTTGACGACGAAGCTTTAAATAAATTCCTTGAAGGTCAGGAACCTGATGAAGTCCTTCTTAAAAGAGCAATCAGAAAAGGAGTCGTTGCCGGTAAATTCTTCCCGATTTTTGGGGGAGATAATCGTACGGTAGAAACCCAGCTAATCTTAGATGGAGTAATTGAATATCTTCCCTCTCCCTTGGATATGCCTCCTGTTGAGGGATCAAATCCAAAGACTGGAGAAAAGGAACTAAGACAAAGAAAAGTAGAAGATTCTTTTTCGGCTGTTGCTTTCAAAGTTATAACCGATCCTCATGTTGGACGACTTGTTTATCTTAGAATCTACTCCGGAAAATTATCTTCAGGCCAGGTTGTCTATAATGCAACTAAACAAACCTCGGAAAGAATAGGAAAGTTGGTTCTTCTTCACGCCGATCAGAGGGAACTTATTGAAGATGCCTTTGCCGGAGAAATTGTGGCTGCGGTTGGACTTAAAGAAACAACAACCGGGCATACTCTTTGTGATCCCGGGCATCCGATTTTACTTGAATCAATAACCTTCCCCGAACCTGTTATTTCGCTTGCAATTGAGCCTGCTACAAAGAGTGATCAGGAAAAAATGGGACTTGCCTTAAATAAACTTTCTGATGAAGACCCAACCTTTAGAATTAAATCAAACGTAGAGACAGGGCAAACCATTATTTCTGGGATGGGGGAACTGCAACTTGAGGTTTTGGTTGACAGAATGAAAAGGGAATTTAGCGTTGTGGCCACAACCGGTGCTCCGCAGGTGGCCTATAAGGAAACAATCAAGAAGATTGCCGAAGGAGAAGGAAAATATATTAGGCAAACCGGAGGCCACGGGCAATACGGACACTGTTTGCTTAGAATTGAACCTCTTGGACGGGGCGAAGGGTTTAAGTTTGAAAGTGAAATTAAAGGAGGAGCAATTCCCCAAGAATTTATTTCTCCTATTGAAAAAGGAGTTAAGGAAAAACTGGAAAATGGAATTATGGCGGGTTATCCAATGGTTGATATTAAAGTGGCTGTTTTTGACGGAAGCTTCCATGAAGTTGATTCTTCCGAAATGGCCTTTAAGATTGCAGGAAGCTTGGCAGTTGAAGAAGCCGCGAGACGCGCAGATATGTGTTTACTTGAACCCATTATGAAGGTTGAGGTTTCAACCCCGGATGAATTTATGGGAGATGTTATTGGAGATATATCTTCTAAAAGGGCTCAGATTCAAGGAACGGAACAAAGGGGAACCATGACAGTAATATTAGCTCAAGTTCCTCTTGCTGAGCTTTCAGGGTATGCAACAAAGTTAAGATCAATCTCACAAGGAAGAGCTTCATATTACATGGAGCCATCACATTATGAAGAAGTTCCCAGAAACATTGCTGAACAAATTGTGGCTAAGGCAGGCAAAGTGGAAATGGCAAGGGGAAATTAAGTATTGACACTCTTATTTAGCCTCGGATATAATACTACTTACGTAAGGGCGGGTTGCCCTTGTTTCTTTGAAATGGAGTTGATATAATTGACCCTTAGTCATTAACCATTAATCATTAAAATATGGCAGGAGACGCAAAACAAAAATACGAAAGAACAAAGCCGCATGTTAATGTCGGAACCATCGGTCATGTTGATCATGGAAAGACAACTTTAACTTCAGCAATTACTACAGTTTTGGCAAAACAGCCGGGAAATACCACAAAAGCATATAGATTTGAAGATATTGATAATGCTCCGGAAGAAAAAGAAAGAGGAGTCACAATCAATATTTCTCACATTGAGTACGAAACAGCAAAAAGGCATTATGCCCACATCGATGCTCCGGGCCATGCAGATTACATCAAAAACATGATTACGGGAGCAGCTCAGATGGACGGAGCAATTTTAGTTATTTCAGCTGCTGATGGACCAATGCCCCAGACAAGAGAGCATGTTATTTTAGCCAGGCAGGTTAATGTTCCTGCCTTAGTAGTTTTTCTTAACAAATGCGATACGGTTGATGACAAAGAAATAATTGACTTGGTTGAGGCTGATGTTAGAGAGCTTCTGAAGAAATATGAATATCCGGGAGACGAAGTTCCAGTAATTAAAGGATCCGCCCTTAAGGCTCTTCAGGGTGATCTGGAAGCTGAAAAATCCATCATGGATCTTATGAACGCAGTTGATACCTATATTCCCGAACCAAAAAGAGATATAGATAAACCGTTCTTGATGCCGGTTGAGGATATCTTTGCAATTAAGGGAAGGGGAACTGTAGTTACAGGAAGAGTTGAAAGAGGAAAGCTTAAGATTAATGAGGAAGTTGAAATTGTTGGAATTAGAGAAACCAAAAAATCGGTTGTAACCGGTCTTGAAATGTTCAGAAAAACTCTTGATGAAACCCAGGCGGGAGACAATGTCGGAGTACTTCTAAGAGGAATTGAGAAAGATGATGTTGAAAGAGGACAAGTACTAGCGAAACCCGGAACGATTACGCCCCATACCAAATTTGAAGCAGAAGTTTATATCTTAAGTAAAGAGGAAGGTGGACGTCACACACCGTTTTTTACAGGCTATAAACCACAGTTCTATGTAAAGACCTCAGATATTACAGGGACAGTAACACTTCCCGCAGGAATTGAAATGGTCATGCCGGGAGACAGTGCAAAGATGACGGTTGAACTTATTCAGCCGGTTGCAATGGAAGAGGGATTTAGATTTGCTATTCGTGAAGGTGGCCAAACTGTTGGAGCAGGGGCCATCACCAAAATCTTAGTTTAATTTTTCGCACATTTAATTGGACCTAATATGCCGACTGGAAGGTTAAGAGTCAAGCTCAAAAGCTACGACCACAGGGTTATAGATGAAGCAGCTGCAAAGATAATCGAAGCGGCTCTTGCAACCAGTGCTAAGGTAGTAGGCCCAATTCCCCTCCCCACAAAAAGATCCTTAATGGCAGTTAAAGAGTCTCCTTTTACGGATAAAAACGCTCAAGAACATTATGAGATTTTGGTTCATAAAAGACTAATTGATATTTTAGATCCATCTTCTAGAACCATTGATTCTCTTTCCAATCTAGATCTTCCTGCAGGAGTATCCATTGAAATAAAGATGTAGCCTTAGGAGATAAAAAATAGACAGAGACTTTTAGGCAATATTAAGCTCGGTAGCAATTTTATCAAGTTCCTCATTAGAAAGATTTTCGTAGTGTTTAGCTAAGGCTTTTACCAGGTTTCTTTTATGACTTGTCGAGATTTTATCTAGAGATTGTGCGGTCTGTTCGTATACCCCTGCCATACGTTTATGGGTTGCAGCATCCGAATAGTGTAATTTCAAAGATTTCGGATCTTCCTTAGTTAGGAAGTCCACTCGTTTTTGTTCTTCTTTGGCTTGTCCCTGAATGGCGGCAAGAGCCTCAGCTATGAGCTGCTCGGGTCTTTTAAATTCACTCATACGGCCGAATATATCACACAGAATCACTCTTTGCAAGATTTCCGATCTGGTCGTAGCTTGCATAGGGAAGTTTTCTCTGGTATAATTGCCGTTATCGTGGTGGGAGTGATTGAAAATATGATCACTTGAAGTTTCCAGGGTGGAAGTGCCATTTGATTAGAAGGCGCCCTTGGCGCCTTTTTTAGTGCAAGAAATATGGTTAAAACAATATTAGGATCTAAAGGAAAAATGGGTCAAACTTATGTTTCAGGAACTCGAGTTCCTGTAACCTCTATTTCTATAAATCCTTCGGTTGTAACCCAAGTTAAGACCAGTGAAAAAGACGGTTATTGGGGAATTCAGCTCGGATTCGGAAATAGAAGGATTAAATCAACTTCAAAACCGCTTCAGGGACACCTCAAGAAAAGTCAAAACTCAAAACTCAAAACTCAAAATTTACCTAAGTTTTTAAAAGAAATCAGATTAGAAAGTCAGGCGGAAGTTAAAGTCGGAGATCAAATAAAGGCATCTGATATTTTTAAGGTAGGAGATAAAATTGCAGTTAAAGGAGTTTCCAAAGGCAAAGGTTTTGCCGGAGTTGTAAAAAGATGGCATTTTGCCGGAGGCCCCAAAACTCACGGACAAAGCGACCGCCAAAGATCTCCCGGTTCAATCGGTACCACAACCACTCCGGGAAGAGTTCTTAAAGGCAAGCATATGGCTGGCCGTATGGGCGGAGATGGCGTAACTATTAAAAACCTTCATGTAATTTCAATTGATCTAGATAAAAATGAAATGTTTGTTTCGGGTGCTATTCCCGGAAAGTTTGGAGACCTTCTTAGAATTACCAAAATTTCGGAAGGAAGTCTTAAAGACCTTGAGCATGAAGTGGTTGCCAAAGTTGTTGAGGGAGAAGCGGCTAAGATAGCGGGGACGGGGGAGGTGGCAAATGCTTAAAGCAAAAACATATTCTCTTAAAGGTTCAAAGTTAGAGGATACTACCCTACCCAAAGAGTTTGGGCAAATCGAGAATCTCCCTCTTTTGGCTCAGGCGGTCAGAGTTTATGAAGAAAGATCTCATATTGGTTTTGCCAAGACTAAAACAAGAACTGAGGTTAATAGAACAACCAAAAAGATTTATAAGCAAAAAGGGACCGGTGGAGCCAGACACGGAGCAAGATCGGCTCCTATTTATGTTGGAGGAGGTACGGCTCATGGACCAAAACCCATAAGAAGGGTATTAACACTTCCTAAAAAGATGACAAAATTGGCTCTTTACCAAGCCTTAAGCGCAAAACTATTCCAAAAACAGGTTTTTGTTATAAGCGGAATTGAAAAACTTGCAAAAACCAAAGAAGCCAGGGATTTTATCAAGAAAGTTGCAAAGGCGGAAGCCATTAAATCAAAAAAATTTACCTTTATCTTAAGTGAGAAGAATATGCCTGTAAAAAGATATCTTAAGAACCTTGAAGGGATAAAAATTGATACTTACAAAGACTTGAATGTTTTCAATGTCCTTTTTGGAGGAACCCTAGTTTTTGATAATGAGATATTTGCAAAAAAAGTAATTAAAAAATGAAAGTAACACCAATACTTACTGAAAAAAGCTTGAATGTTGCCAAAATGGGTAAATACACCTTTGTTGTTGACGTGGGGCTTAATAAACTGGAAATTGCCAAACTTGTTAATTCCATATATGGCGTACATGTCAAAATAGTAAGAACATTAAATTATAAAGTCGGTGTTAAAAGAAATGCAAAGGGAAGAAAAGTTAGCATTAAAGCCTTTAAGAAAGCCATTGTCACCTTAACTAAAGATGAAAAGATTGATGCTTTTGAGGTAAAGAAAGGGAAAACAAAATGAATAAGATAAAATGGCTGCTATCTAAAAAGTCTGGAAGAAATAATAGCGGGAAACTAACCGTCAGGCATCAGGGTGGACGTTCAAAGCGGTATTTTAGGGAAATTGATCTAAAAAGATCTAAAAAGGATATCTGGGGTAAAGTTGAAACTATTGAGTATGATCCAAATAGAAGTGCCGAAATTGCACTTATTATTTATGAAGATGGAGAAAGAAGCTATATTCTTGCCCCATTAGGACTCACAATTGGCAAGAAAGTAATTGCTTCGGAGGTTGCTCCGATTGAGATAGGAAATACCATTCCTCTTGAAAAAATTCCTATTGGAACTATCATTCATAATATTGAGATTAAACCGGGGATGGGTGCTTCCTTGGTTAAAAGTGCGGGAAGTGCAGCAACCCTTCAGGGTAAAGAGGGTAAGTGGGTTTTAGTAAAGCTTCCATCGGGAGAAATCAGAAGATTTAATTCCAAATCTTGTGCAACTGTTGGACAGGTTGGCAGAATTGAAGCAAAGATAGAAAGATTGGGCAAAGCCGGAAGATCAAGGTGGGCGGGAATAAGGCCTAGGGTAAGAGGAGTTGCAATGCATCCTCATGCTCATCCTCATGGAGGAGGAGAAGGAAGAAGTTCGGTTGGACTTAAGTATCCAAAAACAGTTTACGGCAAAATGGCTGTCGGAAAAACAAGAAACAAGAAAAAGTATTCCAATAAATTAATAATTGAACATCGAAGGAAAGGACCACATAATTAAATAAAATATGTCAAGAAGTTCTAAAAAAGGACCATATGTAGACGAAAGGCTTGTTAAAAAAGTTCAAGCCGGGTTGGGTTCAAAAGAAAATCCTATCAAGACATGGTCAAGGGCTTGTCAGATTTCGCCAGATTTTGTCGGTAAATATTTTCAGGTTCATAACGGCAGGATTTTTATCGATGTTTTTGCAACCGAAGACATGGTTGGTCATCGTTTGGGAGAATTTTCTCCGACAAGGACATTTAGAGGACATGGAGAAATTGTAAAGAGAACTTTGGACAAAACATAATATGGATATTAAAGCTGAACAGAAATATTTACTTATATCACCCAAGAAAGTCAGGGTCGTTGTTGAGATGATTAAAAGATTAAAGCCTAGTTTGGCCGTTGAGAGCTTGAGTTTGGTTGGAAAAGCTGCTGCTGAGCCTTTAAGAAAAGTAATCCTTTCTGCAATTGCCAATGCCAGAGTTAAGGGAATAAGCGAAGACGCACTTTCATTTAAGGAAATTCAGATTGGAGAGGGACCAAGACTTAAAAGGGGTCAGCCTGTATCTCGAGGCCAATGGCATCCGATTAAAAAGAGAATGAGTCATATTAGGGTTATTTTGGAAAGTAAGGAAGTAAAGAAAGGAGAAACTAAAAATGGGACAAAAAGTTAATCCGATAGGAATTAGAATAGGGACATTTTTACCTTGGAAATCACGCTGGTTTTCCAGTAATGCAAATTTCAGCAAGTTTTTAATTGAGGATGTTTTAATTAGGAGGGCTCTTTTGGGGAGACTTAAACTTTCCGGAATTACAGAAGTTGAGATAGAAAGGTTGCCTAAAAGCATGGTTATTGCGGTTACTGTTTCAAGACCCGGAATTGTCATAGGCCGGGGAGGAAGCGGAATTGAGGAAATTAAAAAGTTTATTGTCGATTTACTTTCAAAAGCAAGAGGAAAAAAACTAACAGATATCAAAATTGACTTTAAGGTTAATGAGATCAAAAACCCTGAAATTTCGGCAAAATTGGTTGCAGAAAGAGTTGCGGTTGATTTGGAAAAAAGGATGCCCCAAAGAAGGGTTGTAACCCGTGCTATGGAAAGAGTCATGGCCTCAGGTGCCCAAGGGGTAAAGATTGTTTTGGCAGGAAGGATTCAGGGAGCGGAAATTTCAAGGGTAGAAAAATATCATTTAGGATCTGTTCCAAGCCAGACGCTGAGAGCATTAATTGATTACGCCCAAGTTCCGGCACTTTTAAAAAGAGGATACGTGGGGGTAAAAGTCTGGGTACATAAGCCTAGTGAGGACTAGGCTTGCGAGCGGACTCTAAAAAAGGAGGAAGAATAATATGGCCATGCAACCAAAAAGGAGTAAATATATAAAAAATTTCAGAGGAAGAAGGAAGGGGGTTTCGTCCCGCGGAGCGGAACTTTCCTTTGGCGAATTTGGCCTTAAAGCTCAGGAAGTTGCTTGGGTAACTGGACAGCAAATAGAAGCCGCAAGAAGGGCAATTACGCACGAATTAAGAAAGGGTGGGAGAGTCTGGATCAGAATTTTTCCGGATAAGCCAGTAAGCGCAAAACCTGCAGGCAAGCGTATGGGTGGCGGAAAAGGAGATATTGCCAAACATGTTGTCACAGTAAGACCGGGAAGAATTATTTTTGAAGTTGCGGGAGCGGCAGAAGAAATTGTAAAATCAGCCTTTGCTAAAGCGGCAGTCAAACTGCCGATTAAAACCAAGTTCATTAAGAAAGAAGACTAAAATAATATGAAGAAAAACGATTACAAAAACCTTAAGATGAAAAAAGCAGAAGATTTGAAGAAAATGATTTCTGAAAAGAAGCTTGAACTTTTAAAACTTTTATCTAATAAAGCGTCGAAGGGAGACAAAAATCTTAAAAAAGGAAGGAATCTAAAAAAAGAAATTGCCCAGATTTTAACTTTAGTAAGGGAGGCTGAATTATGAAAATATTTATAGGTAAGGTAATTGCCAAAAAAATGCAGGATACGGCAACTGTTGAGGTTGAAAGAATGGTTGTGCACCCTTTATATGGAAAACGTTATAAAAGAGCCAAAAAATATCAGGTTCATGATGAGGTTGGGGTAAATATCGGAGACAGAATTAAATTTGTTACTTGTAGACCAGTCAGTAAATCAAAAAAATGGAAAATTATTAAGGAAAAAGAAGGGACTGAGAAATGATTCAATTAAAAACAATGTTATCTCCTGCCGATAATTCAGGAGCCAAAAGGCTCATGGTTATTGGTATTTCAACAAAGATAGGTAAAATTGCAACTTTGGGGGATGTCGTCCTGTGTGTTGTTAAAGGGGCGGATTCGGCCGGAGTAGTTACCGATCATGAAAAAGTAAGAGTTTTAATAGTCAGAACCAAAAAAGAGGTCGGCAGAACCGACGGAAGTTATCTTAGATTTGATGATAATGCCGGAGTGGTAATTGATAAACAAGGGCTCCCACGGGGAACCAGAATTTTAGGGCCTATTGCAAGAGAAGTTAAAGAAGTCGGATATAACAAAATTGCATCATTAGCTAGAGAGGTTATTTAATGAAATTTAAAATTGGAGACAACGTAAAAATAACTGCAGGAAAAGATAAAGGCAGAGATGGAAAAATTGAGAGGGTCTTTCCTAAAACCCTCTTGGTTGTGGTTCCCGGAGTCAATCTTTACAAAAAACATATGAAGGGTTTTCAGGGCCAGAAAGGTGGAATTTATGATATTCCAAGACCGTTAGGTTTAGGTAAGATTGCTCTAATTTGTCCGAAGTGCAAAAAAATAACAAGAATCGGCTATTCTGTTAAAGGGGAGAAAAAAGCAAGAATTTGTAAAAAATGCAAGAAAGAAATAGATATTAAATAGATGACAAAACAAAGGTTACAGGAAAAATACGAAAAAGAAGTAGCCAAAACCTTGGTTTCAGAATTTGGTATTAAAAATAAAATGGCAATACCAAAAGTTATTAAGGTCGTGCTTAACGTGGGGACAGGATCTGTTGCCAAGAATAAGGAAGTTGTAGAAACCCTAAGGAAAGATTTAGCTGCAATTTCGGGACAGAAACCTGCAGTTAAGGTTGCCAAGGTTTCGATTGCCAGTTTCGGCTTAAGAAGGGGAATGCCTGTCGGACTTGCGGTAACTTTAAGAAGGGAAATGATGTATGCATTTTTGGACAGGCTTTTTTCGATAGTTCTTCCCCGTTTGAGGGATTTTAGGGGTGTGTCAAGAAAAAGCTTTGATAAAAGCGGAAACTATACTCTGGGGATTACCGAGCATGTAGTTTTTCCCGAAGCAGATATTACCAAAGGAACTTCTCATGGGCTCGAGATTACGATTGTGATCAATTCCGGTAAAAAAGAGATTTCGGAAAGACTTTTGGAACTTTTGGGTATGCCCTTCGAGAAGACTCAGGGTAAACCTTCCGAGAAAGGAGAGGTCAAATGAGTACCGTCGCTAAAGAAAAAAGAGAGGATAGTAAGTTAAAATATGCCAATCGTTATAGAAACAGATGTAAGCTCTGTGGCAGAGGCAGAGGTTATATGAGAAAATTCGGAGTTTGCAGATTATGTTTTAGAGAACTTGCCCTTAAGGGTGAAATTCCCGGGGTTAGAAAGGCCAGTTGGTAAATAACCATGTCGGAAACTAATTATCCGGTAGGAGATTTCCTAATTAGAATTAAAAACGCGGCGCAAGCTAAAAATCGTGAGGTTAAAGATACCTCCACCAAAAAGAAAGTTGCTGTTGCCAAAACACTGGAAAAGGCAGGATTTGTCGAGGATGTTAAATCCAAGGGCGGAATATTGAGCTTAAGTGTGAGCTTTAGTCACAAAAGCCCAATTTTGATGGACATTAAGCTTGTTTCAAAACCAGGAAGAAGAGTTTACTACAAACTTTCGGATATTGAAGCAAAAAGAGGACCGTCAATCTTCCTTGTTAGTACCCCTAAAGGAATACTGACAACAAAAGAAGCAAAAAAGATTGGATCAGGTGGAGAGATTATTGCAGAAATTTGGTAAGAAAATAAATATGAGCAAAATCGGAAAACAACCAATTAAACTAATAGAAGGCGTAACAGCCAAGATAACAGGAGATGTTGTCGTGATAACAGGTCCCAATGGAAGTCTTGAAAGGAAGCTTCCTCATGGTTTTTCGGTTGAAGAAAAAGATGGTTTTTTAACTGTTAAGCCTCAAAATAATACATATTCTCTTTCACCCAACTTTGGTACAACAAGAGCGCTTCTGGCTAATATGACCATCGGAGTATCAACCGGTTGGAAGAAAGTACTGGAGCTGGTTGGGGCAGGCTATAGAGCAGAAATTGCAGGAAATGCACTTTCTCTTAGTGTGGGTTACTCTCACCCTGTTAAATTTGAGGCGCCTGACGGAATTTCTATTAAGGTAGAAAAAATGCTTTTGACAATTGAAGGGGCGGATAAAGAAGTTGTAGGGCAAGTCGCTGCAACCATTAGAGGAGTTAGACCCCCTGAGCCGTATAAAGGAAAAGGTATAAAATATCAGGATGAAGTTATCAGAAGAAAAGCAGGCAAAGCCGCAAAAACTGCAGGGACACCGGCTTAAACAAGAAATTAAAGCTAATATGACAAATATAAAATCTAAACAAAGAAAACAAAGAGTAAGGTCTAAGATTAAAAGACTGAGTAGCCGTCCAAGGCTTTCGGTTTTCAGGTCAAATAAATTAATATATGCCCAGATTATTGATGACACCAAGGGTGTTACCTTAGCGGCAGCGAAGGGGAATGATTCTAATAAAGTTGGTGAAGAAATTGCTAAAAAGTCTTTAGCCAAAAAAGTAAAAGATGTAGTTTTTGACAAAGGGGAGTATAGATACCACGGGCGGGTAAAAGCCTTGGCAGATGCTGCAAGAAAAGGAGGACTAAACTTTTAATATGGGAAGAAACTATCAAAGCAATTACAGAGACCAGACTCCGAAAGAGTTTGAGGAAACCGTGGTGCAAATAAATAGAATTTCCAAAAAGACAAAGGGCGGAAATCAGGTCAGGTTTTCCGCACTAGTTGTTGTCGGAAACAAAAAAGGCAAGGTCGGGGTTGGTCTTTCAAAGGCAACAGATGTAAGAAGCGCAATTAGAAAAGCGGTTGATAAAGCAACAAGAAGTGTTGTTGAAATCAAAATGGCAGGTTCAACTCTCCCCTATTCAGTCAGAGAAAAGTTTTCGGCAGCCAAAATTTTGCTTAAACCAGCTCCATCCGGAAGCGGAATTATTGCGGGAGGGCCTATGAGAGTGGTACTTGAAGCAGCCGGGGTAAAAGATGCGGTCGGAAAGATATTGGGAACAAACAACAAAATATCAAATGTATACGCTACACTTAAAGCACTGCAGACTATTTCTGATATTGCGGAAAGAAAGGAGAATATAAATAAATGACAAATTTACCAAAGGTAGTTGGAAACAGAAAAAAGAGATTAGGAAGAGGCTATGGATCAGGAAAAGGGGGACACACGGTAGGACGCGGACAAAAAGGCCAAAAATCAAGAACAAAGATAGGTGTTCTTTTTGAAGGGGTCAAAGTCAAAAAATCTTTGCTAAAAAGACTTCCGTTTCAAAGAGGTAAAGGAAAAAATAAAGGCGGAAAGGGACCAGTAATTGTTAATCTGGAAGCTTTAAACATCCTTCCTGCAGGTTCTAAAGTGACCGTAGAAACTTTAATTAAAGCAAAGATTGTTGATGAAAAAGACGCAAAGATGTATGGAGTAAAGATTTTGGGAAACGGAAAATTGGAGAAAAAACTAATAATCGAAGTCCCCGCTTCCAAATCTGTGTTAAAGTTCCTCGAAAAATCCAAAGAGAAATAAAAACACCTTTTAAGGTTTTGATATATAATCGCGCTGTGGAGCAGAAATTTAAAAAGTTGGTTTTAGAAGCTTTCGGAAAAAGAGTCGTCTCTTTACTTTATTTTGGAACAAGAGCTTTTGTTGGTGCGATTTGTGATTCCGATTATGATCTAATGTTGATTTTGAATAAACATAATCCTTCCGATATTTTTAAACTTCGAAAAATTTGTCAAGGTAAGCAATTCAAAGGCTTAGATTTAAATGTTAATTTTATATATTTATCTGATATTAAAGCCAGAGGATATAAAAATTTTCAATTACGGTCGCTCAGAACCGATTTTTATAACTATTTAGAAAGCGCAATTGTATT
>ERZ1292625.1379-Hain-H41-01um-R1-1379-length-29319-cov-15_pt1 | contig 29319 bp, 42 predicted proteins | sample MGYA00564400_ERZ1292625 | MGnify/ENA primary metagenome ERZ1292625 (study PRJEB36523, sample SAMEA6512639) | groundwater metagenome | collected 2019-01-08 | study: AquaDiva: Metagenomics assemblies of 32 groundwater samples | reverse complement strand
CAAGGCCACCGCCCGCCCCGTTCGCTGCAAGGCCTGCGGGGAGCCGTTCGTGCGCCAGAGGCCGTTGCAGGTGGCGTGCTGTCGTCTGTGCGCCCTGATGCTGGTCAACCTGGCGAACGCGAAGAAGGAGGCGCGCGCCAAGGTTGCGGAGCGCAAGGCAACAAGGGCGCGGCTGGTCGAGCTGAAGCCCTTGTCGTGGCACAAGGCCCGCACGCAAGAGGCGTGCAATGCCTTCGTTCGGCTTCGGGATTTGGGCTCGCCGTGCATATGCTGCGGCGATCCAACGGCCGGCGAGCCAGTCGATGCGGGCCATTTCATCTCGCGCGGCTCGGCGCCAGAACTGCAATTCAACACCGACAACATATTCGCGCAACTGCGGAGCCACAACAGGGGCCAGACGCAGACGCCGCGCGCAAGGTTCCGCGCTCAAGTGCTTGCACGCATCGGCCCCGAGCGCCTGGCAGCACTCGAAGGCCCGCACCCCGCCCAGAAGTGGACGCGTGAAGAGCTAGTAGCCATGCGGGACAGGTTCAGAGCTATGGCCAGAGAACTTGAGGGCAAAGCAGCATGACAAAAGAGCGGCCGATTCTGTTTTCCGCGCCGATGGTGCGTGCGCTGCTGGCCGGCACCAAGACGCAGACGCGGCGCGTGGCGAAGAGTCGCTATCTCACGATCGCCGACATCTGCGCCGAGGCGACGTGGAACATGCAGAAGGCTCACCCGGACATGGGTGTGCCGCCGTTCCGGTTCCTCGATGAAGACGGGCGAGCGTTCGCTCTGCTGTGCCCCTACGGCCGGCCAGGCGGCCGGCTTTGGGTGCGCGAGTCGTGGGCTGTGCGTCACGACCGCGACCACCTGAAGCCGAGAGACATTGCCCCGGGCGAGCGCGTCTACTACGCCGCGGACGCGGCCCTGGGCGGCGACAACGGGCTCGGCGGGCTCCGCGGGCGCCCCGGCATGTTCATGCCACGCTGGGCCTCGCGCATCACGCTGGAGATCACCGGCGTGCGCGTGGAGCGGCTGCAGGAGATCAGCGAGGCGGATGCTGAGGCCGAGGGTTGCCAGGCGGCCCCGATGAGCATGACAGGCGTCTACTGCGGCGCCGACGTGCTGGCGTCCAGCGCGCGCGAGTATCGCGACGGCTACAGCACGCTGTGGGAGTCGATCAACGGCGCCGGCTCATGGGAAGCCAACCCGTTGGTGTGGGTGGTGGAGTTCCGAGCTATGGCGCGTGAGTTGGAATCGAAGCGAGAGGAGATCGCATCGTGATGGCGTGGATCTGGTTCGGAGTCGCCTGCGGGCAACTGGCAATCATCGGCTACCTGTACCAGCGCACGCGCGGTCTGTGCGGTACGCTGGAGGATCTTGATGAGCGGCTAGACCTGTGTTCGCGCGATCCGATCAGCGCCGCCGAGGCCTATGACAGCTTCTATCGCGGGATCGTCGCTGACGCGCTCGGGAGGGGCGAATGAAGCTCGCCCAAGGCGACCGTCTCTCTGCCGATGTTGCCCGCTGCGCCGGCCGGGACGATGGCATGGCCGGCGGCAGCTTCCTTGCTCCAGGGCTGGTGACGTTCCAGATAGTACGCCGCCCTGTTGCAAAGTGAGCCAAGGGCCGCGATAATGTTCCGAACCCCGGCTAGGGTGGGCGTAGCTACCCACCCGAAAAGCGTCCTTCCCGCCTGCCGGTGCGTTCTTCCAGGAAGAGCATGGAAGCGCACTTGAACTACTACGAGCGCCACATAGGCGACTACCTCAAGGACACGGCCCATCTGAGCCTGCTTGAGCACGGTGTCTATGGTCGGCTGCTCGATGTCTACTACACGCGAGAGCGTGGTATAGACAACGAAGAGGCGGCTCGGATTGTCGGCGCACGATCGCGTGAAGAGCGCTCAGCCCTTGAGCGTGTGTTGTTCGAGTTTTTCCACCAAGAACCATCCGGAACATGGACGCACGGCCGGTGCGACCGCGAAATCGAACGGTACCGCGACAAGCAGCGCAAGGCATCAGCATCTGCAAACGAGCGATGGAAGCGCGCCAAGACGCATAGCGAAGGCAATGCGGATGCTATGCGAACGCATAGCGAAGGCAATGCTCCCAATCACCAGACACCAGACACCAGACACCAAGAAGATGCTTGCGCATCTTCCGCGCGCGCGCCCTCGAGTCCGCAAGCCGAAGTCTGCAAAGCCCTGAAGTCCGCTGGCATCGCCGACGTGAACCCCGGGCACCCTCGCTTGCTCGCCTTGCTTGAGGCTGGAGCCACACTCGCGGAGTTCACCGGGTTCGCCTCGAAGGCCTTGCAGGCGGCCCCAGGCAACGCGTTCGCCTACCTCCTGTCGACCGTGGAAGGGGAGCGCAAGCGGGTCGCTGGGAACAGTGGGAAGTTGCACACCGGGCCGATGCCGACGGCTGCTCTGACGGCTCCTCCTCCGGCATCGGCTGGGCGAGTTGCCGACATCTTGCGGGATGAGTCTGACGCGTTCAAGAACCGAACACCTGAGCAGATCGCAGCCGCGAAGGCGGTCAAGGACGCAGCCCTAGCCGCAGTGAGGCGAGCATGACACCAGACAGCGAACCCCCAATCCTCCCGCCGCACGGCCGCGCACTGCTGCCTGCGCCGGTCGAGCTGAGGTGCTATGTCTGCTTCGCACCCACTCCGCACCGTGATCTGCGCACGTATGGCGCTCGGTGCGCGAAGTGCTTCGCTGCGTACTGCTCGGGCGCGCGATCATTGACGCCTGCCGAGCAGGCCTGAAGGTGGTGGGACGATGACCCCCACAAACAACAGCGCCGGACGGGCTATGCGATGCCGGGCCGGCGCTGGTGCGGCGATGCCCAGACTTGCATGGGTCTGGGCTGTGGGTGTTCGGATCGCCTATGCATGGCAAGAATTGTGCCACGAGACCGTTACTCTGTAAAGCTGCCCACTGAGCGATTCTGTGTAGTACATTACATCATCGACAACGCACCGGAGAGCAGAGATGACCAAGCAACAGATGTTCCGTACCGCCCGAGTGGTCGCCACTGGCGCGTTCGTCGGCGTCGAGTGGAACGCGGCGGGCTGCTTTTTCAAGTGCTCCGATGGCGTCCTGCGCCAAGAGCAGGAGCTCTGCGACTTCGTGCTGTGAAAGCCACCACTCGCCAGCTCGCGCACCGCCGCGAGATCCACGCCGAGGCTATCGAAGCCTCGGAGACGTTCTGCCTCTACTGGCTGGACGGCAAACACGAGTTTGCCCGTGGCCGCAACGCGGCAGACGCCATAACTCGCGCCGGATACGGGGCTGGCGCGATGGGCGCACTCGACACCTACACGCAAGGTCCGATCCCTCAATACATCTGGCACGAGGGCGCGCGCAAGTGGGATCCGATCGCGCCGCCGCCGAAGCCAAGGAAGCCGCGCAAGCCCCGCCCCAAGCTCAGCCGCAAGGTAGTCACCTCTGTCCGCCTCCTCCCTGAGCAGATCGCAGCCTTGAAGCTCGCCGGCAGCATGGACAAGGGCATCACCGCTGCGATGCGGGATGCGGCGCGGTATCGGTGGGTCCGCACTCGAGGCGCGTGGGATTCTGAGATTGCGCTTGGCATCCTGAGCGAAGATCCCGCCAAGTACGATGCCGCCATCGACGCCGAACTACAGCGCACACTAACAGAGGTGAAGGCATGACGCTCTCCGATCTCCTGCCATCCACCGCAGCAGATCTGATCAAGAAGACCGGCCGCGCCCATGAGTCGGTGTATGGCGAGCTGGTCCACCTCGAGGCCTGCGGACAGGTCGAGGTGCGCCCAGTCTGGTCTGGCAAGCGTCTGGTGGAGTACGAGTGGCACTTGGCTCCTGGCGCATCTGTGGACAATCTGAGGGCATGGGCATGACCGATCGTGAGCTTATGGAGGCCGCAGCGAAGGCGGCTGGGTATGAACTTCACTTTGGATTCACCGACATGATGATCCGCTGCAACGAACCAGAGCACCCGGACAAGACGCACAACCTATGGAACCCACTGACCGACGACGGCGACGCGCTCAGGCTGGCGGTGAAGCTGCGGATTCGCGTACACCCGCTTAGGGAGGCCGTAGAAGCGACATGGACCTTCGCGGATAAGTTGCGGTGCATCAACATTGGCAACAACGAAGGGCCGTGCAACGGCGACCCCTACGCCGCCACTCGCCGCGCCATCGTCCGCGCAGCCGCCGCAATGGCCCCGATCACGGTGAAGGACGGCCCTGTGACGGCTCGCGTGCCAGCAGACCCAGATTCAGGGCTGCCAGAGGACAATTACTACAAGGACAACCCGGCATGAACCCTTGGGGCCTGACCGCAAACGAGGAGCGCATCGTGGCCTCAGTCTGCGAGCACAACAGCCTAAAGCGTGTAGCATTGACCCTCAACATGACCCTAAATGCTGTCCGCGAGGGCTTCAGGCGCGCAAGGCACAGAATGGCAGGCACCAGCATCCACGACGCGCGCAAGAAGCGCGCAAAGGTCAAGCCGATGCACACCATCGCTGCGTGCATCGCTTGGGATCGATGGGCGAACAGACCTGAGCTAACCGTGGCTGTAAAACCGTGTGTTTCCACGGCCCGAGATCCTGCGGCAGAGCGGGGCGGTGAGGCGGTGGCAGCTCGGAGAGACGGGCAACTTTCGGACCAAGAGCGCGAGAGGCTGGCAGCGTGAGCAGATCTAAGTGCAAATAGCAATCACTTGCAATGCCATTCAAGAAGGGTCAGTCAGGGAATCCAGCCGGGAAGAAGCCGGGGCCGAACAAGGCAACGGTCGAGTTCCGGGAAACGGTGCGCCTGTTGCTGGAAGACAACCGCGAGAAGGTTGGTATCTGGCTCAAGCAGGTTGCGGAGGGACTGCCGGCTCACGAGATCAAGCCGAACCCTGCCAAGGCCCTGGACTGCCTCGCAGGCTTGGCTGAATACGCCTCTCCGAAGCTCGCCCGCACCGAGCACACCGGCAAGGACGGTGCCGTTCTGTCGGTCGAGATCGTGCGCTTTGGAGACAAGTGATGCCGAACCTCGCTGAAGCCATCGACCCCCGCCGAGCCCTGATCCGCCGCCAGCTAGAGGCCGGCGCGCAGTCAGCAGCCCAGATGCCAGGCCAGCCCGCATCTGCGCCTCAAGCCGCGCCCGCCGTTCGCTTCCAGCGCCCATTCAACGCTGAGGAGCGCCAGATGCAGATGCGCAAGCTGGCTGAGGTGTTGAGGACGCGGCAGTAGTGGCTAAGAAGCCTGCCCCGCTCATGGCCTACAGCCCGATGGCTGTGCACTGTCCGTGCTGCGGCTGGGTGATGGAGCCCATAGGATCGTGGAACGGCGTCATCCCAACAAGGCTTGTGCGGTGCGTCAATGAGTCCGCATCGCGCGATGACGTGTGCGAGCTTGTCGGTCGGGTGTTCGAGGTTGACGTGCAGGCGGTGGAGTTGCGCCCGGCATGAAGGTACGGCTGCCGAACGGCTGGCAGCCCAGACCGTACCAGCTCCCCGCTTGGACCTACCTTGAGAACGGCGGCAGGCACGCAGAGCTGGTGTGGCATCGCCGCAGCGGAAAGGATGACCTAGCCCTGCACCGCACGGCCTGCGCAGCCTTCGAGCGGGTCGGGAACTACTGGCACATGCTCCCGGAGTACGGCCAGGCCCGTAAAGCCATCTGGGATGCGGTCAACCCGCACACCGGGAAGCGCCGGATCGACGAGGCCTTCCCGCCTGAGCTGCGCAAGACCACGCGCGGCCAGGAGATGCAGATAGAGATGCTGAACGGCTCGAGCTGGCAAGTGATCGGCTCGGACCGCTTCGACAACCTTGTGGGCTCAAGTCCTGCCGGCATTGTCTACTCCGAGTGGGCGCTGGCCAACCCGAACGCCCGGGCCTACCTGCGCCCGATCGTGGCGGAGAACAACGGGTGGCAGATCTTCATCACCACGCCGCGGGGCCGGAACCATGCCCTGACAACGCTCAACGCCGCCAAGCGCGACCCTACGGCCTTCTCCCAGGTGTTAGACGCCACGGAGACGGGCATCTTCACCGGTGCGCAGCTTGAGTCCGAGCTTGCCACCTACATCGCTGAGTTTGGTGAGGACTACGGCCGCTCGCGGTTCGAGCAAGAGTACCTCTGCAGCTTCGACGCCGCCAACCTCGGGGCCATCCTAGCCAGGCAGATCGGCTTGGCTGAGAAGGCCGGCAGGATCAACGCCGATGTAGATCTAGACCCCTTGGGCCAGCCAATCGAGATCAGTGCGGACATCGGGCGCAGGGACACGGCCACCTGGTGGTTCTGGCAGCCGGCCATCGGCGGATACAGGATCATCGACCATGACAGCGGATGGGGCATTGATGCTGAGGAGTGGTGCGACAGGCTGGACAAGAAGCTCAAGCCATACAAGCTAGCCGGCGGCAAGAGCGCGCTCGGCAAGATCTGGCTACCGCACGACGCCAGGGCTAAGACCTTCGCGGCCAAGCGCTCGGCGGTGGAGACGTTCGTGGACTACTTCGGGGCAGACAAGGTAGGCATTACTCCGAACAGCGCCAAGAGCGACCGGATCAACGCTGCCCGGGTTCTGATCCCTCGGTGCACGTTTCACGTGGAACGTTGCGCGAAGGGGCTGGATGCGCTCCGTTCGTGGTCTTTTGAGTACAACGACGAGACCAAGACTTTCAGCCAGGAGCCGCTGCACGACTGGGCTAGCCACGACGGGGACGGCTTCAGCTACGGGTGCTTGATCATGCAACTGGCCGCGCCCCCGCCTCCACCACCGGAGCCGATGAGAGGTGTACATGTCGGGCAAACTGCGGTAACCTTGGAAGAACTGTGGAAATCAGCGCCAAAAGCGCGCGAAAGGCTCTGAAATGACCACGATGACCGCGGAAGCCGGGAACTACAAGAACGCGACCGCCACCGGGGACGTGACCGCGACGGCAGGCACGCTGATCGGCTTCTACGTGAACAGCACCAGCTCGGGGACTGTGGTGTTCCGGGACGGCGGGTCGGGCGGGACGGTGATGTCCGGCACGATCACCCCGGCCATCGGCTTCCACCGCTTCCCGGCCACGTTCGGGGCCGGCGGGCTGCACGCCACGGTCGGCGGTACGCTGAACGCGACGTTCTTCTACGTGCCTGGCGCCTCGGGCTCCTGATCGTGGCTACGAAGCTCGTCGAACCCGAAGTCCAGCGATGGCTCACCACCATCGCGCAGTACGACACCGAGTTCAAGGACTGGGAGCGTCGGGCCAAGCGCGTCATTGACCGCTACCTGGACCGCAAGTCGCACCAGCGCAAGACCGCCAAGTTCAACATCCTCTGGAGCAACGTCCAGACGCTGGTCCCCGCGTGCTTCTCGCGCGTCCCCAAGGCGTCAGTCTCCCGCCGGTTCAAGGACAACGACCCGGTGGGCCGGGTGGCCTCCCTCCTGCTTGAGCGCTCCCTCCAATTCGAGGTTGAGCACTACAACGACTTCCGCCAGGCCCTGTCCAGCGATGTGCAGGATCGCTTTCTGGGTGGGCGTGGTACGGCGTGGGTGCGCTATGAGCCGCACACCAAGGATGCCGGCCCGGATGACGGGTTGCAGGTCACGGAGGACACGGACGAGGCGCCGACCGAAGTGCTTGAGTATGAGTGCGCCCCGGTGGACTATGTGCATTGGCGAGACTTCGGGCACACGGTAGCTCGGACGTGGGAAGAGGTGACTGCGGTGTGGCGTAAGGTCTACATGACCAAGGCGGCCATAGAGGAGCGGTTCGGCGAGGAGTGGGCCAATAAAGTGCCACTCGACACCAAGCCGGAAGACCTGAAGCGCCTCGGCAACCTTGATGGCCCGCAAGACAGTGCTCTTGCCCTGGTGTACGAGATCTGGGACAAGTCCACAGGAACCGCGAAGTGGCTGTCCAAGTCGCTCGGCGAGTTCATGGACGAGCAGCCAGACCCCCTTGGGCTGCAAGATTTCTGGCCCTGCCCGAAGCCGCTCTATGGCACACTGACCACGGAATCCCTCGTCCCGACGCCTGACCTGGTGTTCTACCAAGACCAGGCCGACGCCTGCGACACGCTGGCCGAGCGGATCACGGGCCTTGTGAACGCGCTCCAAGTAAAGGGTGTTTACAACTCAGCGATCCCATCCCTTCGGCGCCTGTTCACCGAGGGGTCTAACAACGACCTGATCCCGGTCGAGAACTGGCTGGCCTTCTCGGAGAAGAACGGCCTAAAGGGCGCGATCGACATCGTAGACCTGACCCCGATCGCAGGGGCGCTCGAGGTGGCATACAAGGCCTTCGATGAGCAGATCAGCCAGATTTACCAGATCACCGGCATCGCGGACATCATCCGAGGCGACACGGACGCACGCGAGACCCTCGGCGCCCAGGAGATGAAGGGGCAGTTTGCGACCCTTCGCATCAGAGACGCGCAGAAGGATGTAGCCCACTTCGCGACCGATATCCTGAAGATCAAGGCCCAGATCATCTGCGGCAAGTTCACGCCCGAGACGATCATGGAGATCGGGGCCTCGGACCAACTGAGCGAGGCTGATCAAGCCATCGTGCCGCAAGCCTTGGAACTGCTGAAGAACGCCAATGAGCGCACCTTCCGCATCGAGGTAGAGGCCGACTCCCTCGTCGCGCTCGATGAGAACATGGAGAAGCAGCAGCGCGTGGAGTTCTTGGGGGCTGTGTCCGGCTACCTCGAGAAGGCCATGCAGGCGATCACACTTGCGCCTCAGGCCGCCCCGCTTCTGGTCCAGATGCTCAAGTTTGGAGTAGCCGGGTTCAAGGTCGGCAAGACCCTGGAGGGTGACATTGATCAGGCCATCGACCAACTGAAGCAGGAAGCCGCGAACCCGAAGCCGCCCAAGCCAGACCCCGAGACGATCAAGGCTCAGGGGGCCATGCAGGTTGCGCAGGCCAAGGCCCAAGCGGATGCCCAGGCCAAGCAGATGGAACTGCAATTCGAGGACCAGAAGGACCAGCGGCAGGCTCAACGCGACATGCAGGTCGAGCAGTGGAAGCAGCAGATGCAAGCCGCGGAGACCGAGAAGGCCCAGGCCCTGGAGATGCAGAAGCACGAGATGGAGATGCAGCAACAAGCCGCGCTCGACGACCAGAAGCGCCAGCACGAAGCCGCGATGGCTCAGGCTCAACTAGAGTTCGACCGCTGGAAGGTCATTCAGGACAACGAAACCAAGATCGTCATTGCGCAGATCGGCGCGGGCGCGAAGGCCGCGACGGCTGGCGGCGAAGAAGGCGAGCCAGAAGAGCCAGAAGAAGCCGGGCCGGACATGGCCGAGGTACTGGCTACCGCTATTGAAGGACTGAAGGAAGCATTCGCGAACCGGCGCCCGTATGACATCGTGCGCGGACTAGATGGAAAGGCAATGAGGCTGCAATGACCACAGAACTGAAGACCCAAGAGGCGCCGATCGACATCAACGAGGCCGCGCGCCTGGCCGGCGTGACCGCCGACGAGATCATCGAGCGGCTGCGCCACGCGCCCGGCGCCACGGTGGTGATGAAGCTGCAAGTGACCCGCAAGGCCACGGGCAAGGTGGAAAACTGGACTTTGGTCTGCAAGGGGTGAACATGAACCAAACCGCGCCGCAAGCCGCGCCCATCGAGAAACAGCCCGGCATTGCGTCCCGCACCGCTGCCGCAGACAAGAAGCCCGGCGAGTTCGCGCCGATTCCGTTGGCCCCGGTCAACAAGTTGGTCACGTCGATGGTCATCACCCGGGCCAATGGCTCGGTTGAGACTTCGCCCGTGATCCTGCGGGCTGGCGATTCCGTGGCCATCGACGGGAAAACAGTTCTGTCGCTTGCCCTCGTGGCAACGAAGGGGTAAGCCATGGCCGTCACTCATAGCGCAACTCTGCGCAACACGCTCGCTACCGATGTCCTGACTTCCATCGACGCGGGAGGTGCTGCGTCCAAGCTCGTCTTCCGCCTGACTGGCTCAGTCAGCGCGCCTGGCACTGCCGTGGCAACGCTCACGGCATCAGACCCTGCGGGCACGGTCACCGGTGCGGTGCTGACCTACAGCGCGATCACCAGCGACACCAACGCAGCCGGCAATGCCTCGGCCGTTGCGGCTGCAACCCTGCAGACATCGGCCGATTCCGTGTCTGTGCACTGTGCCGTGGCCGCTTCAGGCTCGGACATCAATATGACCGGTGGCCTGACGGTGGGGGCAGGGGACACGGTGTCCTGTTCGTCGCTGACCTACACGGCGCCGGCCTGAAGTGTTCGCGACGCAGCAAGACCTGGACGCTTTCCGGGCCAATGTGCGCGCTGCCGTGCTTGCGAATGACCTCGCCACTATTGGCGGCATGATCGGTGTTGCGCCTGAGGCCGTCGAGGCGAACCGCGAGCGCATCACGATGGTGATGCACAAGCACCGCCTGGAGATGCGAGACACGCTGTTCGCTGACCGGCGCGCGGCGTTCGAGTGGCTGAAGACGCGCGGCCACACCGACGTGCGCGGCGGAAAGCTCCCGGCCCGGCTCGCTGACCTGGACGCGCGGCCCTGACCCGCGCGTGAGGTAGCCCAATGGCTGACCTCGCATACCGCTCCAACAGCACCGGGGGCGACAGCTCCTTTACCACAGCAACCATCTCCGCGACGGTGCCCACTGGCACCGCGGCCGGCGATGGGATGATCATCGTCTATGACTCGGCGTTTCTTGCCGGGGGCGGCGCTCCAACCCACACCACGCCGAGCGGCTGGACGGCGATGGGGACCGGCACCTACAACAACGGGGTGCTTGAGGGGCGAAAGACCTTCTATTCGCTGGTCGCTGGCACGATCCAGGCGGAGACGCTGACAAGCAGCGGCAACGCGGCTCACGTCTACTGCCGGCTGTCGTACCAGAACCCGGACCCGACGACATTTGCCTCTACCGTCGTCGAGCTTTTCGGGCTGCTAGCGTCAACAAGTTCGCCGGTCTTCCCGACGATCACGACAAACGGCGACCGGCAACTCATCCTGTATACGATCGGCGCGACGCTGGTCGGCGGCATCACGTACACCCCCGCATCGAGTGGGCTGACTGAACGCAGCGACGCGAACACGCTCGGCGTGTACGAGCTGCAGGCGACAACGATCGCGGCTCAGGGCACGAAGACGATCAGCTCCTCGAGCGCTGACCAGTTCTTCTACGGCATCGCTGTCTTCAACCCTGCGCACACGGCATCCGGTGCGCTGGCTTCTGCCTCGTCCACGATTGCCGGGAGTGCGGCGCATACGCTGCTGCACACGAGCACGGGCGCTCTGGCCTCCCAAGCCGCAACGATCGCGGGGACTGCTGCGCATCAGCACGCCACCACGGGCGCACTGGCATCTCAGGCCGCGACCGTAGCCGGAACAGCGACGCACCTGACCCTGCACACATCGACCGGCGCCCTAGCTGCCCAAGCAGCCACCATTGCAGGCGAGGCGACGAACGGCGTACATGCCACCTCTGGTGCTCTTGCGGCTGCCGCAGCGACGATCGCCGGAACCGCTGCCCATCTGACGCTGCACACCACGACTGGCGCGCTAGCTGCGGCTAGTGCGACGATCGCAGGGGCAGCGGCGCACCAGCACGCTGCGACCGGAGCGCTAGCGAGCCAGGAAGCGACAGTTGCCGGGACCGCCGTCCACCTGACCCTGCACACGAGCACGGGTGCGCTCGCGGCGCAGGCAGCGACCATCGCCGGTGATGCTGCGCACGAGGGCGCGAACCATCCGACATCCGGCGCAATGGCCGCTCAGGATGCGACCATCGCAGGGGCTTCGGCCCATCTGACGCTGCACACCACGACTGGTGCTTTGTCATCAGATGCCGCCACTATGTCCGGCGTTGCAGCGAGATCCACGACGCACGCGACGACAGGAGCGATGCAGGCGCAGTCCGCGACTCTGGATGGTCTGGCGCAGAACGGCGAGCAGATCCTCATCGTGGACACCCACGACGGCGAGCCGAAGCGGCAGAAGGACTACAAGAAGCGGCAGGAAGCCCGCAGGCAGGCCCTCTTGGAAGCAATTGGCCCGCCGATGCCGGCGGTTGCCAAGGTTGAACGGCCACCAACTCCGGCAACTGTACGTATTCCAGACAGTCCAGTAGCCAAGACCGCTGAAAGTGTCTTAAGATCAGACAACTCCGCAGAGGAGGCCGACGACGAGGCGCAGATCATGGCGCTGCTGAGTCAGGCCGAGGATCAGGTGATTGGGGACTTCCTAGATGAGCTATCACGCCGAGTTCGATCCGTCCGGGCGAAAGGTGTACGAGGTGGTTGACGGAGAAGTCACTGTAGATGAGCGCTATTCCGCTCAAGATGCAGGCTTCTACGTCATGCCTGACATCTCCCCGTACCGCTCACAGCTCACCGGCGAGATGGTCCAGAGCAGGAGCAGGCATCGGGCTCTCCTCCGAGAGCACAAGTGCGTTGAAGTCGGGAACGAGACGAAGTACCTACGGCAAAGGCCGATCGCGCCCCCTCCGGGGCTGAAGCAACGCCTCATTGAGGTGGTCAACTCGAAGGGCTGAACAATGGCACTCGCGAAGGAACTGATGGGTGGCGGCTTCTCCGGCGGTCAAGCCGGCGCGGTCGGAGGCCAGTACGTCACCGTAGCTGCTGCGGGGTCAACTCAGACCGACGCAACGCCGATCACTGCCAGCATGTGCCTCGTCACTGCGGCGGACGCAACCAAGGGCGCGATCCTCACGGGTCAAGTCGGAGACGAGCTTTGGGTGCAGAACAGCTCCGCCTCGACGCTCAAAGTCTACCCGCCATCGGGCGCCGCGATTGCGGTCCCCGGCACGGGCCTTGGGACAGTCGATGCTTCCTACGCCCACACGGCGCACGCGGTGGTGCTCTACAAGTGCGTCTCCACCACGCAATGGCTGCCTAACAAGAGCGCTTGATGCCTGACCTGCGCACCGCCCTATCCGAAGCCCTCGGGAGCGCCGAGGAACTTCCCAGTTCGCCGCCGGAGCAGACAGACGCGGCCCTGGCCCCGTCATCTCCTCCTCTTGCCGGGCTCGCGGCTCCGGCGGCCACCTCTCCCTCTGACGACAGGGCGAGGGATGAGGCGGGGCGGTTCGTCGCTGGGCAGCAGGCCCAACCACCGGCGCAGGTGGCTCCCGTTGCCGAGGCGCCCGCGACAATCGCGCGCCCTTCGACGTGGAAGAAGGACTATTGGCCCCTGTGGGACAAGCTCAACGGCGGCCAGCCCCTGACCCCTGAAGAGGCCCGCCAGCTCGCGAACTACGCCAATCAGCGAGAGAACGAGTTCAAGGCGGGCGTCTCGACCTACAAGGCCGAGGCAGACAAGTCCAAGGAAGTCTGGGAAGCTCTCGCCCCGTTCCAGGCCGATCTTCAGCGGTACGGCATCAAGGCCGGCGACTGGATCAAGAGCGTTGCCACCTTCCACCGCGGGCTCACGCTCGCCGGCCCGGCCGAGAAAGCCCAGATGATCACTCGTCTGGCGCAAGAGTACCAAGTGCCTCTCGACCAGATCGGGCAGGCGCCGCAGATCGACCCGAACACCAAGTGGCTGGCCGACCAGTTGGCCCAGGTGCAGGGGAAGCTAGGACAGTTCGAGTCGCTGCAACAGCAGCGCGAGCAACAGCAGTTGCAGGACATGGTTACCCAGGTCCGCGACGCGAAGGATGCGCAGGGTAGGCCCTTGCGCCCGCATTTCGAGACGGTTCGGGAACAGATGGCGGGACTACTCTCGTCCGGTTTTGCCCAGAGCCTTGAGGACGCCTACACCAAAGCGGTGCGGCTGAATGATGACCTGTACCGTGAGCAGACCACACTGCACACGCAAGGGGCTCAAGCAGCGGCCGTAGTGGCGAAGGCGAAAGCTGCCGCAGTCAGCCCCAAGAGCGCGTCACCGCGCGGCGGAGATGATGCCCAGCCCAAGGGACGCCGCGAAGCCATTGCCGCTCAAGTTGATGCGGCCCTAGGTTCCGGCAGGGTTTGAACACGGACTAGGAGTACGCCATGGCATTCGCCAACTCCGCCGTCTCGGACATCATCGCGACGACGATTCAGTCGCGCAGCCGGGATCTCGCGGACAACTGCACGAACAACAACGGCCTTCTGCGGCGCCTGAAGACCAAGGGCAACGTCAAGACCGTCACCGGTGGCAACGTGATCTTGCAGGAGATCATGTACAACGACACCACGACGAACAACACCAACAGCTACTCCGGCTACGAGCTGCTGAACATCAGCCCGAACAGCCCGATCTCCGCTGCGCAGTTCAGCCTGACCCAGTACGCCTCGGCGGTCACGATGTCGGGCCTCGAGATGCTGCAGAACAGCGGCAAAGAGGCGCTGATCGACCTGCTCGACGGTCGCATGCAGGTCGCAGAGGCCCAACTGATGAACCGGATCGCCGGGGACATCTACCTCGACGGCACCGGCAACGGCGGCAAGAACATCACGGGGCTGGCTGCGGCCGTTCCTGATGCTCCGACCTCCGGCACCTACGGCGGTATCGACCGCGGAACGACCATCGGCACCTTCTGGCGCTCGCAGGTCTTCTCGGGCGTGACGACTGGTGGTGCGGCGGTGTCGGCGGCGAACATCCAGGCCTACATGACCGCGCTCGCCATCAAGATGGTGCGCGGTACGGACCGGGCCGACCTGATCGTCGCGGACAACAGCTACTTCCAGCTCTACGTCAACAGCCTGCAGGCCATTCAGCGCATCACGAGCGATGACGGGTCCGGCATGGCTGGTGCCGGCTTCTCGACGCTGAAGTTCTACGGCGGCGGGCAGTCTGCTGATGTGGTGCTCGACGGTGGTATCGGTGCGGCGGCGACCGCGGCGCACATGTGGTTCCTTAACACGAACTACATTTTCTTCCGGCCGCACGCCGACCGGAACTTCGTGCCGATCGGTGGCGAACGTCAGGCGGTGAACCAAGACGCCATCGTCAAGCTGATCGGCTGGGCCGGGAATCTGACCACCTCGGGTGCGCAGTTCCAGGGCGTGCTGATCGCCTAAGGGGAACAACATGGCACAACCAGTTATTGGCCTGGCAAAGGCTGATGTCGTCGCGGCTACCGGCACTCCGGCGTTCTCGCTGGGCACGTTGGGCAGCTACATGGACCCAACGAGCGGATACCAGGAGTTCGTGTACGGCCGTGCGAACGGCGCAGTCACGGCTCTGGGCTACCTCTGCTGCGAGCTGACGGGGTTCGATTTCGTCATGGCGACGGTCACCCAGACCACGGCGGGGACGGCCGGTTTCGGGACTCGTGTCGGGGCGGCGCAGGCTGCTCTGGCCGACAACGAATACGGCTGGTTCCAAGTGTTCGGCAAGGGCTCGCTGCGCACGCTCGCCTCGGCGGCGAAGGGCACGCGCCTGAACACGACCGCCACGGGCGGGGCTGTCGATGACGACGCCACGGCCGGCTCAGAGGCCATTTTCGGCCTCGTGATCGGCACGGCCACGGGTGGCGCAGAAGCCACCAACGCGGACGCGATCTTCAACTATCCGTCCGTCGGCACGACGCTGTAAGACGCCGCCGGCCCTTCGGGGCCGGCCCTCCATTCCTCAAACTTTGAAACCACTTTCAAAGGGATCCCATGATCGCCAGCGACCTCGCGAACCCAGAGTTCTCCAACCCCACGGACCCGGATGCTCGACTCCACGTCGAAATCTTCCGTCAGCCGCTGAAGAACGAGTTCCGGTCAGAGAAGGAAGGGCGCGCCATCTTCGACGAAGTGGTGATGATCTCCATCCAGATCCCCGGGGACACAACGACCAAGGTGGTCCAGCCGCTCCGTGAAGACCACAAAATGCGGTTTCCGCGGCACTGGGCCTACTTCGACTCCACGCAGGGGAAAGACGCGCTGGAGATCGGCACCCCGCTTGGTCAGTGGCCCATCCTAGGCCCGGCGCAGGTTGAAGAGCTTCGCTACCTCAAGTTCCGCACGGTGGAGCAGATCGCTTCGGCCTCCGATGAGCAGTTGCGCAAGATGGGGTCAGCCGGCGGGATGGCCGGGACCGCGCTGCGCGAGAGGGCCATCCGGTTCCTGACGGTGGCGAAGGACGCCTCTGTGGCTGACCATGCGGCTGAGGAGCTTGCAAAGATCCGCGCCGAACAGGCTGAGAAGGACGCCAAGCATCAGGCGGACATCCTCGCGATGCAGCAGAAGCTCGACGCGCTCATTACCGCTGTCGCCGAGCGACCCCGCAACAAGCCGGGCCCCAAGCCGAAGGTTAAGGAAGTCGCATGACCACGATGCTCCAACTCGTCCAGCAAGCCACTGGCGAGATGGGGCTTGCGGTTCCGACTTCGGTCGCGGGGAATAACGCGCAGGACCAGATTCAGCAGCTCGCCCTCTTGAACGCGGTAGGGCATGAGCTTCAGCGGCAATACGACTGGGAAGCGCTGTGCGTGGAGTACCAGTTCAACACCGCATTCACGGCAACGACCGGCAACACGACAGACGACTCGGCGGTGGTCACGGGCATTCCAAGTACCACGGGCCTGAGCGCTCGGTACATGGTCGTTGGGACCGGGATCAATACGAACACGATGGTCCTGACGGTCGATTCTGCGACCCAGGTGACGCTGAACCAGCCGGCCACCGCAACGGGGACCGGGGTCACGCTCAACTTCTGCAAGACCCAGTATTCCAACCCATCGGACTGGGATCGGCCAATCAACCGCACCCAGTGGGACAAGACCAAGCACTGGGAGATGATCGGGCCTGAGACCCCGCAGCAGTGGCAGTGGCTCAAGTCAGGATTCATCGCCACCGGCCCTCGAGTCAGGTTTCGCCCGCTCGGCGGGTACTTTCAGACATGGCCGCCGATCACGAGCGCCGAGTTCTTGGGGATGGAGTACGTCTCCAAAAACTGGGCCAGGGACACCGGAGGGACGGCCAAAGCCGCGTTCACGGTAGACACCGACACGTGCATCTATCCAGACCGCTTGATGGTGCTCGGCCTGAAGCTGAAGTATTTCGAGGTGAAGGGCTTCGACACTTCAGCCTTCCGGCACTCATACGAGATGGAGCTAAACATCTCGAAGGGGTCGGATTCCGGCGCCCCAACGTTGTCGTACGCCCCGCGGCCAAGCGATGCGCTGATTGGCATCGCCAATGTCCCCGATAGTGGGTACGGCTCAACCTAAGCCATGGTGCGAGCGACATCGGCCCCCGCATCGCTCGCCGCACCAGTCGGCGGGTGGAACGCCCGCGATGCGTTGGGGGCGATGCCTGTTCTTGATGCTGTCTACCTGACTAACCTGTTCCCGCGCACGACGGATGTCGCCTTGCGGGACGGGTACATCCAGCACGCTACGGGGCTAGGCTCGCAGGTCGAGTCGCTGATGTCCTACTCCGGGGCGGCGACGAACAAGCTCTTCGCCGCCACCGCTTCGGGCTCCATCTTCGATGTGACATCCGCCGGCGCTGTAGGGGCTGCGGCCATCACCGGCATGACCAACGGCCGATGGCAGTACACCAACGTTGCGACGCCTGGCGGGAACTTCCTGCTCGCGTTCAACGGTGCGGACCCGGGGCTCAGGTACAACGGCACGACGTGGGTAGCGATCCCAGCAACGGCAGGGAAGACGGTCACTGCTTGTTCTGGCACGGGGACGGTGTGCACGCTCACTGCTACGGCGCATGGGCTGCAGACAGGCAACACGATCACCACGACGGGCTTTACGGATGCTGGGTACAACCAGGTCGCCGTTACCGTCACGCGCCTAAGCTCGAGCACATTCAGCTACGCAGGCACGGGAACGGGCGCGACCGTTGGCTCCGGTGCCTACACCGTTGCCGAGGGCCTCACGGGGGTGGACCCTGTTGGCATCGTCGGGGTGGAGCTCTTCAAGAACCGGCTTTGGCTCACCCAGAACGCCAGCCTAACGCCGTACTACCTTGCAACTGACTCGATCGCTGGGACTGCTACGGCCTTCCCGGTTCAGTCCGTGGCCCAAGAGGGCGGGTACATCCAAGCAATCCAGACATGGACCGGGGATGCTGGATACGGCATGGACGACATGCTCATTCTCGCCACGAACAAAGGCGAGATCATCATCTATAACGGGCTCGACCCTTCGTCCGCGACCACGTGGCAACTGACCGGGGTGTGGCAACTCGGCGGGACGATCGGCCGGCGGTGCATGATGAAGTACGCCGGGGATGTGCTCCTGATCTGCCAGGACGGTCTGATGCCGATGTCTCAGGCCCTCAAGGCGTCGAGGCTCGACCCGAGCCTCGCCCTGTCGGCCAAGATCCAATCGGCGGTTTCCGCTGCCGTCTCTCAGTACGGCTCCTCCTTCGGCTGGCAGCTTCTGTACTACGCCAAAGAGAACATGCTGTTCCTCAACGTCCCGGTAGGTGTCGGGACGCAGGAGCAGTACGTGATGAACACCATTTCCGGGGCGTGGTGCAACTTCACCGGTTGGGCATCCAACTGTTGGGAGATCTTCAACGATGACCCGTACTTCGGCGCGAGCGGATTCGTCGGGAAGGCGTGGGGCGTAGAGAGTGACGCCGGCAACAACATCACCGGGGATGGGAAGCAGGCGTTCAACTACTTCGGCTCCCCTGGGCTTCTGAAACGGTGGACGATGATGCGGCCGATGATCTCGACCAACGGCACGCCGGGCATCCTTGCTGCACTCAATATTGACTTCGACGACACCCCGCCGAGTAGCCCCGTCAGCTACGTTCCATCGACCGCCAGCACGTGGGATGTGAGCCTATGGGATGTGGGGGTGTGGGGCGGCGGGAACCTCATCCAGAAAGCTTGGCAAGGTGTCACTGGCATCGGATATTGCGCCGCTCCACGGATCAAGATGGTGAGCCAAGGGATCGACGTTCAATGGCTAGCTACCGACCTCGTGATGGAGCGCGGGGCTATCCTTTGAGGACCATCGTATGCGACGCCAAGCGCATCGGGGATTGGGTATCGGAACGGATGGGGGTGCAGCAGTGGTCTGCTCCCTCTGCCATAGGGCTCGAGCGGGAAGGGGAGCTGATCGCAGGGGTTGTCTATGACTACTTCAACGGTGCTTCCATCTGCATGCATGTGGCCGCTTCTGTGCCCAACTGGCTGGATCGTGAGTTCCTTTGGTTCGCGTTCTTCTACCCGTTCGAGCAACTCGGAGTCAAGAGAGTAACGGGGCTGATCCCCGAAGTTAATGCACAATCGCGCAAGTTCGCAGAGCATCTAGGATTCCTTCTAGAGACACGCTTGGAGCAGGCGCACCCCGAGGGTGATGTCTTGGTCTATCGGATGTTTCGCCACCAGTGCCGGTGGCTCAGAAGGGGTCTGAGAGATGAGCAAGCCAAGCGCGCCGGCCAGTCCTGACTACCGAGGGGCCGCAGAAGCGACCGCAGCAAGCCAGCGGGTCAACTATCAATCCCCGTGGGGGGCGATCAACTGGACCCCGCCCGGAGGCTCCCAACAGCCCCCCGGCCAACAGCCTACCGGCAGCCTGCCGCCATCTTGGACCAGCCCACCGCCGCCGAGCGGCTCTGGCGGGCAAGGCGTGCCGATCCAAACGCCCCCGTCCATGGACGATCGATCCAGGCGCCTCGAGGAAGGCTCCGGAGAGGGCGTGGGGACTGGCCCCGGCACTGCCGGTGGGTCTGATTCCGCAGACCCAGGGACTGGCGTAGGCGATCCGAACGGCCCATCCGGTCCAGGAGACCCGGCTATCGGCCCGGCTCAAGGCGGTGGAGGCCCGAACCCCGGCACGCCAGGCTATGGCATGCCCGGTCAACCTCCGGCCGGTGGGTCTGGCTCTGACCCGTACAGCCTCATGCCGTGGACCCAGACGATGACCCTGAGCCCTGAGCAACAACAGTTGCTCGACGCGCAGAACCGCACTTCTCTCGGGATGGCCGGTCTTCAGGGGCAGGGGCTCGATGCTGTCCGGGGCGTGTTCAACAACATGCCCAGCCAGTCCCAGCTCACGCCGAACGCGATCAACCCTGGTCAAACTGCCCAAGACGCGATCATGGCGCGGATGCAGCCCATGCTCGACAGGGGTCGGAGCCGGGCGGAGAACCAGCTATCGAACCAAGGCATCCAGGTCGGCAGTGAGGCGTACACGAACGCCCAACGCGACCTTGGAACGAATGAGAACGACGCGTACATGCAAGCGGCGATGCGCGGGATCGACCTGACGCAACAGGCCCGTCAGCAAGGTATGGCCGAGCAGGGGTTCTACTCGCAGATGCCCATCAACCTCCTGAATTCTGTCCGGCAAGGTTCCCAAGTCCAGACCCCGCAAGGCGGAGGGACTGGTCCGGCCGCGAACTACCTCGGGGCGATGCAGGGTCAGCACAGCGCGGCCTTGGGGCAGTACGGGGCGGACGTGGGTGCGTACAACAACAACATGGCGACCATGGCGACCCTCGCGGCTGCGCTCATGTCCGACCGCCGGCTGAAGTCCAACATCGTGAAGATTGGTGAAGATCCACGAGGTTTCGGCCTCTACGAATACGACCTGTTCGGCGAACGCCGCCGAGGGGTGATGGCTGACGAGGTGGAGAAGATCATCCCCGCGGCGGTCCTCACTCACCCGCTTGGCTTCAAGATGGTCAACTACGGGAAGCTGTGATGGCTAGCCCATTCGTTGGAGCTGCGCCGGGTTTTGCGATGCAAGACCCGAGCATTCAGACCGATCAGACGGCACTCGAGCGGCAGATGCGTCTGGCCGAGATGCTCCGCGGTCAGTCCCTGCAAGGCTTCGGGCCTACCGAGTCTTTCGGGGGGTACGCGGTCAAGCGCTCACCTTTGGAGGGTGCCGCGAAGATCGTCCAAGCGCTCATGGCCGGGAAGATGGACAAGAGCAACGACGCCGCCCGCGGGGCGCTGGCGACCAAGCAGGGCGCAGCAATGCAAGCCCTCATGGCTAACATGCTCGGCGGTCCCCAGTCAACTCCCCCGAATGTCCCCCAAAACGGCCCCCTAAGTCCGGCCGGGCCGGGCATGACCATGGGCGGAGTCAGCGCGCCGCCTGCTCCCCAACAGGCCGCACCGCAAGCCCCGCAGGAAAGCCCACAGGTGGCGCAACTGAAGCGCGCGGCTATGTCTGCGATGCTGACGGGCAACACCGACTTGGCAAACAAGTTGATCGGCAACCTTCTGGAGATGACCGGCGAACAGAAGGACATGCAGGCGATGGGTATGGACCCGCGCCTTATGGGCCAACTCAGGACCGCTGCCGCCCGCAAAGGTGGGATGATGGAAATGCAGCCCGGCACGACCACCATGGACCTCGCCACGGGAGCCGAACGGTTCCAGCCGAAGCTCGGCGAGGGCGTGCGCTTGGGCCAAAGCGGCGCAGCCGAGGCGGTGCCGGGCTATGCCCAAGCAGCCGGGGCCATCCGCGGCGCCGAGGCGGAGGGGACGGAGGGCGCAAAGCTCATCGACGTGGACATCGGCGGAGGCCGCACCGTCAAGATGCCGCAGTCTCAGTACCTGGCGATGAAGAACGGGCCGCCTCCCGCTGTGGCCGCTGCTGCCGCCAAGAACGGCGATCGTGGGTACATGTTCAACGTCGGCGGACAGGCTGGGGCAGTGAGCCCCGGAACGCTTGGCGTGCGCGATCCTGTCGGCATGGCTGCTGCCACCGCTGAAGCTACGGGCGAAGCTGGAAAGGTCGGGCAGTTCCACGGCGACAACTATTCCAAGATCCAGCAAGCCGGACAGGACGCGACCGGGACGATTGCCCGCATGGACCAACTGAAAGGCCTGCTTGACGGGGTGAACACCGGCAAGTTGACTCCGGCCGGCACAGAGCTTGCGGCCTTCGCTGAGGCCTTGGGGCTAAAGGTCGATCCGAAGCTCGGGAACAAGCAGGCAGCGGATGCGCTGTCCAAGGAAATCTCGCTGCAACTCCGCAACCCAGCCGGGGGGGCCGGGATGCCCGGGGCGATGTCCGATGCCGATCGGCAGTACCTCGTGAAGATGACGCCGAGCCTTGCGAACACCCCAGAAGGCAATGCGCTGATGATCGACGCGCGCAAGAAGCTGGCGCAACGTGATCAAGAAGTGGCCTCGCTCGCCCTGGACTACCGCCTTCGCACCGGGAAGATGGACGAGGGCTTCCAAAAGGAGCTTCTGGCCTATGCCAAGGCCAATCCGCTGTTCGCGCAGCCGAAGCCGGTCGCTGCGCCGCCTCGCAGGCCCGCGGCCACTGGCGCAACCGGCAAGGTGCCGGCCGGCGTTGATGCGGCCCTGTGGGGAGTGATGACCCCCGCCGAAAGGGCGCTGTGGAAATGACGCTAGACCAGCAGCGCGCGCTTGCGATGGCGAGCGCGCGGCTGCGGCTTGCGCAACCACAGGGCGACCCAGCTCCCGAGGGCATGCCAGAAGCTCCCCAGGGAACCGCGGGAGTTGACAGCCGCGTCGCGCCGACGTATGGAGCACTGCTGCCGAACGCGGCAAACAAGGCCATCGCGGGGACTGCTGACCTCCTGATGAACGCGCCGACCAACGTGTGGAACCTCGCGAAAGCCGGGTTCGGCACAGCGGCTACTGCTGCCGGCCGTCCAGACCTCGCGCCGGAGATGACGCCGACCCCGGACTACGCCCGCCGCGCCGGTACTGCCATGGGCATGATCCGCCCAGAGGCCGAGCCTGTAGGGCCGGTGCAGCGCATCGTGGACGCTGGAGTCCAGGGCGCCACTGGCATGGCGATGAACCCGTCATCTTCTGTGCGGCAACTGGCCTCGCTCGCTGGCGTTGGGGGGGCCTCCGGGATGGCCGCGCAAGGCACAAAGGAGGCGACGGGGAGCGATGTTGCGGCGCTGTCTGTCGGGGTGTTGTCGCCGCTTGCTATCAATGCTGCGGCCAATCAGGCCCGGACGCTTGCGGCACAACAGGCTGCGGCGCAGTCGCGAAATGCGCCCAAGGACAACGCCCTGGCCGCGGGTATTCAAGCCGGCTATCAGGTGCCGCCGAGCATGGTCCGGCCAACGCTCGGGAACCGCATCGTCGAAAGCGTTGCCGGGAAAGCCGCAACGCAACAGGCGGCGTCCGTCAACAACCAGGAGATTACCAACGCATTGACGCGGCGCGCGGTTGGCCTCCCGGCAGATGCGCCGCTGACGCCAGAGGCGATGCAAGCAATCCGCAGGAACGCCTATCAGACCGGCTACGAACCATTGACCAACGCAGGGCCGCTGTCCACCGGCCGCCTGTACAGGCAAGAGCTTGATGGCATCGTTGCGAACTACGAAGGCGCGGCTCGCAGCTTCCCTGGCGCCGTGCGTGGTGATGTGCGAGAGATGGTGGATGGCCTGCGGGTGCGTCGCCTTGACTCTGGCGACGGCATCCGCATGGCGCAGATCCTTCGAGACAACGCCGGGCGGGCGTTTGCTTCTGGTGACACAGCTCTAGGCCGCGCAAACAGAGCCGCTGCGGATGCGGTGGAGGCGCAAATCGAGCGTGGCGCCCGGGTGCAACCACAGGTCATGGACAACTTCCGCGAAGCCCGCCGCTTGATGGCTCGCACGCATACGGTAGAGGAGGCCATCCCGGTCGGCAGCGGCGATGTGAGTGCGAGAAAGCTTGCCGCCGCGTTGCAGAAGGGAGCCCCGCTCACTGGCGAGCTTCGGACGGTAGCGGAGTTCGCCAACAACTACCCCAAAGCCGTCCAGCCGCCGCAGATGGTCGGCAGCCCCGGGGTTAGCAAGCTAGGTGTAGTCGGCTCGGCTGCGGCCGGCGGCGCTGGCGCTCTGTTCGGTGGCCCTGTCGGGGCCGGCATTGCGGCCGGCGCATCTCTTGCTGCGCCGAGGGTTGCTGAGGCCATGCTTCTACGCAGGGGTAAGCAACAAAGCCTGATCCCACAGTACGGGACCAGCCCGATTGATAGGCTGCTGTTCGCCCCTATCCCACAACTGAGCACCGGGGCCATGCTCCCGCCGGCCCTGCTCGCCGAAGAACTGCGCCGAGGGCGCTAAGGGGAACGATCATCGCTCGCAACGGCTCAGGCACATATTCGCTGTACACGCCGGGTAACCCCGTCGTGACGAATACGGTCATCTCATCGACCGTTCAGAACAACACGCTGAATGACATCGCGACGGCGCTGACGAACAGCATAGCGGCGAACGGCGAAACGCCGATCACTGCGAACATCCCGATGGCGACGCACAAGATCACGGGGCTTGCGGCGGCAACGACTTCAGGCGATGCGCTGGCCTATGGCCAGACCGGCGCTTCCATTGCCTCATTGACAGTAACGACGACACTAACTGGGCCCGGCGGAGTAATCACGTCTGGTGTGTATACACCTACAGACGCGAGTGCCGCGAACTGCACGATTGTTCTTGTTAACCAGTTTATGTATCAGCGCGTCGGCGGAATTATCAGCGGATGGGGGTCTGTCGTTGTCACGCCATCTTCAAGTGGCGTGAACTGCACGTTTTCGCTGACTCTCCCTGTTGCTGGCACAGTGCTGCTTATGACTGGCGTTCTGACGCGCAACGCAAGCGCAGAGAGCGAAACCGGCATCATCACTACATCTTCTGATCTCATTCAGGTGCAGTTTCGCTCGCGCACCACGACAGAGGCGACCGCTGCGATTTCGTTCGCCTACCAAGTGTGACGCCATCGCTTTGATGGGTGATGGTTAGGCATACAGCATGACCGCTCGTTTCTTCATCGGGAGTCAAGTCCGCGCTCAGGGGAAGTACGTCTACATGGACGGCTCCGGTGGCATGAGCGACTGGTTCAACGTCAAGGACTACGGCGCTGTAGGGGACGGGGTTACCGACGATACCGTGGCGATTCAGGCTACGATTGCCGCAGCTACGGCGGCAGGTGGCGGGGTTGTGTACTTTCCGCGCGGCGTGTACATCGTAGGTGGAGCGCTGCAAGACACGTCGCGCTCGAATGCTCAACTGCTGCTGCCGATCATCGACTACGTGGACGGCGAGCAGGTAACGATTGTCCTGCGTGGTGCCTATCCGCCGCCGCCGATCGTCAGCGTCATCGGCACCACGCCAGTCCCGGACGGCCACTCCATCGTCAAGGGCACGTTGAATACAGCCAGCGGCACGGCGCCTGCCTTGATCGGAGGGAAGGGACCTGTTGGCACGTTCGACAACTTCACAAACGTCTATCTCGTTGTTCGAGACCTCACGTTCCGGCTTCCCAGCAATCCCCAGCTAACAGCCTGCAATTTCGAGACAACAGCCGCCGTCGATATCGACGAGGTTGTCGTCGATGTCGGAAGCTATGACGTGGCTACCCTGACAGAGCCCACCACGGCAGCGAGCTATGGAATCAGGCTCCCCGGCAATAACAACGGCGCCAACGTCGTGTTAGGCACGGTCAACGCGATCGGCTTCTATACAGGCTACAAGGTAGCAGAGCACACCAACGGCCACAACGCCAATGCGTGGGGATGCAAGATCGCGGCGGAGATGGTCTTTGCAAACCACGCGAGCACTTTCCAGCGGTTCATGGCGGTGCACTGTCCCACGGTGCTGAAGTACACAGGCGGCGTCCACTACACGAACATATCAGAGCTAAACGTCGAGCGCGCCACCTCTGGGTGGGTTGCCCCTGTCTATGACGTGGACGACACCAACGGCTACGCCCACGGGGCACTCAAGCATCACACGGTGTTGGCCGGGTCTGGGGCTGTTGCTTCGTTCACTGTCAACGGCGCAAAGTACCTGCGCCGCGAGATGATCGACAGCCTTGGCACCACGCGCGTACTCACGGACGCCGCCACAGTCACTCCTAACTGCAGCTTGGGCGGAGCGTTCTTGTGGACCATCGGAGGAAATCGCACGCTAGCCAACGCCACAGATCCGTGGGATGGTCAGGTTATGAACATTCGCATCACGCAGGATGGCACCGGAAACCGCGTGATCACATGGGGCACCAAATACAAGTTCGCAGGCGGCAGCCCAACCCTGAGCACTGCGGCAGGAGCGACGGACTTCATCTCGTGCCAATATGACGCAACCGCCGACGCTTGGTGGTGCGCGATCAGCAAGGCGCTTTCATGACCCGCCGAGTAGGCGTTGCATTCTTCGCCGCGTCTTCGAGCGCGCCTGGGTACGCATGGGACCCAGCGAATACCAATACCGACATCGCTTTGTCCGGCGGGAACCTGATCGCTACGAAGGTCAGCAATGATGCGCTGAAGTCAACGCGCGGTGTAATTGGCATCGCTCATGATGTGGCTGCCAACTACTTCGAGGTGGAGATAGACGAAGGCGGCTCTTCGCCGTTCATGCTAATCGGTGTCGGGACCTCATCTGTAGATCTTGCGTCGTTCGTAGGCAACAACGCGAGCGGCTGGGCGTACTACCAAGAGACCGGCGCCAAGTACACGAACAACACGCCGACCGCCTACGGGGCGACGTGGACAACCGGCGATGTCCTAGGCGTGGCGTTCAAAAATGGTAAGGTGTGGTTCGCCAAGAACAACACATGGCAAGCGAGCGGCGACCCTGCTGCCGATACAGGTGAAGCCTACAGCGGCATCGCCGGGACCATCTACCCGTTCGCTTCACTGTATCGTCAAACAGCGCCGAGCCATGTGGTGAGCGGCAGGTTCAAAGATGCTGAGTTTACCTACTCGCCACCGAGCGGGTTTTCGGCGTGGTCACCGTAGGTTTACAGGAGAGAGCAATGGAACAAGCATGGTCGATATTCGTTGCCGCGCTGATCGCGCTGTGGGCGTGGGCGGGCTGGAAGGTCACGCTCGCCTTCGTGGCTGGCGCGTGGGCATCTGATGTAGCCCGCAGGCGCTGGCCTTTGGGCTTCGGGTGGATCCGGGCGGGGTTCAAGCTGTTGGGCGCGAAGATCAGCGGCATGTTCAAGGGCGCGGCGCAGGAGTGATGCGGTGTCTGACATCGACAGCATGCCCGGCAAGCTCGATGCGCTGACGGGGCGCGTGGGCGCGCTCGAAAAGCGGCTGCATGAGACGACAGAGGCGGTGGACGAAAACACCCGCATCACGCGCCAGATCGAGCAGCACACCGGCGTGCTGGTCGCGCATACCGGGGCGCTGCTGGAGATGGCGCACCTGTATGGCGACGTGAAGACCACGGCCAAGACCACGGTCACCGGGGTCACCTGGACGAGCACACTGATCGCCAAGCTGGCCGTCATCGGCGGGGCCGTAGCGGCGGCGTGGCACTGGCTGTGGCCGAAGGGGTGATGTCGTGAACCGCTGGCAGCGCTTCTGGATCGCCTTCGCGGAGACTGAGGAACGCCTCGCCGTGCGCCGATCCGTCGTGCTGTTCGTGACGCTGTGGATGACGTGGCGCGCGTTCGACTGGGCCGCCCAGTTCGCCTACGTCGTGATGGTCAAGGCCGACAACAACCTCATGTTGGCTGCGGGCGGTTTGGTCGTTGCGGTGACGGCGCCGATTGCATATCTTCAGAAGGTTGTCTTCGAGAGCTACATCAACTCGAAGCCGTCCGAGCCCCCGAAGGCCCCATGACCATCGCTGCTGTCGTCGCCCTGAAGCGCCCGCCGTCTGACCTCGCCGCACGCCTGCGCGAGCTGGCCGATGCCGCCGACCGTGGCGACCTTACCGACGTGGTGATGTGCTACGCTGAGTGCGACGAATTCGGGTTCCTCCTCGGCACCAGCAAGACGCAGGGGATTGCGATGGCGACGATGCTGCAGGCCCATGCGCTCGAAGCGATGCGTAGGTGACCCATGAAGCGATCAGGACGCCGCGAGCCCTACACCGAGATCGGTATCCGTCGTCTTGCGTGCGCGCGTTGCGGCGAGCCGGCGCGGTTCCAATGGAACGCCTGCGCCGATGGCAACCTGTGGCGCCCGATGTGCACTCGCTGCGATGTGGCGATCAATCTTCTAGTGCTGCGATTCATGCGCGACCCAGATGCGGCAAAGAAGGCCGCCGCGTACAAACTCGCGAAGGCCTAACGTGTTCCACAAAGGGCGACGGCCGGGTGCAACCGGCCGCCTGTGCAACCAAGTATGCAAGGACCATCTTAGAACCGCCGCACTCATCACGTCGGGTGGTTCGAGTTGCTGCATGCATTCTACCACGAGTGACCCATGACCGCCCCGAAGCCAGAGCGCGCGCAGCAAGCAAAGGCGCTTGCTGACGGCTTCGCTGCGGATGTGACCCGAGGAATCGGAGAGACTGCGGCCAAGCGCCGGCAGATCACAGGCACCACCGGAGAGGCGTCGCTTCAGCAGATAGCGCGAGACATCGGGATGCGCGCCGTGGAGCTTGAGGACGGTGCGGTGATGATCATCGCAGGCAAGGGCTACAAGTAGTCCGCGAAAGCCTCATGGACGAGCGCAGCGAAGTCCATACGAGCGGCGTCCCACGCAGCGGCCCTCGCGGCGGCCCTCGCGGCGGCCCACGCGGCGTCCCTCGCGGCGGCCCACGCGGCGTCCCTCGCGGCGTCCCACGCGGCGTCCCTCGCGGCGGCCCACGCGGCGTCCCTCGCGGCGTCCCTCGCGGCGTCCCTCGCGGCGTCCCACGCGGCGTCCCTCGCGGCGGCCCACGTGGCGTCCCTCGCGGCGGCCCTTATCGACTCGTCGCCGGTCATCAGGAAGTCGAGCACCACTTGCGGCGGATCGTCGCCGAGCAGATGCGCAACGCTCAATGCCTGCATGCGCGCGAACAACCACAGTAGCGGCGTTGCGTCCATGCGAGCGATGATCGTGCGCTCGCTGCACGCAATCTTGTCCACTGGACTCCCGTGTGGCACGATGATGCCGTCGCATTCGACGAGACACAGCATGGGTCCCGGAGCGAATTGCAGCGCATCGAACGAGTGCTCACTCGCGTGCAAGCCGGACTCGCACGGTTCGACCAAGCCCGTATGGATGAGCTTGACGCCATCGGCTGGAACCGGCGAACCGTCGCGCAGCCTGTCGCCTACGAAGTGCCATGCTCTCATGTGCGCTCTCCAAGTGTTGATGCGTTATTGAATCACGCCAATGCCGGCCTTGTCAATGACTTTCTGAATCACTACAATCGGCCTATGGCCCGCCCCAGAAAAATGCCTGATGAGACGCTCGTGCAGCGCTCTATCCGCTTGCTGCCGCGCCAATGGGCAAAGGTGGACGCTGCGGGGCTGGCGAAGCTGCGTAGGCTATTGGACCGCTGGCGCCCAAGATGACCGCAGGCCTAGCGCCGCAGCACAAGCCCTCACCAGAGGACTTCCTGACGGTCAACGAAGTCATGGCCGTGATGATGCCGCTGCGGGACCTGCGCGCGTTCTACCTATCCCGCGACCCTCCGGTTATGCTTGCGGTGGACATCGTTGACAGATGTCTAAGACGGGTGGCGGTAGGGCTTCTGAGGCTGCGGGCTGATGAAGAGGTGGACCTAGACCCTACGGCGCCGC
>ERZ1292625.1378-Hain-H41-01um-R1-1378-length-29320-cov-10_pt1 | contig 29320 bp, 30 predicted proteins | sample MGYA00564400_ERZ1292625 | MGnify/ENA primary metagenome ERZ1292625 (study PRJEB36523, sample SAMEA6512639) | groundwater metagenome | collected 2019-01-08 | study: AquaDiva: Metagenomics assemblies of 32 groundwater samples | reverse complement strand
CGGGCTAAATCCAGTATCTCGTCATCGTTATAACCATTCATTACCACGGTATTAATTTTGATATTCTTGTAACCGCAGTTCAGGAGGGCGTCAATACCGGCCCGGACATCTTTTAGCCCGTCAACTCCGCCACTCAACCTGGTAAAAGTATCGGCTTTAAGCGAATTCAAACTTACATTAATGCTATTTATGCCAGAGGCGATTAACTGGCTGGCGTATTTCTGCAGGAGCAATCCGTTGGTAGTAAGCGAAACCCACTGGACACCCGGGGTTTGAACCAGTGTTTTCAGGAAGTCAACAACCCCTTTGCGGACTAATGGCTCACCGCCGGTAATCTTAAATCTGGTTATGCCTAATCCAATGGCTGTCTTAACCACCTGCATTATCTCTTCGTAAGAAAGAATCTCTTCGCGAGGCAGAAACGGAACACCTTCAGGCGGCATACAGTAAAGACACCTGAAATTACAGCGGTCGGTAATGGAAATCCGCAGGTAATTCGTCTGCCGGCCATAACTATCTCTTATCATACCCATAACTCCGATTATTCATAAATTTGCCCCCGCACTCTGTCACTCCCACTGGGAGTCCAGTCCCGCCTTGGCGGGATGAAAGGTTGGATTCCCGCCTACGCGGGAATGACAAAAAAGGATGCCTATTTCATTCTGTTAGACGCTTTTAGAATTATCTTTATTATCTTTCAGGTCTACATCCTTCATTCCCTTTTTGAACTCATTGACCGAAGAGCCCAAGCTTCGGGCCAGGGCCGGGATTTTACTCGCCCCAAAGAGTAATACCAGGATTACCCCGATAACCACCAGTTCCATTGTGCCAAGTCCAAACATATTAATCCTCCATTTCTAATATAATTAAATCTTTTTAATAACTGTTATTTTCTGGTAATTTGACACACCAAAATGAATTCCCATTAAAATATAACGCAAACATATCCCGATTATAAAAGCCACCGAAAGGTTACTTGTCAGCGCGCCTAATAACCCAATAGCAAAAGCCAGAAAAAACTCAGTTCTACTTCTGAGGCTTTTAATCAGTAAACAATGATGAATGCCGACAAAACAAAGAGTTAGCCCCAAAATTGGCAGAGGGATGAGTGAAAAAACTGCAATGACTTTTGTTCCAAGAACCAATGCTAAAACAATCAGGATGACACCAAAGATAACAGTTGCCAGGCCTGTCCGGGCTCCGAATTTATAGTGCGCCGTAAGACCGCCGGAGCCGTGACAAACCGGCAACCCACCGGTTAATCCGGCCCAGAGGTTACCTAATACCAACGAAATTGACAAACTACGGATTTTTACCCTCTTTGCCTTTTCGCCATAATAATAGCGCGCCGCATCCTCAGTGGCGACCAGAGCATTTCCAATGGTTAACGGTATTTGCGGAATAACTAATAAGAATAAAGCTGCGGCGATATTTTCCCAAGAAGGCAATGCCAGAAATAAATCAGAAGTGGGAGGTTGAGAGTTAAAACCTACTAAAGAAGAACGGAAAAATAAGAAAATGATACCTTCTTTAATAAGAATTAAACCGATACCAAGTTGAATCCCCCGGATAATGGGCTTGGTAAAAATGCGGTTTAATAATGAGCCCAGGTTAAAACAGGCGACCACGAGAAGGATTAAAGACATACACAGGGCAGCGGCGGCAATGATTCCGGCCGGGGCATGGCTGATAATCGCAATTGCGGCCATTGCTTTTAGCGGTTGGACCGGCAGGGGTATTTTGTAATACAGACCCGTAATAAGATAAAGCACCCCAACCCCGAGCACTGCGGCAAAGGGATTTATTCCGTTAATAACCACCAGCGCAATAAGGAGTGGTAATAAAGTTCCTATATCTCCAAACGCGCCGATAAATTCGCGGGTGGCAGACCGGATAAAATTAGTTTGCATAACCTACCTAACTATTACATGTCTCCCCGATAAGACAGCAGGGCTTATTTGAACAAAGGAGCCCGGCAGGCGTATTCCCCGAAGGGGTTAGTTTATCATTCATCCCGTGCGATTTTGCGTAACTGGTATCCGATGAAAAGAATCGTACACCAGACGCCGCCAAAGAAAAGGACCAGAAGCGCTAACAGAGGGACGCTCATTTTACCGGGTTCAAAGATTCCCGCGCCGGAGAATGCTCTGACCAACAAATAGGCGATGAATACCATCATTGCCCCGAATGCCGCAAATATTACCGGGCTGACGAGGTTTTTTGTTCTATTATCATTCATAGTATATTTATTTTAAGCTATTTTACGGGTTTATTATTGTTCGATTAATATTCGTTTTTATCCGATTCCATTTTCATCCGGCAGATATTCCTGCATATTTGTCTTCACTTGTTCAATTGCCTCAGCGCCTTCCTCCACCTCCCAGACCGAAATAAGCGGGAAGACCTTTGCGAAAATCAAGAACAACAGAGCCATAACGCTCAAGGCAGCCACCGTGATGCTCAATTCCACCCAGGAAGGCGTATAGGAGCCCCAGATCATTTCCTCTATCCGCGGCCTGGCTAAAGTGGGAACAATTATCGTAAACCGTTCCAGCCACATTCCCATGGCGACAAAAATACTTGAATAAAGCGCAATGCTGAACCAATTCTTCCGGAGGGTGGGAATAACTACCAGGAAAAGCAGCAAACCATAAACAACGCTGGCAACGAGCGCCGGGGCGGAATTCATTCCTTTTGAATAAATTATTGAAAACAAAACAGCCCAGCCGCCGAGCGCCAGGACAAATGCCGCAACCGAATTGATTTTCATGGTCGGCAGGCGCAGCGCCCTAACCAGCCGGTCGGTCGGAGTGAGAATAAAAAATGCCATCAACATTACCGCAAACATTCCGATAAATCCCCAACTGTGCACCTCGAAAATCTTTGCAAGGATTACTCTCATCTCGCTGGGTTCATTGCCATAGCCGGTGACGAGGTATTCCCCAAAGGTGGCGTAAAACCATAAGCCGAACATGAGTATTTGCAAGTAACAAAGGTATTTGAAATGGACTTCTTTCAGGAATGATTCCAAATGGAGCGCCTTGCGGGCAATCAGCATAGCGATCAAAAGAACGGCAATACCCGAGTAAATAGCGCCAATAACAAAGTAAGGGCCAAATATGGTTGAATGCCAAAGCGGCTGAACGCTCATGGCAAAAACATAAGACACCACCGTATGAACAGATACGGCTAACGGTATGATCATTATAGCGCTGGCGCCGATGGCCCGTTCAAGGCGTGTTTTCTGCGCTACGGTACCCCGCCAGTTTAAAGCAAGATTATTGTAAAAACTGTACAACAGGCCTCTGGTTGTCATCCGGTCCCTCATGGCTGCAATATCCGGTATGAGTGGCAGATATAGATAGACAATGGAAGCGAACAGATAGGAACTAATGCTGATAACATCCCATAACAATGGAGATTGAATGCGTCCCAGTGAAAAAACATTTAAAAGACGGTCCGGCCTTCCCATATCGCATAGTATCATAGAGGCCCCGATAAAGAGAGCAAATACCGTAATGGCTTCAGCCATCCGGGTAACGGGTCTGCGCCACTCGGCATTGCTGACACGTAAAATAGCGGAGATTAACGTGCCGGCATGTGATATCCCGATAAAAAAGACGAAATTAGTGATGTATATTCCCCAGAAGATGGGGCGGTTTAAACCGGTAACGCCCAAACCATAGACAAGTTGATATATCCACGCGCCAATACCAAATAGCACCAGAATAGTAAAAACAGTAAACCATCCCCAGTAGGCGCGGCCGGTGGCTTTCTTGGGCAGGTCTATCAATTGATTTGAGAAATTTGTTTTCATAATTTTTAATATTTATCTGGATAAGATTAGATATTTTCCTTAATAAAAAAGACCTTCGGTTCGGTGCCCAAGTGCTCCTCCAGTCGCATTATTTTATCTTTATTTTCTTTTACCAGCCGTGATATTTTACTGCCGGGGTCATTCAGGTCTCCAAAGGTGCGCGTTCCTCCGATGCAGGTGGCCGTGCAGGCAGGTTGGATTTCTCCATCGCGCACTTCACGCCATTCTTTCTTAGCCCTTTCCTCGGCAGCTATGATGCGGTGGATACAAAAGGTGCATTTTTCGGTAACACCTTTGGTCCTTACCTGAACCGACGGGTTGAATCCGCCCGCTGATGCGGTCATACCTTTTTCATCCAGGCGCTCAACATGAGGGAAGTGAGGTTTCTCCCAGTTGAAATACCTGCGTGAATAAGGGCAGTAAACGGTGCACATCCGGCAGCCGATGCAATTGTCATAGTTGATCAGCACTACGCACCGTGATTCATCTTCATAAGTGGCTCCGACCGGGCAGGCCTTGATGCAGGGCGGATTCTCGCAGTGATTGCACGGTTGCGGCCTGGCGTGAATGGCAGGATGCTCCCCCCCTTCTTCTGTATATACGAGATGGTTCCAGAATATGCGCCGGGCATTCATTCCGCTGGAGTCAACAGTCACATTATTCTCCGACTTGCAGGCAATGGTGCAACTCTCGCAGCCCACGCATTTTCGCAGGTCAATAAGCATGCCGTAACGTTTCTTTTTGCCCTCAAACGCTTTTACGTCAGGAGAGGTTGTGTATTTTTTGGTGGTCAGGAGCGCTGCGCCGCCCAGCGCTGCAATGGCAACGCCCTTTAAGAAATCCATTCTGCTTATTCCGGCAGATTGTTCATCTTCTTTTATTATTTCATTTTTCTTTTCCATATTTTTTAATTTATCAGTATTATACTCCACCGAGATATGTTTTTGTCATTTCCTTTGTAATAAAAGCCGCCGGGTTGTGTTTATGCATCAGCGCCAAATCTTCCTCTGTCATAAAGGTTACTTTTACTTTCGTGGGTACTGATTCCTGGCCGCCAATCGGGTCGGAGGGTGGGACATCTTTGACATGCGGGTCCATCCGCCTGATACCGTTCGGATTTATTCCTGAACCGCGCCTCGGGTCGCCAGGTATGACTTCACCGTCAATTTTTACATTCGTAGAACCATAGGCCCAGTGTCCGTAATGATAAGAAACCCCAATGACTCCTTTGCGGATTCCAGAAGTTGTTTTTAGTTTTCCGCCGCAAGGATATTTTCGCCCATTCTTTAAATCCCACATTCCTTCAGGGTTGGAGACCGAAGAGAGTTTTACCATATCGCCGTCTTTTAATCCATCTTTTTCCGCATCCTCTATATGCATCACCACATAGTTTTCGGGCAGGGTTTCCCTTATCCAGTAATATGCCGCCGTGCCTCTGAAGTTGGCGCCGCCTACTACCTTATATGTAATAAAAGTATAAGGATATCCGGCTTTTTCATCTATTGCCAATAAGTCGTTGCCAAAGAAGTCCATAACCGGACGGTATTCAGCAATGCCCGGGAGCCGCTTGCCTGTTCCCGGATGAATGGTTCTTTCGCAATCTTCCGAGTAGACATTCACCATCTTTGCCCACTTGTTTCCCATCTTGTCGCCGTCATACCCCTTTTCAAAGTCCTGGAAGCGGCCGCCCCGGTTAAAAATCGTTACCACCTTACGCCAGTATTGTTCGCCGGCAGCTTCACGCCAGCGGTCATAATCATACACTGACTTGGGTAAATGGGCATGCGCCTTTTTGAATATCTCTATTTCTTCATCGCTGGCATCGGGGACATCATCTCCGGGTTTATCACCCACCCCGATATCAGCGGCGCTTTTAAGGTAAAACTGGTCATAATGGGTAAAGTTCTGTCCTGGTCCAAAGCCATCGGGTCCATATCCCGGCAAACCCAATTTTTCAGCAATCGCCATTTTTACCGCATCCACGCTGATGGGCATTTCCTGCCCGTACACTTTGCAGTTATCAACAACAGGCGCTACTGTCGGCTGGCGCAGCGGATTTGCCTTATGAGGCATATTGGAAGATGGCCATTTTGAGGTCTGCAACTCTTCCAGATACGATACATCCGGGAAGATATAATCGGCATACATTGAACTTTCGCCGATAACAATATCATTGGCAAACAGGAGAGGCATTTTATTTACATCCGCCAGCGCCTCAATTATCTTTTGTGCGTTTCCGTTAGCTGCCGCGGGTGTTGTCCAGCAGGCTAGCCAAAGAGCTTTCAGCTTATAAGGATATCCCTCTGCCCCGGCTGGAATAGCTTCCTGATACACTCCCCATTTAGAGGGGCCATACCAGGGGCGCTTTGCAGGATATCCGGCAAAAATGGTTGAGTTTTCGTAGGTGGTATCCCGGTGACCTAATCCGCGGACAGAACATTGTTTGGAAAGTGGAATACCAAATGGCTTAAGCGAACCCGGATGCAGTTTAGCCATAACCGAATAGGGTTGATGGTCTTTTGTGCCTTTGAAATCCCAGGAGCCACCCCCCTTTTGCCATCCGCCTTTCCAGTCAATATTACCAATAAGTGTATTGAGGGTATTCAGCGAAAAAGTAGTCATCGTACCCCAGGCATTGCTGGCAGTGCCACGGTGGGAATCGGCTGCCGCTTTTTTCCCGTGGGATGTAAATTCTTTTGCCAGCCAGGTGATTGTTTCAGTTTCAATACCGCAGATAGAAGCCCATTCTTCAAATGTTTTTGAGAAGGCATACTCTTTAATGAGTTGCCAGGCCGATTTTACCCGGATGGTTTTTCCATCCTTTGATTGAATTTCACCTTGGAAAAACATATCGGCATCTACAGCATTGGTTACATCATCGGGAATCACTGGGATGATTTTCCCGTCTTGCGCAACGTATACTTTTGCAATATCCCCTTCCTGCACAGCTCCAATATCTTTAGCGCGCAGGAAATCACCCGGGCCATCGTCTTTATACTTTACAAGATAGTTTCCATTGGACCAACAGGTTTCCTTATCGGCAATAGCCGCGGCTTTGTTGGCGTTTGACATAAATTTCTTATCGTAGCGTTCATTTTCCAGTATCCACCGTATCATAGCCCATATCAACGCTCCATCGGTAGCCGGTTTTATAGGAACCCATTTATGTGATTTGGAACCGGTTTTTGATAGACGGGGATCAACCGATACCAGGGTTAGACGCCCCGAAGCCAGCCCTTCCGTTACGCGTTCGGCCAGGTGTGTTGGACCATAATTGGCTTCAAAAATAAGATGCCCAAAAAGCATCAAAAATTCGGTATGAAGAAAGTCGGTAGAAAAATAACAATGGTCAACTTTATATTTTCCGCCCCCTTCGTTTCTGAATTGCCCGTCTTCGGGATTTTGCTGCATGGCATATTCGGCATGACCGCATCTCTGTGAACCGCCGCAAACAGTGCAGTGATTCACCCAATTAATTGAGCCGAATCCTCCCTCAAACCAGCGCAGGTAAAATGCTTCGCGTCCATATTGCACCCGGCCGCCATACCATACGAACTGGTTATTCCTTGGACCAAAATCAGGATGGTCAGGGTCAATGAGAGTATTTAGATAGTTTTTACCTTTATAATCGGAGAACTTTGTTTTGAATGCTTCAACCGCCTTTTTCTTTTCTTCACCCTGCGGGGTATGGAGAAGTGTCATTACATCTTTTGACATCTCTTCCATTACCTGACGATCGCGCAATGCCCAGAGGTCGCGCAATCCTTCTACCTTACGGTTTTCCTCGCCTGGCACATCCTTAAAGAGAACCCCGCCCTCGCATATTTCCGTTACCGCCTGATTAAACTCAATGGTTTTCCATAAGTTCTCGCCACGTTTGCCGGCACGTTTCAATACTTTGGTGATACGATAGGGGTCGTACTGGACCTGAATACCACTCTGCCCCTTCAGGCACATTTTGCCGTCATAGAGGGCTTCATCTTTGGGATGGGTATTGTAATGAAAATGAGGCAGTTTGCCATTTGGACCATAAGGACTTCCTTCTAATTTTACGAGTACCCCTTGGTAAATTTTCGCCTTGATGTCGCAGTGAGCGTGACAGCCCATGCAGGTAGTGTGAATAATACTGGCTGGGTCTGCAAATGGATTTTCGCCTCTGGCGTATGCCGCGTCCAATTCTTTTTGGGCGAATGCCAATTTATCGCACAGCAAAACGCTGCCTCCCAGAAGAGCTGCGCTTTTAAAGAATTGCCTGCGGGACACAGTTGTGATACTCGCCTCATTAGGTGTCTGTCTTATTTTTTTCATAATTATATTAGAATATATGAATATGTTATAATGTCAAATAATTTATATAAAATTATTTAATAATTTTTCTTTTATATTCTTTGTGTCTAATATTAGCATAAACCTATATATTAGCGAAAAAGTATTACCCTGTCTTCCGGGTACTCAGAATATCTTTAGCAGTTTTTCCCTGATTAGTAAGTTTCTCTAATAACATCTCCCGGATAATATCAAACGCCTTGATAATCCTGGGATTGGCCAGGGAGTAGTAGATAGTGGTGCCGTCCCGCCGGGTCTCGACCACTCCTTTTTCCCGAAGAATAGTCAGGTGTTGGGAGAGATTTGCCTGGGAGACCCGGAGTTTCTTTACCAATGCGCCAACCGAACACTCGCCATTTCTCAGGCCATCCAGGATTTCCAATCTTTTGGGCGAGGTAAAGACCTGACAGACCTGGGCATGCATCTCGTAGAGTTTACCTCTTATCTTCTCCATAATATTAGAATATACGAATATATAATTGTGTCAAGTATTTTAATATAATTTATAAATATTTTCCGTGATTCCTGGCAGGGGCGTATCCGGTGAAGTGAGCCACCTATTGTTTCTTCAATAGGGCAATAAAGGCGACAACCCCCAGCGTAATCAGTATTTTCTTTTTAATAATTATTACTTTCCCTCACGGGATTCGTTGCTACTTTCCCTCAGTCCTTTCCAGCGGGCCAAGCACGATGCTCTCAAACTGAATCCGTCCGTTCCGGACCGCGAGTTCAATACAGGGCGCAGGAGGTTCGTCGCCTATGTTTGTGATGCCGGTCGATATCCCCATAGATTTACCATTGGTGAAGACCGTGCATCTGCCGCCGCTCCTGGTAAATCTTACATTGTTTAAGCCCGGGCGAAACCTTGTCGGTGGAACGGTGAGAACATCGCTGAATGTGCTTTTTCCAAGTTTAAAGACGCCTCTGGTAATAACAAGTTCCGCGGTGATGGTCTTGGGGTTTTTGGCATAGATAAAGAACTTGAGGGCAAGGGAGAAATCCTCGGGCGGCTTGCCTTTCCATTTTATGGATGCTGTTTTGGAGGTCTCGGGCAGGGCCACGAGTTGGCCCTGGGTCACCCGCCAGTATTCAGCCGTGCCGGTTTCCCAGTTGCTGATATCCCTGCCGTTGAAGAGGTTCTGCGAGCCGGTCAGGGCGGTCTTCTTGCGCTCATTCTCTTTCTGGGCGTCAATGATACTTTTGTCTATTTTTGTTGATAGTTCCCGGGCCGGTTTATTACCCGGGTCAATCTTCAGAATGGCTTCGATTGTGTTATAGGCAAACCGTTGGTATTTCTTATTGAGGCATTCATTGGCTAAGGCCAGTAATCCGGCGATAGTATCATTCTTTATCCTGGTAAATTGCGTTCCGCTCGGGTCAGTCCTTTCCAGGACGCGATAAACCTGGGCCAGTAATTCATCTTCTTCTTTGGTCCGGGCCGTATTGCCCTGCAAGGATTTGAGGCAGAGGCGGTAATTACGGACGGATTTATGGCCTTCCTTCAGTTTATCGTAGCACTCGCCCAGCCGGAATAATGCAACCGGAAAGTCCCGGCGGTATGAGACGGCCTTGGTGAATTTCTCCGCGGCCTCGTCATACTTATTCTGTTTGATAAGTGACAGCCCAGATTGGTAATAGACCTCAGCCAATTCATTGTCATCGGCGACGAGATAGTACCCAAGAAATGATAGAGGTAGCAGGACTATGATTATGGGCAGAAATATTCGCCAATCGCGATTGTCAGCGGTTTTCATTATTTTTGCTCGCGCCATTTATCAAGTAAATCGGTTATCTGCCGGGCGTTATTTCCGTCCGGTTCTAACTCAAGGTATTTTTCAGCGTCTTTAATGGCCTCTTTAAAGTTAATGTCGGCCGAATAAGCCAGGGCCCGTTCATAATAGGCCGGCGCATAGCCAGGGTCTATTTTTATGGCGTCATTAAAGTCGGCCAGGGCCTTATCAAACTTACGTTGAGTTACATACCGCTTTCCCCGTTGGGTATACGCTTCTATATTTTTGGGATTCAGTTTGACTGCCTGAGTAAACTCCGTAATAGGATTGCCCAGGTCTCCCCGAACAATAAAAAAGTAACCGCGATAGAGATATGCAACATCATAAGTCGGGTCTATCTTGATGGCTTCACAGAGGTTAGCAATGCATTTGGGATGGTCATTAAGGTAAAGATATGCCCGGCCGCGCCCGGCATAAGCCGTTGCCTTTTTGGGGTCTATCTTAATCGCCTCGTCAAAGTCAGCCAGGGCCGGAGTTGTATCTCTTTGCTGGAGATAGACATTGCCCCGGCGGTAATACGCCTCGGCATTCTGCGGGTCTAACTCAATGGCTTGAGTGTACTCCTCTATTGCCAGGTCCGTCTTGCCCTGCTTGAAATGTTTATAGCCCTGGTCCAGCATCAATTCTGCCCGGCGCTCTTGCGGGCTGAGAAGTTTCCTTTTGTATCCGCCGATTTCCCGGTTGAGGTTGTCAAATAAATCACCGGCGGCCTTGTTGCAGGAATCAACTGCCAAAAGATTCTCCAGCATCCAGCAAGCCAGACGGGGGTATTTTCTGCCCTGGCATTCCTTGGTGAGATTAATCAGTTTGGAAGTATAGGCGATTTTTAGTTTGGAGAATTGGCTGCTGGTGGGGTCTATTTTATCCAGGCGCTGGCCGGCCAGGAGTAATAATTCCTCCGATTCTCTGGAGCGGCCGGCCTGTTTCTTCAGGCATTTCTGGCAGAGGCGGTAATTTCTTGCGGCTTTTTGCTTATCCTGCAGTTTTTCATAGCACTCGCCTAACCTAAAGAGGACATCCGGGAAGTCCTTCTTGTAGGATAAAACCTTGGTGAATTTAATAACCGCCTCGCTGTATTTATTTTGTTTCTGAAGTTCCACTCCGGATTGATAAAATATGTTAGCCATATCATCCTTGTTCTCAGCCGGCAGGAGACAAGCGGCCACAAGGAATATGAAGCCCGTTAGCACAACAACGTATTTCATCAAGATTATTTTTTAGGCGTCAGGACGATATTCTTGAATTTAGCCGTGAGGCCCTGGGCCCAGAGGCCGATGACCTTATTATGGGATTTTTCCAGATTGCCGGAGCGTTTAGACGTGCCCGGTCCCTGCACGGTAAATTTATTCCCATCTTTGGTAAATTTAATAGTTTGCCAGACGCCTATTTTACCGGGGTCGCACTCAATTCGTTGAAACATTACCACATTTTGTCCGGCTGCGGTTGACTGGAGGGTTTCACCACAGATAAAAGCCACGCAATGCGCCACGGCGTGTGGCCATCTCTTTTCCACCAGCACCTCAAATGATAAGACATAATCTTCGGGGAGAGGGGACTGGGTATCCACCACCAGAGGGCTCGGTTCGCCGCTGGCTTTTTTGGCTCCAGCCGGTATCTTGTTAAATACCAGATAGGGTTTTTCCACACTCCAGAGGTCCAGCCAGACATTGCGGTTAAACGTCCAGCCATTCAGGTCAGCGCCATTGAATATCTGGCCCTCTATTTGCTTATTACCGGAATTGTCTATTGGTATCTTGTTGAGCGCATCAGATGCCGTTTTATTGCCCGGGTCAACTGTTAGGACAAGATTATAAATCTTCCGGGCCAGGTTATAATATTTCTTCGTGCTGCACTCACTGCCTATCTTGGATAGTTTCTCGATGTGCTTGTTTTTTATGTTCTTAATCTGGACGCTGTTGGCGTCTATTTTCTCCAGGTTCTTACGGGCAGATAGAAGGGTGTTTTTCTCCTCATTATTGAGGGATGTTTTGCACTCAAGGCACCTCAGGCATAAACGATAGTTTTTAATAGCCGACGGAGTATTCTGGAGTTTTTCGTAGCATTCTCCCAATCTAAAGAACGCCTCAGGGAAAGCGCTTTTATAGGACAGCGCCTTGACGAACTTCTCAGTCGCCTCGTTAGGTTTGTTTTCCTTCAGAAGAGCCAGCCCGGATTGGTAATAGGTTAAGGCCATATCGGCATCATCATCCGCGAAGGCAAAAGCGCCTAAAAGCAGAGCCAATATAAAAACAGCAAGAATCTTATTTATTTCCATTGTTATTCTACTCTTCTTTACTGAGTTCTTTCTTTACGGTTTCCATATTTTCCAGGGCGGTTTTATTGTTCGGGTCTATCTTCAAGACCAGGGTAAATATTTCTTCGGCTAAGAGGTAGTCCTTATCCATCAGGCATTGAGTGCCCAGATTAAGCAGGGAGTTGATAAATTCCTGGTTAATCTCGGCAAGTTTATCGTCATAGATTCTTAATTTCTCGGTCTTGCGCATCAGCGTTTTTCGCAGTGAAACCATTTCCTCAGGCGGGGCCGGCAGTTTGTCAATGATTTCTATGCCCCGGCGGTTATTTTCATAAGCGAGTTCCTCATTCTTAAGCGCCTCATATGTCTCTCCCAGTTTAACGTAGGCCTCGATATAGTCCTCGTAGTAAGAAATCGCCTTGAGGAAGAAATCGCGAGCTTCCTCGTATTTTTTGTTCTTGAATGATTCCAAGCCCAGATTATAAACCTCCTTGGCGGCTTCTACTTTTTCCGGGTCTGCGGTCTTGGGTTCTACTTCTGGTTTATCTGTCTCAGGTTTTTCCGGTTCAGGCGGCGGGGGAACGGGTTTTTTTTCATCTTTGGGCGGGGTAACTTCTTTATCCATGACCTTAAGGAAACGGGCGTGTTTCATTGTGCTGTTGATTTCCTTGAGTTGATTGCCGATGGACTTGCCATCCTGGCCCGAGAAGACGTCTATAACATCCATACAGATATTCTGGGCTTTGTTAAGCATCTCCAGTGATTTATCAAGGGTGGCATTGCGTTCCTTGGGGTCTTCAATCTTATTGGCGCCGGCAATGAGTTTCTGCGCCTCGGTCAGGATATCGGTTGTCTCCTTGACGATAGCAGAGGCGTCCTTGTAAATGGCTTTGATGCGGTCTTTCTTGACAGTCATCTCGCCGTCCGGAGTGGCAATCTTGAGGGTGTCGCCTTCATCGGTGACCTTGCCGACGTACTTGTTGCCGTCTTTAAGAATCACCACCTCGGATATTACATAAGGTATGACCAGCAGAAATATCATAAAGGTTACGATGATAATAATGTTCGATTTTCTCATACGATACTCCTTTGTTATATTTTCAGAGATGATTTTCCCTTGTTGTATTCCCATCTTATTAGAGATAATATAAGCGATTAAGTCAAATAAAATCAGCCAGATGCCGGCATATCTTAAGTCGGCCGGTTGACCGGTTTTGTCAGTTCCAATACACCTTTGGCGGAGAGGGTTACCTTAAACACTTTTGTTTTGCCGGCGATAGTGAGGATGATCCGGCTTTTACCAGATTTCTTGTTATGCAGGTTGGCGTTGTATTTAATCCGTTCGGCGATTGCCTGATAGACGTGGCAGGGCACCTGGGCGCCATTTATCCTTGAGCCGGATAGAGTAATCTTATTATGACGAGAGTAGCCCCTCCGCTTCGCCCCTACGGGACTGCTGTCCCAAGGAAGTCCCGCCAGGGACGCTACGGGATAACTCGCTGTAACATCCTGACGGATTAACAGCGAGTAAAGATTAGCCACGGCCTTTAGTACGGCATTATCTATTGATTTATAGAGTGTGTTCACCCCGTTAGAGATGCGTTTTGATTTATTGTCTGATGCTTCCATACGAAATCACTCCCTGATATCATCAGCCCAGTAGTTTTCCGTTATTACGGTCGCCTGCGGCGACCTATCTCTAACGGGGTTCATAGTTCCATCCTATGACGGACGGTTTTCTTTATGACATCGTGCCGCCAGATGAATAAGCAGAGCATTACGAGTAAAACGCCGCTTATTAATATCGGGTGTGTCCATACTGAGTAACCATGCATATCTTTATAGAAATGTCTCATTTCAGTAATATATGCAATAGGATTTAAATAGGCATAAAAAATATCCGGCAGGTCGAATACGGCTATAACAATCGGGGGTATGCCTAAAACTACCCCGAATATTACAAAAGATATTGCCGGACCTGAGTATAATAAGATTGTTTTTAACCATTGGACGAGGAGATAAAAGACCGAAACAGTCGCAATTAGCACCCAGATAGACAACCAGGTAATTAATGGCTGTTGATACGAACACATAATAATGAATCCTACAATCAGGATAGCAGCTAATAAGACAAAGAGGAAATGGGCCGGGTTTTGTTTACCTAATAGTTTATATGGCTGATTGCTGAGGCGGTTTCTTATATAAGAGAAGTAGTTTTCGCGGGAAAGTGTCAGTCCCAGAGAGAGGATAATCAAAAGAACCCCGTTAGTAATGAGATATACCGCAAATGATTCGTTAAAATATCTGTTATAATGGAGATATTCCCATTGACACCCGACCATAAATATCTCAAAGACAATGAAAAAGATAAGGGTTTCTATTTGGGTCAGAAAGACCCCCTGGAGATTCCTGACCCGCCTGCTTACCGCCTTCATTATCCAATAGGTAAGCCAGATGAAAAGGAAGATGGTCAACCAGCCGGCGGTAATATCAATTCCGAAGAAAGAGATGATGTCTTTATTATACCGATGATAGCGAGACTGAATATCTAAAAGAGACGTAAAGGGGCTTAATAAACCGAGACATCTAATAAATTCCGAATAACTCTGACTCAGTGCAACACTAAAAGACCCAATAATAATCAGAATAAATACACCGGCAAATCCTGAAGCCATCTTGTTGATGCTGACAGAAATCAATAATCCCAAAGAAGCGGAGAATAAGGCGCCTAATATCAGGACGGGGAAGAATAGCATCAACCGCGTGGTATCCACTAATCCCAACATTCCTGAGATAGCCAGATAGGGAAGCATCGTTGCCAGAATCAGCCACATATTAACCGTAGAGCCGATGAGTTTACCGATAGCAATGGCCCGGTCGGATAGGGGCGTCATAAAAAGATAGTCGTAGGTCTTTTTATCCTTCTCGCCGACAATAGAGGTGGTGGTAAGCGCAACGGCATAGGCGAAGTTTATAATTATCGCAAACCAGGCATAGACCAGAAAGAGATTACGCCAATCTTCAACCCTAACTGTATATTTTGACAGTAATGCCAATATCCCAATGGAGATAAAGAGGACGTTGACAATAAGAATGCTCAGGATAATGGTCTTGGGCCTGAGGCGATAGCGGAGGTTGCGGAGAATCTCGGGGTTATTGAATATATCACTAAACATATTACGATACCTCCTTTACGGATAGGGACATAAATATTTCTTCCAGATTCTGGCGGTATTCGTAGAAGGATACAACCTCAATACCTTGTCCGACTAATTTTTTATGCAGAATTGGTATCTGCTCGCGGTTACCTGAAAAGAGTATTTCAATAAAATTATCCTTGATAAAGGCGTCTTCAACGGATTCCATTGTCTTAACGAAGGCGGCCGCCATTGATTTATCGCTGAGCGTATCCAGGCGCAGGACTTTCTTGGCATAGACCCGGCTGATGATGTCGTCTATCTTGCCTGATTCTACCATCACGGCTTTCTGCATTATGCCGATGGTATTGCAGATATCGGATAATTCGGTCAGGATGTGGGATGAGATAAAGGTGGTCTTGCCCTGGGCGGCCAGTTTCTTGATGATGTCGCGCAGTTGGATTCGGGCGGTTGGGTCCAGGCCCGCGGCCGGTTCGTCCAGCACTAATATTTCAGGGTCGTGCAACAGGGTCTTGCCGATGGCTAAGCGCTGTTTCATCCCGCGGGAGAGATTCGCCACCAGGTCATTTCTTTTGCCGGTCAGGTCAGTAAGATTGAGCATCTCATCAATCCGGTTCTGTCGGTTGGGTATTTTATAGGCCCGGGCAAAGAAGTCCAGATATTCCCAGGTCTTGAGTTCGTCATAGAGCGAGAAGAAATCGGGCATATAGCCGATGATTTTACGGAAGGCGGCATCGTCTTTATTGATGGGCTGGTCATTCAAATAGACCTGGCCCTGGGTCGGCTCAAGCAGGCCGACCATAATCTTCATCGTGGTGGTCTTGCCGGCGCCATTCGGGCCGATGAGGCCGAAGATGTCGCCCTTGTTGATAGTCAGATTGAGATTCTTGACGGCAATCAGGTCGTCATATTCCTTGCGGATGGATTCTAATCGTATCATTTGCGCCTCCTTCTATATTAATACCCGGTTCAGAACCACGAATTACTACCTCGGAACGCCCAAAACCCGGTTCAGAACCCCGAATTACCACCTCGGAACGCCCAAAACCCGGTTCAGAACCCCGAATTACTACCTCAGAACCCCCAACGACTAATTATGGGGCGGGCGGAGGCGGGGCAGATGACCTCCGGGCCTGAAACTGTTGGGCCAAATCCTGATGAATCGTGGTCGAGCCCGGGACATTGGCCTTAGCCGCGGCCTTGACGCTCCGGTAAAAAGCCAGACAGTTAGTCAGGACATCAGACCCTAACAGCACCGCGGTATCGTCAATACTTTCCAATATGGATTTTGCCCTCATCAGCCGGGGCATCAGGTCGCGCCGGGCAGTCATATCCGCATCCAGTTCGCTGAGATTAATATAGTTCGGCACGATAGCGGGCAGTTGGGTCATATAACCCCGGCATTTCTGCACCCATTGTGTCATCTCGTTTGAAATGGAGCCGTAGCGCCTGCGTTCATCAGGCGTCAGGTTAATGACCTTGCCCTGCAGGAGCGTCTCTATGGCGGCCAAGGCCGTATCAAAGGCGGCCAGTTCCGCCGGGGTAAACGAAACGGTGATTAAATTATCTAATGCCATAAATGGAACTCCTTTCTTCTTGCTCAACCGGAATATGAGCGTTTCTATAAAAGCATTCAATCAAACACTTTTAACGGAGTCAAGCATAATTTGTTGACCCCGTTAGAGATATTTTATAGTATTCAGATATAGTATGAAAGATGCTATTGTGATTACCGGCGGCGCAGGGTTTATCGGCTCGCACCTCTGCGAACACTTTTACAATGAGGGATTTGAGGTTGTCTGTGTTGATAACCTGCTGACCGGCAGACAAGAGAATCTGGCTAATCTCGCAGGCAAACCCGGATTCAGTTTCATTGAACTGGATATCTCCAAGGGAATAGATTTAAAGATAACCAATCTCAAGGCGGTCCTGAACTTCGCCTCTCCGGCCAGTCCCAAGGATTATATCAAATACCCGATAGAGACATTACGAGTCGGGTCTTTCGGGACTTATGCCGCGCTGGAATTAGCCCGGGCGCACCAGGCGCGATTCCTGATGGCTTCCACATCCGAGGTCTATGGCGACCCGCTCAAACACCCGCAGGATGAGTCATACTGGGGTAATGTCAATCCGATAGGCCAGCGGAGCGTCTATGACGAGGCCAAGCGCTTTGCCGAGGCCATTACCATGGCTTATCACCGTAAATACGGGCTGGATATCAAGATTGCCAGAATCTTCAATACCTATGGGCCGAGGATGCGCCTGAATGACGGCCGGGCGCTGCCTAATTTCTTTTACCAGGCGCTTAATAACCAGGATATTACGGTTTATGGAAATGGTAGACAGACGCGGAGTTTTTGTTATATTGATGATTTAGTTGACGGACTGGCTAAGTTGCTCTGGTCGGGCGAGCATCAGCCGGTGAATCTGGGAAATCCGGAAGAGATTCCGATTATGCAGTTGGCATCAGAAATAAAGGATGTCTGCGGAAGTAAAAGCCAGATAAGGTTTGAACCGTTGCCCGAGGATGACCCGATTCTAAGGAGACCGGATATTACCAGGGCAGTAAAAACACTGGGCTGGCAACCACAGGTCTCTCGTAAAGCAGGACTAAAGAAGACGCTTGAATATTTTAAGGTTTTGTCAGAGAATAATTAGAGGGAGTTAGATATGGAATTTAATCCGATGATAGAGGCGTCCAAGTTCTGGACCCTGCGTGGGAATCCGGCAATATTATCGGGACGGAAGTTAAAAAGGGAAAACGCCGAATTTATCCATGACGGAATAAAACACGGCGTGGTATTCCTGAATATCGGCGATACCCACCTGGAAAAGGATATTATTGTTCCGGCCCTGGTGCAAGAAGCGGTTCATCGGGCCATAGAATCCCAGCGGATGTGCTATAGTTTTTCAGAAGGCGACCCTGGTTTGATAAAAACCGTTGCTTCATATTACGACGTGCCGGAAACAGAGGTTTTTATCGTCAACGGAGTGACGGAAGCGATATTATTTATTGGACGGATGTTGTCCCAGACGGTGAACTCGCCGGCTGGATGCCAACGGATGGCCCGCCGGGCTGATTGGCCTAATGTTATTTTAGTCAGGCCGGTTTATCCGCCCTGGAGCGGGATTATGTTGGAACAAGGGTTGAAGGTGGAATTGACCGAACGTTATACCCAAGGTAAAATGAAGGGCCAACCTGATATAAACGGAATCAGCCGGAAAATCAACAAGGAAACCAGGGCCATTGCTTTAATCCCGGCTGATAACCCCACCGGCGTGGTCCTTACCCGGCAAACCGTTGAAGGTATTGCGAAACTAATCGCCCGCCGACAGGATAAAAAATACGATATCTTTTTGATTGTGGATAATATCTACAGTGAATTTATCAGACCGGAGCATCGGATAGATTACGTTAAGGTTGCTGAAAAATATAAAATACCGCTGATTTTATTAGGCGGTATTGATAAGACGTTGGGGACCGGATTCCACGGTGGCTGGATGGTTGCGCATGTCCCTAAAGATAATGAAAAATTACATCGTGAAACCCTGGAGGTCATAAGGATTTTATTTGCCAAGTACCTGGGGGCGAACACATTAACCCAATATGCGATGATGCCTTATTTTAATGACTATGAGCGGGTTTTGGTTGACATTAAGAAAAATATTGCTAAATTTCAACTGTGGTGCAATAAATTTATAAGAGGGTTAAAAGGAGCGGAAAGGAAATTTCTACGGTTTAAATATGGACATCCTGAGTTACCATTGTATATATGGCTGGAGATAATTCCTAAGGGTATCTGGGCGAATGCCACGGAGTTCGCCGATGATTTAGTAAAGACAACCGGCGTTCTGGTGGCGCCGGGCGACCCCTTTGGCGATAATAATTGTTTCCGTGTTTCCATGGTCAGGGATCCTATTAAGCCGTTGAATATACCAAGAATTATCATTGAGTTTATGAAGAAGAGAATGGATAGGAAAAAGTAATTCTTTATGATGACAGGAAAAAAAGAATTATTCGGCGAGGTAGCGGTGCGATTGAGATTGGCCTCAAAGCAGCAGGTTAAGTCAGCCCTGAAACAGCAGAAGGAACTGAAGGAAAAAAGACGCAAACATCGGCTGATTGGTCTGATTATGCTGGATATGGATATCCTGGATACTACCGGGTTAATTATCATTCTTAAGGAAATAAATAGTGCTGATCTTAATTAAAGTCAGGCGCATCCCGCAGATATCTGTATTTAACATGAGCAACAAAAGGATTTAGTATGAGAAAGAATAAGCCCGCTAAGAGGAAGAACCTAAAACAGCAGACGTTGACTTTCCCCTGCCACCCGAAATATCTGGTTGCGGTACGGAGAATTGTAAGTAAAATGTGGCGTGACAATGGGTTGCCATTAAAGGATATGCGGCTGGTAATATTGGCGGTTGACGAAGCCATAAGCGCAATTACTCAGCATGCCACGGCAATAAAACAATCAGGTAATATTAATATAAATCTTGATATGAACGACGTAAGATTCAAAGTCGTGATACAAGATAACATTCATTATTTTGAGGTTGACCATTTATCCGAAGTAGAACGCCGGGCTCTGCTGTTGAAGGAAAAACGTTATCAAATTGCCCTTTATCTAATAACCACATTAATGGATGAGGTTAATTACATTTATAAGAAGGGTTTTGAGAACGAGTTGCACCTTATTAAATTTATAAAACCGCAGACAGAGAAAATCGGTAAGTAACCAAAATATGATAGAAGTCGCTAATAATGTTTCGCTGAGCCATAATAGTTGGAATACAACAACAAAGCCGGCTGAAAGGTTACGTTATTTGGAGAATATTCTTAATTTTTCGCCTGATGTTATTGTTTGTGGTGATAGCCGGGGCAGGATTGTAGAATTTAATAGGGGAGCGGGGAAATTATTAGGGTATTCGCGTAATGAAGTCGTGGGTAAGCCGGTTGCTGATTTATATTATAACCCACGCGACCGTTATAAGTTAATTAATCTGCTGCAACGTAAGGGCCAGGTCATTGATTATGAAACAAGATTAAAGAATAAGTCAGGCAGAATGATTTATATCTCTACCAGTGTTGCATATATTTATGACGAGAGGGGGAAAGTCGCCGGCACAATCGGTATTGCCAAAGATATAAGGCGCCGTAAGGAAATGGAGAAGAAACTGGAGCGGTTGGCGATTACAGACGGCTTAACTAATCTTTATGACCGCGGATATTTTAACACCTCGTTACCAAAAATTATTGAGAAATCCAGAAAAGGCAGCGAGGTATTGAGTTGTATGATGATGGATTTGGATGGATTCAAAGAATTTAACGATAAAGAGGGTCATTTGGGTGGAGATTATGTTTTAACGAAAGTAGGGGAGATTATTCTTTCGGTGTTGCCAAATAAGACAAGTACAGCTTACCGTTACGGTGGCGACGAATTTATTATACTGATATTGGGAAAAAAACAAGCAATAATGGCGTCTATTGCTGAAAAAATCAGGAAAGAAATAGAGCAAGAATTTAAAAGGGAAATAACCGCCAGTATCGGCGTTACTTATTTACAACCATCCCAAACGTCAATTCAACTGGTTAAAACAGCCGATAATGCGATGTATCGCGCTAAATCATATGGCGGTAACAGGGTTTGCGTGGCATGATAGAATATATTTCAGGAGAACTTAAGGAAAAGAATCCAGCCGCAGCCGTGCTGGATATTAATGGTATTGCATATCGCTTGCTTATACCGTATTCTACATACGAGAAACTACCGGCTAAAGGGGTGGTGTCTCTTTTTACCAGCCTTATCGTGCAGGGAGGTATGCAGGCAACTGGCGAGTTAAAATTATATGGTTTTATTTCCCGTGAGGAACGGCAGGTTTTTCAACTATTGTGCTCAGTTACGCGAGTAGGGCCGCTCCTGGCATTACGAATACTTTCAGGATCTGCAGTTAATGAAATTAAAAACTCAATTGTTTCCGAGAATACTACCTTTTTATCACGAATAAAAGGGGTGGGCCTTAAAACTGCCCAGAGAATTATTATAGAGATGAAAGATGCTTTTAAGGGTTGGGAGTTGACGGAATCGATAAAGACGGCTGACAGAAGTTCGATAATCACTGAAGCGGTTTTAGTTTTAGTGGCATTAGGATACCAGCGAAGCTTGGCAGAAAAATCAGTGAGGGAAGTATTGCAAAAATCACTGCCTGAAATATCAACCGAGATACTGGTAAAGAATGTACTGAAAAATATTTAACATGAAATGCTCTAGATGTTATCAAGGTGTCCTGTTAATTATAACCTGCGTATTTTTACTAACTTTTTTTAGATGCGTTTCCGATAATCCAACAGGCAGTAACGGTTTCTCGGCTAGCGACCACTATAATTTTGGGTTAAATTGGTTAGAGTCGAATGAATTGCAAAGGGCCGAAAAGTCATTCCTGAAAGCTATCGACTTGAATAGCGAATTTGGTGATGCCTATATTCAATTGGGACTAGTTTATTATGTTTTATATGAAAGAGAAGCAAATATTAATATTAATCGAGATAGTATTTCCAGATATTATAATCAGTCATACAATTGCTTTCAGGGTGGAATAAAATATAGCCCTAAAAACCCATTGGGATATGCCAGTATTGCCAGATTGCAGATAATAGGACGACAGTTTGATGGTGCGATTGCTAATTTGCTGAAAGCACAGGAGCATACAAAACCTGATGATATATCGACTGATGTTATTATTTATTATGAACTTGGAAATTGTTATTTAGCACAAGGAAAATATCACCAGGCCATAGCAGAATATAAAAACTACTTACAATTAGTTCCGATGGGTGCCGAACATGATAACGTTGAAAGTATCATTAAAGAACTGGAAAAACAGATCGAAACTGATTCATCTAAATAAAACCACTGAGTTTACCTAAATAATTTTTCTTTTTACGTCAAATGTTACGAAAACCATAAAAAAGGTATTATACCACATATAGATGGGCAATAAGATGGGGTACTAGTAATAGAGTTTTTCTTAATATACACTGTATTCATGATGAGATAATTAATTAATTTTTAATAATAATTTATTTTTTTCTTGACATTGTCTTTACAAATGGTAAATTACACTATGTAAAAGATAGGTGGTATGATGATTAAAAGACAAACATTTAAATATAGTCCGAGAAAGTTATATAGAATATCAGAAATCCTTCATTACTTAAAGCAGGGGGGGACAAAAGTATCGAGGCAAACTATTCATAATTATACCATGATGGGATTGATTTCGGAAAATAGCCGTTTACCAGGAGGCCATCGTTTGTATGACGAGGCCGTTTTTGGACGTTTACGCAAGATTGAACTCTTAAAAAGGCATCGAACGTTATCAGAGGTTAAAGAGATATTAAATAAAGAAAAATGAACTCCTTATTCCAGTTAGATAGCGTACATTTTGTAGGTGGTGTTTCTGCGCCAATGCAGGAAGTATATCAGTGTATACTAAAAGCGTCCCGGACTGATTTACCGGTAATGATAACAGGCGAAACAGGGGTAGGAAAGGAAGTAACAGCGAGGATGATACACCTCCTCAGCCATCGTAAAAACAACCCTTTTGTAAAGGTTAACTGTGCAGCATTATCTCCACATCTAATTGAGAGTGAATTCTTCGGGCATGAGAAGGGGGCCTTCACTGGCGCTGAGATTACGCGCCTGGGGCGCTTTGAGATAGCTAATACAGGTTCTTTTCTATTGGACGAAATTAACGAGATGGATATTCATCTTCAGGCCAAATTACTTCAAGTTGTAGAAGACGGGTATTTTGAAAGGGTTGGCAGTAGCTTTCCTCAAAGAATAGATGTTCGATTTATTTCTACTTGTAACAAAAATATTGTTGGTATTGTTAAGGAAGGGAAATTTAGGAATGACTTATATTATCGCTTAAATATTATAGATATTCACATACCCCCGTTACGTGAGCGCAGAGAAGATATCATTCCGCTAGTTAATGATTTTCTCAGTGAATATTATAAAAAATCAGATGCTGTTATTAAAAAGCTTAATGAGAAAAGCATTAGTTTATTATTAAATTATGATTGGCCGGGGAATGTGCGTGAATTATTCAATGTTATGCGAAGAATAGTCATGTTTATTCCCGACGAACAGGTAATGCCTGGCCAGATTCAAATCTTGCTGGGTAAATATCCGAAGGATAGGGGAGATAATAATTTGGACTCTTTTATTGGGTTGCCTCTTTCGGATATTGAAAGAAACACAATAAAATCCACGCTTTCTTATTTTGAGGGCAACGTACAAAAGGCATCACATGTTTTAGGCATTACCGACAGGACATTAAGGAATAAGTTAAAGCAATACGCAATAAATAACGAGAGGGTAAGAGGAAAGGACGTTATTTATGACTAAGAACATCAGGAGCAATGAGGCCGTAATTTCGCTTTGGGACCGGTATAAGAAAACATCCCGGAAAGAACTCCGTAATAAATTGGTGGAGCACTATCTGCCGATGGTCAAAACAATAGCGGAGCGTTTGTCGTTGCATCTCCCAGATTTTATTAACACCGACGATCTTATCAGCCTGGGGGTATCCGGACTTTTCAATGCGATTAAACTGTTTAATCTCAAACGAGGCGTACGTTTTGAAACTTACTGCGTAAGCAGAATTCGCGGTTCCATGATTGACGGATTAAGAGACCTGGACTGGGTCCCGCGTCTTGTGCGAATAAAGTCTCATCGTTTAGAAAAGAGTTCTCGTCAATTAGAAAAGACGCTCTGCAGAAAACCGAGTGATTTTGAAGTCGCAAAAAAACTTATGATTCCTATTGACGATTATAACAAATTAGTGCGCGAATCAATGGCAACCTCTATATTATCTTTTGCTTATAGCGACAATGACGATGAATCCAACATGTCGACTGCTAATATGTTTGAGGACATAAAAAGCGAGGATAATCAAAAAGAAATGCTAAACAAACAACTGGTGGAGCACATTAAAATAAATCTTTCTAAGAAAGAGCGTCTTGTTCTCGAGATGTATTATTATGAAGAGTTAACGATGGCTGAAATCGGACAGATTCTTGATATTACCGAATCGAGAGTGAGTCAAATACTTGCCAATCTGATTAAACGCTTGAAATCCTTACTAGGGCAACATAAATATGAATGGTTATCTGCGTAAGCCATTGACCAACGAAGATGGATATGTTTACCTAGGCAGCGTAGTGGCAACAAGTGATTTTACCTCTTAGAGGAGCGGGCTTTACTGGCAAGTAATTTCTCGCCAACAGCAAAAATTACATATAGATAGAGATATGACTCATATGCCTATTAAGAATAATAATTTAAGAGCTATACTCAACAAGATTATTAATAAAAAAAATATAACAAAGCAAGATTCTTTTTTTTTAGTGTCGAGGGTTAATATTTGGGATTTACTATATGGGGCATATATTATCAGGGAGCATTTCTTTGATAACAAGATACATCTTTGTTCGATTATTAACGCTAAAAGCGGCAATTGTTCAGAGGACTGTAAATTTTGCGCTCAGTCGTCTCGCCACGCTACTAAAATAAAAACTTATAAGTTGGTTAGTTCGAAAATAATAAAAGAGGCCTACTTTAAGGCCAGGAGAAACAAAGCTGACGGTTTTAGTATTGTTACCAGCGGAAATAAATTATCTACCGAGGAGATTGATCGTCTCTCTAATACTGTTCATGAGTTATGCTCGCAAAATAAAACCCCATATCTCTGTCTTTCGGTAGGACGTTTGTCGCCTCTAAGCATCGCTAAGCTGAAAGAATCCGGAATAACAAAATGTCATCATAACCTTGAGACTTCTCGAAGTTTTTTCCCGAAGATATGTTCAACTCATTCGTATAGCGAACGCGTTGCAACTATAGTGAATCTAAAAAAAGCGAATATAAAAGTTTGTAGCGGCGGCATATTTGGGTTAGGCGAGGGGTGGAAAGATCGTATTGATTTAGCATTTACGCTTAAAGACTTAAATGTTGACTCGGTGCCCTTAAACTTTTTAATGCCGGCTAAAGGAACGTCACTCGATAAGTTGAATTTACTTTCTCCTATGGAGGCGTTAAGGATAATCGCTATATTTCGTTATATTTTACCGGACAAAGATATTAGAATTTGCGCGGGGAGAGAAAAAGTATTGCGTAACCTGCAACCCCTAATGTTCTATGCGGGCGCAACGGGCATGATGATTGGCGGATATCTGACGCAACCAGGCCGTGGGGTGGCCGACGATTTCCAGATGTTGAATGATTTAGGAGTAACCGATTAGAAATAAAGAGCCATGTTTAGTACAAACCCAAGATTGCTAAAATCAACACGACGCACATTCCGGGTGCGGGCTACACCCAACTCGTTATTATAGAATCTAAATGGCTTGATGGTTTCATAGGTCATTTCGCCGCGTACTAATAGTCCCCAGGGAGATATATATTTTGCTCCAACCAATAAATGATACCCGTACGTGTTTTCCGTCTCATAGGTGCGATATTGCTTTTGGGCCGATTTGAAATTTTCGAAAAAATAGTAGCCGATTCCGATACCATAATATGGCTTAGGATTACTTAAATCTAATAATTCTATAGAAGAAATAAAAGTCGTTACAATGGGTACAAAATAAATTCTCCCAAGGTTTTGGTTATACAGCAGGTATTCACCGTTCAGAAGACCGGTTTTAAATTTATATGAAGAATATGTATTAGTGGAATGGGTTAACGTTAGGTAAACATTACCCATATTGTTTGTTTTATTGCTATTCGGTATCATATATGCAAATTCCATGCCCACTTCAAAAGATTCGGTCAGGGTATATTTCTTGAGGAATGATTCCGAGGACGGGATATCCTGGGCGCAGACGCCGGCCGGACAGGCGAAATAAAGCAATGTCATGAGGCATCCGGCTACCGCTAACCCTCTGCTTTTAATATTCATACTTTATCTTCCTTCTGTATAGTATTATACCCCTCAATATCATTTAGGTGAATTGAGTCAAGTTTTTTGTTAATAATTTTATGATAGGACGAGGGCGGGCCACAGATTGCGTGGATTACGAAAACCTTGTATAATTACGGCTAAAATGGCCCTATCCCGACAGACATCGGGACTGGTCGGACAGCATGGCGCCATAGGCGCCAGCGCACCGGGCACAGGATGGAAAATAATCAAGTAACGTGCCCCCGGAATTCCGGGCCGGCGCAGCGTGAGCGGAGTCCCGCTTTGGCGGGGGCGGGGGGCGGAATTGAAACCACATATCAACACAGATAGACACAGAATCGAGCGGGGGCGGCTTGCCCAGCTCATCGACATGGGCTTGGGGGAGTACGCTCTTCCCTACCTCCTACATACCACATACTACCTTCTACATACTTATTATTTATTTGCATTTCGCTACTAAAAGAGGTAGAATACCAAGTAATTAAGTAGGGTGAACCCGGATTAACAAGGTAAGGTATTTTAAAAAATAGCGTCTGAAATGGCGCTTAGATAACGGGATTCGGGCGGTGGGATGTGTCCCGCTTGAGTCCAAGATATTAAAGACGACAAGAACATCAAGCGGGCCATGGATTGGCTGGCCCAGAATTTCACGGTCCGGGAGAACCCCAAATACAATTCCTGGCACTATTATTATCTATACGCATTGGAGCGGGCCGGGATTTTTACCAACACAGAACTATTTGGCGCCAATGAATGGTATCCGATCGGCGCGAATTACCTCTTGAACGAGCAGAAACCGGACGGCTCCTGGAATGACAGCGGCATCCCGATTCAGGACACCTGCTTTGCCGTCCTGTTCCTGAGACGGGCCACCCAGCCGCTCAAGATTGAAATTACGCCCGGTGGCGCGCCCAGTGGGGAGGGGAAATAAGGGAGGGGGATTAAAGCATGAAACCAAGCATTACAAAAACACGTAACGTGTTCGCAAAGATTGGCATGTTCAGCGGTATTTCCTTTTTCCTTATGTTCATTATTTACCTCTCAAATGAGATAAATCAATACCGGCCGCCTTATGCGATATTATTAATCGTATCATTAGTTATTACTGTGGTCTCGGTGGTTATTACGTTGGTTTTGACTCTTTTGTTTGATAAAATCAAGGAGAAAATAGGTGCGTTGCTTGGTCTGGCATTAGTATTCGTGTATGGTACATGTTCAATAAAAGTTATTATTGATGTGTGGAAGTGGAGCCAAACTTATAGATAATCCGGAGTTCGGGGGACAGCATACTGAACTCTACTGAGACCGCGAAAGCGCCCTGTGCAAAGCACTGGTCGGGAGCATTCGCGCAGCGAAGCGCACCGGGTACACTCCGCAGAGACCGCGATAGCGAATACTTATTACCTTTTCCTTGCCTTTTCGTCAAAAGAGTGGTAGATTACAAAAACTGCATCCTGGACGATGCATAGATAAAGGGCTATAAGCCGAGGTGTGTGTCACCAGAGAATTAAAGAGTGGTAGATTACAAAAACTGCATCCTGGACGATGCATAGATAAAGGGCTATAAGCCGAGGTGTGTGTCACCAGAGAATTGCAATCCTGATGGTTCTATTAGTTTTGAGGAGTTGCAGCTGATGATTCAGGTTCAATCGGGCAATCGGGGGACGCATATAATTAATGAATTCGTACGTGCCCCCGGAATCCGTCAGGAAAAGGGAGGATATCTATGAAAGAAATTGGCTATATATCTCTTTTCGCTTTTGATGACTCTGGATGTTTTATAGACCCTGAAGAAATTTATTCCTCTCCAGAGGAAACAGAGGCATGTAGAGCTTTAGCTATCATTGATAGTACGGCAAACAATCCAGGATCATCGCTATATCAGAGTGTGAGCTTCCCATCTGAGCCTAACAAACAGGAGTTACAGGAATTAATACATGATTTTTCTCAGAATCTTATAGGTGAAGTTCACGTTATTAGAAAAGTAGAACCTCAAGTTATTATGACATATATTGGACAAAAGGGAAACCCTGGCTCGCCAGTTGGAGCCCCAAATGATAACCAATATGTATGGAAAGGTAAAGAAGTTGTAGGTGAGAGTTTGGGATATATTAGTGTCTCATCTGAAAAACCCTTTACTACTCCGTGTAGTAGGATTTTCGCTACCCCATTACAGGTGGAGATGTATTTAGCTTATATGAGTTTTGGCATGGAAGATATGAAGAAGTTTTCTAACCATTTTATAGCAGAAGTACATTTTGCAAGAAAAACAAATCCACTTGTTATGGAAGTGTTGCTCAAGAAAGCAATTGATGATTCAAAGAGGCAAGGAATTGGTATACGGGATATGATGGATAAAATGAAGCTTGATTATAATACAAAGGTGAATAAACCTGGTGGAGGGGGTTTGGGATGTCTTGGTATGTTGTTGATTTTCTTAATTGGTTTTGTTGTAGTTGGAGCTTTTACATTTTTTTTCGTTAGGTAATCCGGGGACACAATACGAGTTTTCCTTTTCCCTGTCAATCTTTGGCATCCAGCCAAAATATTAGGTGATGCGAGGTGATGGGGACGCACCCCATATTTTTAATCCCTTTCTTTATCGGCCTTTCGGAATGTTTTGCTTTAAAACTGCACCCTAAAGACCTTTGGCGAGCGGGACAGGGCCATCGTCTAAACCCCGCCAAGTGAGTCAATGTTTTTGACCGAAATTAATACCGATTTTTGTCGGTATTGGCATACCGAAATTCCTCGGTATTTATTTTTATCTATAATCTGGACATTAATCTGCGTTCATCTGTGTTAATCTGTGGTGTACCCGCTTTGCTTCAGCCTCCGGCTGAATGCGCGCGACCAGTGCCTGTGGCACAGGGCCCAATAATTCGCACAAAAATATCAGATTCTAGCTGTTTTTTAGAAGTAGGCTGGTTATATTATCTGTGGATGAAACAATACTTTATAATCAACAGCCGGACAAGGAGTTGCAATTATGGATGTATTATTA
>ERZ1292625.1377-Hain-H41-01um-R1-1377-length-29327-cov-13_pt1 | contig 29327 bp, 31 predicted proteins | sample MGYA00564400_ERZ1292625 | MGnify/ENA primary metagenome ERZ1292625 (study PRJEB36523, sample SAMEA6512639) | groundwater metagenome | collected 2019-01-08 | study: AquaDiva: Metagenomics assemblies of 32 groundwater samples | reverse complement strand
AATCAAAATATAAGTTTCACGCCAACAGCAATTTTTCATTCGAAAATCCTAATGCGTTATTTGGATTCAACTATATTAACAATTTTATACACGCGACAATTTGAAATGCACCCTTTCTGATCATACATTTTATTTTGGTACATTTCTGATCTGAATAAAGCTATGAACGTCTCCATTAAGTTTCTTGGTGCAGCACAAAGCGTAACTGGTTCAAAATACCTGCTCACCATCGATTCTAAAAAAGTACTCATTGATTGTGGATTGTTTCAAGGCCAAAAAGAGTTGCGGCTTCGTAATTGGGACATGCTACCCGTAGATCCGGTTAAGATTGATGTAGTAGTGATCACACACGCCCACATCGATCACACAGGATATCTTCCGCGATTAGTAAAAAATGGCTTTAAAGGTAGGATCATCTGTACAGATGCAACTGAAGATCTTATTCGAATCATGTTATTGGATGCTGCAAAACTTCAGGAAGAAGAAGCTTTGTTTGCCTCAAAGAAAGGTTATTCCAAACATGAAAAACCTCAACCACTTTTCAGTACAGATGATGCTAAATCAGTTTTTCAATTTGTGGAAAGCTATACCTATGAAAAGGAAATACGGCTTTTGCCAAACGTATCCGCCACCTTTCACAATGCAGGCCACATTATTGGCTCCGCGTTCGTAGAAGTTAAATTGAAAGGAACACATCAGGAAAAAAAAATAGTTTTTTCTGGAGACCTGGGCCGGTATAATGACCCGATCATGTATGGTCCTGTATCGATTAAAGAAGCGGACATTCTTCTGGTAGAGTCAACCTATGGAGATCGGGTAAATCCTATGGAAGAGGTTGAAAAAGACCTCGCCAGGATCATAAATGAAGCTAATCAACAAGATGGAGCTATAATCGTTCCCGCTTTTGCCGTTGGCCGCACCCAAAGTTTGATCCACTACTTTACTAAATTGATGACTTCCGGTGCAATCCCCACGTTGTCAATCTATGTTGACAGCCCCATGGCCATCAACGTAACGGATTTATATGAGCGCCACAGTGCCATGCACAAAATCAAAGTGAAGAAGGAGCAGAATAAACTTATCAGCATTTTTGATTCACCTAACATACACTATTGCAATACTAGCCAAAGTTCAAAGGCGTTGAACGAAATAAATAAGTCATGCATAATAATATCTGCCAGCGGAATGGCCACTGGTGGCCGGATATTGCACCATTTATTTCATCGGTTGCGAAGGGAAAATGACACAATCTTATTTGCAGGCTTTCAAGCTTTGGGATCAAGAGGAAGAAGAATTTTAGATGGCGAAAAGATAATAAGAATCTTTGGTGAAGATGTTCCTGTAAATTGTCAGGTGCGAGAAATTCATGGATTATCTGCTCATGCCGATCAATCGGAATTATTGCAATGGCTAGGCAATTTTAAAAAAAGACCGAAGATGACATTTATCACACATGGAGAAATGGAAAGTGCAACAACTTTTTCAAAGTTAGTAGAGCAGCAATTTGGATGGCCAACAAGCATACCTGGTTATTTGGAAACGGTTGACTTGTTTCAAGGGATTTAAACTTTTTCTTTGCAGCTTTACAATGATCGTTTCGCTTGATGACGATAAACTAATTGGAGATTCCTCAAAAGAACAACTTCATTTTTGCGATGAGTAATATATAGATGGAAAAACAACGCCTTTATTCCCTTGATGTCTTTCGCGGCATTACAGTGGCAGCCATGATTCTCGTCAACAACCCGGGAAGCTGGGATACCGTCTACCCTCCCCTGCTTCATGCCAAATGGAACGGGTGTACTCCAACAGATTTGATATTTCCTTTCTTCTTATTTATAGTAGGCGTTTCCATTCACTTTGCCTATCTGACAAAACTTTCTGATGGGCTCACTCAAGCAGTTTTTTTTAAAATCCTGAAACGAACACTGATTATTTTTGCTTTGGGGATATTCCTAAGCCTGTTTCCAAAATTCAATTTCTCAACAGTTCGAATTCCGGGAGTGCTCCAACGCATTAGCCTGGTGTTCCTCTTTTGTTCCCTCATCTACTTTAAGACAAATTGGTTAGCTCAAATCCGAATCGCTATTTTTTTATTAGTGGGTTATTTCTTATTGATGACCTTGGTTCCTGTTCCCGATTTCGGCCCGGCCAACCTAGAGCCAGAGACAAATATTGGGGCGTGGTTTGATAGATTTTTATTGGAAGGACATCTATGGGCGTCAAGTAAAACCTGGGACCCGGAAGGTGTAGTAAGCACAATCCCGGCAATCGCGACAGGGATATTGGGGATGTTAACCGGAAAACTTTTTTCAGAAGTTAAAGAACCTGCATTAAAAACAAGTTGGCTGTTTTTTATTGGAGCAGGCCTGATAGTATTGGGTCTTTTGTGGAGCCTGGTGTTCCCGATCAATAAATCATTATGGACAAGCAGTTATGTTTTATATTCGGCAGGCATTGCCATGCAATTTCTGGCTGCCTGCTATTGGTTAATTGATGTGCAAGGTTTTAAAAGGTGGTCAACACCGTTTGTCTATTACGGAATGAATGCCATATTCGTATTTGTTGCGTCAGGATTGCTGGCTAAGGTATTAATCCGGATAAAAATAATCAATGAAGAAGGCCAGGAAATCTCCTTGTGGTCCTATCTGTATCATAATCTATACGCAAGTTGGCTCAATCCATATAATGCTTCTCTTCTTTTCGCATTAAGTTTAATAGGAATCTTTTTGGGCATTCTTTGGTGGATGTTTAAAAAGAAAATTTTCATTAAGGTATAGCTGCCTACCCGATACCAGATGTTGGCTTTTTAACAGGTCACCTTTTATTTGGCTAAATGCCACAGGAATCTAGCCTCCGGCATCATTTTTTTTCCTTCATGCAACCCCTGATAGCCGTTTAGCATCTTGCTATTGAAACCATTTAAATGCGATTCCAGATTTACCGGTCCCGTGAACTTGAAATGATCGAAGGGTGCAAAAAAGGCGACCATCATGCGCAAAAGCTCTTGTATGATAGGTTTTCAGGGAAAATGCATGCCCTTTGTTGTCGCTATATAAAAGACAAAATGGAAGCTGAAGACGTATTGGTGATTGCCTTCACCAAAATTCTGGACCGGATTGATCAGTATAAAAGTGAAGGAAGCTTTGAAGGATGGGTACGAAAGGTAATGGTTAACGAATCCTTATCTTATCTGCGCAGGCATAAGAACATGTATTTAGAGACTGATATTGAAGTTGTGGATCAGGAACCAAATTATGACAGGCTTGAAAATCAATTAGAGGCTCTTGACTTGTTGAAGTTGATTTCAGAATTACCAAGTGGCTATCGGGTAGTTTTCAACTTGTATGCAATAGACGGGTATTCGCATAAAGAAATAGGTGAACAACTTGGAATTAATGAGAGCACATCCAAATCACAATTGAGCCGCGCGAGGTCTCTACTTCAAAAACGATTGCTGGAGTTGGATGAATTCGGAAGTAAAAAATCAAAAGAAAATGATATATGAATAAGATAGACCGATTTTTCAGAGAAAAACTTTACGATCTGGTACTTGAGCCAGGATCCGGAGCATGGGTCAAACTCGATGCAAATCTCTCAAAAAAAAATAAAAGCCTGGTTTGGTTCAGAGCTGCTGCTGTCTTCTTCGTAATAGGTTTGTTGATAGCATCAATCGTTTGGCTACAGAGTGGTGAAGAAAATCCACAATTGGCAGAGCAATTGAAAAGTGAACTCTCACCTAACCTGTCCAGTGAAACAAAATTTAATGAAGACAGCATAAGCCAATCTAAGAATGCGGTAAAAAGAAATTCAATTTCAATAGCCAAAAAAACAACCAGGCCCAGGATTACTCCACAAATAATTGAGGAACCTGAGGTTGAACCATTAAGCCTTGAAGCACCATCCAACGAAACCGTTGCCCTGGTAACAAGTAAAGAAAAACCAATTGTTATAGAGTATACACTTGAATCAATCTTTCCTCAAAAAAAAGAAGCGCCCATTGTAGCTGAAGAAAAGAAAAACGGTTTACAAAAGGCACTCGAATTTGCAAGAGAGGCTAAGAACAGTGATAGTCCTTTAGGCGGGCTTCGGCATGCTAAAGACGATTTATTTGCATTGAATTTCAAAAAGGACAAACAGAAAAACCAATAGTATGAAAAAGAAATGTATAGCATTAGTGATTTTGGTACTCACCTTCAGTCAGATGCCGCACGCACAAACTAAAGCAGCCGATTCTGTAATAATCCGTGTTGGAGAAGGTAGTAAAGTAATCTTCGCAATTAAAGACAAAGAAGACTTAGAGACTCTCAAACATTACAATTTTCAGGCTTTGATGGAAGATATGATTGCCAGGTTGGAAAATAAAGATACTTCAACGCATAAAAAGCCTTCCGTAGAATATCTGAAAGATTCGGTGAAAACAGAAAGACAAGTTACCATGATTGAGCCAACAGAAGTGACTGAAAATTGGGATGATGATACTTGGGATAGTCACAAGCATAAAAGTCACCATGGTAGAAAAACTTACCACTCCATTAATATAGACCTCGGTACTAATAATTATTTATCAAATGGAAAATTCCCGGATGATACAAATGAGCTGTACAGCGTAAGACCCTGGGGTTCCTGGTTCGTTGGGCTGAACTCAATTCAGCGTACGCGGGTTTCTGGTAAATTTTTTATAGAATGGGGAGGTGGGGTAAGCTGGTACAATTTCAAGTTCCAGAATGAAAGCACCACCATGTCGAAGGATGATTCAGGTGTTATCTTCTCAGAAGACGCCCGTGATGTCACCTTCATAAAAAGTAAATTAACCGCTGCGTATCTTAATGCATCTCTTATACCATTGCTTGACTTTGGAGGCAATAGGAGAAAATCATCACTCTTTGACGGCCATGGAACAGATTCATTTAGAATAGGCATTGGTCCCTATGCTGGCTACCGAATTGACAGCTACGCAAAGCAAGTTTATAAAGAGGAAGGAGATAAACGCAAAAACCGGGAGCGTGACAATTTTTACCTGAATAATATGCGCTATGGCTTACGTGCGCAAATTGGTTTTAACGACATTGATTTGTTCATTAGCTATGACATGAATGAATTATTTGCTGCCGGCAAAGGGCCGCAACTTAATGCCTTTAGCTTTGGAATAACATTGTAGGATAATTCAGGCTCATCGTTTCAGGTTCCAACGTTTAAATCTGAAGTTGAACCTCAGCAAGAATTTAAAACGAATCCTTACTGTTTAACATCAATTCCCGTTCGTCCTTTCGCACGGCAAGATCCTTGCAAAACCGTTTAGGTGTTGGCCATTGCCACCATATCCATAGCATGATTAGCCCAAAAGTAATAGCAAACCAAATGCTACTGGTTAGGAAAAAACCAATGTTCATAAGGAAGGCAGAAAAGGACCCCAGGCAAGTTCGGACGAGTGCAAGGGGAAAATAACGGTCCATCTTTTCTCCAAGACTGACCGCCTGGCCCACTTTAATCAATTGCTTTCGAATGTACAACTGAACACTTATTAGTCCACCTAAGGCTGTAAGAAAAAGACTCCACCTTAGGAGAAGTAGCGTCTCCTGATTTTGAACTATGGGTAAGGACTTTTCAACTTGCGCCTGATAGTATAGGAATAAGAATATTACCAAAGGGATAAGAACAAGAGCATAGCAAATGTTATAGAGTTTATAGAAGTAGCCTTTGATAGAATCGAAAATCACTAGTAATTCGTAATATTTCAAAATTAATTAATTATCTTCGGTTATTTATTAACGTTAATTGCTGATGGAGGCCGTGGTAAATCTATCCCGTAAAGAACAAGTTATTCGCAAGGCTGCCGAACTCTTCCGTGAGAAGGGCTATGCCGCATCATCCATGCGCGACCTGGCACAAAAACTTGGTATTGAAGCTGCCAGTCTGTACTCCCATATCAAATCAAAAGAAGAAATTCTACATAGCCTTTGCTTCGATATGGCTGCGGAGTTCAGAAAATCCCTGGTAGAAGTAGAGAAGTTAAATGTTTCGGCAAGTGAGAGACTTCGTCTGGGAATCATAGGACATGTGGAGGTGATGGCCAAAGACCTAACCGCATCGGCAGTATTTATGAATGAACACCGTCATTTGAGTCAGCCTTACCTGCGCGACTTTCTCTTATTGCGCATCAACTACATTAATCGATTCAAAGCAATAATTGAATTGGGGGTAAAAAATGGCGAATTCAAAGATACTATCAACACAAAATTGGCTGTCATGACCTTATTTTCGTCATTAAATTGGATGCCTCAATGGTATGATCCCGGATCAGTGATCCAACCGAAAGAATTAGGACAACAACTATCTGATATGCTTGTTAATGGGCTAAAAAAATAGCCTAATCTCCTCTTCCTCCTTTTTGGCAAACATTTCTTTCCAAAGGATTTAACTATCCCTCCTCTTCTTTGTTAAATTTGCCAAACGCTTGTTAGTGGATGTAATTTTGATTTTATGTACGGTGGAGGGAATACATTCGAAGGAATTAAAACAGAAGGACTGAAAGAAGAAGACCCCGTGAAGCTTGCTGAATTTGAAGCAAGAATTGAACGTGGAGAAAAAATTGAACCCTCTGATTGGATGCCACAGCTTTATCGCAAGCAACTCATTCGTATGATTGAGCAACATGCGCACAGCGAAATTATTGGTGCCCTTCCGGAAGGAACGTGGATTACCCGGGCACCAGGCTTCAAGCGTAAAATGGCATTAATGGCGAAAGTGCAGGATGAAGTTGGTCACGCACAACTGCTCTACAGCGCTGCAGAAACCTTAGGCAAATCACGCGAACAAATGATCGATGATTTAATCACAGGCAAATCAAAATACTCCAACATTTTTAACTATCCTACTTTCACCTGGGCAGATTGTTGTTTTATATCGTGGTTAGTCGATGCCGGTGCGATTGTCAATCAACTGGCAAACGCCAAGGGAAGTTATGGACCCTATTGCAGGGCGCTTGACCGGATTTGTGCAGAAGAGTCCTTTCACTTAAAGTATGGCCATCATTGTGTTATCTTTCTTGCGACTGGCTCGAAAATACAACGAGATATGTTTCAAGATGCACTAAACAGATGGTGGCCTCCCATGATGCACTTTTTTGGTCCATCTGACAAAATCTCAATTCACACGCAGGTGTTGATGAAATGGAAAGTGAAGATGGGCACAAACGATGATATGAGAAATCAGTTTCTCGACATGTATGTTCCAAAGATTTGGGAACTTGGATTTACTATTCCCGATTATAACCTCAAAAAAAATACAGAAACTTCTCGTTGGGAGTATACTGAACCCGATTGGGAAGAATTCAAACGTGTGATTAATGGTGGCGGACCGTGTAACAAGGAACGACTGGAAGTACGAAGGATTGCAGAAGAGCGTGGCAAGTGGGTGCGCGAAGCCATGAAAGCACCGAAACAAAAATACGTTACTCCGTTAGCTTAAAATATTCGAGATCGCATAGACTCAAATTTTGAATCTTGAACTTTGAATTTTCAATCTAATCATGACTTCCTTAGATCCTCGCGTAATACGGCTTCCAGAAATTGGTGAATTCGGAAAAATAGAACCCAAAGCTGCGTTGGATCAGTTTGGAACATTCGAAGTATTTGTGCAGCCCGCTGAAGGAAAATCTTTTCAACACGAAGGAATTGTTCATGCTTCTAATTTGGAATTAGCATTTGTGCTGGCTAAAGAAACATTTACGAGAAGGTTCACCTGTTTTTCACTTTGTGTGGTGGATACTCGTGAGGTCTTTGCTTCCCCATTTACAGAAGGAAATCAAAATGCCTATGATCTTATTCCTGAAATTTTCGGCCAGGATGGTCCGAAAGTAAACTATGAAATTTATCATTTGCTTAAAAGAGGAAAGCAACATATTCATGCCGGGAGCATACAAGCAACAAGTCCAGAAGAAGCCATGAGTATAGCAAAGAGCCAACTAAATAAAGGAAAAGTAATTTTCAATATTTGGGCGATACGTTCATCAGGCATCCGCTTTACATCAGTCGAAGAGAATGATTTGTGGTTTACATTGCCAGAAAAAAAATTCAGAGATGCAGCAGAATATAAAGGCGGTGACAAATTGAAGGTATTCTTAGAAAATCAACGTAATTCTACTTAAAAATGATGCGTGACCTGGCCCTAAAAGAGCTTCTATACAAGATGGCCGATGACCAATTGGTTTTAGGGCATCGCAATTCCGAATGGACGGGTTTGGGTCCTTTACTCGAAGAGGACATTGCATTCTCTTCCATGGCTCAGGATAAATTAGGGCATAGCCTTGCACTCTATACAATTCTTCATCAACTAGGTGAACCCGAACCAGACAAAGTTGCATTTACTCGAAATAACAATCAATTTCATAATTGTATTTTAACAGAACTTCCAAATGCCGAATATGATTTTAGTTTAATTCGCCATTTTTTATTTGACACTGCTGAGGCACTGCGGTTTGAGTTACTGAAGAATTCCTCCTTCGAGCCATTGGCACAAGTTGCCCGAAAAGTAAGAGGCGAATTGCGCTATCACACTCTTCACGCCAATACCTGGATTAAGCAACTTGGAGTGGCAACCCAAGAAAGCATCTCAAGATTACAACGGTCATTAGATTTTACAATTCCTTATGCCTTAGGAATTTTTGAAGAATCTCCAAATGAGCCAGACTTGATTCAATCAGGAATCTTTGCTGGCGAACAAGAATTGAAAAGTCAGTGGCAAATGAAGGTTGAATTGATAATTAGTCAAACTAATCTGCACCTACCCGATTGGAAATTACAAGCTCCGATAATGGGTGGGCGTAGCGGAAAACACAGCGAACATCTTCAGCCATTACTGGATGAAATGAGTGAAGTTTTAAAAATTGATCCAACTGCAGAATGGTAACGATGAAAAATATAATCAACGAACTTTCGCAAATCATTAAGGAATTTTCACCAAAACTTGACAATATCCCGGATGACGTGTTTACGGCAAAACCAAAACCAGAAAAGTGGAGTAAAAAAGAAGTTCTCGGCCACCTTATTGATTCTGCACTCAATAATCACAGGAGATTTATTTGTGGCCAATACGAGCCCATACCTAACATCATTTATGATCAGAACTTCTGGGTAAAGGCAAACAATTATAAAAGCTCTCGAAAGGAAGACGAAATTGTACTATGGCGGCTACTGAATAACCAAATTTGTGAGGTACTTCAAAATATGCCTGATCAAAACACTAATTTACTTTGTAATACCGGAAATGGTGAAGTCCAAGTTCATTCCATTGCCTGGCTTGCCGAAGATTATGTCAAGCATTTAAAACATCACCTTAACCAAATTCTTCCTGGGTCTTTCCCGATAACTTATCCTTAATGATATGACTCAGGGATTAACCATATCCAAAATTTATTCGTGGCTGGAAGAAGTGAAAGATCCTGAGATACCTGTTCTTTCGCTGGTAGACCTGGGTGTTATTACCGAAGTGGAAATTAATGGTGATCATGTGAGAGTGGAATTGACCCCCACATTTACTGGCTGCCCGGCAATGGAAATGATGAGAAATGAAGTCCATGAAAAATTGATAAGCAACGGGATAATAAATCCGCAAGTAGAAATTTCATTTCGTATTCCGTGGTCATCAGAATTAATTTCAGAGAAAGGAAAAAACGCATTGAAGGAATTCGGGCTCGCCCCGCCACCATCTAATAAACTTTTCACGGACCTGGAAATTTTGGAAACTGCAACTTGTCCACGTTGTAATGGCCTACAAACAGAGCTTAAAAATCCATTTGGACCGACTCTTTGCCGGTCAATATACTTCTGCAAGGATTGCCGGGAAGCTTTCGAGCAGTTTAAACCTCTGTAAAATAGTACATCGACTAAACTTTTAAATCTAAACTTTTATACTTGCGTCTATAAATGGCCCGTCATAAAATGTCGTATGATAAATAACAGAATTAAGTTGCTTCTTTTTTGCTGCGTAACAGGATGGATATCCTGCAACAAGCGAGCACCTGTTACAGAAACCCATGCCTATACGCAGCTCGATTCACTTACCGATACGTATTTAAACTTACAAGACAGTCTGTTGATCACCTGGAACGTTATGGTGAAAGATGAGAATGAAAAGTTACGATCCATGCATGACTTGCTGCAAAGCATGAATGGGTCCGATTTATTTGATAAAAGTCAGGTGGTGACGTTGGAGCAAAGATTAGAACAGGTAGAACGAATACGATTCAATCAAAAAACTATGTTCAATACGCATTTGGTGGAGGAGTATGATTTTGCCTCCAACTCACTGATTTCTGAAATTATCAGTCTGGTTGAATCAAACTCAGCATTTATTCAAACAAAAGAATTACAACCCCTAATTGATAATATTAAAGAGGCAGATCAACGGGTCAATTACTATCGTTCTAATTACGATTCTGTTGCCCAAAAGTTTAATGTCTTTCTGGAGAAAAATAAAATCTATTTGAAAGACCTGGACCAAAGTTCAACACCTGAAAAGAGGCCACTTTTCCAAATGGCCTCCGAAAATTAATTGAGAATGCACACTGAAGAAACAGATTAATATCTTCTCTTCTCTCGTCCTGCTCCATCTCGGCTACGGCCACCAGCACTTCTGCCACCTCTTAAACCTCCGCCATAGCCACTACCACCACCGCCATGTTTTTTACCTCCCCAGGCGCGTTCTTTTCGTTCTCCTCTTTCGCCTGCGTTTGAATCTCTGGAGTCCCTTTCCCGTGGTGCTCCCGTAAGTTCAAGTCGCACTTTCCGGCCTCGCACTTCAACGCCATCAAACCCTTGCATCACTTTTTGAGTAAATGCCTTGTCGATTTCAACAAATGAATAAGCTCCTTTCAAATCTATTTTGCCAACCTGTGCCTTATTCACTTCTCCAAAGTCGCAAATCAATCCGAGCAATGAGCCAGGATCTAAACCATCCATCTTTCCAACATTAATGAAAATACGATCACTGGTCGTACTACCAGTCCCCCGATCAAATCCTCCATCCTCAAAGCTTCTGGTCCTATCTGCTTTGTTGAGATCCGGAGCATCGCGATAGTATTCCAGAAAGCGGTTAAACTCGATGGAGGCAAAACGTTTAATAATTTCCTCTTTACTAAAATCCACTAGTTCGTGAAATACCTCTGGCAAAAAGCTGTCAATTTCCTCCTCGTTAACTTCTACTGTGCGAAGTTTATGTACAAACTCCATTAATTTCTTTTGACACACTTCATCCCCTGTGGGAATATTTATTTTAGTAAATCTGCGTTTCAAACTCCTTTCTATTTGTTGAATGCGCCCCACTTCCCGTTTGGAAACGATGGCAAGCGAAATACCTTTCTTACCTGCCCGCGCAGTTCGTCCGCTACGATGCGTGTAATATTCCATTTCATCAGGCATGTTCATATGAATAACATGGGTAATGCTGCTTACATCAATTCCGCGGGCCGCTACATCCGTAGCAACTAAAAGCTGAAGTGTTTTATTCTTAAAACTTCGCATCACTTTGTCGCGCTGCTGCTGCGAAAGATCACCATGCAAGGCATCGGCATTGTAGCCATCTTTAATTAAGTGTTCTGCAATCTTCTGAGTGTCAATTTTTGTGCGACAGAAAATGACAGCAAAAATATCAGGGGTATAATCCACTATTCGTTTTAGTGCCAAATATTTACTGCGCTCGTCAATCACAATAAACTGATGTTCAATGTTCTCATTGCCCTGGTTGCGCTCGCCCATCGTGATTTCCTTGGGGGAGTTCATATAATTTTTGGCGATTTCCCGGACTTCCTTAGGCATAGTGGCCGAAAAAAGCCATACATTTTTTTCCTTCGGAGTACCTGAAAGGATATCGTCAATAGCTTCCTTAAAACCCATGTTGAGCATTTCATCCGCTTCATCGAGTACCAGGTACTTCACTGTCCCAAGGTTAATCACTTTGCGTTCGATCAAGTCAATAAGGCGTCCCGGTGTCGCCACAATAATGTGAGCACCTCGCTTTATTTTCCGGATCTGATCTGAAATACTTGCTCCGCCATAAACGGTGACAATGTTTAAGTTACGGTTACCTTTCGAAAAATTTTCTAAATCTGTACTTATCTGGACGGTTAATTCGCGTGTAGGTGCCAGTATCAGGGCTTGGATAATACGATTGTTTTCATCAACTAATTGCAAAAGCGGCAAGCCAAAGGCAGCAGTTTTACCGGTCCCCGTTTGGGCCAGGCCTACTAAGTCTGTATTTCCTTGCAGCAGAATCGGGATTACTTGTTCTTGTATGGGTGTTGGCGTTTCAAAACCTAATTGGGTAATGGCGGCCAATAGTTCACCAGAGAGGCCCAGTTCATCAAATGATTTCATTAAATGTTGTTAAATAATCCACAAAGGTAGCCTAATTAATTGAAAATGACTGAAGTAGTCTTAATTCCGTCATCAGCAGAATTTATCATGTAACATCCTCACATCGAGTTCTATTTTATTCTGCTACCTGCGAAATAGCATTCAATTAATTAAATTTAGCTATATGAAAATATTGAAGAAAATTGGATTCTTTACTACGTATTCCCCATTGGTTTAAAGTAATGAATCACAGATTACAGGAGTGGAAAAAGAAAGTTTATCAGGCTGACCTTCCCAAGGCTAACTAACTGGTTTTTTTCATCAAGCGAATAACCACCGACTTTGAGATGGGAGTTTGACTACCTCTCGCAAAATGATTGTGAGGTATAACGGTGTTGGCCTCTGGAAAATAAGTAGCTATATTCTGTGATGGTATAGGGTACGGAACAACAGCAAAATTCTCAGCCCGTCTTTGAATACCATCGTATTCACTGATGATGTCAACTAAATCCCCTTTCTTTAATCCCGAAACCTGAACGTCTTTTTCATTCATAAAAATCACTCGCCTTCCATTGTGAATGCCGCGATAACGATCATCCAAACCATAGATAGTAGTATTGTATTGATCATGGCTTCGTATTGTCATCATCAAAAACTCTTTGTCCCTAAGTTGATGATTCGATAATTCATTAGTAGTAAAATGGGCCCTGGTTGATGAGGTATTGAATTTCCCTTCCCGTGCTTCATTTGGTAAATAAAAACCTCCGTTTTTCCGGACTCGCAAATTGAAATTTTCAAAGCCGGGAATGGTCTTTTCGATTAGATCCCGGATACGATCATAATTAGAACTCAATTCACTCCAATGCACCCTATTTGAAAAAACCAGAGTTGCTTTAGCTAGCTCCGCAACAATTTTTGATTCACTCATTAAGTGCCGAGAAGCAGGTGTCTTACTTCCCTCTGTCTTATGGACAATACCAGCAGAGTTTTCAACACTTACAAATTGCTTTCCACTTTCCTGGGCATCTATTTCTGTTCTTCCCAGACAAGGCAAGATCAATGAGGTCTTACCGTGAATCAGGTGATTGCGATTGAGTTTTGTGGAAACTTGAACAATCATATCACATTTTTGCATGGCTTGTGCAGTATATTCCGTATCGGGTGTTGCCGATAAAAAATTGCCACCCATGGCAAAGAAAACTTTGACTTTACCCTCCGCCATTGCTTTGATGGAGTCGACTGTGTCGTATCCATCTTGTCGTGGGGGCTCGAAATCAAAAATATTTTTTAAGCTATCGAGAAATTCACGCCTGGGTTTTTCATAGATCCCCATCGTTCGATCACCTTGTACATTGCTATGGCCTCGCACTGGGCAAGTTCCAGTTCCTGGCTTTCCGATACTTCCTTTCAACAACAATAGATTCACAATCTCGCGAATGTTATCTACTGCATTCACATGTTGAGTTAAACCCATTGCCCAGCATACAATAATTTTTTTCTTCTCCGCAAGAATTAAAGCTGCCTCCCAAACCTTCTGTTCCTCAACTCCGGACTTTAGAATCAACCCGGGAATGGAATAATTATCCAAATCTTTTACGAATGCTTCGAAGCCCAATGTTTTAGAGGAGATAAAATCCTTATCGAATACAGAACCTGGCTTGGCTTGCTCCTTCTCCACCAGAATTTTCAAAATAGCTTTAAGCAAGGCCACATCCTCATTGATTTTTACCTGAAGCCATAGATCGGTGATGGGTGATGCCTTTCCGATCAAGTCCAGGGGATTTTGTGGATGGCGAAAACTGATCAACCCTGCTTCAGGCAAGGGGTTAATGGAAATAATAGCTGCACCATTTCGTTTTGCCTTTTGTAAGGCAGTTAGCATGCGAGGATGATTGGTGCCCGGATTTTGTCCGATGATCACAATCACTTCCGTTTTATTAAAATCTTCAAGTGTCACCGATCCTTTACCAATTCCAATGGTTTCTATTAAGGCCACTCCACTTGATTCGTGGCACATGTTTGAACAATCCGGTAGATTATTTGTACCATACATTCTCACAAAAAGTTGATATAAAAAAGCAGCTTCATTACTGGTGCGGCCAGAGGTATAGAATACGGCCTCATGAGGAGAAGCCAAACTCTTCAATTTATCGCTGACGAGTTTAAAAGCATCTGACCAGTCAATTGGCTCATAGTGATCTTTGCCTTCTCTTAAAATCATGGGGTGAGTAATGCGTCCACTCTTCCCGATTTCATAATCGGACCACTGAAGCATTTCTGAAATAGAATTCTGTCTAAAAAATTCCGGATCGCATTTAGCGTTCGTGGCTTCTTCGGCAACAGCTTTGGCGCCATTCTCACAAAACTCAATAAAAGAGCGTTTGTCATCCGGATCAGGCCATGCACAACCCGGACAATCAAAGCCATCAAATTGATTAAGATTTAAAAGGGCCTTTGTTCCTTCTATAACTCCGATCTCTTTGAATACATGCTGCGCTGAACTGACTACAGCTTCAAAGCCACCCGCTACTTTTTTGGGGTCCTCAATGGTTAATTTTTTCTCCCTTTCATTCATCACCAGCAATTCTAATGCTTCCCTCACTCTTGATTTTCGGCACGGTTTTAAGAAATGCATAAATTGCGCGGGTCTCATTTTCGGTGAGCGTATAGTGAGGCACCATCGGATAGCGCGTTGCTGTTCCATCCAATCTTTTCCCAAGTCTTACAACATTTACAAAATCCGTTTCAGAATATTTTACGATTCCGGTTTCATCAAAGGTAATGTTGGTGGAGGGAATAGTGGCACCCTCCAGGTTGAGGAGTGGGTTACCTCCGCCATAATATCCTTTTGATAATGCCGGTGTCAGATCATTATTGGTTTTAAAATCCCGGGAATGACAACCATAGCAACCAATGAGCCTGTCAGCCACATACTCCCCATACTTTATCAGGTCTGTCGTATCTGGTCTTTCAATAGGTCCTTTCGGAAACGGCAAAGGACTAAAGACTGTATTGCACAAAATTTTTGTAAGCAACGAAGGCTCGGCAGGAGGCGCTTCTTCTTTTGAGGCTTCCAATCCAAAACTATCCGAGCGGAGCCAGGCAATAATGTCTTTGAGGTCTTCATCTGCTGTTAGCGGATACTTTGGCATGTAGGGAGGTGCATACGTGCCATCTGCCCGCGAGCCTGTTCGAAGGAAATAAAGCAATTGGCCATCCGTCCAGTTGCCGATGCCCACCTCTGGATCATGCGTAATATTTTTGGAATAAATCACTCCAAACTCTTTCGGCACATCTTTTATCAGTTTCCCAGTAAGCTTTTCATTGTCATTGGCATGGCATTGCATGCACAGTAACGTGGCTATCCGCTGCCCATTAGCCACTCGTTGCGGAGTTACCTCTACTTTTAATTCAAAGGCTTGAGGCGGATCATAGGTGGGTATCCCTTTCATCTGCACATACCCCGCAAAGCCAACAACAAGCAAGAGAATACCCCCCACTATGATCCCCACGATTTTTAAAAAACGCTTCATAGTTAGTTGGGGTTAGTTTGATTTTCGAATATACTTTTTTTAGGAAATTTTTAGCAGGTGGTATTGCAAATATTCAATCGTATTTGTCTATCATGACCAAACGTTGAGCGAAGATAAAAACTTATAGCTTACACATCACCTCCCCATTGCAGAACATGTTTGTTGTGTGCAGTGATCATAACATGGTCTCTAAACCCTTTGCAAACACTTTGTTCCAGAAATCAATTACGGTTTCTAGATCATCCTCAAAGTAGCTTTTCGTTCCATCTTTCATTTCTAAGATTAGGACAGAAATATCGAAATCACGTGAGAAATCACTACTAAATTCTCCACTATGCAATTTTGATTCTTCAACTTTCGATTGGTGTTTGGTGAGGTGAAAATGCTTTGATCCGGTACAAATATCATGCATGATTTGTAAGGCAGGACACAATTTTTTGAGACGTTCTTGAAAGTCAACAAGCTTATAAATTTTGTCATATTCTTCTTCAAAGTATATCCAGTCGCTCAAATGCCATGCAGTCATCGCGCAATTGATAGCCAGTCTTGATGATGTCTTGTCAATCTGATAATCTTTTGAATCTTCGAGTAGTTTCGAAAAGAATTGTTTCGAGTTCACAATATCGAAGCTGAGTCTTGTCATAATTATAGATATCGTCCTTGTTTAAAGCGTGGCGGGGCATAGGAGCCAAAGCCAAACCGGCTTGCCAGTAGGCAGGTGACGAATGAATGGCTTTTGCGCCATTTTGGTGGCTGTGCTTTCACTCCTCATTATAATAGGAGTCCCAAAATGTCATTATAGTTTTTGCTACGTCCTCAAAGTCTATTATTTGTCCGTCTTTCATTTCAACTTTTAAAAGGCAGATGTCAAATGCTTTTGAAAAACCTCTACTAAATGCTCCTCCTTTTAATTTTGTGTCCTCCGTCTTTGGATTATGTGTCGTTAGTTTATAATGTTTTCCACCTGTTGCAATGTCATGCACAATTTGCATTTCGGGGCATTTGTTCTTTATCTCTTGTCTAAAGTCGTTTAGTGTCTTTGGTTTCGTTTTATTGTCGTCATGGTAAATCCATTCAATTAAATGATATGCTGTCATTGAGAAATTAATTGCATGTCTTGACGAAAGAGGTTGATTTAATAAGTCCTTGTATTCTTCTATTAGTTTGTTATAAAAGTCCTGATGAGTCTGAATTTCAAATGTCAGTTTGTTCATTCTATTCGTTCCAGTGTTAATTGGATTTGTTTATCTATCAATTCTTTAGAAAATGACTCGAGGTCCATGGGGCCAAGGACGTTTGATTTAATAACGTCTGCAGTCGGTTCAACGTCATAGTCATTCTTAATTATCCAATACTGAAATTCAGAATTTGTTCGCCCATTTCCAGATTTTGATATAATCCATTCCGAATTGTACGCATATTCCAATACCGTAATTGGAACTATTGTTACACCCGAACCTGTACAACTCTTTTTGGAATAAAGGATTGCTCGATCGACATTATCGTATTCAGACAAGTACAAATTGTTTCCAAGATGTTCTTCCTTGATGGTTAGACAGCAAGAACTCAATCCTGAAAACACTCCAATGTATACAAATAATGCAGTCTTCAAGTTCATTGTCAAACTATGTCTCGGTAATCGTTAGCAGATATTTTCGTCAAAGCATTGCCACCAACTAGTGAATATATGTATTGAATATATTTCCTTTATCGCTGTTGACCAAATCTGCCGCTAAACGCCTGAAATTCGTTGCTCCCCACAATATACATTCAAACTTCCTCCGCGAACAAATCCAAGCAATGTCATTCCGGTTTCCCTTGCCAACTCAACCGCCAGACTTGATGGCGCACCCACTGCAGCCATAACCGGAATACCGGCCATGGCTGCTTTTTGGACCAACTCAAAACTGGTGCGGCCACTCACCAATAAAACATAATCTGATAATGGGACTTCGCCTTTGGAAAGCATAGCCCCAATTACTTTGTCAAGGGCATTGTGGCGACCAACATCTTCTCTCAGAATTATCAATTCACCGTCTGGACGAAACAAAGCAGAAGCATGCAGTCCTCCGGTATGCTCAAAAACATGTTGGGCTTCTCTTAGTTTTTGCGGCAGATTATGGATACTGTTTGAGGTAATTTTGATGTTACTTTGGATGGGATTGCACTGCATTTTAACAGAGTCAATTGAAGATTTGCCGCACACCCCACAACTGGATGATGTATAAAAATTTCGCTGAAACTTTTCAAAATCTAATTGAATTTCCGGTTTGAGTTCAACTCGTAAGACATTCTCAAATTCTTCCTGCTTGCCAGTACTCAAGCAATATTTTATCGTATCGATTTGTTGAACTGAACGTACTATGCCTTCTGTAAACAAAAAGCCGAGAGCTAACTCAAAATCGTGGCCAGGGGTGCGCATAGTTACAGATAAACTTCTTTGCTGGCGTTCAGCAAGCCGGCCAAATTCAAGGCGTATTTCCAACGGTTCCTCCACGGCAAGCAAGTCGGGGTTGCTTTGCACATCGTAGTGTATGATTTTTGTAATTTGAATATGTTGTACCGGGGACTTCAATGTCATTCAGCTATCATAAAGTAAATCTAATTACTTTGATTACTAATTTGGCCACAAAGTCACAAAAACACTAAGTACCACGAAGAGCTTTGTGCTACTTCGTAATCTTAGCGCTTAGTGGTTAAAAAAATAAGGTCTGAATGAGAAGAAAGAATACCCCCTTTAAATTCAAACAATTCATTGTCCATCACGATAGGTGCAGCATGAAGGTAGGCACCGATGCCGTCCTTCTGGGTGCCTGGGTAAATATCGAGAACACTAAAACTATTCTGGAAGTGGGAACCGGATCAGGCGTAATCTCACTTATACTTGCCCAACGCACGTTGCCCTATGCTAAAATTGAAGCAATTGAAATTGAAAAAGAGGATGCGGAACAGGCACAGGAAAATATTGTACGATCACCCTGGCCTGAAAAAATAAAAATCCATCATCAGTCATTACAATCCTTTATAGCCAACAAAACCTTCGATTTAATTGTCAGCAATCCTCCCTATTTTATCAACAGTCACTTACCTCCTTCCGGCAAAAGATCTCAAGCGCGTCACACAGGTTCGCTAAACTACACTGAATTAATCAAGTATGCCGTTAAATTACTTAGCCCAATTGGGAGATTGGCGGTTGTACTCCCATTCGAAGAGGGAAAACAATTTCAGACGCTTGCCAGGGCAAGTGACCTTCATGTAGTCCGTCAGCTTGCTTTTTATTCCCGCCAGGGAAAACCACAAGAGCGTTGGCTTTTTGAATTTTCTTTTTTACATACTGAAATCGTCAATGAAAATCTTATTCTTCATGCTACAGGTGAAGACTGGTCGGTTGATTATAAAAAACTTACCCGGGATTTTTATCTAGATCTTTAGTTAGATAAAGCCATTTGTCAAAAACACGTCAAAGAGCTCCCTTAAATGCACTATTATTACCTCTTAAAATAAAATTATTCAACGTGTGCCTTCGGCTATTGATCATTCTCTTATTCTTCTTTGACTTCAGTTTTGCCCAATTGCCAGGACTTCATATCTGGAAGACAAACCTGAAAGTAACAGTGGACGCCATGATGGATGAACCTGATTGGCAAACTACTGATGTCGCTAAGGACTTCAAACAATATTTTCCATTCGACAGTTCATATGCCAAAGCCAAGACAGAGGTAAGGATGATGTACGATGAACACTTCATTTACATTTTTGCTGTATTATACAGCCAGGGTAAGGGCAAGTACGTAACACCCTCTCTCAGAAGGGATTTCCGGGGTGAGGCATTTGATAATTTTGTCGCAGTATTTGACACGTATAAAGATAATACCAATGCGTTTTCATTTGGTATCAATCCGTTTGGTGTGCAACGTGAAGGCCTTGTATCAAGGGGCGGCAATGAACAGGAAGATTTTTCATTGAGTTGGGACAATAAATGGTACTCGGAAGCAAAAGTTTTGGAAGACCGTTGGGTATGCGAATTTGCCATTCCTTTCAAGACCATCCGATTCAAGAATGGGCTTAGTTCATGGAACATAAATTTTTATCGCAATGATACTCACTCGACAGAACGGTCAACCTGGTCACCGATCTCGCGGGCATACGATATGATTAACCTGGCCTCTTTGCGAGAACTTATCTGGGATGGACCCTTGAAAAAGCCCGGAGGAAATATTTCTGTTATACCTTATGTCGCGGCACGAACCGATCAAAATTTTCAGGAGGACCAACCCACTTCCAACTCCCTTGATGTTGGAGGGGATGCCAAAATTGCAGTTGGCCCAGCGCTCAATCTTGATCTTACCGTCAACCCCGACTTTTCGCAAGTTGAAGTAGATCAACAAGTGACCAATCTCAATCGGTTTGAAATTTTCTATCCGGAAAAAAGACAATTCTTCCTGGAGAATGCCGACCTGTTTGCAAATTTTGGATATAGCAATGCGCGTCCATTTTTTTCGCGTAGGATTGGAGTCACACGCGATCCTTCTACAGGTCAAAATATACAAAACCCTATTTACGGTGGGGCGCGCCTCAGTGGAAAAATTAACAATAACTGGCGTGTCGGATTACTTAATATGCAGGCTGCTGAGAATGAAGATACCGGACTACCCTCTCTCAATTACACAGTTGGAGCGGTGCAACGAAAAGTATTTTCAAGGTCAAATATCAACATGATCATGATCAACAAGCAGGCATTGAATGGAGACCCTTATGAAATTCTGGATAGTGCTTCAAACACTACTAATAGCTTCAACCGTTTAGTGGGTTTTGATTACAACCTGGCTTCGAAAGATAACAAATGGACAGGCAAGGCATTTTATCATCGGTCCTTTAGCCAGCAAAAAACAGACAGTACCTATGCCGCTACTGTTTCAATCGTTTATCAAATCCCAAAACTGGAAATGAATCTTCTCTTTCAGGATATCGGGGCTAACTTTGACCCCCAGGTTGGTTTCCTGCCGAGAAAAAACTATAAGAGAATTGCTCCTGAATCTTTCTATAATTTCTTTCCCAAATCAAAAATCATCAATAGCCACGGACCCGGTTATGATATTGACTATTTGTGGAATGAGCTTTATGGGGCGTTGGATTGGGATGCCAACATCTGGTACCGGATACGATTTCAAAATACAGCAACATTTTTCACCCGAATCAGAAGGGATTATGTATTCCTGTTTACACCTTTTGATCCATCCGGATCAGGAGGAATTGAATTACCAGCTGGCGAAGGATATCATTGGAATTCTGTAATTCTAAATTACCAATCAAATGGTCGGAAAAAATTGTTTTTTAATTTCCAATCCAGGATTGGTCAGTATTTTAATGGCCACCGACAGAATATTGAAGGATCATTGAATTACCGCCTTCAACCTTATGCTGTTCTTTCATTGGATTTCAGTTACAACAGAATACGGCTACCAGAACCTTACAACAGTTCCGACCTCGTTTTGATAAGTCCTAAATTTGATTTTACGTTTTCAAGAAAATTGTTCTGGACGACCTACGTCCAGTATAACAACCAAATTCAGAATATTAATATTAATTCAAGGCTTCAATGGCGTTTTAAACCCGTTTCGGATTTGTTTCTGGTTTACACCGACAACTATTTCGCGTATACTTTTAACGATGGCCATTTCCTTTATATCGGCCAACCTAAATTAAGGGCAGTTGTTCTCAAACTTACCTATTGGCTCAATCTTTGATAAATTAATCGCTCTGAAAATCAGACAGTTACGAAAAATAATTTATATGTTTAAACATATATGTCAGAACATGCGTTAAATTTGCATACTTAAAAACAATCAAAACAAACTATGAAAAAAATTATTACAGTACTATCTCTTATTGTTATCGCTGGTCTTGCATCAGCTCAAACGAAGTGGAATTTCGACAAAGGGCACACCAACATCCAGTTTAATGCTACGCACATGGTGGTATCTGAAGTGAATGGCGCCTTTAAGGAGTATGAAGGTTCTGTTATCAGCAATTCAGACGATTTTAACGGAGCTGAAGTGGAAATCACCATTAAGACTGCTTCTATTAGCACAGGTATTGACAACCGTGATGGTCACTTGAAATCAGATGATTTCTTTAATGCAGAAAAGTATCCAGATGCTAAATTCAAAGGTACTTTGGTAAAAGCTGACGGAAAATACACACTAAATGGTGATCTAACATTACGTGATGTTACCAGACCTGCAAGCTTTGACGTAACCTATGGTGGAACAATTGATACAGGCAAAGGAATTAAGGCTGGTTTCAAACTGAGTGGTAAAATCAATCGTCTTGAATATGGTTTGAAGTGGAGTAATAAACTAGCCTCGGGTGAGCTTGTAGTGGGTGATCAAGTCGAAATTGTGTGCAAAGTTGAGTTGAACAAAGATCAAGTTGAGTTGAAAAAAAACCAATAATTATTTTTTTTAGGAAAGCGATCACAATTGCTATATTGTGATCGCTTTTATATTTCAATGAAGATCGAAGAAGAAATCAAGCAGAATACGTTCCGAAACCCTCATCAAAAAGCTGGAATCAATTTGCTTTTCACCTACCAGTGGTTGATCCATAAGCAAAAAGATTTTTTCAAACCCTTCGGCATTACTAATCAGCAGTATAATATTCTCAGGATTCTTAAGGGTCAGTATCCGAAAAACATCTCTGGGGCAGATATTAAAGTACGAATGCTGGATAAAAATTCAGATGTCTCCCGCCTGCTAGATCGCATGATTCTGAAAAAATTAGTAGTCAAAAATCAGTGCCCTTCCGATAAGCGAGCGGCTGATGTTTCTATCAGTCAAAAGGGATTAGAATTGCTAAAAGTGATTGACATTAAAAATGATTCTCTCGATAATATCCTGGATTCTCTCACCATTGAAGAGGCCACTCAGCTAAGCAATTTATTGGATAAAAGCCGCAGGTAACTTTCGGTACCCGCATCCCCTTTTAAACATTCAAATTTCATATTTTTCCTAGCTCATCTTTTACAAAACTCATCAGCTCTCTAATGTAACTGCGACTAAAATCAAATTTTATTCCTGCTGCCTTATAAATTTCAGGAATGGTACGCATATAGCCCAACTTCAAAGCATTCATGTACCCCTCCAATCCTTTTTGCTTGTTCTCCCTAAAATTGCGCCACACGGCTATCGCACCTAATTGCGCCATTCCGTATTCAATGTAATAAAACGGAACTTCATATAAATGCAATTGCTTCTGCCACATGTAGTCTCTTGCCTCTTGTAAGCCAGACCAATCCGTAATGGTATCAGCAAACCGATCGAAAGTCTTGTTCCAATTTACCTTTCGGTCTTCAAGAGAATGTATTGGATTTTCGTAAATCCAATGTTGGAACGTATCGATAGTGGCTACCCAGGGAAGTGTTTCAATGAGGTCTTCCAATTGATCGCGTTTGGCACGCTTTAACTCGGCTTCATATGGGAAAAAGATTTGCCATTGGTCCATGGATATTAACTCCATTGACATGGAAGCCAGTTCCGCAACCTCCATAGGCGGAGATTTAAAATCATTCAGTTCCAAGTCCATCGTCAGAAAATTATGAACTGCGTGACCACCCTCGTGCATAATGGTGGTCATGTCCCTCATCGTTGAGGTAGCATTCATAAAAATAAAGGGGACTCCTACCTCTGCCAGAGGATAATTATAACCTCCGGGCGCTTTGCCTTTTCTTGATTCAAGATCAAGATGGCCCATCTCCTTCATGATTGCAAGACATTGACCGAGGAATGGATCTAACTTTTTAAAACATGCAATGGATTTTTCAGTCAGGTCTTTTCCATCTGCAAACGCTTTCAATGCTTCGCGACCTTCCGCATCTACGGCCTTGTCCCACGGACGAAGCTGAGTCACTTTTAATTTCTCCTTTCGCTCCTTTGACAATTCGTTGAGGATTGGAACAACTTCTGATTCGATGGCTTCGTGAAATTTAAAACAATCGACTGGGGTATAATCAAATCGGCCATAGGACTTAAACATATAGTCCCTAAAATTAGAAAAACCAGCATTAATAGAAACCTTATGTCTGAGATTAATGAGTTTCGAATACAGGTCGTTCAGGGCAACTTTATCCTGGAGTCTTCGCGTGTTTATTTTTCGATATACCTCTTCGCGCCTGGCGCGATTGGTATCTTGTAAAATAACAGCAGCTTGTTGAAGCGTTAATTCCTGGCCATTTTGATCAATCGTCATAGCACCAGAAATCTGCGCATACTTTTGTGTTTCCGTGCTGATTTCAGTAAACAAGGGAATGTTCTCCTCGCGGAATAGTTCAATATCTTTCCTCAGGTTTCGTATCATCATATCATAACCGGGCTCCTTCTCCAGGTCAAATAAAAAGGGAGACGCCAATGCTTTCTTATTTAAAAGGTCAGAAACTGGTGCAATTCGTGGCTGAATATTCTGAACAAAATCCTGATAGGCATTCCTATATTCCTCATTCTCGGTGAAGCAGGTCATGCGTATATAGCGCCAGCCCATGTCCTCTGATAGTACTGATTCAAGTTCGCTGCGGTCATGCAACCATTTTTTCAATTGGGTGGCAGTACTCAACTCGTTGGCAAGCAACCTGTCAAAAAAAGGTTTCAACACTTCCCACGTTGTAAGTTTAAAATCTTCGGGAAGGAACTTTCGAGCTGGACGCCTGGGGATAGTTAATGTATTAGTCATTCAATTCTCTTTTCAGTTTATGGGAGCCAAAGTTGTTAAAAAATTCTAACTTTAATAAGTCTTTCCATCATCGGTGTTTAACATTCTTCATTCCAATGACCATATAAAAAATAAGAAATGGACTCAGCTGTTTATCTTTTAACACAAATCGGTTTTGGGGTCGTTACCATCATTTTCTTTTGCCTGCTTTTGATTGAACTTAAGAAAGGCCTGACAAAAAGTTCACTAGATGTAAACCGCCATAAGAAGATTTTCAGAATAACAATTGCAGTACTGCTTGTCTGGACACTCTTTCTCAGTTTCTGGTCGCTCAGCGGAATGATGGGAGAATTCGGCATGTTCCCTTTGAATGTAATGCCGGTAGTGGCTATACCTCTTATCACCATCCTGATTATTACCTTTTCGAAAACCTTCAAAGAAGTAATTATTCACATACCTCAGCAAAATTTAATCAGACTGCAAAGTTTCAGAATCTTTGTGGAGGTCTTATTATGGGCGCTTTTTATAACAAATATTGCACCGGTTCAAATGACATTTGAAGGTCTCAATTTCGACATACTCACAGGAATCTCGGCACCCGTTATCGCTTTCCTGATTTCTAAACAATCCATTTCTAAGACCGGTGTAGTAATCTGGAATCTTGTTTGCCTTGGGTTACTGATAAACATTGTAACGGTTGCTATTATCTCTATGCCCACTCCTTTACGAATTTTTATGAATGACCCTGCCAACACGATTGTTACCCAATTCCCAGTTTCACTCCTGCCGGGTTTGCTAGTTCCACTCGCCTACGGCTTACACTTCTTTTCGCTAAGGCAACTTGCATTAAAAAAATAAAACAAGCGCTTCACTCCGTTTATCATCTTTTACAATTGGCCAATCAGGAATTATCTCTACTTTTCTTGAAAATACTGTTGTATGAAAAAAATACTCTTTTTGTCTCTTTTGTGGATTGCTATTGGCTGTTCCTCGAAAGAAACCAAAAATGCCGGGTCAATTGAACAACTCGATCCTTCATTGGAAGAAATCCTTTCACCGGAAGCTACGGTAGAACTCCTGGCTCAAGGGTATGATTGGAGCGAAGGGCCGCTCTGGGTAGAAAGTCAAAAAATGTTATTATTCACGGATGTACCAAAAAATATCATTTATAAATGGACAGAAGAAAAGGGGGCAACAGCTTACCTGACTCCATCCGGTCACACGGGCCCAGGTCCGTTGAGCAAAGAGCCAGGTGCGAACGGTCTGGCACTTGATGATGAGGAGAATCTATTGATTTGTCAGCATGGTGACAGAAGAGTTGCACTGATGAATGCTGCATGGGACCAGCCTTTGCCTGATTTCACAACCATTGCCGATACCTACAATGGAAAAAAATTCAATAGCCCGAATGATCTTGTTTTCTATAATTATGACATCTACTTTACCGATCCTCCCTATGGACTTCTTGCTGATTCTTTAAAGGAACTACCCTACCAGGGTGTTTACAAGGCTGCTGCGAATGGCACAATAATTCTTCTTATTGATTCATTAACACGGCCTAACGGAATCGCTTTTTCACCGGACCATCAGAAAATGTATATCGCCAATTCTGATCCAGAGAAGGTAAGGTGGTATGAATATGAAATGAGTGATTCCGGGACGGTGGTAAGAGGAAAAGTATTTTATGATGCCGGGGCCGAGTCTAAAACAGAAAAAGGCTTGCCCGATGGATTGAAGGTAGACACAAAAGGAAACATTTTTGCATCAGGACCCGGAGGGATATGGATTTTTAATCCAGAAGGAAAAGTGCTTGGTAAAATAAAATTACCAGACCCCACTGCTAACTGCGCATTAACTCCTGATGATAAAACACTTTTTATTACCTCGGATATGAACCTGCTACGCGTGAAGCTGAGGAATTAAAAAAATAACAATTTTTCTCTGTATTCAAACCTCACAGTTCTTTAGGTTTATCAATTCGATATGGGTTTTAATTGCCCTGCCCGCTTTATAAAAATTTATAGCCAGGAAAAATAGGAACTAATACTTTCATCTTTTGGAAACCTCCATTCAAAATATTCGCATTCAAAAAACAGTTGCCGGGCTATCCGTCATTTTATTGATAGCAAAAACAACGGCCTATTTCCTTACAGGATCCGTAGCCATTCTGACCGATGCCATGGAAAGCATCGTGAACGTGGTGGCTGGCTTCTTCGGTCTGTATAGTTTATATCTATCTTCAAAACCTAAAGATGACGATCATCCTTATGGCCACGGAAAAATTGAATTCGTCTCAGCTGCAATTGAAGGAAGTATGATTTCCTTAGCTGGAATCATAATTATATACGAAGCCATCAGAAATCTTATTCATCCCCACCCTCTCAGTCAACTTGGGGTTGGCATGTGGCTTATCGGAGGCACTGCATTCCTTAATTTTATGATTGGTGGTGTTGCTATAAAAATTGGTAACAAAAATAATTCCCTCGCCTTGACTGCAAGTGGTAAACATCTTCAATCTGATACCTATTCATCAATGGGAATTTTAGTTGGATTAGCCCTCGTTTATGTTACGAATATCCAATGGATTGATAGTGCGGTGGCTCTCCTATTCTCCATGATCATTGTCTATACTGGCGTAAAGATCATACGCATTTCCATCGCTGGCATTATGGATGAATCAGATCATAAACTGCTTGCCCAACTAGTAATTGTTTTAAATGAAAATCGAAGGGAAAACTGGATTGATCTTCACAATGTACGTATCATTAAGTATGGGAGTGTACTGCATCTTGACGCCCACCTTACCGTCCCCTGGTTCCTTAATGTGCGTGAAGCCCATAGTGAAATTGATGAATTGGCATCTTTGGTGAGGAAGAAATTCGGAGATTCTCTTGAGCTGTTTGTTCACTCAGATGGATGCCTTGATTTTTCCTGTAAAATCTGCCAAAAAAGAGAGTGTTTTGCTCGAAAGGAGGAATTTAAAGAAAGAATTGAATGGACAATTGAGAACATTTCGGCAGACAAAAGGCACGGTGCCTGGCAGGTGTAAAATTAATCTATTAATCCTATTGATTTGATAGACTATTGTTCTATCTTTACGGTTTGTTTCAATTTTCAATCATGGAAATACTATACAAACCCTGGCCTTGGTATGTGGCTGGACCTCTGATAGGCCTCACAGTTCCTTTGTTATTATTGCTGGGTAATAAGCGATTAGGCATTTCATCTACCCTTCGACAAATCTGTGCGGCTTGCGCCCCGGCCAACATCAATTTTTTAAAATATGACTGGAAGAAAGAAGGTTGGAACCTATTCTTTGTTGGTGGACTATTCATCGGAGGATATCTGGCCGGAAACGTATTTGGAAACCCCGAGCCGGTTGCGATAAGCACATCAGCTGCAGCGACTATGAACAGTTGGGGTATCGCTTCATTTGGCGGGCAAATGCCTGAAAGTCTTTTTAATTTTTCGTCTATGTTATCGTTGAAAGGATTCTTATTAATTGTAGTAGGTGGATTTATGGTTGGCTTTGGAACTCGTTATGCAGGAGGTTGCACATCTGGTCATGGCATATTCGGACTTTCAAATTTACAATGGCCTTCACTTTTGGCCACAGCTCTATTTTTTGCTGGCGGAATCATTATTAGTACCTGGGTACTTCCTTACATTCTTCAGTTATGAAAAATATTAAATTCATTTTGGCAGGCATTTTCTTTGGTATCGTACTAACTAAAGGTGAAGCCATTTCGTGGTACCGCATGCAGGAGATGTTCCACTTTCAAAGCTTTCATATGTTTGGCATTTTCATGACGGCAATTCCAGTAGGTGCATTATCGATTATGGTATTAAGAAAATTAAATATCAAAACGACTGAAGGTGATTCTATTTCCATTCCAGACAAAACCTTTCACAAAGGGATAATTTTTGGTAGCCTTATTTTTGGTTTTGGCTGGGCATTAACGGGAGCTTGTCCTGGACCAATCTATGCACAACTAGGATCAGGTGTATTAGTAACCATCGTTACGCTTGCTTCTGCCCTATTTGGAACATGGACGTATGCTTTGGTAAGAGAAAATTTGCCGCATTAATCTTTCTAATTTTTGGGCTTAAAAAGATTAAATCGACCTATGTGGTTCCAGAAGCGCAATAGTTAATTAGTAATTATTGACTTTGGAGGAATGACATTTTCAAAGGGCATACATCCAAAATAAGACCTATAAATTGAGAGCCAATCGGGCATTACTTAACTAATTGGGTGAAAATTAGCTGGGTAGGTTCATTTTTATTAGTTTCATCGCCCAAACCAAAACCTCATACCTATGAAAAAACTAGTCATCCCAACAGTACTTGTTGCCCTTATTGGACTGGCTGCTTGTACGAAACCAGTCCCCGTTGTTGATACGGTAGGTGATCAGAACAAACTTGTTGTTCAAAACTATATTGCTGCCCTCGTAAAAGGGGATACTTCCTCTTTGGATAGTTTTTTAGCAGATAGCTTTAAGTCATATGGTCCTGCGGTCAAAGACTCGGTGACCAAACAAGAAGATATTGCTCAAACGAAAAAGAATTGGAGGGAAGAGTGGTCATCGGTGAGTTTCGATCGGGCTGCAACGATAGCTTTTACTATTCCAGTTGGAGAAAAATACCCAGGTGATTGGGTCTCCGATTGGGGGCAAGTCACAGTTAATTAGGGTTCACTCAAAGTCACTAAGTTCCTATAAATAAAGGTGTTGAAAGG
>ERZ1292625.1375-Hain-H41-01um-R1-1375-length-29361-cov-6_pt1 | contig 29361 bp, 38 predicted proteins | sample MGYA00564400_ERZ1292625 | MGnify/ENA primary metagenome ERZ1292625 (study PRJEB36523, sample SAMEA6512639) | groundwater metagenome | collected 2019-01-08 | study: AquaDiva: Metagenomics assemblies of 32 groundwater samples | reverse complement strand
GGGAGGGGGTCCCCTTCATCCCCTCCAGGGGGCCCGAACGGGGCCTTAGGGCTCAGGTGGCGGTCGAACGGGCCCAGGTGGCGGGGGCCCGGCTGGTCGTGACGGTCGACAACGGGACGGCTTCCGGTCACCACATCGCCGACCTACAGGGGCGGGGCCTCGAGGTGGTCGTGACAGACCACCACACGTTGGCAGACCCGCTGCCGGCCTGTCCGGTCATTAACCCGATCCGGCCAGGCACGGATCGGGGCCTTGCCGTCCTGTCGGGGGCCGGGACGGCCTGGTATCTGGCGGCGGCCGTCGGGCGAGTGCTGGGGAGGAAATGGAGGTCGGTCGACGTCTTGCCCCTGGTGGCCATCGGGACGGTGGGGGACGTCGTATCGGTCCTTGGGGCCAACAGGGCCCTGATTAGGGCCGGGCTGGCCCGGATGGGGAGTGATGCGGGGCTGGCTGGCCTCTGTCAGGTGGCGGGCCTCGAGGGGGCCTTGCGGGCCAGCGACCTGGCCTTCAAGATCTGTCCCGCCATCAACGCACCGGCCCGTCTGGATCAGGTTGAGCTGGCCCGGGACCTCCTGCTGGGTGGGGACGTCCAGCAGGCCCTGGACGTCTGGGGCCTGAACGAGCAGCGGCGGGCCATCCAGGCCACCATGATGGCTGAGGTGGATCCGGCGGACGGGCCCGTTCAGGCCCAGTATGGGTGGCGGCCGGGCCTCTGTGGACCGGTGGCGGGTCGGCTGGCCGAACGGTATGGGAGGGCGTCCTGCATCGCCCTGACGGACGAGAGGGGATCTGGGTCGGCCCGCGGGCCCGGCGTCCTGGCCATCCTGGAGGCCTGTCGGGACCTCCTGACCCACTATGGAGGACACTCCCAGGCGGCTGGCTTCGGGATCGATCCGGTGGCCGTCCGGGCCTTCCGTGATCGCTGGGTTGAGCTGGTCAGGCCGAAGGGGGCCGTCATGGTAGACGAACACGTCCTGGCCGTTGAGGGGGAGCTGGACCTGGGACGCCTGGACGAACTGGCTCAGGACCTGGAACGTCGGGAACCCTTCGGGGCCTGCCATCCAGAACCGGTCTACTGGGGCCGCTTTCGGGTGGACGAGCAGGGCCTGAGCCGGTCTGGGGAGCACAGGTGGGCCAAGCTCAGGCAGGGCAGGGCGGCCGTCCGGGCCTGGCATTTCGGTTCCAAGGATCGCCTCCCCCTCCATCCGACCCTGGCCTGTCGGATCTCCCGGTCAACCTGGAAAGGGTCCGAACAGGTCCAGCTCCACATCGTCGCGGTGGCGGACGGCGAGACCAGGATCGAATAGGCGGTTGACATCAAGTCCTGGTGGTGTCAAGGTGTCCGAAACCACACCGGGAGACACCTATGCGATGCGGACTTCTGTTCACAGCCCTCCTTTCCCTTTTCTTGACCCTCCAGGCACCCGTCCAGGCAGGTCCCTGTAGCGAACGGCTCGTCCAGGCGGCGGCCGTCGGCTTCGTCCCGGAAGCAAACGCGCAGCCCTTCTGGCAGGTCCATGGGGCCGGCTTCTACGCCTACTCGACGGCCCCAGACGGGGACCTCAAGGACGCCTATCTGGCCCTCCCTGACCTGCGGCCGGGTGAGACGCTGGCCGGCCTGACCCTCTATGGCTATCGGGAGGCCGGGACCCTGATTGGGGAAGTCCTGCGGGTCGACCCAGAAGGGGGCAAGCCGGTCGCCAGTCTGGTCATCGATGCCGGGACCGGCTACGTCGTCCGAACCCTGACTGGCGACACCCTTCCGGCCCTCATCCTGTCCGACTCGGCCTACTTCGTCCGCCTGCGGGTCGCCAACGCGACCCAGCCCGACCAGATAAAGGCCCTCCGGGTCGTCCTGACCATCCAGCCCGCTTGTTATTGATAATAATTCAAAAAATATCATTGACATGCACATCGAATGCGGTTAAGATGTACCCATAACCGACACGATGGAGCATGAACCATGAAGACGACGACTAGTTGGATACACGTTTCAGACAGACTTCCGGCACTTGATCAAGACGTGTTCGTCTGGGAGCCAAATAATAGCCCGGAGATGGGCGCCATGCACATTGCGTCATTCCAAGGTGAATACTGGCTCGATAATTCTTTGGAGTCATTGGAAGTGCTGCCATCACATTGGCAGCCACTGCCTGAACCGCCGCTATAAATTCACAATTATATATTGACACGCTTAGCCTTTTTGGCTATCATACCTGCATGAACCCAAACGACGGAGCCCAGTCATGCAGTTCGCAGTACCCCGTTTCCAGATCAGCCAGTACAGTGTCATGTCCAGTAAGAGGTCCAACGCCCGTATCGTGGGAGTGGACGATGGCCGCTTCTGCGTTGAGCTGATCGTGGGCAAGGTGACCCTGGATTGCTGGTCGATTCCGTTGCCGGGTCGACACGTTGCCGGTCAGTTCTATGAGACGGAACAGGACGAGGCGATCGGGGATGTCGCGAGCCTGATCGAGGATGGGGCCCGGATGGGCGTGGATCCCCATGAGGTACTGGCCTGCCTTCAGATCGCCATTGAGCATTCGAACCTGCCCGCCGACATGCGGGACGCGGGCCAGGATCTGGTCAAGGCCGTCTTTTACGGGCAGTTCAACGTGGTGGGGAAATGAACGGAATTCTGGAAATCTTGAAATGTGAGGAATCATGACAAAGCTATTCATGCTTACCGTCTATCTGGCACTTGCCACGATTACCCTATTTGTCGGCCTGATCGCTGAAAGGTATCTTCGGGACCCCCTAATCATCTATGTCATTGGAGTGATGGTGGGTGGGTTGATCGTGCCGCCGATGCAGGCCATCTTGAAGGCCATGTGGAAAAAACCATGCTGACGTGGTTCACCTCTGATACCCACCTCGGTCATGCGAACGTCATCGGGTACTGTGGGCGCCCCTTCGCCGACGTCTGGGAGATGGATCGGGAGCTGACGGCCCGATGGAATGCCGTGGTGGGGCCGGGTGACCTCGTCTACCACCTGGGGGACCTGGCCCTGCCCTGTCGGGAGGTCCGGGACGCCTATGCGGACCCCCTGAGGACCTACCTGGCTGGCCTCAATGGCCAGATCGTCCTCATCATGGGGAACCACGACCGGATGTCGGCCAGCAAGCTGCGCGGGTATGGCCTGGAGGTCGTCAAGGGGTCCCTGACGGTCGTCTTGGATGGCCTGCGGGTCCACATGAGCCACCATCCGCAGGCGGGCCTGGCGGCCCTCGAGGCCGGGACCTGCGACCTGGCCCTCTGTGGTCACGTTCACGAGGCCTGGCGGGAGCGGAAGACCCAGAACGGTGGCCGCCTGATCAACGTTGGGGTGGACCAGTGGGGGTTCAGACCCCGAACACTTGAGGAACTTACGGGGGAAAAGACATGGAACGATATCTGATGATCCTTGTGGCGCTGATAGCCATCATGGTGGGTTGCCGGCCCCAGACCAGCGAGGTCGGACCGGCTCCCTGGCAGTGCACCTTCATGGGCGCCAGCTCCCACAATCCGGACAAGCGGGTCTGTATCATGGAGGCGCCGGGGGGAACCCTCATCGAGACCTATGACGGGCTCGCCTACGTTCCGGCCAGGGCCTCGATCGTCGACGGACGGCTCCTGTGGCCCCCAGCTCCGGCACTGGTGGTCACGCCGGAAATGTGATCAGGTCATAAATATATAAAATATCATTGACACAATTCAGAGCATCCGTTATCCTATCATTATAACCCGATAGGAGATGACGCTATGAATCGGACCTCTGAAATCACCATTATGTCTTTCAAGGATTGCCCTGGCCTCTCCTACTTCTTCGTCGACTGCTACGAGGAGGGCCGATATGCGGGGACGGCCAGGCGGGCACCTGGGGCGGGACCTGTACAGCCCGCGATGGTCATCCATAGCCCCTTTCCGACCCGATCGCTGGGCCGCTTCACGGTCATGATGGACCGGAAGGGCGGGCCGGTCTCGTTCGGGTTCGTGCTGGGGTCCATGGATTCGGACTATCGAATGGCTCGGTCTGCCCCCTTGCAGACTATCATCAATTGGACATCCCGAGATGTACTCTGTTGGGTCAATCGTGGAGATGTCGTCAAGGTCGTTGAGGAAGCCCTTGAGGCAAGGAACCTGCCAGGCCTGACCCAGTCAGAGCGCAAGCAGCTCGAGGTGCTGGACTACCCGGCAGAGGATATGGTGGCCCCGCATCCGGGTGTCCGAGTGGGTCGGAACATGATGCGGGTGGCCCTGATGGGAGGACGTGACTGATGGCTGCCTATCTGACCCTGTTTGACGATCAGGGCAAGGAGAGGCGGGCGGGAACGCCGCGGGTGAGCCTCCGCTATGACGGGCGGGTCGAGACCGATCCGGATCGGGCCCTGGCCCTCATTGACGAGATTCGGGCCACCCTGAGCCCGGGCAGCCTCAACAACGCAGATATGGCCACCTTTCGGACGTCGGTCGAGCTGGCCATCCAGCAGGGCCGCTTCGGACGCCTGGAGGTCGTGTGACGGAAGTCGAGATGCACAGGGCGGTCAGGGAGATGCTGGCCACCACCTTCTTGTGCCACCAGAAGGTGACCGTCCTACTGGACGATGCCTACATCCCCATTGGCGGACTGGTGACGTGGTCTGGAGAAATGAACGGCCGGTCCGTGGTCGCGATCGTCCAGGCGGCCGACTATGGGTCCTTTCGATCCCGCATCAGGGCCCTCAAGAATGGCAAGATTCTGTTTACCTTCCTGAAGTCACCTCCTGGAGGGCCTGACCGGAACCACCTCGTCAAGGGGGACGATCCGGTGCGTGGCCGTTGCCCTGCCATTTCGGAGCCTATCGGGCGGTGTTGTGATGACGAAACCTTTCTCACGGAGGTCACTGATGGCATTCCGGGCCGACCCGTGTGTACACCCAAGTTCGTTTGCTAGCGTCTTCGTGGCCGACCAGCATTCAGTCCCGTGGGCCCCAATCAGGTAGTAGAGGGCGGCCTCTAGACCCACGAGGCCATGCCGATACATTGCGATGAAATAGTTCACGTTCACGCCAGGCATGAACTTCTCCCCCATTTTTTGTATAGCAGACTGGACGGTGTCAATATCCTTTTTGTAAACATCTGATTTGACCTTTTCCTTCCCAGCCCTAGACTTGCCGACCATTTTTCCTTGACCATTGGACCCATTGCGGGTAACATCATCCGTGAACTTCATCGTTCTTGCCTCTCGAAACGGGACTCCCTGACAGGGTCCCGTTTCGCATTTCTAGCCCTTCCCGATCCACCCAGCGCGACCGGTCAGACCAAAGCCCGATCAAACAATACGACGATTAGAGAGGAGTGTAAATCGGATTGTGCCGTGTCATCGATTAATGACACAACCATTATGCCCAGTGTCATCGATTTGATGACACTGGCGATACTTATCAAAAAGTTAAGTTGAAAAACACATTTTTAGAGATCAGTGTCATCAAATCTATGACACGACTTCCTTGCTGTGTCATCGAATTGGTGACACGGTATGTCGCCACATCGATGACACGACTTTGGAAAATCTAAGATATAAGTGCGTGAAATATAGTCTTTTTTGGCCAAAACGTCCGTTCCTAATAATACCAGTGAAGGGAGACGTAAAATCCGAAGAGAAAAAGACAAAGGCAGGGTCTGAAGACCCACGCGGCAAGCCGCGTCTGTAAGGCCACTGGACGTACTTATCTGGGATCCGCCTGGAGGGGGGAATGGAAGGGTGAACCCGACTGGACTGGTCGACGATCTGGATCAACATCGACCGTTCCAGTCCTCCCGCCAGTCAACGAACCCGCCGACCTGCCTAACCCTAATTCCGACCTCCTGGCCAAGAGTGAAGGGGGCGCCAGCCCCCTGGAGGGCCGACAGGCCCGACTGGAGGCCCGGAACGGGACGACTCGAAGACTTTCAAGGGTTTTCGTTTGTGTTCAAACGATAAGACCTCTCCGAAAGGTCCGTGTTACGGACCTTTGACCAGATGGACGGGATGCCGTCCTAGGCGGCCCTGGCTGGCCGCTGGCTGGTCAGACGGGTCCCGGCCGTCACCCTGATAGGCCCTGAGCGGTCCTGGGGCGCTCAGGGCCCTTGGGTGGATGTCTTTGTTTTACAATAAAAGTATTGACACTCGCCCATCGTCGTGATATCCTCGACCCTACCTGGCTAACGAACGGGATGAGGACGGAGATGGGACGACACCTGGCGAGCGATCCGGACGTGAGGGCCCTGACGCGGGCCCTAATTCCCCTCTACCTGCGAGGGGGGAGCATGGCGGGCCTGTCCAGGCTGCTGAGCGCTGGCGGGCACCGGATTGAACCGAACCGGCTGGTGCCCCTCATGGAGGGGGAACGGTCGGGCCTAAACGGGTCGACCTTCGAAGCCATCCAGGAAGCCATTGAACGGGTCGATCCAGACCCAGACCCATCCGTTACGGCCATAATAACCGCGCATCTGCGGGGGCGTGTCAGGACAGCGGGAATCGAGTCGGGCATCCCGGCCCTTGTCCGCCGGTATCTGGTCGAAGGGGCAGAAGTGGATGCGGACCTGGCCGGGGCGTCCAGGCAGGCCCTCCTGGATGAGGTCGTCCGGCTGCGGGACGCCATCCGGGCCGATGCGCGGGTGGACGGCCACGACCGGTGCTGGTACAGGCCCGAACTGTGGGGACTCGTCCCGGGTCTCCTGGATGAGGTGCTGGGGACGGCCAGGCAGGTTCCGGGCTGGCCCGACTTCATGGCCGGCTGTCTGGCCTACAGGCGGTCCCTGGACGGTGGAGACACCAAATGACACGATCCTTTTCAATCCTCTGGCAGCCCGTGCCGGGTCGAGACCAGATGGCACGCCTCTCCTTCAATGCGGTTGAGGACAAGGGCTTCTTTGTCGTAGATCGTCCTGACCTGGACATCTACGCGCGGGCCAGGACGGTCTGGGACCTGAAGCGGGACATCGTCGATGAGCTGGATTGTCTGTATTGGCAGGTCCTAACGAGGCATCGAAGTCGACTGTCCGATTCGGACATCCTGATCCGGGACCGGCTACAGGACCTGATCGGATTATCGGTGAATTAAGGGGAGAAGGATGGAAGAGATGAGCGATAGGACGATTCCGGTCTTCTGGAGGCCGACGGGTGAAGGGATTACCTGCCTGCGTTTTCCCGTCAGGGATGTCGACGGCAAGCTGGTGGCGGAGCGGGAAGACCTCGATATCCACGTTGAGGGGCGGACGGAGGCGGACATCGAGGTGGCCATTCTGGAAGATCTGGCCTACCTCTACAGGACCTACGTGGTGGTACCCAGGTCGGACCTGAGCAGGCCTTCGCTGGTCCTGCGGGACCACCTCCGACACCTCCTGAAGATGCCGGCCGAGACATGAAGACGACCCACATCACGGATGAGACCTTCAGGGCAGCGGCAGCCTGGCAGGCCGGTCCTGGCCAGTCCCTCCCCTTCCCCCTGGGGGCCCTCATGATCGAGGCCGCCCTGACGGGCCAAATGGGGGATCAGGTCCGCTTTCAGCCCGAGGCGATGGCGGCCCGGTGGGGCTGGCCGGAGGATACTGTCAGGGAAGAGGTGGAGGCGGCCAAGGTGCGGGTCGGGGTCGCCATGCGACCGAAGGCCCTGACAGTTGAGGACCGTTGGGTTGAAAGGTGCGTTGAGCGACGTCGGAGGGCCCCGTCTACCTACTGGTCTGTTATTGGTCTGATCAAGCGCGATTATCGACCCTATTTGACCGATATCCATTGGGCGATGGAACGGATGTTGACCGATGAGTTGCCGGCTAACCCGGTTGCCTACCTGATTGGGATTGCCAAAAAGTTAAAGGAGTCTGGCCAGATTCCACGTCAGGATCCACCCGTTCCACCACCGACTTATCAGATTCATGAATGTCGTGGGCAATCCGCACTGGCGGGCTGTCCGACCTGTCAGGATCTCGTCAACGAACGAAGTCGGGCCAGGGGTGTCCCTGAGCCCTATCCGGGCCGATAGGTCCAATATGAGAGGAGAACGGTGAAGCGCTTCAGCGTCCTGTTCCTGTTCGTCTGTTTTCTGTCGACCTCAAGGGTTGAGGCCGGTACGTGGTCCTGGCATTCCGACCGGAATCTGACCTGTCGGCCAGACCAGCCCTGCAAGACGTCCATCTGGGACGAGCTGTCGATCCTCTTCGACAACCTCTGTCCGTGGCCCCACTAGACAGCTCGTCACCCAGGCCGGAATAAACGCGGCTCCATTGAAGCACATCCCGATGAGGCATCGAATGAGAGTCTACATTGCCAGTTCGTGGAAACAGGCGGGGGCCGTTCGGGCCCTGGCTGGGCGCCTACGGGCGCTTGGGCACACCTGTTACGACTTCACGGATCCGACCAGCAGACAGCACCCGTCTGGGCCCGTCCCAGAGCGAGACCCGGCCATCCCCTATCGGGACTTCCTGAGCCGACCGGCCTGGCGGGCCCAGATGCACGAGAACAGGATGGCCATCCAGGTGGCCGATCTCGTCATCCTGCTCCTGCCGGCCGGATCGGATGCCCATGCGGACTGGGCCCTGGCGGTTGGGGCTGACATCCGGACGGTCGTCGTGGGCGATCCGGGCTACGCGGGCCCCTCGAAGGTCCACCTGTGGGCGGACGGGATTTATCCCGATGTCGACACATTCCTTGAAACGGACATCTTTGAACGACCCAGGAGGTAGTGGTGGAGGCCAAGGAGCTGGCCCGGGCCCTCGTGGGGCGGGGCGTTGAGGAGACCTGCCGGTGGATCGCACCAGGGGCCCCGTGGAAACATGTCGGTCAGTGCCTGCGGGTCGGGTCCGTGGCGGGCGATGAGGGGGACTCGCTGGGCGTCAACCTGACCGGGGACCTGATCGGGCGCTGGCGGGACTACGCGGGGGCGGACCATGGCGACCTCCTGGACCTGGCCGTCCAGATGCGGCGCCTGCAGGCCCCCGATCCGGATCGGGTCACCCTTGGGACGATCATGCGGGATGCGCAAACCTGGCTGGGTCTGGGTGATCGACAGCAGCCGGCCAGGCCTGTCCGGGATCAGGCCCGCCCCAAGTCCTACAAGGCTCCCGGTATCCTCCTGGACGAGGTCCGGCGGGCCGGGTCCAGGAGGGCGGTCGAAGAGGGTCCCGTCTGGACCTACCTGACCGACCAGCGGGCCCTCAAACCAGATACGATTAGGGCCTACCGGCTGGCAGAGGTTGACTGTCCGCCGTCTTCCAGGGGGGACGACCCGGCCATCGTCTTCCCCTACCTGGACCCGACCGGTCAGGTCGTGGGGGCCAAGTTTCTCCCCCTCAGGCGGGACGAGCGGGGCAAGAAGCGGATCACGACCCTGGCCGGATGTCGACCGGCCCTCTTTGGCTGGCAGGCTATCCCGGCGGGAGCCCGCGAGGTCTGCATCTGTGAGGGGGAAGGAGATGCCTGTAGCTGGTACCAGTACGGCATGCCGGCCCTCTCGATCCCGATCGGGATCGGAACGGGGGGCAAGCAGGCCTGGATCGAGCACGAACTTGAGAATCTCGACAGGTTTGACCGAATCTACCTCTCGATCGACAATGAGGTGGTCCCGGAGGGGGGGAGTCCCCTGGAGGTCAAGAAGGCAGAAGACCGGATCAGGGCCTGTCGGGAGACCGTAGAGGAGCTGGCTGTCCGGCTGGGCCGCCATCGAGTTCGGGTCGTCGTCCTTCCCATGAAGGACGCCAACGAATGCCTGCAGGCGGGCGTTGAGCGGGCTATCATCCAGCAGGCCCTTGAGGGGGCCCGAACGCTTGACCCGGTCGCCCACGTCATGGCTAGCACCTTCCATAGCCTAGTCATGGACCGCTTCTATCCAGATCCAGACCACCCCCACCGATATGGCTTTGACCTGCCCTGGTCGGGCCAGCGGGACCCTATCCGGTTCAACAACGGGGAGGTCACGATCGTCAGTGGGGCGCCGGGACACGGAAAATCCCAGATCCTCCTTCAGCTCTGCCTCGAGGCGGCTATCAGGGCCGCCATTCCGACCATCAATGCCAGTCTCGAGATCCACCCGGCCATGACCTGTTGGAGGGCCATCAGGATGTTGGCGGGCATCCAGCGGCCCACGGCGGACCTGATCCGTCAGTATGAGGACTGGATGGACGGCTGGATGTACATGCTGCAATCTCATGGTGGGATCCGGTCGCGAGAAATCTTCGAGGTCTTCCGCCATTCGGCCCGCCGGTATGGAACGCGCTGGTTCGTCATCGATAGCCTGATGTTTGTCCGGGACGTGGCGGCGGACGACTACGAGGCCCAGGCCGACTTCGTCCAGCGGACGGTCGACTTCGCCATGGAGGTCAACGGTCACGTCTTCCTGGTCGCCCACCCGCGAGAGACGAAAGGCCACAACGTCGGATCGTCAGCCGAGCTGGCCCCAGGCCTCTACGACGTGGCCGGGTCCAAGCAGATGGTCGGCATTGTCCACAACGTCCTGGCTCATTGGCGCAATAAGCAGAAGGAGGCCGTGAGAACCGAACTTGCCAGTATGCCTGGGGCCACCGAACTCCGCATTACAGGGGACGACGGCCGGACCACCGATCTGGATCAGAAGCGGATTGAGAAGGTCCTGGCCCAATCGGATGCCCTCCTGTATGTGCGCAAGAACCGCTTCGATGGCCTCATCACGGCCTATCCGCTCTGGTACGACCGCCCTTCTGGCCTCTACCGGCCTAGCCCGGATGGCTATGTGGGTCCCCTCCTGGACCTGACCGACTATTCGGGGGACGACGCCTATGGGGGCTGACCTCGAGACCCTCCTGGCCGCCCACGCGGGCACGATCGAGCGGGGGCTGGCGGCCGACAGACCAGGGCGGGACCGGGAGGTGGGCGTGGCCTGGTCCCAGGACGGCCTCGAGCTGGTCTTCCGGGGCCGTCAGTATGCCTGGCCCTGGGCCGTCAGGCTGGTAGGAGCTGAGGAGGGCCAGATCGTCATCTATCCGACCCCAGACAAGGTCTCATTTGGACCCCATCGGGTCGCCTTTCGGCTGGGCCCGTCGACCCGACCCGACCCGACCGTGAAGCGAAAGACGACCCGACAGGCAGGCAAGGCCCTCTGGCCCGACCTCCTGGATGCCCTATCCACCCTCCAGGGCCCCTACATGGTGGCCCCGAATGAGGGCCAGCGGATCGTCCACTTCCGTCTAGTCCGGTCCACCCCAGGGGCCCTACGGGTCGACATCTTCTCGATCGGCCTGGTCGATCCGGGTCAAGATCCGACCGAACGACTCGAGAAGGTCAGAAAGGCCGTGAACCGACTAGGCAAGCAGCCCGCTGCGGCCTACCTGGATGGAACCGACTGGCGCGTCCGCATGCCCCGCCATGCCGGGAGGAAAGAGGACATGAGCCTGGACGAATTCGTCCAGGCAGGTTTGAAAGAAAAAGAAAGTGTTGACAAAAACAAAGAAATAACGGATACTGACTAATATGGCACGCACACGCAATCGGGACAAGTTCAGAATTTCGACCCTCCCCCGCACCTACGTCGTGTGCGGACCCGCGCCCTATCCGGTGGGGGAGATCGTCTGGGGGCTCAGGTGGGGGGCGCTGGATGGACATGGCCTGGGGGTGTTCGCTGAACATCCTGGACGGCCAGACCTGATAGGGGAGTGGAAGAAGCCGGCCTGGCACGAAGGGCAGGTGTCGGTGACGTCGGAAAGGTATGAGGCGATCGTGCCTGTTTGGGTTCCAGACGGGTCGCTCAGGCCGTCTGAGCTGTCCGAGGAAGAGGCCTTTGTCGCCCGGATGCCAACAGAAATGGAGGTCAAGAGGTTGGCGGCACACGTCAGGGGGGCCTGGATACGCGCTGGACGCCCGTCCTACATCGCACTGCCGCACCCGCATGCTGAGGTCCACCTGCGGGTCTGTGCTGAGCGGCCTGGAGACCTTGAGGGGGCCCTGGTCCAGGCGTGCCTTCGCCTGATCGGGCCGATGGAGTTTCGAGTATGCATCGGATCCTGAAGGCCTACCGGGAGCTGAACCGGCATGGCATCTTGCGAGATGGCCACGCGGGCCTCCTGCGACGCCTGGAGGGGGAATGGGCGTCCAGGCAGGTCCTGCATGAGCGCCTCCAGTGGGCGGCCATCCTGACGGCCCGGGACCACTACGGGGTCGACCTGGCAGCCCTCGACCTGACCATACCAGGCAAAGCCAGGGCCGGCATCCTGGATCTGGTCGGCCAGGAAGTGGTGGTGCGGCCAGCCGAACCAATGACGAGCCAGGAGGTTAAAGATCTGACGGCCCGCCTGGGCCTATCGGAAACCCTCAGGGCACCACGACAGGACTGGAGACGAATATCGGCCGCCCTGCCAGCCTATGGGCTGTCCGAATCCTTCAGGCGGGCCCTCGAGGTCTGGTGTCAGCGGGCCTATCCGGTTCCGTCGAGACCAGATCCGACCCCAGAACAGGCCCTGGACCTGCCAGACGGGCGGCCCCTGATGGCCCACCAGCCGGCCGGCATCGCCCATCTGGTAGCCGGCCGGGCCCTCCTGGCTGACGAACCAGGGCTTGGGAAAGCACAACCTATAGATGCTGGACTATTGACACCATCTGGCATGGTTCAAATGGGGAATGTGTCCGTAGGTATGCCAATTATAGGTAGAGACGGCCAGACACACATCGTTGTGGGCGTTTTTCCACAAGGTATAAAAGATGTATATCGTGTTGTTTTGTCAGACGGAAGTTACACGGAATGCTGTTTAGACCATTTATGGTCTATCACCTCATCGCTACGTAGACTGCGTAATCAGAAACCGCAGATTTTACCACTCAAAGACTTTATGGATAAATTGCGCGACAATACAGGTAAACGTATTAGATATATACCAATGATCGAGCCCGTGTTGTTTCCAGATCAGAACCTGGAGCTAGATCCATATGTTTTAGGGGTATTGTTGGGTGATGGCGCGTTAAGTCAACATGGCGTTTCGTTTACTAAATATGATCGAGACCTTGCAGAGAATGTTGTTATGAGACTTCCACCGCTTCATAGAGTAACAGAGCGATTAAGTGTTAATAAGGCAACGTGTTGGGGTATAGTGGGTCCAAATAGACTGCCAGGATCCAATTTGGTACGAAAGGCTATTGTTGATTTTGGTCTCGCTGGTAAGACTTCTGGTGGAAAATTTATTCCACAAAAATACCTCATAGGTTCTATCAAACAAAGACTTGATCTCTTCCATGGTATGATGGATACAGATGGATCTGTGTCTGACAATCATCTCGAATGGTCGTCATCATCATTTCAGATGGCTAATGAATTTGTATGGCTCGTTGAGTCGATTGGCGGTCTTGCCAGAATAAGTCAAAAGAAGACGTACAGATTAACTAATTACAGAGTTAGTATATCCATTCCAAATACCATAAAACCGTTTACTATCATTCGTAAAATGGTTGCTTATCGTGGTCGTGAAAAATACCCTCCGGTGAGGATTATAGATTCTGTGGAATACGTTGGTAAAAAAGAATGTGTTTGTATATCAACAAGTGCATCAGATCATCTGTATGTGACAGACAGATTTATCGTAACGCATAATACGGTCCAGGCCGCCCGGGCGGCTGCCTGCTGGGTCAGGCGGACGGGTTGTCGGGTCATCCTAATCGCGCCCGCGTCGACCCTGCGACAATGGCGAGAGGTGTTGGCCCCGTTTGCCCAGGAGGGACTGACCGACGTGGACCTGGTGAGCTGGGCATCGATCCCAGAGCCGGATCGGCGCCGCCCCTTCTATCTGCTCGTGGACGAAGTCCATCTGGCCGCCAATAGCCGGTCGAAGCGGGCCCACGCGCTGGTCAGGCTGGCCAGGTCGAGGGCCTGTCTGGGCTTCGGGGGCCTCACGGGGACCCCCATCCCGTCTGGCGAGCCTGCTGACCTTTTCCCCCTCATGGCCTGCCTGGGTCATCCGGCCGCCAAGGGGATCCGGGCCTTTCAGGCCAGGTGGCCAGCCGGATCCGAGGCGGCCCTGATCGAGCTGGGCTACGTGTTGGCCCCCTACGTGCTGGGACGGGCCAAGGAGGAGTGCACGGACATCCCGCCCAAGGTCCGGGTCGTCTGGCAGGACAGGCCCGATCCGGACCTCATGGCGGCCCATACCAGGCAGGTCCGGGACGTCATGGAGGCCTATCGGGCGGGCGGGCAAGACCAGCGGGAGGAGACGATCGGGCGGGTCCAGCTCATGGCATCCAGACAGGCCTCGAGCATCCTGCGGGTACCCCTAACGGCGGCCCGGGTTCGGGACCTGCCTGGACAGGCCGTCCTCTTCACCTGCTTTGTCGAGTCGGCCCGGATGCTGGCGGCCGAACTGGGCGGCATCCTGGTGACGGGCGAGACGAGCCAGACCGGTCGCAGGAAGGCCGTCCAGTCCTTCAGGTCTGGCAAGTCCCGCTACTTCGTCGCGACGGCTCAGGCGGCCGGGACGGGTCTGGACGGCCTCCAGTGTTGCCAGACCATCGTGGCCCACGACCGGCCCTGGACGGCTGCTGACTGCCAGCAGCTCGAGGATCGGGTCTGGCGGCTGGGCGTGGCGGGACCCGTAACGGCCTACTGGCCGCGCGCCTTCGGTGTCGATGAGGTGGCCGACCGGGTGGCGTCCCGGAAGGCGGCAAGGGCCGGGCTGGTCATGCCCGGTCAGGATGATCTAACCGTCGTCCGAGAGGACGACCTTGTGGAGGAATAGCGGTGGCAAAGCAGCGACGTGATGAGAATGAGGGATCTGGCGAGGCCTACGATGCCGTCCTTCCCTTCCTGCCGGCCGTCAAGCGGGCCGAGACGAAGTTCATCGAAGTCAGGGCGGCCCCGATCGTCCTGACGGACGAGGACGGGACGGACGAGGCCGGCCATCATGGCATGGCCTGCGAGTTCAAGCTGGGAATCGAATGTGGGGACAACCGGACGTCTGAGGCCGGCGACGGGACCCTGCCGGGCGGCCTCGAGGAGCTATTCCCGGGCATCTGTCACCTGCGGGAGAAGTCGGCCACCGACGGCTGGGAGTACAACCTCCAGGCCAGGCGGGTCCCCTTCCGGCCCTGCCGGGTCGACCTCTACCAGCACTATGCGGACCCGAAGCCGGCCCTCGTGATCCCGACAGGTGAGGTCACGGGCGCCCCCAAGGCCGTCCTGGCCCACGGGACGTGTGTCGTGGAGGTCCGCATCAAGGCCGAGCTGGACAACACCCTCTGGGAGCGCATCCGGACCCACGCCGGGGCCGTCATGTGGGCCACCTTCGGCTACACCCTGGACGACCCCTTCTACGAACCATCAACGGACCGACCCTAGTCGCCCCAGATAAAGCCGCGGTCTTCCGGGACGTCTTCTGATAGCAGATCGGGGGCGTCCGTCGGGCGCATCTCATCTTCGGCGTCCGGCGGACAGATCAGGACCGGCCCCTCTTCGGTCATGACCTCCTTGCAGATCCGCCAGCGATTCCCATCCGTCACATCACAGAATCGGACCTCCCCACCATGGCTGGCCACCCAGGCCCCACACTGCCTGATCGGGTAGACCGTGTCCGCCCATGTCGGGCCAGCCAGCGACATGTAGCAGGCAGACAACGAAATGAAGACGAGCCGAAACCGAGAGAAATTCATACAATGTACCCGCGTCTTAGGTGATTAAAAATGATTCACACACTACTTGGCATATAACTGGCCATCGTGTCAAGAGCTGATCGCAAATCCGATACGACATTTTATCATAAAAATATCTTGACAAAGACAGCCAATTCGGTTAGTGTGTTGAAAACGAATCAGGAGTGATTGTGAAATTTACCGACAAGGACGTACATGGTGGCGGTAAGCCGGACGACCCATATGATGGGTGGCTGGTCAGGGATAGCCGGGATCGTCTCGAGATGGGGTACAAGGCGACGGCCCATCGGGGGAAACTGCTGAGCGGGACCCCCAGGGGTTACCTTCGGTTCCTCCTGAGCGCCATTCGGGAGCTACCACCCGCCGCGCGGGTCGAGATGGCCCTGGCGGCTGGTGTCTTTGGCTGGGACCCGGATGCGGGCAAGAACTGGGTCCCGGTCCTGGTTGGCGACCGGCACGCCATGATGAGTCCGTCGGCCTTCCGGATCTTCCAGGCCGAGCTGGACCGGCTGGCCCGCCACTGTGGGGGGAAGGTCGGGCAGGCCCTCGAGATGATGGCGGTGGCATCCAGCCAGACGACGGACGAGGAATTGGACGGCTAAGAGGAGGGACGAGCATGCGACGACAGATATTGATGGGTGCCATTCTGGCGTGCCTGGCCGGCTGTCAGGGGCCAGAAGATGACGATGACGACCAGACGACCAGTCAGACGGCTGATCCGACCCAGACCCCGCAGGACGGAGATGGAGATGGCTATCTGGCAGACGGCGACTGCAACGACGGCGATCCGGCCATCCATCCGGACGCGGTCGAGACGTGTGGGGATGGCCTGGACGCCGACTGTGACGGGCTGACGGGTGATGGCCGGATCCAGTACCGGGACCTGGATGGGGATGGCTGGGGCGGACCGGATCTGGTCGACCAGTGCGAGGCCATGGCGGGCTATGTCGATCAGGCGGGTGACTGTGATGACGCCAATGAGTCGGCCTATCCGGGCGCCCCGGAGTGGTGTGATGGGGTCGACAACGACTGCGATGGGATCGCCCAGGACGACTACCAGCAGACCTACTATCTAGACGAAGATCGGGACCGATATGGCACGACCGATCGCCCTGAGGTTGACTGTATGCCGCGCCTGGACGACACCAGCAGCCCCTACTACCACTGGGCGGTCCTGGATGGGGACTGCAACGATGGGGAGGTCACGATCCATCCAGATGCCGATGAGGTATGCGGGAACGGCCGGGACGAGGACTGTAGCGGAGCCGACCAGCCCTGCCAGTTCATGGTGGGGCCATGAGGATCGAGATCCGGGTGACGACCGACGATGGCACCGAAAGACTGATCAGCTATGCCTTGCCAGCCGACGAGCTTCAACAGGCAAGGTTCCCAGAACTTCATTTCTATGGGACCTGCCTGGGCATGATCCGAAACCTGATGGCGGACCTGTTCGGAAAAGAGGCAGCCGATCGGGTCATAGAAGATGTGGGAGACTAGGGTAGGGCCAGCATGACGCCCCGACCGGCCTGCCAGTCACTGGTCAGGTCGCCGGTCCGGAAGCCGGCCATGAGGACGAGGAAGAGGAGGGCCAGGATGACGGCCCCCGTCAGGACGACGAAGGGCCAGCTAGGCCTGTGCAGTTCCAGGACCGGGATGAGGTCCGTCAGTCGCCTGACCCTCACCTCCCCTTCGTCCAGGTAAGCCGCAATCAGGCGGTCCTCCCTGCCCAGCCGCCCGATCCAGGGCTGCCTGTCGGAGTTCGGTGCTGACCCGTCTGAGTTCGGCGTCCTGGCGGACCCAGCCGACACAGGATCGGCCAAAGGCCATACCAAGGGTCCAGAAGTCCCGAATGGGAGGTCCGGCGGTTCGGACGATCCACTGGCCTGCCAGGAGGCCAGCGACGACCCAGCCATGTTCCTGACTGGCCTTGACAAATTCGAGGACTTCCATTCACTTCTCCGCATCGGCGTCCCCTTGGGGTGATGGCTGTTGGGACGCGCCTTGTGGGGCCTCATGGGGATCTCCGTTCAGGGCCGGACAGGCAGGCTGGCTATCATCCCAGCAGGGCTTCCAGGTGCCCTTCTCGCTGTCTGGGCCTGGGGTGGGGCGTTCGTCGTGACTTTGATTGGGCATGTCTGGTATGTTAGGGGCAGGGCGGTTGAATTTGCAATAGAAAAGGGGGGATGGCCTTGAAGAAGCTGGCTTTTATGATGTCGTGGTTACTGGTTGGGTGTCAGCCAGATGGAGGAGATGACGACGATACGACCGATGAGGACGCGACGGTCGCCCCGTCATGCCAGGATGGTGTGGACGTAGATGGCCTCTTTCGGATCTGTGATCTGGCCCAGGGCTTTGTCACGGAAGGGAATGGGGCGCCGGCCGACCTCCACCTGCTTGGGATGGCCCAGCGGCTGGTCGAATCGGATGCGGTCCTCTGTGCCTGGCAGGGGACGAACGCCTTCCCCTTCTTTGGCTTCACCTGTGATGGGGATCTGCCCGTCGCGATGGATCTAGATCGGGCCTACCCGTTTGATTTCGATTCGGGCTATTCGGCTGAACAGTTCGGCCAGTCGACCTCTGACGGGTCCTACTACCTCTGTACGATCAGCAGTCAGGCCGAAACCTGCTATGCCTTCTAGCCCAGATATTCTCGTGTCAGGTTGACCTGGGCCCGCCGGATCTTCATATCGGCGGCCGTTGTGCCGTTTGCGACCTCGAGAACCAGGAAATAGCTCGTGCCGCTAGCGACCGTTATGGAACCAGCCGCAGTGCCGTTGACGGCCCCAGATCCGCTCAGGATGCTGGCTGTCAGCTCATACGTTCGGGTTCCGATGGCCTGACTGGCCAGATAGAGGGCGGCAGCCCCCGCTGTTCTATCGGCATCCAGCCGGATCGAGGTGATGACGTCCCCCACTTCCAGGTTATGGAGGGACATATCAACAAAGTAGCTGGTCGCACTATTCTCATCCACATACCCATAGGCGGCCGTCGCATCAGGCGTGGTAGAACTGCCCGGCTTCTTCCATTTACTGGAAGAGACACTGTCACCGTTGAAGGCCTGGCCAGGATACGAATAGGTCCTGGCCGTCGTGGTCGTCTTGTAGCGGCTGGCCGTCGCTTCTCCCGACACTTCAGCGGTTCCGGTCACGGCCAGCTTGGCCGTACCACCCCCTGCCGAATTGGTAACGGAAACCGTTCCAAGGGCGCTGCCACGGTAGGCGTCCAGGATCATCGTCGTCGGGGTGCTGGCGACGGCCTGGAGGCTCAGGATGCCGGCCCGGACCGTTTCGGTCGTCAGGACCGTTCCCGACAGGGTGCTCGTCTGGGCATTCGAGGTCACGTTAAGCTGGGCGACGGTGCCCGTCCCGCTGTTCGAAACCGTCACGATCCCCGTCCCGGAAGGGGCATAGGCATTCAGGACAAGGGTGGTCGGGCTCCCCGTGACGTTCTCGAGGCTGACCTCGGGCGTCTCAACCTGGGTACTGAAGTTCCCGATCAGGTGGCTGAGTTTGCTGAGGGTGACCGTCCAGATGGTCGTTAGGGCGCTGTCGCGCAGGCGGACCTGATTGGTCGTCGAGACGTTGTCGCTGGCGTGGCCCGTTATGTCGACCTTCACGTTGCCGCTCGAGGCAGACGTGAAGGTGCTGGCCTTGTGGCCGCCCGTCGTGTTGCTGTGCTCGACGTCGATCATCTCATGGATATGACGGACCCACTTGTCGACCAGCCGGTTGAACCAGTTCTTGCGGGCCGACGTGTATGTTGCGAGGGCCGCCACGCCAGACTGCTTCTCCCCATTCGTGGGCGTGTCGGCGATGTTGGCCCCCGTAGCCGTCTCCGACCACCAGGTTCCGTCCGTCGTGGGCCCGATCAGTTCTGTCGGACGGGGATTGTTGGCAAGACTCATCAGGTACTCCTAGGGGCCTAGCCGACCCGTGTTCCAAATTCTCCCTCACTAAAGCCGGCTCCGGCAACCGAGAAGCGGAAGCTGTCCGGATCCCGCTCAATCATGGGTCCGACCAGGACGCCCGGACAGGCCGCCCGTTCAAGGAAGGTGACCAGGTCGGCGGCCCATTCGGGTTCGGTCGGATAGAGGGGGCCGTCGTATTCCATCTGAACCTGGGCCGGATATACCTCGAAGAGGTAGGTCAGCCCCTCCGTCTGACTCAGGATGGCCAGGACGTCCAGCAGCCGGTCCCCGTTTCCCCTGCTGTACCGGATCGCGATCTGGGCCAGCAGATAGGCCCGGTAACGGTCGTCCCCCCATCCCTGCCTGGCCAGGCCCACGATTCGACCGATGATGTCAAGCTGGGCCCCGACAGCCGTCAGGACGTCCCGGCCAGCCAGGAAGCCGAAGGCCTCATCCTCTACCTCCTGGAGGGCCGGTCCCAGGACGTCCGTCAGGAGGGCCTCGAGGCGGGGCTTCCGAAGGGCTAGGATGAGATTGGCGACCATCTGGGCCGCGTGGTCGGTGATCTGGCTAAACATGGGCCCTCCTAGCTCGCCACGATGATCCGGACCAGGTCGTGGCTGGCGATCTGGCGGACCCCGATGGTCAGGTTGGCCGTTCCGGTGGGGCCCGGGATGGTATCGGTCGCGATTGTCCCCCCGATGACACCTGGGATGGAATAGGCGGCGGCAACGATCCGCCCATAGATGACGTCACGACCCAGGCCCGCATCGGCCACCATGGCGTCGTAGATGGCTTCCTGGACCTGGTCGTCCCCGTCATCCGGATACTCGGCATCGACCGTCAGGGCGGCCGAGATGTAGATGTTGACGGTCGTCGCCACGGTATATTCGACCGTCTGGCTCCCACCCTGGCTGTCCTCAACGGCCACGCTGGACGTCCCATAGGTCTCGATCCCGGCCGGCTTGTAGGTCCAGATGATGGCACCCAGGTCGGCCGCCACGTAGCCGGACCCAACGATGACGACCTCTAGGGACTTCGAAGGCCTGCCGTCCCCGTCCGTCGATCCGGTATCGTTCTCGTAGACCCGGACCTCCGTGATGCCGGTCAGCTCCTGGACCTGCCGGTAGATCGAATCGACGCCGGCCCCTTCCGGTTCTGCCAGGAGGTCATACAGTCGTGTCCTGGCAGCCGAGTCCGTCTCGATATCCCGGCCGGCTGTTCCGGTCCCGTTCGTAACCGTCGCGATGGCGGCCGAAACGGTTACCTGTTCGGTGATGGTGGCCGCCAGGACCGCCACGGGGCCCGTGATCGTGCAGGTGACGGTTCCGGTGCCCGTCCCGGCCGTCAGGACGAAGTCCTCATCGACGGCAAACTGGAAGTCCGTATCGGGGATCCGGAAGAGGGTCCCGGCAAAGACGGTGGCCCCGGCCGTCCCCGTAACCGTAACGGGGGCCGTGCTGGCGGCTGCTGACAGCCGGATCGTGCCGGCTAGGACGAGCAGATTGTCCAGGGCCGTCCCGGTCGCGCTGGCCGGATCCCAGGCCTGATAGAGGGCCAGGAGGGCCTCCCAGACGGCCGACAAAGCAAGAGCGAAGACGGCCAGGAGCTGACCCAGGACGGTCGTCGAATGAAGCTGGGCGCTGGTCCCGAACTGACTCGAGGCCCGCACGTCGGCTTCCAGGTCCGTCTTGACCTCCTGATAGGTCTTGCGGGTAAAGCCCGCGCTGGTCAGTCCGGCCACGCTAGACCTCCACGATCAGGCTGAAGTCGAATGTGCCCTCGATGAAGACGACCCGTCCCGCCAGGCTGAGCTGGCGGGTGGCCCGGTCCAGGACCGGATCGAAGGAATCGTATCGGACGAAGCCGACCACCCGCGCCCCCTCAACCTGATAGGGGGCGGCGGCCCGGGCCGCGCTCAGGCCCTTGACGGCGACCTCCTCAAAGAGGGGGATGCCGGCATCGACGTTCTCATACCACTCGCCTAGCAGGCGGGACCAGCGGATGTGCAGCTCCTGCCCCCGCGCCTCCACGCCATCCACCAGGACCAGATCCCCATCCGTCCAGGTCAGGTCCAGATCCGTTCCAAGGTCCAGGTCCATCCTACTGCGCCTCCACGATGGCAGATGAGAAGGCATCGGCCTGGAGGGCGGTCAACAGGAGGGCCGCATTGGGGGTCGGGACGGCCACGGCGGTTGCGGCCGTCTGGAATTCGATTATGGCCAGTGCCAACATGGCCTGAAAGTCGCCCACCCCGTTGACCAGAACGGGGGTCGTGGTCCCCCCGGACGCCTTGAGGGCGATACCTGGAGCCTGTAGGAGGATGTCGCCCGTAGCCTTGACCCACCAGTCCGTGCTCGAGCCAGCCGGCATGGACCGGTCGGGCCAGAGGCCTGGCAGGAAGATGGCATCCTGGAGGTCGTGGAGGCGGCCCGGAATGGGCTCCGTCTCCCCGCCCGCCTCAAGCCACGTCTCGATGGGGCGCTCGCAGAAGAGGAGGATGCCGGTCGTCCCAACCGGACAGGGCACGTTGGCATCCGCCTGTCCACTAGCCGGCACCCAGACACGACATCCAGGCAGGGGGGGCCTGCTCTCGACAATCCCATTCCGGAGGAACCGAATCTGGGGTTGAACGGTGACCGTCCGACCCGCATCCTCGACTTTGACGACCTGTCCAGGCAGCCACGTATGGACACGCTCGAGGCGCCGCTCGACGTACGTCCGGATGAGCTGATCCAGTGTTACGTCCGCGGACGGCCTGGCCTGTGTCGTGTTGGGATCCTGTGCCACTATTGCCTCACCTCGTCGGCCTCGACCTCACTATACCAGGGCTGGCCCCTCCTGTCACCTGTCTGGGTGACCTTGATACACCGGTAGGTGCCCGTGATGTCGCGACTTTCAAGGCGCACGCGCGTCCCTGGAACGATCAGGGGGTTCAGGAGGGACTTGAACCGGATCCCCCTCAGGGGGTTGGCGAAGGGGTCCTGGGTCTGGAAGGGGTTCGTCAGGGTCCGATCAAACCGTTCTGGGGACCCGACAAGGCCCCCAGCCTTCCGGACATCCGAGATGAGGATGATCTCATCAGACCCGTACTGGCCCCGCGGGTAGACGTGTGATCGGCCATCCTGGATGGACCAGTGGAGGCCCCCCCGATCTGCCAGCCCGTCCATGGTCGTGGTCGGATTCCCGCTCGCCACGAAGCCACGAGGGAAGGTCTTGTCTACGAGCGCATCTAGGCCCTTGTGGACCCCCTTTGGGACCCCCATGGCGGCCAAGGACTCCTCGACGGCCTGCCGCATCGTCACCCGCCCGCCCAGGGCCAGCCCGATGCCGTGACCGAAGAGGAACTTGAGCCCATCCCCCGTCTCAAGGGTCGTTACCCAGCTCGTCCCCTCCCGCTTCGAATAGACGAGCTGGGTCTGACCAGTAAAGATCTGGCCATGCAGATCCTCATAGCCGGCCTCGAGGGTCAGTTCGGCCCCCTTGACCTGGCAGTAGGATCGACTATCGGCCGACAGGTTATAGATCGAGATCTGGCCCGTGTTGGGCTCCCGCGTGATCGTCTTCGTGATCCGGAAGGTGATCTCGAGACCCTCTTCGGCCTGACTCTGGACGGGTGGCGGATGGGACCAGGATCGGCCTGGCTGGCCATCCCGGCTCACCGTGAGCCGAAAGAACCTGTTTGCCAGCAGGATGTCCGTCATGGGATCTCATCCTCCGGCACGTAGATGAGGACGACGTCCGAACCCAGCGTGTCCCTGGTCGGGTCCAGGCCCGCCCCCGTCGTGTCCCAGCAGGCCAGTTCGCCGGGAGGAAGGTCCGTAACTGGATGCTGTCGGATCAGCCCCCGCCCGTGCATGATGGCCAGCCCGGCCAGCAAGAGGGTCCCATCAGGCAGGCTCAGGCTGAGCGACCAGAGGCCCGTCCGATCTGACCAGTCCAGGCCCAGCACGTAGGTCGATTCGTCCAGAACGACCGAAAGGTCGAAGCGGGGCACGTCCGCGATGTCCCGGATGGGGATCTCAATCACAGGCCGACTCCAACTCCAAAGAGGGTATCCTCGATCGTGGCTGCCCACGTCCGATTGTCGACCGACACAGGGGCGACTGGACCCTTATCCTTCTTTTTGGGAACCTGATTGCGCACGGCCGTGCCTGGCCGGATCCGGACCGTCTCAAAGGTCGCTAGGCGGGCCGTCCGGAAGGTGGCCGTGAAGCGGAGGGCGTGGGCCGTTGCGGCATCGCGGGGGACGTCCAGGGCCATCAGGAGGACGTTTCGGTAAACCTTGAGGCTCGTTGTCAGGTCAGCCAGGACATTGGTATTGAAGATGGTATCCAGGGCCTGCCAGATCTCGAGCGCACGACCCGGATGGGGGTCCGCCCCTCCCTCGTCCGAAACGAGACACTCAAGCGTGATTTCGTCCTGTTTGCGGATGACTCCATCCGTGAAGGCCTCTGCCGTTTCGGCCGGGTGTTCGGTCACGTCCTTCCGTAGGGCATGCCGCTCAGATGGGACGACATCCACCTCAAGGCCCCCGTAGGCAAAGGCGGACCGCCCCACCTCATAGCGGCCGGCGGCAGCCAGGGTGGTCGGATCGAAGGTCCCGATGGGGATGATGACGGGCACCTATTCCTCCAGCATCGTCGAGGCCTGCCGCATCATGACCTCCATCTGGTTCCGCTCGGCATCCCCGACGGCCTGCCCGATCGAAGAGGGGGTGGCCTGGGCCCCACCAGCCTGAACGCTGATAGGGCCACCCTGGAAGCCCAACGTCTGGGTCGTCCGGCTCGAATAGCTGGCTGCCTGCCTGGCCACCTCTGGCCCGGGCGTGTAGGCGGACTGGTCGGGCCCAGTCGCCCCGGCGACGAAACCCGCCAGACTCCCATCGGTCATGCTCTTGGCTAGCCCGCCCGCAATTTGCTTAGGCAGGCCCGCAATCGTGTCCCCGACACCCGCAATGGCCCCCCCGATGGCTCGCATGACGCGGGTGACGACCCGCTGAAGGTCCTCGAAGGACCGCGGGAAGTCGTCCTTGATGAGCCGATACAGCTTGTGCCCGATCTGGCCCCCAAAGAGGCCCCGCAGGACGGCGGCCGTTACCTTCCCGACCGTCCCCATCTTCTCGAGCTGGTCGATGGCCCGACCGATGGCCGAATCCTTCCCCGTTGCGAACCCGATTGCGTCCTCGACCAGGAGGACCATGGCGGCCGATAGGAGGAGGAGGATCCCGATGACGGCAAAGGCCCTAATCTGCATCACCAGGGCCGACTCACCAGCAAGACGGAAGGCGGCCGACAGGATGGCCAGCTTCTGGCTCAGGGTCCCGGTCGTCAGGATGAGCTGTAGCATGCCTCCGCTGGCTAGTAGGGCTGCACCTGCCTGGGTGGCCCCGATGGCGATCAGGACGACCTTGAAGGCCACTGCCAGACTGGCCAGGGCCGCCACGACGGACGCAATCCAGGCCCCTACCAGGATCGCCTTGAGGGCCGTCAGGAGGGCCCTGTTGGACCCCAGCAGGTCCCGGGTAGCCCGCAGGCCCAGGACGAGCAGGTTTAGGGCACCGACCAGGAATCGGACGGCCACACCGGTCATCCGGATCAGGTCTTCGATGCCAGCCTCGACAATCGGCCGCAGTTCGACCTGTAAGGTCCTGAGGAAGACGAGGAGCCGGTTCAGGTGGGGCAGGACGCCCGATACGAGTTCCGTCCGGACGCCCGTCAGCCAGGCCGTCAGGGACCGGATGTTGACCCCATACCGGCGGGACTCCTCAATGGCCTCATCCCCCATGACGGTCCGCATCCGGATGGCCTGGCGGACAAACTCGTCCATGCCCTGAGCGCCACCCTCGAGGAAGGGCAGGAGGTCGTAACCGGACTGGCCCAGGACCCGGACGGCCATGTTGGCCCGGGCGGCCGGATCTTCGATCTCCCGCAGCCTGTCGGCGATCGATCGCATGGTCTTGATCGTATCGGGGATCTTCTGGAAGCCCTCATACATCCGGACGCCCAGGATCATGAGGTTCTTGGCCGCGTCCCCGCCCTCCCCCCGACTGATCGAGACCAGGTCATCCCGGAGCTTTCGACTGGCGTCCCCAAAGGCCTCTGAGCTGGACCCGGCCAGGGCCGCCCCCTGCGAGTAGGCCTGGAAGTCTCGACTGGACTGACCCAGGCTGGCCGCCATGCGGGTCTGGGCCACCGCCAGACCGGCATAGTGACCCGTCATGGCCAGCAGGGCAGCCGAAGCCGCCCCCGCATACCGGATGGGGGCCGTCAGGCGGTCATGGAGGGTCCCAATGGCCCGGTCGACCAGGGCGAGCTTCTTCTCGAGGACGAACAGCTCTTTGGCGTCGACCCGAAAACCGAACTTGACGAACATCTCCCTTACGGTCATTTTGGTTTCGTCTCAGCCTTGATCCGGTCCGACTGGATCCGTTCAGCTTCCGCACGCGCGTCCAGGGCCCGGTGGGCACACTGGATGCCCCAGAGGGTCCAGGTTTCCTCAATCTCCCGCAGGGTGGCAATCCGGGCCAACACGAGGCGCCAGATCCGCCAGTCTACTCCTGCCTGTCGGGCGTCCTCAAAGATCCGATCGAGTTCCCGATCAGCTTCTCCGCCTCCGCTTCCGCCTGTGCCTCCGCGTCCGCCAGTGCGGCGCGGATCGGGTCGAAAAAATCGGCATAGTTCTCCTGGAGGGCCCAGCCAAAGGCCAGCCAGAATTCCATCGTGTTGCCCCGATAGGCGGCGTCAAAGGACTGCTGGTCGGCCAGCCGCTTGCCGTCGCGGGTAGCTTCAAAAAAGACCTCTTTGCCCAGCAGGTAGGGGTCCGCGTCCTTGATCCCCCTTACGAGGTCGGCCAGGGCCGCCCCGACCCCCCCGCCCGTGATCTGGGTCGGGTTGAGGCCGGTAAGGTTGAGGTCCATGACCGTCCCGCCAGCCGCCATGACCTGCTTGAGGGGTCCCCCTAGCAGGTCGGCCAGCTTGGCCTGGAAGCGGATGGACCGACTGCCTGGCAGGAGGGTCAGGATGTAGAGGTGCTGGTTCTTCTGACGATCAGGAAAGGCCGCCTCTACTGAGGCGATGTTGACGACTGGCGTAGACACGGGTCAGCTCCTGCTAGGGGGCCAGGATGCCCCCGTTGAAGATCATTATGTTGTCGACTAAGAATATCCATTCGGTCGAGCCGATCTCCTTGGCCCGGTCCAGCTTGGGGATCTTCTGAATGTAAGCCTTCTCGCCTTCTGCGAGGCTGGTCCCCGACAGGTCCCGGACGGCAATCGGGTAGACCTGGCCCCCAACCGTGTCATCCAGGAGGGCATACTCGGACAGGACGTCGTTCTGGCTGCTCGACTGGAGCAGGCGGAGCTTGATCGTTCCCGTCTTGTTACCCATCTTGTTCCGACACACTTCGCCAGATGCACCCACAGACTGGCTGAAGCCGACCTCATTCCGTTCGGCCTCGACGAAGGTTCCGTCCGCGAAGGCATTCAGGATCAGTCCAGGTCCCCAGGCCACCGTCACCAGCTCTGCTGCGTAGCTTGCCACAATTCCTCCCAGCCTGCCACCAGATTAGATGGAGACGTCAACCGTCACTTCAACCGTATGGATGGCCCCAGCCAGGGTCGCAATGGCCCGGACGCCCGTCAGGAGGCGGGCCGCCTTATCGGACGTACTGATGTCGGCCAGGGCCGGCACGGTCACGTCCGACGACCCCTGGACGAAATGGCCCACCCGCTCACCCAATGCCATGACCTTGGCGATGGCCTTCCGGATGATCTCGAAACCCGGATCCGTGTAGGGGATCTTCGAGTTCCGGTCGCTGGCGCCAGCCAGCTCGGCATAGATGGCCTCCTGGATCCGAATCTGGACCCAATGGACCGTGATCTCGGTATCGGCGAAGCGGCCCGACACGCACTGGCCTGGCCGGACCCGATAGGTCCCCACGATGTCCTCATAGGTGTTGCCGCCCTTTGACCGGATGACGGTCGACTGGGCGGCCGTGAGGACGTCTGCCGTCTGGCTCAGCGTGACGCTGGTCAGGTTCCAGGTCGTCGTCCCCGTATCCGGATTGAGGGCCAGCTTGCGGCCCAGGAGGGCCCCATCCAGGGCATCCCCATCCGTGTCGTGGAAGAGGGCCAGGAGGTTGTCATAGGCTGCGTCCTGAAGGACACTGACCGCGTCAGTGGTTATCGAGTCGTCATATACCGAATCGTCTCCGTGTTGCACAACGGCCAGCTTGACCCGACCTGTCACCCATGCCCCCACCCGCTGGACGTTGAATTCGTCCCGGTCGGTCACGACCAGCCCATACCAGGCCGAATCGGTCGCCTCGATGGCCGTCAGGGCCGTCGTCAGGTCGTTGGCGGGTGTCGTCTCGGTGATGGTGGCCGTGGCCTGGCTCGAGCCAAGTGTGACGATGGCGGACGTGATGGTCAAGCCCCCGTCAATGACTTCCGCATGGGTCGTGATGTCGACCGTGTGGGCACCCGCATTGACCGCCACGTTGCTGATATCGGCTCGGGCCGTCAGGGCCGTATCGATGTCCGTGTAGGTCTGGGCGTTGGACGTGTTGAAGGGGACGGTGGTGGTCACCCCCTCAATCAGGAAGGCGATCGAGTTGGACGTGACGAAGTCGGCCGAAAACGTGATCCGCTGGACCTGGAGCGTATCGGCAGCCGCGATCCGGGCCACCTTGATCGATCGGACGCGCGGATTCTGTCCCAGCAGGGCCGCTCCGGCCTTGTAGGTCTGAGTCGACGTCACCCAGTCGGCAGCCAGCCCGGTCAGGCTCGTATAGGACCGGGTCGTATTGACGGCCAGGGCCGTCCCGCCCGACTTGATCGTGTCCCGACCTACCGCGAGGGGGACTCCCAGGGGTGTCGCCTGAACGCCCGTCGAGGAGACGTTGACGCTTACACTGACGACTTCTGATAGTTCAACGGCCATGGCCTACTCCAGATCGTGAGAGAAATCAACCGGATCCTGTTCGGTCCCGCCTTCGTCCGTCAGGACAATCTCACCACTTACACCCGCCAGGGCCCCTGGGCTGGCAACCCTCGTACGGGTGAAGCCGAACAGGAATTCGACCCGTGACCGTTGTCGGATGGCGGCGTCGACCAGGTAGGAGAGGTCTCGGACGCCCCCATCATCCCCACCCCGATAACCCACCCCCAGACCAGATAGGGTCTGAGCGACCGACGAATCTCTTACCGACTGTCGGAGATCTTCCAGGACTTCTAACCCATCCAGGTAGTCGGCATGGGCCGGATCGGCCGGTCCGTAGCGGTCGGCCGTCAGCCGGCCGCCCCGCTGGCCGGCAGTCGTCGTATCGCCGTCCGTGTCCGCCCCGCTCGTCTCGTCATGCTCACGGGCCCGCACGTCCTGGATCCAGATGTCCAGGTAGGGCAGGACGGGCTGAAGGGCATTCGTCCGGCTCCACCGGACCTTGAGCCCGACTGGCACCTCACCCACCACCCAGTCGTACAGTACCTGTCTGACCTGGGCCACCGTCATGCCGGATCCTGCCTGAGGAGGACTGAGTGGTAGTGGGGAAACGAGTCCCCGCCCCATTCCCGTACCCGCTCAACCTGATAGGCTAGCCCATCCAGCGTCACCACGTCATGTTTGACACGACCCTGTTCGTCTGATGTCCGGAGGGCTGTTTCGGTCCAGCAGTCATGCGGGTCCCGCTGACGCTGGCCCGCGTCCAGCTTCTGGAGGGTTCGCCCCTCAGCCGGCTGAATGCAGGCCAGTACGGTGAAGGTCGTCGAGGCCCCGACCGTCTCATAGCCCGTGTCCGCATCATGTCCGACGGCGCCCGGCCGTGTGACCGTATAGGTGCACGTCGTGAAGGTATCCAGGG
>ERZ1292625.1374-Hain-H41-01um-R1-1374-length-29377-cov-10_pt1 | contig 29377 bp, 35 predicted proteins | sample MGYA00564400_ERZ1292625 | MGnify/ENA primary metagenome ERZ1292625 (study PRJEB36523, sample SAMEA6512639) | groundwater metagenome | collected 2019-01-08 | study: AquaDiva: Metagenomics assemblies of 32 groundwater samples | reverse complement strand
CTCGTGGCAGCGAGGGGGTGCGAGTGAGCGAGACGAGCAGGACGACGTGCGGAACGTGCGGACGACCTCCGCGTGCGGACGGCAGCGCGTGCCTCGGCGACGAGTGGGTCAATCCAGAGGCCCCGGCGGTACGACAGGACTGCACGCGATTCGGCAGGGCACTACTCGAGCCGCGCGTCTATCACACGTACCTCACGATCGAGTGCGAGCGCGCCGGGCGGCTGGCGGCGCTGGCGCGGGTGGCAGCCATCGAGCAGGTCGTGCTCGAGGAGTGCGGGTCGGACACTCCGCACCCCGAGACCCCGCCCCGATCGTCCGAGGATCGGTTACGCAGCCTGCTCCGCTCGATGTACGACACGCGCCGCCGTGCGAACGCGGCCGAGGCCGAACTGGCCGAGTTGCACCGGCTCAGCGACACGAACGCTCTGTCGGTGGAAAGTACGGCGGAATCCTCGGAGAAGGCCGATGTCCGCGTCGAAGTACTCGAGGCGTTCGTGCGGGCGTGGGACTCCTGGCAAGAAGAGTGCGACGATCGGCGGATTCACCGCCCCAAAAAGCTGGAAGCCGCCCGTGCGGCGGTCGGGGAGGTGTCGGGTGAGTGACCTCGACCTCGCGGCCCTGCGCGCCAGAGCCAAAGCAGCGCGAGCGGACAACGTGTGGACCTCGCATCCGCCTGAGTTTGTCCTCGCGCTGCTCGACCGACTGGAAGCGGCCGAGCGCGAGCGCGACGAGATGAGTGGGACGATCGACGGGCTCCTGGTCTCCAACGAAGCCTGTCGCACGGCGATCGACGCATGGCGGGTGGAACGCGACCAGGCGACATCGGAGAGCGTGGCGTGGGCGGATCATGCCAAGTGCGGCGCGCGGACATCTGCCGCCGTCGAGGCGGTGCGCGAGCGGTGCGCGGCGGTGGCCGACAACGAATACGCGATGGCGAACAGGGGCCGTCACCTCGGCGGTGCCGAGGCGTGTGCCATCATCGCCGCACGCATCCGCGCGCTGAAGGTGAGGCCGTGATGAAGTGTGAGACCGACACGCCGGGTGACGCGCTGCCGCGCGAGATGGCGCAGTGTACCGAGTGCGGGACGTGTGACCCGGCAATCCACGATGCGGAGTCCGACGCCGGGGTCGGCCGCGTCGGCGGCGACCACGCGCTCGTCCGCGTCAGGTGCCCGAACGGCTGCACTTGGTCGCAACCGGAACACGTCCCCGTCCACACACGCTGCCCGCGGTGCTTCGACACATGGAATGCCGACGACTTCGTGGTTGACTTCCTCGTCGCAGCGGTTCACGCTCACGAGGCCATGACCGCCCACGCCCCATCCGCTCAGACCCCTTCCCGCGCCCCGCGGGCCTCCTCCAACTAGCTTTTCGGTAATTTTTTCATTTACAAGCCCAAACGTGCCTCGCGTAAACACTTCCGTAATCGGAACAAAGTGACGTGCCGCGGGATCATTGGGTTCTCGCGCGATTGTTACCGGGGGTCTACGTTGCGTTCCCGACGGCAGTAATAAACCGATAGTCTACACGATTTAGGCCTCAGGGGCCTTATATAAGGCTAGCTTAGGAACGACGTTAGCTGTGCTTGTATACCATCGGCATACACGGGTGACCGGAGGCCCGTTTCCGGTCATAATCCGTATGCAAGGGGTTCATTGTTGTTAGTCTCTGTATATTGTTGATAACGTGTCTACAGAAGAAAAGAAGATCAATGATTCCAAGGCTGGTGACTTCGCTTCGTTTGCGGAAGAGCTACAACGTCGAATTATGTTACACATGTTACGTAACGGCGCTTTCTTACGAAACGGGTGTAAAGCGTGAATCTAAGCACTGGAGAGCGTAGCTGCGTTCCTTGCGCTGACGCGCCGCGTCACGAGTTCGCGCGACAGCGCCGTTGACGCATCAGCTAACATCGTTACCTAGATCGGGTCTTTACGCGGGACGCGGTACGGCGTAAGAAGGGCCAAAGTCGTACGCGGTAAGGCGTAAGAAGGGGTCAAACGAACGTCGCGGACAGGGCCGCGCAGGCCTCGGCGCGACGGCGCAGCGGGCGGCGGTCGTACCGGGCCGTCGTGGCCGGGTCCGAGTGCCCGGCGAGCGCCTGGACCGTCGCGAGGTCCACGCCCGCGTCGAGCAGCGAGCCGACGAACGTGCGACGGAGGTCGTGCGGCGTAGCCTTGCCGTCGAAGGCGCGCCCCACCACGAAGCCTATGCCCGCGCCGGTCATGCGGCGACGGCCGCGGGCGCTGCCGCCCGCCTGCTCGCGGACGAAGAGCGCGCCTTCCCACGGCCCGCGGAGCGCGAGCCACGCACGCAAGGCGTCGAGGACGGGGCCCGCGGCATAGACCAGCCGCGTCTTGTTGCCCTTGCCGCGCACGGTCAGCTCGCCCGTGGCGGCGTCGAGGTCGGCGGCGTCGAGGCCCGCGGCCTCGGAGCGGCGCAGGCCGCAGCCCAGCAGGACGGCGAGCAGCGCGCGGGCGCGCGGGGAGCCGTCGCGCAGCGCGGGGGAAGTTTCTTCGCGGGGGACGTGACGGCCGGTCGGCGGCGTCTCGACGGTCAGGCCCTTGGCCTCGCCGCAGAGGTGCCACGCGCGGTCGGGCAGCGTGCCTTGGAGCCAGCACTGCTTGAGTACGCCCTTCACCGCGGCGAGGGCGTGGTTGACGGTGCGCGCGGCGTAGCCCTGCGCGCTCAGGGTCGCGACGAGCGCGACGAGGTGCTCGCGCCGCACCTCGTGCCAGGGCAGCGGCCCGAGCAGGGCGCGTGCCCGTGCCAGCGAACCGGCGACGGCGGACCTCGACGCCTGCGTGCTCAGGCTCGCGAGGTACAGGGCTTCGGGAGATACCCTGCAGGGTTCCGCGAGATCCTTGCAGGAGACGAGAGCGGCGAGGTGTGAAGCGTCCATGTCAGAAGTGTATACACGCGCTGACGATAACGCAAGTTGTGGAAAGTGGATGGTGTACATGCAGCGCGTGCAGGCGCTCGTCGCAAATCACGATCGGCGCGATCGCTCGAGCCCTCGGGGGGTGCATGCCGGGCGACGAGCTTCGACGCGCCGAGCTTCGGCCGTCGTCGGGGCCGGGCTGCGAGGGCCGCTGCTCGCCCGCCCCTCGCAGGGGTGGGCGCTGGGGGGCGGGGGCCTCGGGCGGGCAGGGGGGGGTGGCCTTCACGACAGTGAGAGGCGGACCCCACCCTCGCGGTGGTCCCCCATTTTACTTACGCTGTCCGCAGAAAAAATCCGAACACGCGTGCAGACGTGTTGCATTCTGAACGACATGACGGCAGGGTGGGTCCATGACGAAGAAGAGCCATCCTCTGTACCGGACGTGGCGTTCGCTGCTGGACCGCTGCACGTCGCCTCGGAACGCGGCGTGGGCGAGGTACGGGGGGCGTGGGATCGGGGTCTGTGCGCGGTGGCTTTCCGGTGGTTTGGCGGTGTTCGCGTCGGACATGGGCCCGAAGCCGACGCCGCATCACAGCATCGACCGCAGGGAGAACGGCGGTGGTTACTGGTGCGGTCGGTCGGAGTGTCCCGAGTGCGGTCCGCCGGGTCGGGAGCCGAACTGTCGGTGGGCGACCCGTTCGGAGCAGATGCGGAACACGCGGGCGAACGTGAGGGTGGAGGGGGCGGCGATCGTGGAGTGGTCGGAGCGGACGGGTCTTTCGGAGCACCTGATCGGGCAGAGGTTGCTGCGCGGCTGGTCGGAGGCGGATGCGGTGACTCGCCCGAGGCAGCGGCACGACGGGGTGCGGGCGAAGGCTCACGGTCCGTTTCCGCCGCGGTCGTGCGTGTGGTGTGGAGCGGAGTACGTTTCGAGTCAGCCGCATCGGGTGGCGTGCGGGGAGGGTTGTCGGGTGCGGTCGAAGAAGGCGCGGGGTCGCGCGCGGAAAAAGGGGAGCGGCGAAAAAACCTGTGGACACGCGCCGACGAAATAGCCGTGCTGGCCGGGTGCCGACGTGGTCGCTGGTGCATGCGTGTCCGAACTGCGGTCGTCCGCTGACGAAGCGGAGCAATCGGAGCACGGGGGAGCCGTTCGTGAGTTGCACGGGTTGGCGGGCGAGGGGTGGGGGGTGCGGGTTCACGGAGCCTTGGGACGAGGCGTTCCAGAGGATGTGCGACCATGTGGCGTCGTTGGAGGCGCAGCGGAAGGCGCTGAAGGTCGAGTTGGCTCGTGCGGTTCCTTCGCGGGGTCCGAGGTGGTTGTCGGACAAGTTGCGGGACCTGATGGTGCGTCTGCATCCCGACGTGAATCCGAAGGGGCTGGACGCGAACCGGGTGGTCGCGGAGTTGTCGGTGTTGCGGGACGAGATCGACGGTGGCCGGTGAAAAAACCTGTGGACACGCGGCGACGTGCGGTGACAGGATGGGCGACATGAGCATCGAGCACGAGCAGGGTCTGTGAGCAGGGAGGTTTCGGTGCGTGCGGGCGTCGGTCGGTCCCGAGGGGTGGGTGGAGGGGGAGGTCCGATGAAGAAGACGACGGAGGCGGTGTCGGCGTTCGCGAAGTACGTGCCGCGGGAGGAGACGCCCGGCAGCCGCCCGGCGGCGCGTCGGCGCAGGCAGGAGGAGCGGTTGCGGCGGCGGGCCGAGTACCGGCTCGCGCGTCGGATGACCTGGACGATGCGCGACGTGTCGTTCGAGATGTTCTTGCTCGACGGGGCGGTGTCGGCGTGAAGTACGTCGCGCTGGAGGGGATCGACGGTTCGGGGAAGGACGTGCAGGCGCGTCTGCTCGAGCAGGCGTGGCGTGCGGAGGGGCGCGTCGTGGCGAACGGCCGCGAGCCGACGAGGGGGGCGGTGGGCGGGCTCCTGAGGGAGAAGCTGGCGACGGGGGACCATCCGAGGTCGCACGCGTTGCTGTTCGTGGCAGACCGGATCGCGGCCGAGGACGGTCGCCGGGTGCTGCTGGAGTCGGGCGCGTGGCTCGTGCAGGTCCGGTCGTTCCTGTCGACGCTGGTGTACCAGCAGGAGCAGTGGCTCCTGCCCGAGTTGGAGTCGATGCACGCGGGGGTGCGGTTGTGGCCCGACCTCGTGGTGGTGCTGGACGTGCCGACGATGGAGGCGATGGGTCGGATCACGGCGCGCGGGGGACCGCGCGAATGCTACGAGGGCGCGCTGCTGTTGACGGCGGCTCGGTCGGCGTATCTGGGGTACGTCGAGGCGGGGACGGCGCTGGGGGTGCGGGTGGTGGGTGTGGACGGGACGGGGACACCGGAAGAGGTGTCGGCGCGGGTGCGGGAGGTGACGGGGTGAAGGCGTACGAGCAGGGTCAGGTGGTGGCGGTCGTGGCGCTCGTGCGGTCGGTCGCGCGACCGGAGACGTTCTGAGTCGTGAAGGTGCATCTGGAGGACGGGCGGGCTGCGATGTGCGTCACTTTGAGTCCTGACCGGGCACGCAGGTTGGCGGACCTGCTGAAGCGCGGGGCCGATGGCACGTTCCGAGACTTCGCCGTGTTCGGTGACGGGTGGCGGTTGAGGTTCCGTGTCGAAGAGAGGCCGACCCCGTGAGCGACATCCTCGAGTACTGGACGCTCGGGCTGCAGGACACGATGGTGGACGATCGCCCGAAGGACACCGTCTACCGGACCGAGGCCGACGCCCGTGCCGCCGCTCACGCGCTGTTCGCGGCGAATCCGCAGCTGCCCGACCGCAGCTCGCTGCTGAGCGACACGGGCTACCTCGACCCGAGGGTGAAGCTGGAGTGGCGGGCGTTCGAACAGGGCGCGGTCGGGGACGAGCGGGACGCTGCGGAGGTCGTGCGGCGGCTGAACGAGGCGTGGTCGGAGGTTGCCCGATGACAGAGATCGAGACGCGGGGCGGAAACCGGGTCGTGACGATGGACCACGCACAGTACCTCGTGCGGTTTCCGGTCGCGCAGCCGCTGACGTGGGACGCCACGATGGTGCATTTCCGTCGAGGGACGCCGGGGGAGGACGACGCGAGGGCGGGGGTGACGGAGGACGACCTCTTGGCGATCGTGGAGGACCGGTTCCGTGCGGACGGCGCTGGGGCTGTCGCGGACATCGTGGCGACGGCGCGGGCGACGGCTGCACTGCGCGGGGAGCTTCGGTGAGTCGCCGCGACCTCTGGGTCCGTCTGTCGGGCGCGGTGCCATCGCGACACCGGACGGCGTTACATGACGCGGGGCGGGGGTGTGCGGCTGTCGATATCGTGATAGGATGTCGCGGCGCGGGGGCGGTTGGAGCCGCCCCCGGCAACAAGCGGTGCAACCGCCACGTCACCGCTTTCGGTGAAACGCTGATCATTCCCGACTGGGCTGCCCGCACCGGTCTGTCGCCCGAGACGATCCGTTCGCGCATCCTCCGGGGAGAGCCGCACGAGCAGGCGGTGTCGAGGAGGCCGGATCGGAGTTACCGGAGGCCCGCGGCGTGAGGGTGGTCTACCTCGAGATATTCCCCGCCGTCCCCTTGCGACTCAGGCCGGAACTGCACGCCGATGGCGGACGCCAACTGTCGGGCACGACGTGGTCGGTGCGCTGGAAGGGCAGTGGTGACTGGATGCGGCGCCTGCGGGACGAGGGACTGTGCGTGACGGAAAGGCAGTCGCCTCCGGTGGTTCCGCGAGCGCCGCTGGTGGCGTTCGCGGTGGGGAGTTGGGTCGAGGCGCGGGACGACGAGCGGATCGCGGAGGAGAGGAGGCGGCGGCGATGAGCGTGTGCGAGGTGTGCGGGCGACCCGAGGCTCTGCCGGGGACGGGCGAGGGCTGCGAGCGGACCATGCTGTCGAAGATGGGGGCTGCGGCGCGCGTGTCGTGGGGGCACATCATCGACTGCGAGCGCGAGGGGCGGCGGCGTGCGGAGCGCGAGCGGGACGAGGCGCTACGGCGGCTCGAGTTGCTGCGGCAAATGGCCGACGAGGTCGCCGGGTCGGGCGGCGTCCGTGCGCAGCAGGAGAGCATCACGGTGCATGAGTACGTGATCCGCGCCACGGAGGAGTTGGCGAGGCAGCGCGACGAGGCTCGCACCGCGCTCGCGAACCTCGTGCAGGCCATGCGGGTGTGGGGTGCCGAGGAGGACGGCGTGCCCGAGGACGGTCCGGTGGGTGCCGCGTACGACGCGGCCGAGCGTCTGTTGGGGCGCTGCGTGGAGATGAAGTGATCGAAGCGGCCACGGCGCACCGCGGATGAGGATGCTCGACCTGTTCAGCGGGATCGGCGGTCTGGGTCTGGGTCTGCACGCCCACGGGATGGAGACGGTCGCGTTCTGCGAGTCGGACGCGGCTTGTCGCCGGGTGTTGGCGCGGCACTGGCCGGACGTGCCCAATTACGGCGACGTGCGGACGCTGCGCGGACGCGACGTGGGGCTGGTCGATGTGCTGTGCGGGGGGTTCCCCTGCACCGACGTGAGTGTCGCAGGGAAGGGTGCAGGGCTCGCCGGGGAGCATTCGTCGCTGTGGCTGGAGATGGCGCGGCTGGTGGGCGATGTGCAGCCGGGCCTCGTAGTGTTCGAGAACGTGCCGGGGCTGCTGAACAACGACAAGGGTGCGTTCTTCGGGCGCGTGCTGAGCGACCTCCACGGGCTCGGCTTCCACTGCGCGTGGGAGACGGTCGGGGCGTGGGAACTCGCGGCACCCCACAAGCGCGACCGAGTGTTCGGGCTCGCGTGGCGACACGGGACGACCCCGCCGACGTGGTCGGGGCCGACCGAGGTGTCCGTGTGGCCGCCGGGGCCTTCGGACACGGAGGGTTGGGCGGCATACCTCGCGGCGGGCGGTTCGGCCCCGGCATTGCCGAGAGACGATCCGTCCGGTTGCGTCTGCGGAAACTGTGACCGGGCCGCGAGGTTGCGCATGTTGGGAAATGCGGTCGTACCTGCCTGTGCGGCGGCGGCGCTCGTGCGGCTGTCGGCGGCGGCGCGCGGCGCGGGGGGCGGTGCGACGTTCGCGCTGGTGGGGGCCGAGGGGGTCGTGGCGGCGCAGATGGATCTGTTCGGTGAGCGGGGGGCGGTGCGGTGGCCGTCGTGCGGGACGATGCGTGACGGGGTGTGCGTCGGACGGCCTCGGACGGCTGTCGTGCCGAAGGCCGCGAGCGACGTGGACAGGTGGCAGGGGGCCGGATTACGGAGTCAGGGCGCGCTCGCTGCTCCACCCGCGTTGCAGCCTGCTTCTGAGGGTGTTGTGGCGGATGCCGGTTCGTTCGAGCCATTCGGGGATGGACAGCGTATAGCCGAAGGCGGTGAGCTTCCTGTGTCGCATGTCTTCGGTGGCGACGACCTGTGTGTCGGTCGACCCGAGGTCGAGCCGGTGGATGATGGTGGATCGGGGGAGTCCCGTCTCCTTGGCCCACGCGCCGACGCACATGGTCCTGCCGGACACGGTGACGAGACGGTTGGTCCGCATGTTCCACGCCTGTTCGTCTCTGGTGGCCCAGCGGACGTTACCGGGCTCGTAGTTGCCCGTGTTGTCAGGGAAGCGGTCCAAACTGTGTTTAGGCGACGGACGCGGGCCGACGTGGGCGAGGAACGCCGGAAAGTCGTGCAGCCACTCGGCGCAGACGACGACTCCCTTGCCGCCATATTGATGCCAGTTGCGGTGGTCGGGATCGAGGCACCGTTTCTTCATGTGAGCCCGAGCGTCGTACTCGGGACTGGCCTTGGTTCTGTTAGTCTTGCCGGGCACGATGACCTCCCTACGGTCGGAGTGAAGTTGCCGGGGGAGGTGACAGCCTCTCCCGCGCAACGCCATCCTACCACATGGGCTACGCCCACCGCCACGGACGCGTCGGGGCGCGGGTACACCTACTCGAACGGCGACCGGACGAAGCCGTTTCTGGTGTTGCCGGGTCAGGCGGTGGCGTGGGCGAGGGCGCGGGGCATCGAGGGAGTGCTGGAATTGAACCCGATGTTCACGGAATCACTGATGAATCTGCCTGCCGGGTGGACGACGGCCTGCGGAGGCGCGGGATGAGTCTGACCGGTCCATCGGCTCCGCGCGTGGGCGGTCGTCGCTCGAAGATGCTGAGCAGGCGTGCGCTCGAGGCGTTGGTCGCGTCCGAGCCGAGGGCGCGGCCCCACGGGAGGCCCGAGACGCGCGGCGACTGCGTCGAGGGGGCTCGGCCGTGCCCTTGGGTTTCCTGTCGGATGCACCTCGCGCTCGACGTGACGCCCCACGGGGCGTTGCGGCTGACGTTCGGTGAGGACGTGGACCCGACGACGCTGGAGAACACCTGTGCGCTCGACGTGGCCGACCTCGGCGGGGTGACGCTGGACGACGTGGCGGCGGTGATCGGGATATCGAGACAGCGTGTGGAGCAGCTCGAGAAGAAGGCGTTGACGAAGGTCGCGAAGAGGCTGGGATGACGAACCCGAGAAAGTGGACGGCCCCGAAGACGTGCGCCCACTGCGGGACGACGTTCGAGCGCGGGAGGGAGAGCGTGCCCGACTACGGGCGGATGCGGTACTGTGGGCATTCGTGCGCCGCTCTGGCGAACCGGAGGCCGAAGGCTTCGGGTCCGTGCTCGACGGAAGGGTGCGGTGCCGAGCAGTATTGCCGAGGGTGGTGTCGGAGGTGCTACATGAGGGATTACCGGAGGGTTTGAGTGAAGAGGAAAGGATTGCATCGGGCGGTGAAGCCGCCGAAGAACGTGGACCCGAACCTGTTGAAGGCGGTGGGGTGGCGCGTGGCTCCGAACGGTCCTGTGCTGTCGCTGGCACTGGAGTTCGAGTGCCCTGACGGACGCCACATCCACCTGGGGGCGAACCTCGGGCCGAACGACGTGGCGGCGCTGGTCACCGCGCTGACGGATCACTTCCATCGGCAGTGGCCTGCGCCGGAAGCGCCGGAAGCAGAGCCGGAAGCGGCGACGGAGGTCGCGTCGTGAAGCACTGAGTCGATTTTCTCTTGCGTCTTGTATGCCGAAGGTCTACTGTGGACGCATGAGCACGCTTTCGACACATCCTTGGGAATCGGCGGGCCTCGGTGAGGCCCCGTTCCGCTTCGACGGACACGAACTCAAGTTGTTCGTCGTGCCCGGCTGCCCGCCGCGCGCGGGGTCGTCCTGCGACTTCTGCGGGACCGCCATCGCGGACTGCTTCTGGATCCGTTCGACGGACGGGAAGCGGTTCAAGGTGGGGATCGACTGCGTGCAGAAGATCGCCGGGAAGGGCGAGCGCGTCCGCTCCGACGCCGAAAAGGCGTGGCGGGCGCTCGCGACGGAGCGTCGGCACGCGGCGCAGGACGAGAAGATCGCGGCGGCGGCGGCGGCGCTGACCGACCCCGACGTGCGGCGCGGCCTCGCGGAGCGGCCCCACCCGGCCGGGGTGGCCGGGAAGACGCTCCTCGACTGGGTCGAGTGGATGAACGCGCACGCCGGGCGCGCGGGCAAAGTGCGTGCGGCGGCGGTCGTGGCGGGCGCGGAGCCGGTGTCGGCCCCGGCCGCGGAGTTCCGCCGCACGATGAAGATCCACCACTCCGAGGTGGAGGCGGCGCGGGCGCACGTCGAGGAGCGCACAGGCGGGCGGGCGACCCTGCGCGAGTCGGGGCCGGTCGAACTGGTGTCGCTCGCGGACGGTCGGACGCTGCGGATGGTCGAGGTCGAGGTCGCGGGCGACCTCTCGCTGAAGCTCGGGGAGTGGACGGTCGAGGCGGTGGTGGAGCCGCTGGGCGACTCGGCGCTGCTCCGCGTCCTGCCGGGCCGCGACTCGCCGGACCTCGAGGAGTACCGGACGGCCGACCTGTTCTGCGAGCACTGCGGGACCGTGCGCGCCCGCAAGCAGTGCGTCGTGCTGCGCGACGAGGACGGCGCACTGCTGCTCGTCGGCTCGACGTGCGTCGCGGAGTACACCGGGCTCGACCTGTCGCCGTTCGCGGCGGTCGGCAAGCTCCTGTCGTTGGCGGGCGAACTCGAGGAGTTCTGCGGTCGTCGCGGACAGCACGAGTGGGACTTGGAGGAGGTCGCGGCGCAGTGCGCGTGCGCGGTGCGCCGGTACGGCTACACGTCGAAGCGGACGGCCGAGGAGAAGTACTGCCAGAGCACGGCGGACCTCGTGCGCCGGTCGCTGAACAAGGAGCCGAAGGCCGAGGTCTTCGAGGCGACGGACGACGACCGCGCGCAGGCGGCGACGTGGATCGCTTGGGCGCGGGCGCTGCCGCCGCAGGCCGAGGAGTCGTTCCTCGCGAACCTCCGGGTGATCGTGTCGGGGGAGTCGCCGGTCGTCGGCCTGCGCCACGTCGGCTTCGTGGCGGCGCTCTGCCCGGCTTACCAGAAGCACCTCGAGAAGGAAGCGGCGAAGAAGGCCTCGGGCTGGTTCGGGGAGCCAGGCGACAAGATCGGCCGGAAGCTGTCGAAGAAGGACCGGCTCGCGGGGGCGACGGCGCACCCGGCACTGGTCGCGAAGCTGCTGCGCTGCATCACGGTGGAGTCGCAGTGGGGCAAGTCGATCCTGCGGATCTTCTCGGACGCGGCGGGGCGGCAGTTCGTGTGGTTCGACTCGGGGTGCTCCTCGGACTGGTACGAGGGGCGCAGCTACCGCCTGTGTGCTACGATCAAGCAGCACCGCACGTCGAATCGCGACGGGATGCGTCAGACGGCGTTGACCCGCGTGACGGGCGAGGAGGTGTGAGGTGATCGTATACGGTTCCTTCGTCATGGGGATCGACTGGACCTCGCTTTCGGACCCTCCACCCCCTCGCCGTCGCCTCTGCACGCACGGTGGCGACCGCTGCTTCCACCCCCTCCTCCCGTACGACGAGGTACAGCCCTCCGAAGCGTTCTACGACCGCCTGGAACGTCTTCTGCCGCTCGCTCTGGACGCCCTTCCCGGTCTTGACCTCGACCTCGAGCCGCCGCCCGTTCGGGGCGACGAGCCCGGTGATGTCGGCTGAGCCTTTCTTTCCGTAACTGACGACCCGGTCGGGGTCCGAGAGCGCCCGGCCGACGCCCGTCTCCTGCGGCCAGACGCGGCAGAACGGCTGCGAACCGAGGGCGAGCAGCACTTCGCGCTTCAGAGCTTCGTGACGGGGGCTTCCCATGGTGGTAGCGTACCACTCCATGAACGGACTGGAAGCACTGGCGAAGGCGACGGCGAGGACGGGGCCGCGGACGGGAGTCCTGCCGGTGGACTACGGGGCCGCGGGGAACGTCGCTCGGATGTACGCGGACATGGGACCGAGACACCCGATGTACCCGAATGAGACTCACCCGTGGAACGCGACGGCGGGCGTGCCCGTCGAAGATCCCAGGACCGGAACGAAACGGCCGTTACCCGTATACAGCAGTCTCATGTCGGAAGGAATGAGCGGGGTCTACGGACCGCTGCCGACCGGCCCCGGCGGTCGGCCCGAACTGGCCGTGGCGTTTCAGTCGTACGGAGGTGTCCCTTCGGCCGTCAAGGACCAGACGCAGAGCACGCTCGTCCACGAGATGACGCACGCCTCGGATCCGACCATCGAAAACGACATGCCGTTGACGGGCGGCACTCCGAGGCGGACGCGTGCCCGTGATCGGATGGGCTGGGCTGACCGGGAAGCGGCCCGTCACGCCGCCGAGGCCCAAATGCACCACGATGATTGGGTCGCCAGCGGCGATCGTCGGCTTCGGACGGCTTCCGAGAACGCTCTGGCACACGCTCGGCAGGCGGACATGGTTCACGGGCTCACGGGATCGCCCGCCTCTGCACGACAACTAGACGCCGCGATCGTGGCGGCAGAGAGGCATGCTGCCGCGTTCGCCGCGACCGCCGATCCGGCGCTCGCCGCCGCTCGCGACCGTTCGGTGGCCGCGCACGGTGCCGCGCAGGCACGAAGCCGGGACATGTACATCAAGCAGCCGCCCGAGACGACGGCGCATCTCCAGCAAGTCCGCTACGAACTGCTGCACTCGGCTCCGCACGCGGAGGCGACGGCGACTGACCCGTCCTCGTTCTCGGCCCCCGCCGAACACGGCGGATGGCTGAAGGGGTGGATGGAGCGCCACAGCCCGACGTGGACTTCCGCGTTCGCGCCGTTGAAGGGCGGGGCCGGGGCGAAGATCCAGAAGCGCGTCTACAAGATGGCGGCGCTCGCGCACCGGCAGGCGTTCGACGGCACGCAGGGCGCGGTGAAGGGCCTCCACGCCCTCCTGACGCTCGCCAAGGCCTGGGGGATGGGGAAGCCCCGCATGTGGGCGAAACCGCAGTGGGCGGGCGAAGGGGACGCCGCCGCGAGCCTGATGGAGATCGGGGGCCGCGGGGATCCGCGGGTCGAGGCCCTCGGACAGATCACGACCTCCCCGGCCGAGGACGAGCGCCACACGCAGCGCGTGCGCCACCCGTGGAGCGGGGCCTCCGTCTTCGCGAGCCACTCGCTGCACCCCGACGACGTGATCGCGCTCGGCGCTTCCCGGCCCGACACGCACGAGGCCGCGCTCGCGCTGCGGGCGACGGCACACCTCGAGGCTCCGAAGCGGGACTACGCGCGGCCGGGCGCGGACGCGAAGCATCCGGCGAACGACGAGGGGCACCCCGACCACCTCGCCGCGAAGGCCTGGGCCTCGCTGAGGCAGGGCGTCCACCACGCGCTGGTGACGGGCGAGCGGTTCGACGCCGAGCACCCGAAGGCCGTGGCGGCACTCGAGGCGGTGCGCGGGGCGATCCCGAAGCCCGTGTCCCGCCCCGACGCGCGGTTCTCTCATCTGGAGCTGGACTAGATGCTCAAAGCGTTCGTCGGCCGGAAGGTGGTCGGCGGTTCCGTGGTCCGGCCGGACGGGACGACGGAGCCGCTCAAGTTCGCGAGCCCGCTGGATGCGCGGCGGTTGGCGTCAGCGGAGGCGATGGGGAAGTCCTACGAGATCCACGAAGATCCGGTGCTCAGGGACGCCCACGACGATTCGATGTGGGCGAATCCGTTCGACACCGACCACGACGGCTACCACCGGCTCGTCGTGAAGGGCGGCGGGCTGGCCGCGCTCCGCAAGAGCCGCGAACTCGAGATGGACGACGCGCCTTCTTCCGGCAGCGTGCTGCACGGCGTCCACCACGCGGACGACGCGGAGCGGTTGGCACGTCAGCACGGCTACGACTACGCGGCGGCGGCGACCTCGGCTCGGTCGATGGGCTCGAAGGGGGACGCCGGGCACTGGGGCGCGGTCGCGGACCATCTCGCGACTCGGGGGCGGGAAACGGGTGCGGACCCGCGCTTCGCCAAGCTGGAGATGGACGATGCCCCGCCGTCGCCCAAACGTCGAGGTCGTCGTCCCAAGATGACGGCCGACCCCCGGTTCGCGAATCTCGAGATGGACGACGCTCCGTCCGCGGCGACACCGACCCGCAAGACCTATCGACACGAAGGCCGCGACCCGTTCGAACTCGAACTCCACGAGCAGCGCCGCGGGTGGGCGGTCGCGCGCAAGGAGGAGGGCGGCGACTGGCAGGTCGCCCACGTCGCCTCGGGGCTGCAAGTCACGAGTCACGGGCAGAATCGGGAGCACGCCGTCCGCACGATGCACCACTTCGCGGACAGAGTGCCGGACCACGTCGCCACGACCACGAGCCGTTCATTCGATGCACTTTCCCCGGCGATGCGACAGGCGTGGCGCGAACGGCCCGGCGAAGCCGGAACCGCCTCCTCGCCGCCGGTCGCCGCTCCGCTCCCCCTGGAGTTGGACGACGACCGTGCGCCCGCGAAGGTCGAGAAGCGCACTTATCCGTGGTCGGACGGGCCCGACGACCACTACCTCGTGGCCGAGAAGAAGGCGGGCTGGGCGGTGGTCCGGCACCCGTCGTGGCACCCCGACGAATGGGCCGTCGCGCACGAGGCCAGCGGCGTCCATCTGCCGCGGGGCTGGGCGGCGGTGCCCGGTGTCGCGCCGTCCGACGAGCATCCCCGTCGAGGGATGACGCGGAAGGAGGCCGGGGAGGCACTGGACCACGTCGCCGGGGCCATGCCCGACTTCAAGCCCGGCGAGGAGGACGGCGGCAAGGTCCACGCGGCACTGGCGTCGTCGTCGGTGGCCTCTCGGACGATGCGCGTCATGGCCGACTCGCACACGGCATCGAGGCGGAAGTCCGACGAGGCCGACGCGGCGACGGAAAAGCGCCGGAAGGCCGACATGTCGCGGCTCGGAAACCTCGAGATGGACGGTGAGACGACCCTTCGGGCGAAGTCCACGGAACCTCCGGCGTTGCACGAGGTCCACGCGGCGCACGACTCGCTGCTCGACCGGATGGCGGCGTACCACCAGAGAACGTGGCAGACGCACGAGACGAAGGCAGCCGACGAGGTTCTGCAGGGGCGGCGAGCGCCCGACGCGGCGGTCCTGTCCGGCCTGGAGGAGCAGGAGGCCGGGGTCCGCGGCGGGGCCGTCCGGCCGTCGTCCTCGGCCCCGAACGCGATCCGTTACCAAGGAGGAAGGTCGGGGCTGGTTCGGCTCCAGCACGCTCTGAACGGACTGACCGACGCCGAGCAGAAGCACGGGTTCGAGGCACCACAGCACGAGACGTACGCCGCCAACAAGCTGATCGAAGGGGGAAAGAAGCGCCTCGCCGCGCTCCGCAAGGAGGGCAGGCCGTACCACGCCAGCCTGCTCGGGATGATCGAGCGCACGACCGGGGAGATGCGGCAGCACAAGGCCACCGTGAGTTCGTACGAACCGCCCGCGCCCGCGTCGGCTCCCGAGTCCGCCCGCTACGGGAACGACGCCCTGTCCCGGCTGCGGGATGTCGCTTCCGAGACGAACCGGGAGTTGGGGAAGGGCCCGCCGAGCTTCGGGGAGAACCCGGACCGCATTCCGTCGCTGACCGGTGACCGGGCGCACCATCTGCACGCCCACGACTGGTGGGCCACGACCGGTCAGTATCGGCCGGGGTGGCGCGACCTGTCCGAGTATCACCATTACGCCAGCGAGGGCATGAAGGAGGCTGCCGAAGAGACGCTCGGCTACGTCGCTCGCAACTACCGACCGGAGTTGGTGCCGCCGGGGAAGCACGACGACGACATCGGACTCGGCCGCGCGATCCTCGCTGCGCGACACCCGTTCCGCGGAGTGGCCGAGTGGTGATAGCATGAGTCACCGAGGAGAGATTCGCAGAAGATGGCGACGATGGAGGCCAGGATGAAGGCGGTCGAAGACCGGGTGACGAAGCTGGAACACTGGCAGACCGGCAGCCTCGCCTACGCGCGGGTGGGGCTGTTTCTGATTCCACTGATCACTGCGATACTGGTGGCCGTCGTGAACAGATGGCTCTTGGGGTGAGGTGAGACGTGTTCGACTTCCTCATTGAACTCGGAGAGTACCTGCGGAAGTCGGTGCCTCCCAGCATCGCCCTCGCGCTGGTGCTGGCCCCCGTCGTGTGGATCCTCGTGGAGGGCGTAGGGGAAACCGTCGCCCTCGCCAAGCAGAAGCACCTCGACGTGCTGAGGCCGATCCTGATGCGGATCGCCCCGATCTTCGTCGGCGTCGGCCTCTGCTCCGTTCCGGGGCTGACCGACTGGATCCTCGACGGCCTCGGCTACGAGGGCCGGAAGTGGACATCGGGCCTCGGGCAGGGCGTCGGCGTCGGGCTCGTGGCTCTGGCGCTGCACGGCCTCGGGTTCCGGCATTTTCTGGAGGCGGCGTTGCGACGACGGTTCGGAAGGAAGCCTGTGAACGTAGCCCTCGTGCTCGTCCTGCCGCTGTTGGTCGGCTGCGGCGCGGCGTGGCCGACCGACAAGTGCGAACTCATCGACCGCGAGTGGCGTTGCCGCTGCGCGGTGCGCGAGTTCGTGCTGACGCCGCATCCGACGAAGCCCTCGCCCGCGGCCACCGTGAAGCACCTCTGTGACGGGACGGCTCTCCCGCTCACCGAGGAGACGGACGACTGCGGCCTGCCGCGGTGCGCCCCGTGAGCGAACCTCGGGAGGTGATGGCGGACCTCGCCCGCGACCTCGTGACGGACGGGCTGAAGCGGCTGTCGGCCCACATCCCCGGCGGCGACCTCGGCGGGGCGCGCCCCGCGATCGAGGCGTTGCTGGCCGAACTGCTCGTGCGCTACGGCGAGGAACTCCTGCTCCGTCTGTTCGGCAACGACTGGCCCGCGAAGGTGACTTCCGGTCGGACCGTCTGGAGGGACGAGCGGTGAGTGACACGAGGCCGCTGCTCGTGTTCCCCCGTGGTCCGGGTCACCCGCCGCGCGCCGGTCTGTCTCAGCGGTCCCTGCCCCTGCTCGAGGGCGACCGGGAGCACCACGAGCAGGAGTCGCGGCGGTGGTTCGAGGAGTCGAAGCCGTACGATGTCCGCGGGGCCGTGGAGCGGCGCACGTCGCCGGAATACCTGCTGGCGGCGTACCACGGCGCGATGGCGCGCGGCGAGGAGCACGAGGCCCACGCGTTCCTCGGCCGGGCCTGTGCGGCCGCGCCCCGCGGCGGCGAGATCGGTGCTCTGGTGGAACGGCACGGATCTGCAGCGCCTCCTCCGCAGGCCGACCCCGAGAGCGGTCGAGGGCACGCGGCGTTCGCGGAGTACGGCCGCAGGGTGCTCGGGAGCTTCTCGGGCGGGGTCCGCAAGGGTCCGCCGACCGACGAGGGCGGGCCGTCGCCCGCGCCGACCGGCGTGCGCTACATCGCTCGTGACCGGCTGGGTCACTTCCCCATGACGCCGTATCCGACGTACGAAGGACGGAAGGTGTTGCAGAACCTGACCCGGCCGGGCGGCGACAGGCCGTCGTTCACCTACGGCGCGGCGTACCGTGAGCGACGAGGGGACGAGCCCGAATACGGAGCCGGTCCTCCGCGGAGAGCGGCGGGCACGGACGCCGCCAAAGGCCCCCCGCCGGAAGGCCCGCAGCCCGACCGTCCCGCCGGTCGGACGGTGTACCACGCCCCCTCCCCGCACTGGGGACGTGTCCGAGCGCCCCCGCCCCCCCCCGTCGTCGTCAAGAAGGGTCTGTCTTCGCTGCTCGACCTCGTCAAAGGCGACGACTGGACCCACGAGAGCCCGCCGCCGCTGCGGGGAGACGCCGTCCATCACGCCGCAGCGGGGGAATGGCATGCGTCGAACCGCCGGGGAAGGGGGCGCACCTTACGCGACTACCACCGTCTCGCGGCAGAGGCGCTGCGCTCCGGGTCGGACTCCGACACGAACGAGGCGTTGACGGAACTCGGCGGCAGCCTTCGGGTTCTGGACTGGCCGACGCATCCCGACGCGCCGAAGCCGCCTCACGACCCGGACGCGCTGCTCGTCGATTACGACCACTACGACCCCGAAGCCGTCCGCGAAGTGAACGACTGGCACACGGCTGCGGCAAAGTTCTGGAGCGGTCGTTCCGAACCCCATGCGACGAGCATGGCCAACGCTCACCATTTCGCCGCAGAAGGGCACGACCCTCGCCGCAACGTCGGCCGCGCCCTCGTGACGATGGCCGACGACCGGCGGCAGCTGTCGCTCGGGCAGACCGAAGCGGAGGAGTGGCTCGGCCGCTGACGAAGAAAGAAAATGTGGACACGCGCGCACGGCAGTGCTAAGCTCGTCCCCATGAGCACTTTCGTTCACATCGTGACTCCCGAGAATGCCCCGCGCATCAGGGAGTGGTTCGCGACCCGCGGCGGCATCGCCGTGTGGTCGTCCGCAGATCTCTCCGACCCGGCGTGGTCCTGCACCACGCCGCTGAGGGGCGAGGACGGGGCTCCGACCCCGAAGCCGCACTGGAAGGCCAGCACGCCGCCGACCGCGATCACCGACCGGGCGTTCGTCGGCGTCACCTCCTACGAGGAGGTGCGCCGATTCCGGGTCGCGCTCCGTCGTGGTGCGCAGGGGCTGAAGATAAAGCTCACGGACCATTCGTCCGCGAAGCTCCGCGCCGCGCTCGACAAGGCCGGGGACGGGGCCGTCTACCAGTTCGACTACGAGGACCAGCAGGCGGTGATCCTCGCGCCGACCGGGACGGTGCCGCTGTGAAGCTGCTCGACAAGAAGCAGACGAAGGTCCGAGACGATATCGTGGGTCGCTTCCACGAGAGGGCCGAGGCGCTCACTGAAGCGGTCGCCGTCTACGACAAGGCCGTCGCAGCGGCGTTCGGGGCGGTACGGGAAGAGGTCGAGGCCTACAACGACCTCGTGGACGAGGCGAACGGGTTCATGTGCGACGTGACCGCTGAATGCCGGGACACGCTGGAATCCCGTTCCGAGAAATGGCTGGAAAGTGAGCGCGGCGCGGAGTTTCTCGCCGCCGTCGATGCGTGGGATACCTCCGTCGAGCAGTTGAACGTGGAGGCCCCCGACGTGTTGGACACGGGCGAGATCGATTGGTCGGCGCTGGAAGACGCGCCCGAGGAGGTCGAATGAGCGTCTACGACGGGGATCCGCGCAAGAAATGCCCGACGTGTTCGTTCTGGCCGACCTACGGCCACGACCGCACGACGCTCACCATATACCCGGACCGGAGGCCCTGTTTCCTGCACCTCCGCACGACGAAGGGCCGGGGCGTACTCGTGTGCGACGAGTCCGTCCTGTGCTGGCAGCTTTCGAGCAGCGAGCCGACGCTCGCGATGCTCGAGAGCCGGTTCGAGCCCGAACAGGTCTGGATGCTCGTGGGCTGGCTCCAGCGGGCCGGGGTCGACGTGATCGGCCGCGACGAGGAGGCCCTCGCCACCTGGAAGGCGTATTGGGGCAACAGTGCTTGTTGAAGGGTTTGTTGACGGCGTGGCCGAACGGTGCCATCGTGGACGCATGAGCACGACCGAGCCCATGGACATCGTGAAGGCCCTCTTCGGGGACGACCCTGGGGAGTGGAAACGGATCGTCGCTTCTCTGGACGAGAGGTGGATCCACGGCTCGAAGATGGGCCACGTCAGCGTCCGGCTGCCCGCGCCCGTTCTGGAGGGCCTCGACAAGGTGGCGGAAGCCATGAGGACGTTGACTCCTTGGCGGCGCGTGTCGCGCTCCGAGGCGGTGCGCCTGCTGATCGTCCGCGCCCTCGACCGGGCGGGGGCCAACAACACAGAGAAAGGGGAGACTCCGTAGATGGAATGGAAGACGCTCAAGGTCGCCAAGGCGACGAACGGGTTCGTGCTCGACCTCGACGGGACCATCTCCGTCGCCACGGCCGAGCAGTTGCAGGACGTGGTGAAGGGGCTCTTCGCGGCACCGGGGACGGGCGCGCCCGCCGCCCTCAGGAAGCCCTCGCCGCGGGTGACGGACGCGCTCGTCGCGCGGGTCGCGGCCGAGTCGAAGAACAGCGGGGTCGTCCGCACGACGGACCTCGTGGCCCGCTGGGCGCTGAGCGCCGAGCAGGCTCTGAACGTCGCCGCCCGGCTCGTCGCGGACGGCCGCTGGGTGGCGACCGCGGACGGCTGGGCCGCGCCGACGACGGTGGCCGAGGAGCCGCCCGCGCCGGAACCGGAGCCGGACCCGCCGCCGCCTTCCGACGCCGACGACGAGGTCCCGGCCGAGGCCGGGCTGCCGTTCTGAGCACCGCCTACCACGTCGTCGTCTTCGTGCAGGCCCTCCTCCTCTTCCTCGCCGGGGTCTTCGTCGTCGCTTGGGCCGTGCGCGGCCCCGTGCTGCGGCGTGGCGGCGTCGTCGCCGGGGCCGCGCTCGCCCTGACGGCCGTCGCTCTCGTGTGGCTCCACGCGTGGTTCGTGCTAACCTGATCTCATGGACGGCGGCGAAGGGCCGGTGCTCGAAGACGACGGGGTCGGGGGGAACCCGACTCTGATCCGATTCACGGGCGACGACGCCGCCATCGGCTGGATCGAGGCGCAGAGGTTCGCTGGCATCGTGGAGTCGATGCACCGCGCCGCGATGTCCCCCGACGAGATCTCGTCGCGGATATCCCTCGAGCACGGCGTCATGATCGAGGCCCGCCTGATCGCGCGGTGGGTCGAGGAAGAGCACGACGTGAGGGAGGCGCTCGTGCGCAACCCTCTCGTGCGTTCGTGGGTGCTGGAGCACGCCGACGAACTCCGCGGTCAGGTCGCCACCGACATGGGGATGTTGGACGACGTGATCCGGCTCCAACACTCCGTGGCCACCCGCCGCGACCCCGACCTCGAGTTCGTGTCGCCCAAGGAACGGTTGAAACTGCGGCTGCAGGCCGGGCGCGACCTCGGCTTGACCGTCGTGCGGAAGTACTCGCTCACCGACCAGCCCATCGTCGCCAGGAACGAGCAGACGCGCGAGGTGGGCGAATTGGCCGCGGAGATCTACGGCGGGGCGGGTCGCCTGATGAAGCCTCGCCCGGCCGAATCCGCTTGATCGCCGTCCCCCCGCGCAACCGCGTCACCGAGATCCTCGACGGGCTGCTCTACCCCTACCAGAAGGCGTTCGTGTACGACGACGCCCGCTTCGTCGCGTGGGTGTCGTCGCGGCAGATCGGCAAATCGTTCGCCCTCGCGTGGCGGGCGCTCCTCCGCGCCCTGAGCAGCACCCGGCGGCACCAGACGATCATCAGCGCGGGTCGGGAGCAGGCCCGCGAAGACATCGCCAAGGTGAAGCTCCACGCGGAGTTCCTCGAGAAGTCGCTGGGCCAGAGGCTCGTGCAGGACGAAACCAAGACCACCGTCACTCTGACGAACGGCTCGGTCCTGCGGGCGCTCGCGGCCAACCCCCGCACCGCGCGCGGGTACACGGGCGACCTCTACCTGGACGAGTTCGCCCACGTCCAGCGCGACCGGGCGCTGTGGGCCGCTGCGCTGCCGCTCGCCACGCGGGGCGAATTGACGATCACCACGGTTTCGACCCCCATGGGCGACAGCGGGGTGTTCTACGACCTGTGCCACCCGAAGCCGAACATACCCGACCGGGTCAAGTTCTCGCTGCACAGGACGACCGTCCACGAGGCCGTGTCGCAGGGCCTCGACCTCGACATCGAGGCGCTGAAGCCGCAGTTCGATGACGACACATGGGCCCAAGAATACCTCTGTCAGTTCCTCGGCCACGTCGCGAGCTACTTCCCCTGGGAGCTTCTCCGTTCGGCGGTGGTCGAGGAGGACGACGACGCCGACGCCCGCATCGAGCACGCCCCGGCGTTCCTCGGAATCGACGTGGGCCGCAAGCGCGACGTGACCGCGATCGTCCTGCTGCGGCGCTGGCCCGGCGAGACGCTGTGGGCCGAGAAGGTCGACGTGCTGCACAAGGTGCCCTTCGATGAACAGCAGCGCGTGATCAGCAACATCATGCGGGTGCATCGCGTCGAACGGTGCTGCGTGGACGCGACCGGCATCGGGATGCATTTGGCCGAGAATCTCCAGAGAGAGTTCGGCGCGGCGGTCGTGCCGATCCACTTCGGTCGCGAGGTCAAGGTCCATCTCGCGACTCAGGTACGGAAGGCGCTCGAGCAGAGCGAACTGAAGCTCTGTCCCGATGGCGCGCTGATGGCCGACGCGCACAGCATCGAGCGCCGGGTCACCTCCAACGGCAACCTCGTCTTCGACGCGACCCGCAACGAGACGGGCCACGCGGACCGCTTCTGGGGGCTCGCGCTGGGCGTCGAGGCCGGACGGCTGGAGCACGCGTGGGACGTGGCCGACCACGGGCAGGACGGCGGATTCGACATCGGAGACGGCGGCTGGGACTTCCCTCAGGCGCGAACGCGCGCCCCGACGCCCGCGGAACTGGGCTTCGAGGAGCCCGACGAGCACGACGACATCGAGGACGCGCGGGACGAGCTGGTCGGGGACCGCCGTTCCGTCACCACGTCCGGCACGCCGTTCAGCGAGCCCATGCCGCCGGGCTGCCTGCTGCCGCCGACGCTCGTGCGACGGCTGACGCAGAGCGGCGAAGACCCCTGCGCGACGTGCGATTCGGACCGCCGCGTGTGCGGCGGGCGACCGATGCGGACCGACCATCCGCGCAAGCCGAGGGAGCCTCCGAAGGTGTTCAAGGGGGACTCGTTGCGCGACGTGATGACGGCTCAGGGGCACGTCCCTTCGGCCTGTCGGGCGCAAGGGGCTTTCCTGTGGGCTCGCGTCAGGGTAGGCTCCGATCCGTGCGCGACGTGCGACCTTCCGAGGTCGCTCTGCGGAGGACGGCCGAAACGTGGCATGGCTCAGTAACGCATTCGACGGTCTGGACGGGTTCCTCGAGAAGGGGAAGCGCCCGAAGAAGACCGAGCAGGAGAAGCTCGCTGAACCGGGGCCGCTCCAGTCGCTCGACCTCGACCCTTGGGACGCGGTCGTGTGGCAGCACTACGATCAGGCGTCGTCGGGGATCGGGCTCGACTATCCCACGCGCGAGCAGATGGCCTCGGCTCCTCAGGTCGCGCCGTTCATCTCGACCCGGATCAATCAGGTCGGTTCCTTCGCGCACGTCCCGGTGGACGAGAGCGGGCTCGGCTACCGGGTGTTGATGCGCGACCGGCGGAAGCCGGGCACGACGGTGGCGGCGAAGACGGCGGCGGGCTTCGAGCGGCTGATTCAGACGTGCGGCTACCCGTCGTCCGACCCCTCGGACACGTTCCGTCGCGACTCGTTCGGGACGTTCCTCCGCAAGTACGCGCGCGACAGCCTCGTCCACGACCAGCGCAACGCGGAGTTCGTGCCCGACAAGGCGGGGAGGCCGTCGTGGTTCTCGGCGGTGGACTGCTCGACCGTGCGTCGAGCCAACCCGAAACGGGGGCAGGACGGGGAGGGGAAATGGAAGGCCGAGCCCGCGGACATGCCCTTCGTACAGGTCATGCAGGGCCGGATCGTGGCCGAGTTCGAACCGCAGCGGCTGTCGTTCGGAGTGCGTCGACCGCGGACGAACGTCAAGGTCCGCGGTTACGGATTCCCGGAGCTGGACGAACTCGTCCTGGTCGTCACCTCGCTGCTGTGGAGCTTGGACTACAACGCCAACTACTTCCGGCAGGGCTCCACGACGAAGGGGCTCATCAATATCGTCGGGAACATGCCGAAAGACCAACTGCGGGCCTTCCGGCGCATGTGGGCCTCATTGGTTTCCGGTGTGAACAACTGCTTGGCGGGCTCGTCGGTGATCTGGACCCGCGCCGGGGCTCGGCCGATCGGTGAGATGCCGATGGAGCAGCGTACCGAGGTCTGGAGCGGCACGGAGTGGGTCTGGGCCAAGCCGTACCGGACCGGCGTCAAACGGCAGTCGGTGCTGCGTCTCGGCAACGGGACCGAGGTGCGGTGCTCGCCCGAGCACCGCTTCCGCGTCGTCGGGGACGACGCGGAACTGCAATGGCGCACCTGTGCCGAATTGCGGGAAGGCGATTACGTCGCCGTGAATCGCCGTGCGCCAGAGTCGGACGCCGTGCCCGCCTACAAGGGCCGGGCCCTGACCCCGGACATGATGGAAGTGCTCGGTTGGGCGACCGGGGACGGAAGCATCGTCTCCGAGGGCAAGCATCACAACCTGAGGTTCTTCTACCACCACGAACGGGAACGCTGGATACGCGACCGACACGTCGCGATCATGCGGGAGTTCGGGCTGCCGGTGGAACCCCGCGACCGGGTCGTCTCCGAAGAGGAGGCTGAGCAACTCCGCGAAAGGTACGGGTTCAAGTCCGTCGCTCCGATGCGGGTGACGGCACAGGTGTTCGACGCGGACTTCGTTCGCTGGCTGCTGTCGCTCGGGTTCCAGCCGTCGAGCGAGGGCAAGGTCGTTCCGGGGTTCGTCCACGTCCTGCCGGTCGCCCACAAGGCGGCGTTCCTGCGCGGGCTCTTTTCAGCAGATGGCAACCTCGCCAAGAAACGTAGTCCCTGCCTCACCGTCACGGACGCCCGTCTGCGAGGACATGTGCGTCTTCTGCTGCTCGCTCTCGGAATCCGCACGTCGCTGTCGGAAGGCCGCACCAAGGTCCAGTTCGTCGGCAAGGAACGTCGGACGATCGAGGGGAAGACCGTCCTGAGGGTCAAGGACCGGGACGCCTTCCTCGAGGTGATCGGATTCCTGCAAGAGCACAAACAGCCCGTTGCCCTGCTGAAAGAGAGCAACGCCAACAAGAAGGACCGCATTTCGCCCGCCGCGACGTGCGAACTAGTCAGGCGCATCCGTGCTCATCTGAATCGGACCCGGAGGCCGGTTCACCACGACCCCGAACTGCTCACGTTGCGGAACCTCCTCAACGCCATCGTCGTCGGCCAAGACGGCTGCTCTCGTCCGCGGCTCCTCCGCATCATGGAACAGACCGGCTACGAGCCGCCGTCGTGGCTCCTCGACTACCACTTCGAGCCGGCGGTGTCCGTCCGCGACGACGGCGAAGTGGAAATGTACGACTTGGAGGTCGAGTCCGACGACCATCAGTTCGTGGTGGACGGCGTGGCTTGCCACAACAGTTGGCGTACTCCGATCATCAATACCCCGGCGAACGGCGGGGCGCTCCAGTGGATCCCGATCGGCCAGAACAACAAGGACATGGAGTGGGTCGCGTTCACCGAGTGGCTGATGTTCCTCGTCAGTGCCGCGTATCAGATGGACATGGCCGAGGTCGGGGGGCGGTATCAGGGCGCTCGGGGCCAGCAGTCGATGTTCGAGTCGGGGAACGAGGCCAAGGTCAGAAACTCGCAGGAGCGCGGGCTCGAGCCGCTGCTGGCGGGGATCGCCCTCGACATCAACCGGCACTTCGTCTGGCCGCTCGACCAAGACTTCGAGTTCGTGTTCTGGGGCCTCGACCGGCAGTCGGCCGAGCAGAGGGCGGCGGACGACCAGCGGCGGATGTCGTACATGGCTCCCAACGAGATCCGTGCCGAGCACGACCTCCCGCCGGTCCCCGAGGGCAACGTGATCGGCAACCCCGCGGCGGTGCAGGCCACGCAGATGATGATGCAGATGCAGGCGGCGGCAGGCGCGCAGGAGACGGCCGAGAAAGGCTTGCGCAGAGCGCCCGAAGGGTGGAGGCTGTAGGAGCCCATGATTTTGGCTCACCGCGTCCGACTAGAACCGACCGTTGAACAGGAGTCGTACTTCCGCATGGCATGCGGCGTGGCCCGGTTCGCTTGGAATTGGGCTCTTGACGCTTGGCAGAAAGACTACGTCGCTGGCGGGAAACCGTCGGCCTTCGGACTCAAGAAGCAGTTCAACGCCATTCGTCATGAGCAGTTCCCTTGGGCCGGGGAGGTCCATCGGGATGCGACGAGTCAACCGTTCGCTCATCTGGGCAAAGCGTTCTCAGCCTTTTCGGACAGCGGATTCGATGAGTTCCGTCGTCAGATGGAGTACAAGTCGAAGTTGTTCGGGACGGAACTGATCGTGGCGGACCGTTGGTTCGCTTCGAGCAAGACGTGCAGCGGCTGCGGGTCGAAGGTCGATTCGTTGCCGTTGAGCGTACGAGAATGGCGCTGCGCCGACTGCGGGGTCGTCCACGACCGTGATGTCAACGCAGCCCGTAATCTCGCTACCCTAGGTTATAGGGGAAGTAACGCCTGTGGAGAGGGGAGCGCTGGCCGAACCTTCGGGTCCGGTGAAACTGCCCTCGCTGAAGCAGGAACCGACCGTGCGTCCGCTGGTGCGGGCACACGATGGGATGGCAGGTTGTAGCGCGTGTCCGTTGACAACCGCGAGTTGTCGGGGAAAGCGAAGTGGCGGTCCGTGCCGGTGGCCGACCTCCACGAACTGATCCGACGCGTCTGGGAGGCCCGTGTGAGGCTCATGCTCGAGGCGCTCGAAGAGGAGTTGGGCAAGTGACGAAAGGACTCGACCTTCTGGGGGCGCTCCTCGGGCCCGACGACGACGACGACGACGGGGCCTCGTGGTCGTACCGGCCGGGGGCTTCCGCCGCCGTCGCAGGGCAGACGCCGCCGCCGAACTCGCAGTACGTCCCGTGGCAGGACGAGACGGAGCAGCTGCGGGAGAAGGGCCCGCCGCCTGAGGCTCCGAAGTGGCGACGTGCCCAGTTGGCCACGGACGTAGGCAGGGCTGCGGAGGCGGCGGGACTGCCTTCCGGCCGTGCGGCCCAAGTCGGGAGGGGTGAGGGCGAATACGAGGTGGTGGCTGACGGCGCGAAACCCGACCGACCGTTCCGTAACCCTCTCAACAGCGAAATCGAGCGGCGTGAGGGCGATGACGGCGTCAACGGGTCGCCGCTCGGTCACATGGCCCGCATCAGAGAGGTGGAAGACGATTGGCTGGCCGGGGAGTACAACCGGAGGCTGGGGCAAGACCCTGCCGGGGAAGGTGTCAACCTGTCGCCCGCTGGCGCTCGCGCATACCATCAGATGCTGTTGAAGGAGTCGCCCGCACACGCCGCGAACTTTCCCGGCGGTGAGGCGCGGCTGAACATCCTCGCGAACGTGAAGGCTCGCGAGGCGGGTCGGATCGGAGCGCGGCACGACGTTCACCCGTTCCTGCGGCAGGGGCTTCGGTGGCGGGAAAAGAACGAAGGGCTGGCAACGCTCGAGGCGCTGACGCTGCTGCCGATTCCCGGATCAGCCGCCGTCCGAGGGCTCGTCGGCGGACTCGCCGGGGGCGTCCGTGGGGCACTCCAGCCGATAGCGAACCTCGCTGCTCGATACAGCGGAGAGGCCCTGATCGGGACGGGTAGAGCCGTTGGAGGCGCAGCTGCCTCCGCATTCGAACGGGTCGGCCAGAACGCACTCGGAAAGCTCCGGAGCATCGGCGGGCAGTGGAACGAGATAAGGGCTGCCGGAAAGGTGGCCGAACGGGCCGACGACGCCGTCCGCGAATATCAGGCTGCCCACATGGTTTCCGAGTCCGGCGCACCGTCCCTCCACATCGATCCCTCGGGGGTGGTGCAGCACGCCCCGGACTCCATGAGCTTGCTGGCTCAGGGCCGTCCCGTCGAGTGGGTGGTGGAACGGAACCTCGTGTTCAGAAGCCCCCGCAGAAGCCCGCGATCAGGATTGGGCTTCGATGATGCCGTCGAAGACCTTCGGAACGTCGGCTACAGCGACAGGCGGGCTGCCGCCACCGAAGCTCACCGGACGGCCGAACTTCTGGGCTTACAAAGAGAGGCTTCCGCTGCCCGCGAAGCCTACAGCGCCGCAGGCCCTTCTCGTGTCGGCTTGTTGGAAGGCGTCGGAGACGCGGCAATGTCGGGTGCCCGCCGTGGCTGGGAGCGGGGAGTCGCGACCGCCGACCGTTTGACGGAGGGTCTTCCGTCCGCTCGTGAGGGATTCCACAGGACGTACGAGGCGGTCGGTCGCCACTTTCCCGGCGAGAACGTCGCGGACTGGGTTCTCGATGCGGATCGCGTCGGCCTGCGTCCGCGGGCTCTACTCCCTGCGCGGTCGGCGGTTGGCGAGGTTATCGACCGCCGAGGCGTGAAGCTCGGCGTCCCTCGGGCGGCGGGTGTCTTTGCGGTCCAGCGCGGGGCCGTCATGGCGGGCATCCACGCCCCCGCGCTCGGCGCGGCGGCGAAAGACGCCGCTTCGGTCGCCTACGACAAGGTCAGAGAGTGGGGCAACAAGATCTACGACTTCACAAATCCAACGGATTTCTCGGAGCCCGCCGCCCGGCCCGCCGCCACCCCCGCCGCCACCCCCGCCGCCCGCCGCGAGCCCGAGCCCGCCGCCACGACGCCGCCCGCCGCGCGTCAGACGAAGCTCAAGGACACCGGCCGTGTCGCGCCGAAACCGCCCCCCGTCAAAGCCCCGCAGCCTCCTCCCCCGGACCCCGAGCATCAGGGTGTGCCGGGTGCCGACGAGGGAAGGAACTACACCCCGGCCGCGTCGTTCACTCGGAAGCGGGCCGGATTCCCGTCGCCCGACTTCCGCAAGTCCGCCGCCGACTGCGCGCACTGCGAGGGCGAGGGCTGCGGGCACTGCATGATTCCGAACTTCTGGGACGACGACGAGGACGACGACATGGACAAGGGCCCCCCCCCGTCGCTGCTGGACCACGACTACCGCCAGGACTTCATCCGCGATGCGCGTCAGAAGTCCAGTCAGGAGCGGCGCACCGTGTTGGAGGAGGGCATGCGGGACGCGGCTGTCCGCAGGTTCAACCAAGGCATGACCATCGATCGCGCGGCTGCATCGCAGCGGCCCGCCGACGAAGCTCCGAGCCCCCGGCGCGGCATCGAGACGCCGCCGCCGGTCGCCGCGCACAAGGGACCGCCCCCCACCGCCTCCGACGCCCTCTTCAAGCAACCCGTGGACGACCCGCACGAGGGCTGGGCTTGGCGCGACCGGTCCCCCTCGCACCTCCCGATGTCCGAGAGCGACACCGCCGCCATGCTCGACCGCGGCACGTTCTCGATCCTCTCCGCTGGCAAGGGCCCTGCGGACGCGACCGGGGCCGCGTGGAACGACCCGGTCTTCCGCCAGCGCCACGAGGGGCTGCGGAACGCGCTGAAGCAGCACGGGTTCCGCTACACCGAGGTCCGGGGCAACTACGGCGCGCACGAGGTCAGCTTCATCGTCCACCACGAACACGACCCGTCGCTGCCCCCCGCGAACGCGGTGCTCGTCCATCACCCCCTCGGCGCGGCCACGCCCCCGAGCGAGTTCGCGCTGATCCGTCAACTGGGAGCCCGGCACCAGCAGGAGTCCGTGATCCATTCGCGGCCCGTGGAGG
>ERZ1292625.821-Hain-H41-01um-R1-821-length-42091-cov-11_pt1 | contig 29430 bp, 45 predicted proteins | sample MGYA00564400_ERZ1292625 | MGnify/ENA primary metagenome ERZ1292625 (study PRJEB36523, sample SAMEA6512639) | groundwater metagenome | collected 2019-01-08 | study: AquaDiva: Metagenomics assemblies of 32 groundwater samples | reverse complement strand
TCTTTAAGAAGACCTGCTTGTGTACCTTTACCAGAACCGGAGCGACCAATAAAGATTATTGTGTGAAGCATTTTTAGTACTCACGTACCGAAACTTGTGCGTTAATCTTCTTTATAAGATCGAGCACTACAGAGACTACGATGAGAAGAGCTGTGCCACCGATAGCAAGAGCTTGGATACCTGTGAGAGAGCGCAAGATTAGCGGTAAGACTGCGATGGTGCCAAGAAAGAGCGCACCAACGAGAGTTAGACGAGTTAAGACGCGACCAATGTATTCGGCTGTGGCTCCACCTGGGCGCACTCCTGGCACGAAGGCACCAGACTTCTGAAGATTAGTGGCAACAGAGTCTGGGTCAAAGGTGACCGCGGTATAGAAGTAAGTAAAGAGAAAGACCAAGACGAAGTAGGCGGAAGTATAGAACCAGTTATTAGCAAGAAGGGCTAGGGCAAAGCTAGAGGCGCTAGCAATAAGAGTTACGCTAGATTGGCTCAAAAACTGGAAAATCATTTGAGGGAAAAGAAGGATGGAAAGGGCAAAAATGATTGGGATAACACCCGCTTGGTTTACGCGTAGTGGCAGGTAAGTGGAGAGTCCGCCATAAGTTTTCCCGCCTCTTATCTGCTTGGCATAAGTAATAGGTATGGGTCGCTCGGCTTCTGTGACTACCACTACCCCAAAGATGACGAGAAGAGAAACGAGAAGTCCGATGATATAGATAGGAAGTTGTGCTACGTCAAAGGTAAAGATAAGTTGGCTTGTAACTGTCGGCAATTGAGAGACGATACCCGCAAAGATTATAAGAGAAACGCCGTTACCTATCCCAAACTCGGTTATAAGCTCACCGAGCCACATGAGAAGCATAGAGCCTGCGACAATAACAGCGATGTCCACTATAAATGTACCGAGAGGCAGTGGTGGCAAGATACTCTGACCCTGCAAGAGTTTGATAAACGCGTAACCTTGAATGATGGCTAGGGGCACCGTAAGCATGCGAGAGTATTGGGTAAATCTCTTTCTACCTGCATCCCCTTCTTCTTGATACATTGCCTTTAGTTTTGGAATCATCACTGTCATAAGTTGCATGATGATTGAGGCGGTGATGTATGGGCCGACACCAAGCATTACCACAGAAAGGTTTGAAAGACCGCCACCAGAAAATAGATTCAAAAGATTCAAGAACTCGCTTCCAGCAAAGAAACTCTGGAGACGCATCGCATCAATCCCTGGGATAGGAATGATGGCAAAAAGACGAGAAATAACTAAAATCCCGAGAATAAAAAATATTCGCTTCCGAAGCGACTGGTCTCCGAAGATTAATCTTAACTTCTCAATAAGTTTATTCATTTTGTTTAAACAATCTTTCCTCTTTTACTTTTTTTCTCTTTTAGGAAAGCCTTAAGCTCGGCACCTTTAAATCTTGGTTGGAAAGACTTTAGAGATGATTTGCCTCGACCACGAAGTTTTGGCACACGCTTAATTATATCTCGCAATTCTGGTCGTTTCTTGCGACCGGCACGAGCATTTTGTCCCTTGGTGCCTCGTCCAGAAGTCTTGCCGCGAGTACCCCCTCGCCCGACTTGTCGAGAACGTTTCCTTTTAGTCTTAGATCTAAGGTTATGAAATTGCATGTTAGCGGTCTTTTATCTTAGTGGTCTTAAGCATCTCCAGTGCTTTAATGGCAGCTAGAGCATTGTTGGAACTATTTTTGCTTCTTGAGAGAAGTTTAGCGCCAATCTCTCTAAGACCAGCGAGTTCCAAAACGGTGCGAACAGAACTTCCTGCAAGAATACCCTTGCCACGTGCTGGCATAATTTTCACCCTAGAGGCAGCGTACTTGGCTTCAACATCGTGTGGGATAGACATGTTCTTGGTGGTATTTACAGTAATCATATTTTTCCTTGCATCACGAAAAGCTTTCTCTATGGCAAGTGGAGTGTCCGAGGCTTTGCCCTGACCCACGCCCACAGAACCTTTTCTGTTGCCAGCAACCAGAGAAACCGAGAAACTAAAGCGTCTACCACCAGCCATCACACGAGCCACTCTTCGCAAACTCACAATCTTTTGGTCAAACTCTGGTTTGGTGCGAGGGTCACGACGACGGCTCTGTCTGCCTTGTCTTTTACCCTTACCTCCTCTTTCTTCTCGGGCTCTAGGAGCACTCTGAACAGGCGTAGGCTCTGCTGTTGGAGTAACAGCTTCAGGAATATTTGTGTTTGGTTCTTTTGTCTCTTGTATCTCTTGGGTCATATTTTTGTTATTAAAACTTTAGCCCGCCCTTTCGCGCTCCTTCGGCTAATTTCAAAACTTTGCCGGTGTAGATATAGCCACCTCGGTCAAAGACTACTTTGCTTATTTTTTTAGCCACACCTTTTTTAGCAATTTCCATGCCTACTTTTTCTGGATCAACACCTTGAGCTGCAACTAAGGTGACGGCCTTATCATCATCAACGAGTTGAGCATAAATTGCCGTGTTTGATTTGAAAATAGATAAGCGAGGGCAATCTGAAGTACCAGAAATCTTTGCCCTAATCTTTTTTCTTTTTCTGTCGCGTGCGTTTTGCATATTACTTGTAGTGAGCTTGTCGAACTATACTGATTTTTTGCCCTGCTTACGTCTAATGGTCTCGTCCGAATAACGCATACCCTTGCCCTTGTACGGCTCTGGCTTCTTGAGGGCTCGTAGTCTTGCAGCAAACTGACCCACCATCTCTTTGTCTGAACCAGAGATAGAAATAACGTTTTTCTCTGCAGACACCTTTAGACCCTTTGGAATCTCAACATTAACAGGGTGTGAGAAACCGAGAGCCATAACTATTTTGTCTCCCTTAACTTCCGACTTAAACCCAATGCCTTCTAGGATTAGTTTCTTTTCAAATGCTTTGTTAACCCCAGAAATCATGTTGGTGATATGCGATGCATATGTACCCCAAAGAGCTCTGGATTCTAGGGTAATTTTTTTTGGATTAAGGGTAATGGCGGAACCCTCTACCTTAACTTCTATCATTGGATGAAGAACCCTCGTTAATTCACCCAAAGGACCTTTGACGGAAACGGAACCGTCCGAGACTTTGATCTCGGTTTTTTCTGGCAGATTAATAACTTTTTTTCCAATTCTTGACATAAAAATAAATTACCAAATAGAAAATAGTGCTTCGCCACCAAGACTTGCCTTCTTTGCCTCTCGACCAGACATGATGCCCCGGGAAGTGGAGAGGATGAGGGCGCCATAACCGTTTTTAACGGCACGAATCTCTGTTGATTTCTTGTAAATTCTTTTTGAGGGCTTAGAAATCCTTTGGACCCCTTTGATTTTCGGCACACGGTTTTCCACAAAGAGTTCTACGGCAAGCATTTTCTTGCCTTTCTTGGTTTCGGTATCAACACCTTTTACAAAATTCTCCTTCTTAAGAGCTTCGGCAATAGAGTACTTTAATTTTGAGTAAGGTACGAGAACGCGTTCATGACCAACGTTACCGGCGTTCTTAATCTGTATAATCATGTTTGAAATGGTGTCCATGTTTTTACCAAGAAGATTTTTTTACTCCTGGAATCTTGCCTTCGTTAGCAAGTTCTCTAAAGCAGATGCGGCAGAGATCAAAGTCACGCATATAACCTCGCTTTCTACCACAACGAAAACATCGCAAAGTTGCCCTAGTAGAGAATTTGGGCTTCTTTTTTGAGCGTGCTATGACTGATGTTTTTGCCATATGAAATAAAAAGGCCTCAAAGCCTTGAGGGAGAGTTTAACACAATCTTCCTCCCCATTCAAGATTTTCCCCTTAAGAGCTTATTTCTTGAAAGGAAACCCGAGATAAGAGAGATAGGCCAAGACCTCGTCCTTGGATTTGGCTGTAGTAACTATGGTGATGGCAAGTCCGAAAACATCTTTAAGCTCTTCGTCTGAAGTCTCTGGAAAAACGTTGTGTTCCTTGATACCTAGGGTGTAGTTGCCCATCTCATCTGCAGAATCTTGGGAGATACCGCGAAAGTCTTTGGTACGAGGTAGAGCGATGTGTAAAAGTCTATCTAAGAAATCAAACATGCGCTTGCCACGAAGAGTAACTTGATACCCCACGGTGTCTCCTTCTCTTGACTTAAAACTTGCGATTGAAATCTTAGCTCCACGAACAGAAGCTTTCTGCCCTGTGATACGAGCAAGACGATCTTCAACAATTTTAAATTTGTTCTTATCTTTAAATGAACCAACGCCACTTGAGACAACTACCTTCATTATTCTTGGTACTTGCATGTGGTTTTTATACCCGCGCGTGGACTTCAGAGCGTCAAACGCCTTTTTTGATTTTTCTTTTATCCCGAGCATGGTCGAGGGGTTAAGATTTTCCATGGATTTTTACATTAGAAACATGTACTGGAAAGTTTTTATCTATCACTGCACCCTTGCCACTAGTTTTCTTCGCACGCTCATGAACCTTCTTCATGTTGACACCTTCGACTAAAACTTGGTTTTCCTTTGGAAAGGCACGCAAAATTTTGCCGATTTTACCCTTATCTTTGCCTGCCAAAACTATTACGTTGTCTCCTTTTTTTACATGCATAAATTTATTTATAGTGAGTTCATCGAACTAGACTACTTCTGGTGCCAAAGAAATAATTTTCTGAAAACCCAGTTCTCCAATCTCTCTTGGCACTGGACCAAAGACCCTGCCAGCCATGGGCTCCTTTCTTGAAGCATCAAGTATTACCACTGCATTTTCGTCAAAGCGGACATAGGTTCCATCCTTGCGACGAAATGGGGCGCGTTGCCTTACTACCACACCATAGAGAACATCCTTCTTTTTCACCTGTTTTCTTGGTTCAGCTTTTTGAACCGAGAGTACTACCAGCTCTCCAATAGAGGCATAGCGCTTTTTGGAAGCCCCAAGCACTTTGAAAACTCGCCCGAGCTTTGCTCCGGAATTGTCTGCTATTTGAACGATGGATCGTGGCTGTACCATAAAGATTGGTTATATTACTACGAAATGCTTGTCTTTAGAAATTGGTTTTGTTTCTTTAATGCTGACCTTATCGCCAATGTTCTTTGTGTTACCTGCGTCGTGCGCCTTAAATTTCTTGCGACGATTTATAAATTTGCCGTATTTCGGGTGTTTAACAAAACGTTCAACCGAGACAACGATGGTGTCCTTCATCTTGTTGGAGACGACGATGCCGGAAAGAATTTTTGGTCTGTTTATTTTCTCGGTCATATTATTTTTTAGTTTCTACTCCATGTCTTATTGAAGTTAGCTCTGTCATGATGCGAGCAATTTCTTTTCTAAGACTTGAACCTTCTTTGACATTGCGGGTCTTGGAACCAGAAGTACCGAAGTGCAGTTTGCGCAAAGCTTCGCGCTTCTCGCCGAGAGTTTTTATCAGATCCTGCTTTGGTTTATCTTTGTAGCTTGTTGTTTTCATATTTTTAATCTCGGGCGACAATTCTTGTCTTAACTGGAAGCTTGGTACCGGCCTTTCTTAGAGACTCTCGGGCAAGAACCTCATCTATACCATCAACCTCAAAGATTACTCTACCGGCGAGTACAGGAGCTGCATAACCCTGAAGATCACCCTTACCCTTGCCGAGTTTTACTTCTGCAGGCTTAGAAGTATAAGGCATATCCGGAAAAATGCGGACCCAGAGACGACCTGACTTGCCGATGGAGCGAGATAAAACTTTTCTGGCAGATTCAATTTGGTTTGAGCGAATGCGTGCCGGACCAAGAGCCTTAAGCCCAAAAGAACCAAAGGCAACTGTCACCCCGCGAGAAGCTACGCCAACTTTCTTTGGGTTTTTTCTCATCGTCTGCCATTTTCTATATTTAACTTTTTTTGGGAACAACATATTATTTTTCAAAAATATCGCCCTTATATATCCAAACCTTAACTCCAATGGTGCCGTATGACATAAGTGCTTTAGAGAGCGCATAGTCAACATCAGCGCGAAGAGTCTGAAGTGGAATTCGCCCAAGTTTTCTGTCTTCTGTGCGACTCATGGTGGCACCACCAAGACGGCCGGCAAGCAAGATACGGACCCCTAAAACATCGCGATTGGCCATAACTTTTTCAAGCATTTGCTTTACCACTCGTCTGAAAGGTAGGCGCTTCTCAAGTCCCTCTACAACCATCTGACCTACTATGGCAGCGTTAGATTCTGCTGACTTAACCTCCACGATATCAAGTTTGACATCAACCTTAGAATCAAGAAGTTTATTCTTTGAAAGAAGAGCTTTTATCTCTTTTCTTAAAAGTTCAGAGCCATCGCCTGCTCTGCCGATAATCATACCCGGACGAGAAGAACTGATGATGACGCGTAGAGCCTTTTCACTTCTCTCTATTTCAACAAGCGCCACAAAAGAACCCTTCAGTTTCTTTTCCAGAAATTCGCGAATCAAAATATCTCCGCGTAAGGCGTATTTATATTTGCCCTTAGGATAAAACCAGCGTGACTTCCAGTCTCGTAAGATTCCTAACCGATGTGAATATGGATGTACTGTATGTGTCATGTTATTTTTCAGCAAGAACAATACTAACCCGTGAAGTTCTCTTTCTGATTGGATTTGCCATACCTTTTGAGCGAGGTCGTCTTCGGTAAAGTGTGGCTCCAGTGTCTACTGTAATTTCTTTAACAATTAAATTCTCTGTTGGCATGGAAAGATTTTTGGCATTGGCGAGAGCTGAAGCAAGAAGTTTCTGGAGTGGTAGAGCGGAACGCTTTGGTATGAAAGAAAGATTGGTAAGGGCTTCCTCAACTTTTTTGCCACGCATTGTATCGGCCACCAAACGAACCTTTCGTGGAGACTGTCGGTAGTTGTTGAGTTCTGCTCTAGCTTTGTTCATAAAATTATTTCTTAGTTTCTTCTGAACCTTTGGCAGCTTTGGCGGCAGCAATCTCGGTTTCTTTCTGTTTCTGCTCAAGTTCCTTCTGCATCTTACCGCCGTGTCTCGTAAACTTGCGAGTAAGAGCGAATTCACCAAGACGATGTCCGACCATGTCTTCGGCAACAAAGACTTCTACATGATCCTTGCCATTGTGAACTCCGAAAGTAAAACCAACCATTTCTGGTGCAATCTGGCAGGCCCTTGCCCATGTTTTAATAACGCCAGTTGTTCCTGGCTTTTTCCCCTCAATTTTCTTTAGTACTCGAGGGTCAACATATGGACCTTTTTTAGACGATCTGGTCATCTCTAAATTCGCTTAAATTAAATAAGCTCAAAGCGAGCTGTGCGAGATATAGTATATAAATTAAGGGTTTTAGTCAAACTAAGCCCAAAACGAAACCCCGTACCAGGAGGGTACGGGGCTCGCCACGCGAGGTATTATCTAGCTAAATAAACCTCTCTGTTTTATTCGTGTCCTTTTCCACTCATTTCTCCACGGAGTTTCTCAAGGAAGCGAGAAGCTGCCTCTTGTCCACCAAGACCGAAGGAAAGACCAAGGGCAAGGGAGACTGCAATGACAACACCGGTAAATAGAGTTTGGCTAAATGCCGCAGCGATACCAAGCTGAGAGAGCGCGACGAGGATGGCAAAGACCCAGATAGCCCACTTAGCAAGAGCACCAGCGAAATGTGCTGAAGCTACTCCAGCTGTCTTTGCTGCTGTGACAACAATACGTCCAGTAGCGTCCCCAATAACACCAGCCACCAAGAGAACCAAGGCTGCCGCAAGGACTCGAGGAAGATACCCTAGCACTACGTCCTGTAGGAAGAAGTTAACCTGCGAGAGACCCAAAACATCAAAGGATGCAATCAAGAAGATTACAATCACAAACCACTTCACGAGAGCGCCAACGAATGCTCCGGAGTCAAGATTTATGCCTCCACGGCGGACAAATGTTTCAAATCCTGCTCTGCGAAGGGCGTCGTCAACCTTAAGAGACTTGAACACTTGCCAAATAGCTCGACCGATGAGCGCGCCTACCAACCATCCGACAACCAGGATGAGGATAGCAATAACAAGGTTCGGGACAAAGTTAACTACTCCAATCCAGAGGTTCTGGAAGGAGGCGTTTAATATTTCTCCCCATGTGCTTAATAACATATATTCTTAGAATAAATATCGTGCAGATGCACTTAGCTTCTAATCAATTACCACTCTAAAAGGGGTATGCACCAATTATACACTGAAAAATGGGCTTAATTGGCTGGGTGTGGATAATCTCTTGAGGATTAAAGGCCCAATTTGTTTAGAACTTTTTCGTGAGGATAGTCCAAAATGTCCCTAATAAGCTTGTCGTATATGCCTAAACGGTATTGAAAGTCCACGGTCTCAAAGACAGCGTAGCGTAGCTCCTTACCAAGCTCTGCTTCAAGAGATGCCATGATTGAGAGGAGTTTGGGTCTCTTGAGGTGGGTCCCAACTACTAGAATATCAACCCGAGAATCCTTGTTGTGCAGAAAGACACCAGAAGTCAAAATAAGCTTAATATTGCCAGCACGAGAAATCTTTTTGATTAACTCCCCACTCGTGATAGGCGTGGCATCCACCAGAAAGTTCTCAATGGCTCTAAGGTGAGAATAGTTGGGGTCAAGGGAGAAACCTTTGGTGCGTCGTCTTACCAGGCCCGCCTTGGTAAGCACTCTTAGCTCCCTTCTTGCCACATTTACCCTCTCTTTGATGCGTTTAGCGACCTCTTTAGGACCAAGAGTAAGGCTAGGATTAAAGATAAATAGGCGCATGATCTTAACCTTCGCCTCTCCGCCGAAAATCATGGACACGGATTTCATGCGCCTATCTTACTTACTTCAGTGTCACTTTACCACCAGCGTCTTCAATCTGCTTTTTTAGAGCGGCTGCGTCCTCTTTCTTCATGTCAGCCTTAAGCATAGAAGGAGCACCGTCTACAAGATCTTTGGCTTCCTTAAGACCAAGACCAAGAACTTCTTTAACTACTTTGATAACGCCAATTTTGTTTGCACCACCGTCAGCGAGCTCAACCGATGCAGTTGACTTCTCTTCTTCAGCGGGACCAGCGGCTGCTGGACCAGCGGTGGCAACAGCTGTAGCGGAGACACCAAACTTGTTCTCAAAAACTTTTACCAGTTCGTTAAGATCAAGAACCGACATGGTCTCTATCTCCTTCACAATCTTTTCAAACTTGGCAGGCACTTCTACTTTTTTTGTTTCTTCTGTCATTTTATTTTGTTTTACTAATTTCATTAAGCCCAATTACTAAACGCTGTATTGGGGAATTGATAATGTTGACGAATTTGCCACAAAGCACTTCTAGAGTTGGAATCTTGGCAATCTCAATCATCTCTCCTGCGCTCATAAACTTGCCCTCAAATACTCCACCCATTATTTTTAAGTTTTCAGGAAACTTAGCCTGAAAAGAATGTATCCCGCGAGCAGGAGCAATCAAATCTTCGCTCCATGCAAGTGCGAGCTCGCCTTCTAGTTCTGGTTTGCTGCCTAGAAACTTGTGAGAATCAAGTGCTTGGTTTGCCAAAGTTTTTTTGGTGACCAGATATGATACGCCTTCAGAACGCAATGCATGACGCATTGTCGTGGTATCAGAAACACTTAATCCTTTGAAGTTAACAAAAATCAAAGACTTAGCATCTTTCAATGCCTTCTTTAATTTCTCAACTACTTCCCCTTTTTGGGCTCGTGTGATGGCCATTTTTCTAATAAGGCCGAGAATTAGAGTCTCGAGAGGACTTATGGTTGCCCCTTGTCTTTGACCTTATGAAAGAACACTTTACAGGAATAAAAATTTCGCGCAAGTCTTTAATAATAAAAAAGAACCCCCGCACGGATGCGGGGGCTCGAGATGAAAACAGGTGGCCAGTTACTAATACGACACGCGGACCTGCGTTGAAGGGTCGGCCGTCTTGAGCAACTCCAGAAGATCATCCTGTGAGAGCGCGATGCAGCCGAGCGTGGGAGTGTAGGTCTCCCGAGCAACGTGCATGAAGATGGCGCTACCCTTGCTGGGAACCGGCGGGTCATCGTTGTGCCCGAGAACGACGATGATGTCATAGAGATGGTCGTCGCGCCAGAGCTTTTCGTGAGAGCCATCGTAGGGAAGCTTCACGTACTTGTTATACTCCGGACGATTGACATCGTCGCACCAGCCGTCGTCCATTTGAAGTGCCTGGGTCGGAAACACTGTTTCGGGTGCTTTCTTGAACTTGTCCGGTCGGTAGAAAACCTTCCTGATGGGGAAACAGCCGACAGGGGTCGCCTCGTCTCCTTCCACATGGTCCATCCGAACTCCACCCTTACCTAGGGCGCAACGGTACTTCTTCCCATTGAAGGTGAGGATTCCGTCTGAAGTTACCAGAATGTTGTGCATCGTATTTCCTTTCTCTTACAGTGTACTGGAAATTTTATGAGCAAGAATTGCTTCTTGCTTACCTACTACCATTATACCACGTATAAAACAAAAAGCAAGTATTACCTGTAGTGAGCGTAGTCGAACTACCTCTTGCCCACTCTTCGGCGACTGACGACAAATTTGTTTGAATATTTTTTGGCTCGGCGAGATTTCTGACCCTTACCTGTTGGTTTACCATAAGTAGAAATAGCGCGTCTGCGACCGCGACCTTGTCTGCCTTCACCTCCACCGTGTGGGTGGTCTACTGGGTTCATGGCAGTACCACGAACTGTTGGACGAATACCAAGCCAGCGTGAGCGTCCTGCTTTGCCGAGACTTACCAATCTGTTTTCGTTATTGGAAACTTCACCGATAGAAGCCCACGCATTTGTTGGAACTTTTCGCACTTCGGTTGAAGGCATTTTCAAGTCCACATAACCTCCTTCCTTTGCCAAAACTTCTGCGTAGTCACCACCAGAGCGAGCAATCTTCGCACCACCCTTATGTTTGAGCTCAACGTTGTAGACAAAAGTACCCACAACAATATTTCCAAGTGGAAGACGGTTGCCGACAACTTGTGGCGCATTTTCAGAAACGAGAAATGTATCTCCAACTTTCGCGCTGTTGTGAAGTAAGACGTATCTTTTTTCCCCGTCTCGGTAGACAGCCAAGCCAATGAAGCCAGAACGGTTTGGATCGTACTCAATAGTTTGTATTGTAAAAGGAATGTCATATTTGTCGTAGGAAAAATCAACATCTCTAAAAAGTCTTTTGTGTCCCCCTCCTTTGTGTCTAGTGGTGATGCGTCCACGGTTGTTGCGACCTGTCCCTCGTTTGAAACCACTGGTTAAAGATTTCTCTGGGTCATTGGTTGTCAAAATTCTTCGGTAATCTATACCGGAAGTGTTGCGACGTGATTTGGTTGTTGGTCTATACTTTTTCATTACATTAATTCAATTTTGTCTCCCTTCTTTAGATAGACATAAGCCTTTTTGCCACCGCTCTTCACTCCGCGTTTACCGCGGACAAAAACATTTTTGTGAGGAATGGTGGCTACGCGAACCTTGGTTGGTATTACGCCGTATGCCCCACGAACCGAAGTGGCTATAGACTTTTTGGTTGCATCGCTTGTTACCTCAAAGATATAAACTCTATTTTTATCAGCAAGAATGGCAGCCTTCTCGGTAATGCGAGGACGAAGTAAAACGTTGTTTGGTTTTATATTTAAATTATTCATCTTTCTTTTGGCTTACTCCTGGTAGGACAACAAGTGATTTCTCGGGATTTTCAATTATCAAATATTTGTATTGAAGAAGAGAGAGCGGGTTTAAATTTCTTGCTTCCAATACTTCTATGTTTCCAAGATTATCAAAGGCGCGTTCAGTTTTCTTATCCTTGCTTGAGAAAGCGACAATGGCGGCATTCTTTCTCTTGGAGAAGAGATACTCAAATCCTTTAATGGTTGAAAGGGACTTCAGGGTTTTAATCGCCTCTTTTGTCTTTGGTTCTCTTAGCGTGACAGAGTCCACAAAAAGAACTTCGCCGTCTCTAAATTTTTGAGAAAGAATGGTGTAAAGAGCCTTAACCCTCATTTTCTGCGAGACTTTGCGGAGAAAATTCTTTTCGTTTCTTGGTCCACCAGTAACACCACCACCAACCCAAAGTGGAGAACGGATAGAGCCGTGTCTAGCACGACCAGTACCCTTCTGTTGCCAAGGCTTTTTACCGCCACCACTTACCTCACTCCTATCTTTGGTGTGGGCAATTGGTTTTCTTTTACTTGAGAAAAGTGAGTCTGAAACTTGTTTTACCAAGTCGGCATTCCAAGAAACTCCAAAAACATTTTTTGGTAGTGTTACCGTGCCAGACTTCTTACCACTTGAGCTGTAAACTGTTGCGTCCATAAATTTATTTGGTTTTGATTTCTATCATTGAGCCTCGTCTCCCTGGAACCGAACCTCCGATAAAAATCTCATGAGTTTCCGGCAAAACTTTAATGATTTTAAGATTTTTGGTTGTGATTCTCTCACCACCCATACGACCAGCCATGCGCATACCTTTTACAATGCGTCCACCTGCGCGACCACCTCCACCAACAGAGCCCACCTCTCGTTCGCTGTGCTTCTGACCGTGTGAGCGTCTACCGCCACTAAACTTGTGTCTCTTAACCGCTCCTTGGAAGCCCTTACCTTTTGAAATTCCGGAAACTGTTACGATGTCTCCACTTTTCAAAGAGAGTTCTTGGGGTATGGCTTCCGTCTCACCTTTAGGCTTTGCCAAGACGACGAGAGTAACAGGAAAAACTTCTCCGCTCTCGTCGAAAATTTGGGTCATATTTACTTTCTTGGCTTTAAGAGACTTCATATCAGTTTAACGTCGATATTGACTCCGCTCGGCAAACTAAGATTGGTGAGCGACTCAATAATCTTTGGTGTTGGGTTTAGGATGTCAATCAATCTTTTGTGAATCCTCATCTCAAACTGTTCTCGGGCATTTTTGTAGACGAAGGCAGCTCGGTTGACAGTGTATTTCTTGATTTCTGTCGGCAGAGGAATAGGACCTTGGACCTCGGCATCATAGCGAAGAGCTGTGTCTATGATTTGTTTGACCGAGAGGTCTAGGATCTTAGACTCATAAGCCCTAACTCTAATACGCAGACGAGAAGTTACCTCTTCTGCCTTTGCCTTTGAGACTTTTGGGACTGAAACTTTTGGAACTTTTACTTTTACAGCCTTAGGAGTCTTGGGTTTGGCAACCCTTTTTGGTTTTTGAGGTGCTTTAGGCACGTAATTTAGGCGATAACTTTAGTAACAACACCTGCGCCCACGGTCTTACCACCCTCGCGGATAGCAAAACGCTGTTCTGCTTCAAGAGCAACTGGAGCAACAAGTTTTACCTTGAAAGTTGCAGTGTCTCCTGGCATAACCATCTCAACACCTTCTGCTAGAGTTACTTCACCTGTTACGTCAGTAGTACGAATGTAGAACTGTGGTTTGTAACCAGTAAAGAATGGAGTGTGGCGACCACCTTCCTCCTTCTTCAGAATGTAGACCTCGGCAGTAAAGTCAGTGTGAGGAGTAACAGAACCTGGTTTGGCAAGCACTTGTCCTCGGTGAAGATCTTCTTTCTTAACACCGCGAAGAAGAATACCTGCGTTGTCTCCGGCAAGACCCTCTTTGAGAGATTTGTTGAACATCTCAATACCAGTAACAGTGGTCTTGGAAGTATCCTTGATACCAACAATCTCAATTTCTTCACCCACCTTTACCGTACCTCGTTCAATACGACCAGTAACAACAGTGCCACGACCTTCAATGGAGAAGATGTCTTCAATTGGCATTAGGAACGGCTTATCGGTCTCGCGAACTGGAATTGGGAAGTAAGTATCAAGAGCATCTGTAAGTTCCAAGATTTTCTTTGACCATTCATCGTCAATACCTGTTGCTTCAAGAGCCTTGAGAGCTGAACCTTTGATAACCGGAGCATTGGCACCGTCATAGTCATATTTCTTAAGAAGATCGCGAACCTCCTCTTCCACGAGGGCGATAAGTTCGGCATCTCCAACCATGTCGCACTTGTTAAGAAAGACTACAATCTTGGGCACACCGACTTGCTTGGCAAGAAGGATGTGTTCACGAGTCTGTGGCATCACGCCGTCTGTTGCTGCAACCACGAGAATAGCACCGTCCATTTGGGCGGCACCAGTAATCATGTTCTTGATGTAGTCTGCGTGACCTGGGGCGTCTACGTGTGCATAGTGACGCACATCAGTTTCATATTCTGAGTGAGAAAGAGCGATAGTAATACCTCTCGCCTTTTCTTCTGGGGAGTTGTCTATTTGGTCAACGTTCTTAACCGTTGCCTTCTTGCCTGCGCGGTGAAGCACATTCAAAATTGCGGCGGTCAAAGTTGTTTTGCCGTGGTCAACGTGACCGATGGTACCGACGTTGATGTGTGGCTTTGAACGATCAAATTCTGCTGCCATATTATTGGTGATTAATTAATAGTTAAGTTAGTAGTATGTGGGATAGAGTGCGCATACTAAACCGCTTAACCCGAACCTATTGAGAAATTCTCAAAGATCAAGCCAAACGCCCGTATAACGCTTGGGCAATATGTTATAGAAACCCGAGAAAATAGTCAATACAACCTAGTTAGAAATATAAAAGAGTGCCACCATCCTGCTAGGGATAATGGCACATGCTGACCTTGACCACATAGAGTTGACCTCAGGTGGCAAACCAGATAGTTAGGGCGCCGAGAATGGGAACGGCTATGGCTTCTACGTAGATCAGAGTGATTGACCGATGAATGCTCGCACAGCTGTTGTTGATCCTGCTCGCAAGTGCAGTAATCTCGTTCATGAGACTCTCCTCATTGGAATTCAACCCATTGCAATTATATCACTGAGAGAAACTTATTTCCCGCCAGAGCGTGCTTCTATGATGCCTTGAGCCACGTTTTGAGGCACAATAGCGTAGTGGTCAAATTCCATAGTAGAAGAACCCCTACCCTCGGTCATGGAACGAAGGGAGGTAACATAACCAAACATTTCAGAAAGAGGTACCTTGGCTCGAACGACCTTAAGCTCTCCTCGGTCTTCCATCGCTTCAATCTGTCCGCGTTTACCCGACAGGTTTCCAGTGATATCACCCATAAATTTCTCTGGCATCACCACTTCTACTTTCATAATCGGTTCAAGAAGAACTGGTTTAGATCTCTTGGCAGCTTCTTGAAAGGCTTGTGAGGCGGCAATCTTGTATGCAATTTCGGAAGAATCCACGTCGTGATAAGAACCATAATTTAGCTCAGCAGAGATGTCGGTCATTTTGTAGCCAGCGATAATACCTCTGTCCATAGCTTCTCTGATACCCTTCTCAACAGCTGGGATAAATTCTTGAGGGATAACACCACCCTTAATAGCATCAATAAATTCAAATCCAGGTTCGCGATGCGCATTCTTGGGAACTTTTTCTTCTGGATCATACTTAGGTAGAGGTTTAATTTTAATTTTGACGTGACCATACTGACCTTTGCCTCCAGTTTGTTTAATATATTTATTTTCTACTTCTGCTTCACCGGTAATAGTTTCCTTATATGCAACTTGTGGTTTGCCAACATTTGCTTCAACAGAGAATTCACGCTTCATACGGTCCACAATAATTTCCAAGTGAAGCTCGCCCATACCCATGATGACAGTCTCACCAGTTTCTTGGTCTGATTTAATTTTGAAAGTTGGATCTTCGTCAGAAAGGCGTTTAAGTGCCATACCCATTTTCTCTTGGTCGGCCTTAGTCTTCGGTTCAATCCTAAGAGAGATAACGGGTTCTGGGAAAGTGATTTGGTCAAGGATAATAGGATTGGCTTCGTCAGCAAAAGTGTGTGAGGTCTTGGCATCCTTAAGACCGACAGCTGCCGCAATCTCGCCGGCAAAAACTTTTTTCACCTCTTCTCTCTGGTTTGCTTGTAGACGCACGATGCGACCGAGGCGTTCTTTCTTCTCGGTTGTGGCATTGTATAGATAAGTACCCGACTCAACCGTACCCGAGTAAACGCGGAAGAATGTTAACTGTCCGACAAACGGGTCAGACTGGAGTTTGAATGCCAAGGCTGAAAATGGTTCTTCGTCAGATGCGTGGCGTTCTATTTCTTCTTTAGTATTTGGGTCTATGCCCTTAATGGCTGGAATGTCTAAAGGAGACGGAAGGAAATCTACGACAGCATCAAGAACGAGTTGAACTCCTTTATTCTTAAGAGCAGAACCAGTAAAGACAGGGAAAATTTTATTACTGATGACTGCTTTACGAAGTGTGCTCTTCAGAGCATCAACACTTATTTCTTTACCCTCAAGATAGGCATGCATCAGGGCATCATCGTTTTCAACAATTTTTTCTACTAGTTCGGAACGATATTTCTCCGCATCGGCTTTAAACTCAGAGGGAATCTCTTTTTCTACAACCTTATTGCCCATGTTGCCTTCAAAGAAATAGGCCTTCATCTTTAATAGGTCAATAACGCCTTCGTGCTTACCTTCTTCCCCCATCGGAATCTGCATGCGGATAGCTTTTTTTGAAAGTCTGTCAAGAATAGATTTATATGAACGCTCAAAGGAGGCGCCGGTGCGGTCAAGTTTATTTATAAAACAAACTCTTGGCACTTGTGCATCCTCTGCGTAGCGCCAGTTGGTCTCCGACTGTGGCTCCACTCCAGCTACACCGTCAAAGACTACTACCGCACCGTCAAGCACTCGTAGTGAACGCTTCACTTCAACGGTAAAATCTATGTGCCCAGGAGTGTCAATGATGTTGAAACGATATTTATTTTCCTTTTTAGCTCGTTCAGCATCAGAGATATATGTTGGTGCCCAAAAACAAGTAATAGCAGCAGCGGTGATGGTGATACCGCGCTCTCTCTCCTGTTCCATCCAGTCAGTGGTGGTGTCTCCTTCATGAACTTCTCCAATACTGTGTTGCGCTCCAGTGTAAAAAAGCACTCTCTCCGAAGTGGTGGTCTTACCGGCATCAATGTGAGCGATGATACCAAAGTTTCTGACTCTTTCTAAAGGATAGTCGCGTTCCATACAAAATTACCAAGCAAAGTGAGCGAAAGCCTTGTTGGCTTCTGCCATTTTATGAGTAGTGTCTCGTTTCTTAACCGCATCACCTTCGTTGTTGGAAGCAGCGATGATTTCTTCTGCAAGTTTTTCTGCCATTGCTTTACCCTTCTTGGCACGAGCAGCGTCTATAATCCACTTCATTGAGAGAAACTGGCGTCTCTCTGGACGCACTTCGCGAGGAATCTGGTAGTTGGCACCTCCAACACGGCGAGAGCGCACCTCCATGGTTGGACCAGTGTTTTTAAGCGCAGATTCAAAGATTTCTAGTGGGTTGGGGTTCTTGGTCTTCTCTTTTATTAAGTCAAAAGAATCATAAACAATTTTTCTAGCAGTGGTTTTCTTGCCCTCCTGCATACAATAGTTAATAAACTTCGTTATCTTTTCAGAATCGTAAGTAAAGTCTGGACTTATCTTTGGTTTGGCCTTAAGTTTGCGTCGCATTTTAGATTATTTCTTTGGTTTCTTGGCACCATATCGGCTTCTTGTCTGTTTTCTACCATCAACACCAGTGGCATCTAGCACACCTCGTACAATAGTGTAGCGAAGACCGACATCCTTTACACGACCACCACGAAGAAGAACTACAGAGTGCTCTTGAAGGTTGTGCCCAATGCCGGGAATGTAAGCTGTTACTTCCATGCCATTGGTAAGTCTTACTCTCGCGATTTTTCTAATAGCAGAGTTTGGTTTCTTGGGAGTTTTGGTTGTAACTTTAGTAGCTACCCCTCTTTTAAACGGTGAGTTGAAGAATACTGGGCGGTTCTTAATGGTATTAAATCCGCGCGTCAAAGCAATCGCCTTGGTTTTGCGATAGATTTTCTTTCTTTTGCGTCTGATGAGCTGGTTTATAGTACTCATTAAAAAAATACCCCCAAAGGGAGGCTCTCACTCTACTAAACAGAGCTCTAAATTGCAACTCCAGTAATAAGGCGAAAGACGAAGCCCACAAGAGGAAAAATGAACTGCCATAAGAAGAAAATGAAGATAATAACGAATACTAGGCTGTATTTCTCAAGAAACTCTCTAAGTTTGTAGAGTTTGTCAGGGAAAATGCTGAAAAGTATCTTGGAACCATCAAGTGGCGGTACAGGCACTAAGTTAAAAATAGCCAAAAGAATATTTATAACAACAACTGTCGCGGTTATTTCAACAAAAGCAGGGCTTGCCCAGCTAGCATTACTTGACACTCCGACGCGCAGAAGTGTTCCAAAAATTAATGCGAGCAGAATATTGGCAGCCGGTCCAGCAAAGGCGACCATGGCCTCCGACCACCTACCTGGTCGGAGGTTGTATGGATTATATGGAACTGGTTTTGCCCAGCCAAAGATAATTCCTACTTTAGAAATGTATAAAAGAAGTGGTAATAAAAAAGAACCAAAGAAATCTAAGTGCTTAAGTGGATTTAGTGTGAGCCGCCCTTGGTATCTGGCTGTCTGGTCTCCGAGAAAGCTTGCAGCATAGCCGTGAGATACCTCGTGAATCACCACAGACATGATGAGAATGGCTATTTGGAATACAAACTCAACTTGCATTTTGGCATTATAACATGTTAAGTTGTCCCTCTATGGCAAGAGTTTGTCCAGTAAGTAAAAAGGGTTCACAGATGGGTGGAGGCTACTCCAACAGGACTCGTGCTACCCAATTTAACCCTACTGGCAACACTCGTAAGTACCCAAATTTTCAAAAAAAGCGTGTCTATGTGCCAGAATTGAAGAAAACTCTCACTCTCATTCTCTCAACTAAGGCCATCAAGACTATAAACAAGCGTGGCGCCCACTCTGTTCTCAAAAAAGCTGGAATTATTTAAAACTCTCCGTGTTAAGATTGGTTTGATTTCTGGGGGTCTGGCGTATTGAAATGTCAAAAAAAGAAGTAGCCAAAAAACTACGTGCTATCAAGGTTATATCTAATAAACCAGTCAAATTGAGGTCTGGCCTGCAATCAAGTTTTTATTGCGATATCAAAAAAGTATATGGATATCCGAGAATACTTAGTGAGTTAGTTAAAGAGATTTCCAAATTAATACCCAAAGATATTACTTGTATTGCTGCCTCTGGTTATGGTGGACTACCGCTGGCTGTAGCCACTTCAAGTGCCCTAAACCTAAAATTTACTGCTGTGCGCGATAAAGCCAAAAAGCATGGTAGGGGTGGATTTATTGATGGTTATGTACCAAATAAAAGTGACAAGGTTTTAATAGTTGATGATGTATTAACCACTGGAAGCAGTATAAAAGAAACCTATTCTATTTTAAGAAAAACTAAAGCTAAAATTATTTGTGCCGTAGTAGTTGTAAAACGCGGTAATGTTAAGTTGCCCATTCCTTATAAATACGTATTTGCGATAGAAGATTTGATAAAAAATATTTAAAACTCACCAATAAATCCGATTTCTGGTTCTAGTTTGAAGCCAGTATCATTTAAAGCTTTTTCTTGAGCAAACATTATTAATTCCCTAATATCTTTAGCGACAGCATTACCTGTATTAACAAAGTAGTTGGCGTGTTTTTCCGATATTCTTGCCCCACCAACCCGTGTTCCTTTTAAACCACATTTATCAATAAGCCGACCCGCACCAACCCCTTCTATCTTTTTGAATATTGAACCACAGGAAGGAAATTCGTTTAATTGTGGCTGTTTTTCATTTCTCCAGTCTAGGTTATCTCTAATTTGAGCTTTGATAATTTCTTTATCTGCTTTTTTCAAATTAAAAGTAGTTTCCAGCACAAAAATATCTTTCTTGTGATGCAAGATACTGTCATCGTATCCGAATTTAAAATAGTCTTTATCAACCTTCTTAACCCCCCCTTTTTCTAAAACTAAAGCTTCCTTAAGTACCGACTCAATATAAATGGTGCTTTGTCTATCTGGCGATAAGAAATGAAGATTCTGACGTATGGCTCCACCTACGCTACTAGGTATACCGACAAAATGCTCTAGCCTAGAAAGACCTTTTTCTAAAGAAGCATTAATCAAGTCTTCCATAATTGCTCCGCCCTCGGCAATAAGTAGATTATTTTCAAACCTAAAATTTTTAGACTTATTATGTATAACTAGCCCTCTGAATCCTTTGTCCCCTACGAGAATATTAGCCCCGCAACCCAAAACAAAGAAAGGAACATTGTTTTTTCTTGAGGTTTCTATCGCTTTAATTAAATCTTCGTTATTTTTGGCAGTAAAAAAGTAATCAGCCTTGCCACCTATTTTGTAGGTTGTATATGGGGCAAGTGACACGTTTTCTCTAATGTTTTTAAGTTCAATCATTGTTTAAGTTTTAAAATCTTTCCGTTAGTTTCAAATTTAATAGTGCCAAGTTCTGTGGTACTTAGAATTTGAGCGTTTACTTTGTTTAAAATATCTAACACTTCTTTGTGTGGATGTCCGTAAGTATTATCAATGCTTGCAGAAATTATGGCGTACTGTGGTGATGTAGCTTCAGCAAACTCTAGTGAGGTTGAGGTGCGGGAGCCGTGGTGGCCAGCCTTTAGCACATCTACATCTAGGCCCGCTTTGCCCATAGAAATTAAGACATTTTCTATGGCTATGGGAGAGTCCCCCGTCAGGAGAAACTCGTGTTCTCCGTAAACAAGCCGAGAAACAATAGAGGCTCTATTGGTCTCCCAATTAGAAACATCTTGGGTTGGGAAAAGTATTTCAAGTCGTACATTGTCATCTAAGTGGACCACCATGCCTCGTCTTGCTAGAAGTTTTTGTATATTTTTTTCACCAATACGCTTATGGAGTTCGTCGTCTATAGAATTATCAGAGGTCACCCCAGATTCAATAAAAACACCAACATTGTAGCGACTAATGACTTCCGGCAAACCCCCGATATGGTCGCTGTCTGGATGAGTTGCGATGACCGTATCAATCCTTCTGTCGGCAAACGGCAAGATTTTACCAACCTCTGTTAATACCTTTCTGTTTTTTCCACCATCAATGAGAATGCGCTTGTGTTGTGGTGAGTCTATAAGTATGGCGTCGCCTTGACCAACGTCAAGAAAATAAACGGACAAGGTCTCGCTTGGTCGCCTTTCAATAAATGCAGTCCAGACTAGAATATTGGAAACAATGAGTACACCAAGAGCTAGCTCGCGCCAGTATTTCCGAAGATTATCCATGTATATAGTATAATGTAGCCATGTCAAAACTATTTGAAGAAAGAAAATTTAACATCCCAAAGCTTAAGGGCATTAGTGAGAAAGCGATTGAGGAACACCTCAAGCTCTACGCTGGATATGTGAAAAACACCAATACAATACTTGCCAAAATTGACGAGTATGCCAAAGACAGCGAAACCAATGCATATGCGTTGGGTGAACTCCAGAGAAGATTTGGCTTTGAGTTTGATGGTATGAGAAATCACGAATACTACTTTGCTCACTTTGAAGAAGGGGCTAAACCATTTTCGCCAGAAAGCGCCTTGTCTCAAGCGGTCGCCCAAGAGTGGGGTAATTTTGATTTATGGCTTAACAGGTTTAAGGCAATCGCTCTCACTCGCGGTATTGGTTGGGCAATACTTTATTATGATTCCCAATCAAAAAGACTTTTAAATACTTGGGTTGACGAACACCATCTTGGGCAACTCGTCGGTCTCTCGCCTATTTTAGTGCTAGATATGTGGGAGCATGCTTATTTTATTGACTACACGCCAGCCGAGAAGAAAAAATATATTGAAGCCTTTTTTGAAAATCTTAATTGGACAAACGTTGAGACGAATTTTTTGAGCGCCACACAAAAATAAATATCACTAGATAGACTAGAATAATTAACCAAAGAGGAACGAGGGGTAGGGTTATAGAGGCAAAAGACAGATTACCAAGAACGTGAGAAACACCGAGAATCCACGCAAGTAAAAGGTGGGTAACATAGGCAAACGGTAGGGCTAAAAATGAGCTAATAAAGGCGAGAACTGTCGCAAGAAACCCAATAAGCATGACAAAAGGTATTACAAGTAAGACTAGTACGTTAGCGGGAAGTGAAATTAAAGAGAAATCGCCCATTGAATATATTAGAAGAGGCAGAACTGTTAGTTGGGTAGCGATGGTAGTGGCAATTATGGTCCTTATGCCCCAGTTTTCAGGCACTATTTTCAAATACCTTTCAACAATTGGTAAAATATAAATTAGGGCAAGGGTAGCCAAGAAAGAAAGTTGGAAAGACGGGTCAAAAACCAAAATTTTTGGATTCTCTAAAAGCATTATAAAGCCTGCAACCAAAAGGGCACGAGAAGCGGAATAATTTTGACCAAACATTTTGGCGACAATTACGGTGAGCACCATTATGGAGGCTCTCACTACTGTTGCCTCGGCTCCTGTCATGAGAACAAAAGAGACAATACCCAAAATAGATGCGGTCGCCGCTAAGCGTGAAACGGCTCTAACTCGCGCAAATAAGAAAAGATTATAAAATAACCGACGCATAAACTCGGCGATGATGGTAATGTTGTACCCAGAAAGGACCACAATGTGAATAATGCCTGCTCGACGAAATTCTTCAAGAATATCTTTTGGCATCGCTTCTCTACCAGAAACAATAAGCCCAGAAAGAAGACTTGAATACGGTTCCGATAAAATATCTTTTATTTTAGACGTGAAACTTTTCTTTATTTTAAATAATGCGGTCTTAATTGGGTTACCGTGACCACTAGAGAGGACTTCAAGCTCCGCAAAATTCAGAACATGGTATATATCGTCTTTAGCCAAGAATTTTCCATAATCAAAAGGTCTGCCACCATCATCAATAACAGACGGTTTCTCAAACTTTCCAGAGACTTCTACTCTGTCACCATATTGAACAGAGCTATATAGGTCAGTATTTACTAAAACACGCTCGTTATTATCTGATAAAAAGATAAAGCGGGTGCTATTTTCTCTCTGCTCGGGCTCACTTGCAATAACGCCCACGGATTCAGGAAAAAGTGGTTCGTGGAAATCTTTTATTGAATACCGCAAAGTGCCAAGACCCATCGATAACAAAAGTATTGAGATAAACAAAACTTCCTTACCAACTTTTTTATTCCAAATTTTTTCTCCGATAAGAAGAGCGGTGCCGATAACTAAAATTAAATAACTCACAAAGAGAGCCACACTCACAAAAGAAGAAAATAAAATACCCAGAGTAAACCCTCCAATAAAAATAAGGATACTATTTGTACTTAACTTTTGGTCCATGGAAAAGTTTGGGCTTGAGACCATCTGCAAAAGTGGTGGCTATCTCGTCAGCCCTCTCATTTAACGGCACGCCACTGTGTCCCGCCACATATTTCCAATCAACATTTTTATCTGTGCTTGCTTCTAGAAGTTTCTGCCATAAATCTTGGTTTAACACAGGCTTTTTGTTAGCCGTTTTCCAACCTTTTTCTTGCCACTTTTTTATCCACTCTTTCATGCCTTTCATCACATATTCCGAATCAGTAAAAACTGTAATTTCCGATTCTGAGCTTAATTCTAAAGCTTTTATTGTTGCAGTAAGCTCCATTCTGTTATTAGTGGTATGTGCCTCTCTGCCCCCAAGCTCTTGAACTTCATTGTCACGAAGAATTATCGCTCCCCAACCGCCTGGTCCAGGGTTTCCTCTAGAAGAGCCGTCTGTATAGATTGTAATCATCCTGAAATTATATCATCTATAATCACATAGCTCGGAAATTTGTTATATTTAAAAAGATTAACCCCCAGTCCGCAATCTGCGAACCGGGGGTCGAATTGAAGTCGTCAGGAATTCGATCGGTAGAACACCTGGTGGCCGGGGTCCCACAAAGCAGAAGTTGCGGTGGCGTGATACGCGTGTACTTCCCAGCCGCTGTCAGTGCGTTCGTCGTGACTTTCCCATCGCACACCAATCGAGCGAAGAGTGCCTCCTTGGTCCTTGACGTAGAAAATGTTCGAATAGCCGTTGTTCAGAAGAATGCCAGATTCCCCTCTTCCTTGCTTTTCCATCAAATAAAACATTTCTGACAGGGTGGTTTCAACTTTCGCTACACCGCCGAGCCCATCAATGATCGGACCATCCGTTAAGGGTTGGCTCAACTTATAGCAAAGTAGGGTCTGTTCTGAAATTGGACCTTCAATTTTACCATCGCCAGAAAGAAACCAGAGAGTAAAAAACTCACTGATATCGTGAATCCTGACTTTGGCTTGATAGCTGGAGTCACAAACAAACTTCTCCCTGACAAAGAACCAGCTGGTGGCCGCAGGAATGACAATTTCTTGGGTTCTTCGACCGTTGTGCCAGCAGAATTCCTTGCGGAGAAATCGTTTGAATTCCCTTTCCCACAGTTCGCCATCATGGCCACTAAGGTTCACGATAAGCTGATTGAGCGGTCCGGTCGTGAATTCGCGGAGCGCCTTGCTGAGCATGGTATCCATGGTCAGATTTCCTTCTGTTGAACGTTGATGACAAATATACCTCTCGTCCTTTGTAGTTATATGCTTAAGTTATGATGGTGTCAATTATTGATTTTTTACTAACAACTCATAATATCAACTATTCTTAAGCGCAATTCTGGGCGATTTCTGAAATAAGATTTTTCTAAGTTAGCAAAAACGTTAACGCTTCTGCCTGGGGTAAGCGCTGTATCAAAGTTTTCTGGACTAGAGAAAAAAGAGATTGCTTTTATCTCCTTGTCTCCGCCATTAAACACTACTTCTAGGTGATTTCCTTCCTTACCGAACTTTTTTACTGATTTTATTTCTGCTTTTGGAATTTTAAAGACAGGTTTTTTATTTCCCATTCCAAATGGAGCAAATTGAGAAATTGTATTCCAAAGATTTTCTCCAATGTCAGAGGTTTTTATAACTAAACCTTTTTCTTCTTCTTGTTCTTCATCGTTGCTCTCAAGCGAAGATAGTGCTTTTGAAAGTTTCTCTTCAAGAGTAGTAATATTTTCCAAATCAACAGCAAATCCACCGGCACCAGAGTGCCCTCCAAACTCTATAAAAGAATCTTTGGCCACGTTCATCAGGGCCACAAGATCATAACCATTGCACGAGCGACAAGAGCCCTTCAGTATGCCGTTTCCGTCTCTCCCCCAGACAAATGCTGGTCGACTGTATTCTTCCACAAGTGAATTGGCCACAAGCCCGAGAAGTCCTGGTCGCCAATCTGGATTGCCGACGACGATAACATCATTTACTTCTTCACGACTAGATAAGTGCGCCTTGGCATCTTTAACAATGCTTGCTACCACTCCTTTTCTTTGGTTATTAATTTTCTCTAAATGAAGCGCCAATCTTTCTGCTTCTAAATAGTCAAGAGTTCTTAAAAGTTTAAAAGCATCTTCTGATACTCCCATCCTTGAGGCGGCGTTAATACGCGGAGTAATCATAAAAACAACATCATCTTCAGATAGATTTTGTTGATTCAAGTTCATCCTTTTAAAAAGTGCTGCGAGTCCCAACCTTGGAGATTTACGTAAAACTTCAAGACCAAAACGTGCCAGAGTTCTATTCTCCCCCACCAGTGGCACCATGTCAGAGAGAGTGGCAATGGCAACCATATCAAGAGACCATTTTTCCATACCCGGCTTTGCGCCAAAAGATTCTTTGAGAACTACAGCTTGAACTAATTTAAAGACCACCGCAGAACCACAAAGACTTTTAAATTCGTATTGAGAATCCTCTCTATTTGGATTAACCACTGCCCAAGCGTTGGGTAACGTAGCTTTTGGTTTGTGGTGGTCTGTGATGATTATGTCTATGCCTTGCTCTTGGGCATATTTAACTTCTTCTATATCCGTAATGCCACAATCAATGGTGATAACAACCTTAGAATTCCTTTTTAGAAACTCTTCTACTGCTTCTAAACTCAAGCCAAAGCCTTCATTGTGCCTGTGAGGTATGTAGAAAGAAACATTTTCATACTTTGACCTTCTAAAAAAATCAGAGAGAACGACAGCCCCAGGTATACCATCGGCGTCGTAGTCAGAAAAAACAGTAATGTGTTCGTTATTTTTAATTGCGAGAATAACCCTATCACGAGCCTTCTCCATATCTGGTAGAAGTAGGGGGTTATGAAGTTTTTCGTAGTCTGGACTTAAGAAATTAGCCTCTTCCTCTTTAGTAATACCTCTTTCCTTAAGCAAGGTTTCAAAAATTTCGGGGAAATGCTGCATTGGACTATTCTAGCATGCGTATTAAGATAGGTTTATGAAGAAAGGTAATGGCGCCCTACAAGTTATCGCAGTTTTGGCGGTTCTTATTGTCTTATTTGTGTCTAGGTTGGGAGATAAACTCGACTCTGGAGAAAGCAAAGTTAATTCTCAAGATGATACTGGTATAAAAACACAAAATATTTCTACCTCAAAGTCATCAAGCACTTCAAATACGCCAAATATTTCGCTTACTACTGGTAACGCATCCCGCGCTTACCAGTCATTTGAGGAATACATCAGTATAGACAACAGAGGAAAAGAACCTGTTACTATCACCAATTGGTATTTGAAAAATGGAAAAGATAAACGAGCCTATAATCTTGGCGGACAGTTAAAGTACTTTGCTTCCGACATTGCAACGATTGGGCGGGCAGCACTCTTTATATCTCCTAGTGGATATAACGTGCTTCACAATATAGTGCTTGAACCAGGCGAAAAAGCGATTATCACCACGGGTAGAATGGGTGCCCAAACGCCATATAAAATCGTAAGTTTCAAGGAAAATATCTGTAGCGGTTATTTGGAGAATTTAGAAGAATACAAATTTACTCCAGCACTTAAACGCAATTGCCCTCAACCAGAAAATGAGTTGGGGGTTAGCTCTCTTGATACCGAGTGCAGAAAATTTATAGAAAAAATGCCGAGTTGCCAGAAACCGGAGTTTGATACAAGAGATAGAGATGGAGAAATCTGTCGTAATTGTGTAAATGGCAAACCGCTTTCAAGCGCTTGTGTAACGTTTATCAAGAGTCATTATAGTTACGACGCTTGTATCGCCAACCATGTAAATGACGAAAATTTCTATGGTAAAACTTGGCGAATTTTCCTTGGCCATGGTTGGGAGATGTGGGCCAAAGAATACGAGACAATTGAACTTTTTGACCAATACGGTCAGCTGGTAAAGTCACGCACCTACTAACATGATCATGACAAAAGAAAATTGCGTTTTTTGTAAGATTGTTAAAGGAGAAATACCATCACATAAGGTATATGAGGATAAAAAATTCTTAGCATTCTTGGATATTAACCCACAATCTCCGGGACATGCCCAAGTTATTCCTAAAGAACACTATCGATGGGTCTGGGATGCGCCAAACGTAGGAGAGTATTTTGAGGTGGTAAAAAAAATAGCCCAAGCCCAAAGAAAGGCTTTTGACACTGACTTTATCCTTTCAAAAATAATAGGCGACGAAGTAGAACACGCCCATATCTGGGTATTCCCAAACTCAAACGTCTCTGGTAATCCAAAAGATTTTAAGATAAACGCAGAGAAAATTCTTAAGTTTATTACTTGAGCGCTTCAATGCCCGGCAACGTACCTGTAGCTAGAAAATCTAGCATCGCGCCACCACCAGTAGAGACAAAAGAGAATTTATCAAAAAGATTTAATTCATTTACAGCAGAAAGAGTGTCGCCTCCACCAATTATTGACTCCTTTCCAGAATCAGCAATGATTCTTGCTAGCTCTAGCGTGGCAACTCTATAGCCTCTTTCGTAGGTGCCCAAGGGACCATTCCATAAAACTAGATTTGAGCTCGCTATTTTTGACTTAAGATTTTCCATTGTAACTGGTCCGGCATCCATAATTTTTTTATCCTCCACAATGGTATCTTCTGGGAGAATGATTTTACCCGTATTTAATAACTCTCTTAGGCCAAAGTCCCCGCCACTTACTAATGAGTCTCCAATATCTCTGCCAAGCACCACAAAAAAATTGTGTGCCAACGCTCCACCCACAAAAATACTGTCAGCAATATGAATAAATTTCTTCAGAAGTGGCAACTTAGTATCAAACTTAGCGCCACCCAAAATGAAGAAAAACGGTCTCTTTGGATAAAAAGCTTTGGAAAGCGCTTCAATCTCAAGATTGAGCTGAATGCCGGCAAAACTTGGCAAGAATTTGGGCACACCCACAATTGAAGCATGCTTTCTATGAGAAACTGGAAAGGCATCGTTTACAAAAATGTCTCCAAGACTAGCAAGTTCTTTCGCAAATTGTTCTGAATTTTCTTTCTCACCCTTGTTTTGGCGAAGATTTTCTAGGAGCACCAGATCACTTGGCTTAATAAATGTTAGTTGCGGAAGAAATTTTTTAACATACTTATATATTGGCTCTAGAGAATCATCATCTTTTTCCCCATGACTAATAAGAACTACTTTGGCGCCTGCTTTTTGTAAATATTCTATGGTAGGAAAGGATTTTATTATTTGATAGTCATTAGAAACTTCGCCAGAGTTAATAGGTACACTCCAGTCAACTCTTACTAGGGCGCGTTTACCCTTCAAATCCTTAATTTCGGTAATGGATTTCATTTTGAAGTAAGTGCTATGGCTATGGCCTTAAAATTTTTAGCACTAAGTGAGGCGTGTCCGACAAGGTATCCCTTGACGCCAGTTTTACTAAAGAGCGTTTTGGCATTAGCTGGCTCAACAGAGCCACCATAGAGAATCGGGATGCGGTCAGCGGTTGAGCGCCCAAACATGTCGCTCAAAACTTTTTTGATAAAAATAGTTGATTCAGATAAATCAGATGGACCGATAGCTTCAATCGCGCTTTTGCCGATAGCCCACACTGGCTCATAAGCGATAGCAAGTTTGGCAGCTTGAGTTTTCTTGTTTAGACCAGCAAGCGAGGATTTGAGTTGTTCTCGCAGAAATTCAAAGTGTCTACCCTCTTGGTCTCGAGATAACTCTCCGACGCAAACTAAAGGTGTAAAACCAGAACGAAGAGCGGTAATAACTTTTTGTGAAACGGCCTCGTTCGTCTCACCAAGTGCGCGCTGTTCACTGTGACCCAATATAACAAGACCGACTCCGAAACTTTTTAAAATATCTGGAGTTACCACGCCGGTATAAGTCCCACCTGAAAGATTTGTGGTATCTTGGATGGCTAGGCGAGCAAAACCCTTTGACTTAAGAGCCACTGACTCTAGATATGGCAATGGTGGGGCGATAAAAAGAGAAAGTTTTTTGTAAAACTTGCGATCTCGCGATAATTGACCCAAGAGGTTCTTTGCTTCAGAGAAAGAGCTTGGGTAATTTTTCCAATTCGCTATTAAAACTGGTTTTGCCATAGCTCTTATCTTACTCTATTTCTTTCCAAGAAATAACTTCGTGGAAATCTTCAGTTTCCGGGAAAAATGGTGGAGGGTTATATAGTAGGAATGAGTCATAGATAAGATTTCTAAAAGAGTATCCATTGGTAACAGGATCTCCGTAGGCAAAACCGTATTGTAGAGCAGTCACGATAGTGCCATAGAGCGTGATGCTATTTCGATTTTTATATGGAGCGCAATCGTTATCACTGTAGCTATATCTACCGACTCGGCCGTTCTGTGCGACAAGTGCGGC
>ERZ1292625.1372-Hain-H41-01um-R1-1372-length-29460-cov-16_pt1 | contig 29460 bp, 56 predicted proteins | sample MGYA00564400_ERZ1292625 | MGnify/ENA primary metagenome ERZ1292625 (study PRJEB36523, sample SAMEA6512639) | groundwater metagenome | collected 2019-01-08 | study: AquaDiva: Metagenomics assemblies of 32 groundwater samples | reverse complement strand
CATTCGTTTCAAGGCAACCTGAATATGATGCAGCAGCATATATAGCTGTACCATTAACCCAAGCTGTTGCTTTAATGACAGATAATTGTGGAATTTTCTTTGGAATTGCAAATTTTTTAGCATAGAATGAATTATTCAACTGAGCAGTATCATTAAATAAAAATACACCTTCTATTCTTGTTCCATGAATAGATGTTGCCCTCAATCTAACCCTAGCTGCTTGTGTAGCAGCAGCAGTTTGGTCTACCGCTGAAGCAGTCCATTCATATAAATAAAATGTTTTACCATAAGGAACCATTCTTTGAGAATTTAGTGACATATTACCACCAATAGAAATCATATTATAAGTAGTAACAAGTGTACCATTAGCACATATTGAAACATCTCCAGAAGAAACTGTACCTGAACCAATTTGCATAGCATGTATAGCATTTACAAATCTAATATTAGTTCCAACAGTTCTAACAAAAGCAGTTCCATTCATATTTACAGTTTCATATTGTTCTCTACCAATAGCATCTAAATAATCAATTTCAATTTTTTGTATTCCTGTCCCTGTTAGTCTATCATCATGGTTAGAGGATACTACCATCATTTGTTCCCCCCCGAATTGATCAGGCCAGGGTGGTGATGTAGCAGTTCCACCCCATAAATCACAACCCTGTACTGTTTCTGGTATATGATCTCTTTCACCAAAACCTTGAAAATCAGACATCCCATCAATATTACCACGAGCTATTTCAGATTCCATAGGATTTGATAATACCCAATTTGAATTTCTACGATGTAGATGAGACATTTAAATCACTCCTTAATGATTAGATTTTACCTCTACTGGAGAAATATAATTTTTTGACCAAACCATTTCATCCATTATTTCTTTCATCATCATCTGCATATGATTTTTAATAATATTTTTGATATATAGTTTACCACTATCTGATTTCATCTCAGCCATAGCTTCCTTCATATGCTCATTCATTACATCCATAATATTCTTTATCTTATCCTCATCATTATTTGCATATTCTTGTAATACAAGCCACATCTCATCTTTTAAATCATTACTCAATTCTGTATTATCTTGTTTTTGAAATACATCCATATCTTCACTCAGTATCACAGGAGCAAGATCAGTAAGAAATGGCCGATTTGTTAGACCTCCACCAAAAAGCACGTTCTTATATTCTTTTCCAGTTTCCTTATCAGTATAAGAATCTCGGTACTCTGGGCTAAAGTATTTGAAGCCACGCTGTTCAATAAGTTCTATTCCCCAAGGTGTAAATTCTATAAGGGCCTTGAGCCTATCCCCCACTATTTTCATATCTTTAATCCACCCAGTTGCACCTTCTGAAGGATCATGTGTCTTATCTATAGCAATATCTCTTCCAAGCACGTTGCTTTTCCAGTTCTCAATAAAGTCATTGAAAAGTTTTTTAGTGCCTTCAATAACACCATATTTTTGATGATTCCATTTTCCAATACGAAATATTTCTATCCAGGAAGATTTCTTCCCATCTTTTTCTTCTAATTGAATATCTGAAATATCAGTTAAATAATAATAAGATTTTTCAACATCCTCCATTTGTTTCTTAGCTACAGAATTTGCTTGTCTTATTGCAGATCCCTCACAATCTTCTCCACCTTTTTCTTGACATCTACTCAAAGCTGAATTAGCGACTGATACCCATACTTTCTTTGCTTTATCAGACATACCTTTTATATGTTTTTCCACATCTCCAATTTCCCAGGACATTTTATTCATCTCCTTCAAAATAATTGTTAGCATCTTCTATTACCCCAATACTTTCAATAAAGTAATAAAATTTTTTGCACTTCCTACATTTAACCTGAATATTACTCTCAATAGTACATTTGCAGAACAAGGTATTGTCAATTGGGCATCTAAAGTCAAATATCTTTTTTTCCATATTTATCTTTTCTTTATATTAAATAGTGATTCTATCTGATTTTCTACTAAATCATTCCCATCTGAAATCAAATATTGAGTGGCTCTATCCTTTATTAGTTTTTCTTCTGAATTAGTAAAATTAACCTCTACAGCATCCTCAACTTCTTTTTCTATTACTGTTTCACCCCTACTACCAAGAAAAATTATTATCCAAAATACTCTTTGTTCCATATCTTTCTCCATATCTATTATTTTTTGCCTTGAATTTTCTATATTTAACCATTCAATATCTAAAATATCATCCCTATTAAATATAATTTCTACAGGTTCTTCCTTTTTCTTTAAAAAAGGTAAAATAAATAGAAAAGGAGCATATTTTTTTATCCAATCATCTTTGGGTTTTTCCCAATTAGTATTTGGGATTACCTCTGCATCAGACATTATATTACCCCAATGACATTTGCAACGGGGATGTAATGGGGGTTGGTACAACATAAAGTTTGGGTCTTTAGCATCCATAATTTTACCATCTAAGGATTCACATAAAGGACATATATTTGGTTCTCTTGTTCTCCAAATAAATCTAACAATCTTAGGATTTATAATATCATCAAAACTTAAATTTTTAAGTATTTTCAATGATAAAATGTTCACAGTAAACACTCCAATAGTTTATACATCATTATATTTTGATAAAATTCTACCCAATGATCTCTGTTCTTTTTGCCGAAGGTTTTTGCATGACAACTTCTACACAAAGTGGTTAAATTTTCTAAACTATTGTTTTTCTTGTCATAATCTATGTGATGGACATCTAAAAGATTTGTTTTATGTTCACAATCAGGACATTGACATGTATAATTATCTCTTGAATATATTAATTGTCTAAACTTTTTATTAAATTCAATTCCATATAATTCAAAAGAAATCCCATTTTGCCAATTTGGAGCAAGACTTCCTATTCTTTTATTTGCTAACTCAGATTGTCTATTTTTAAATTCCTCAGTATGTTTTTTACTATACATGGGAGCTTCTTCTCCAAATCTATGAATTCCATACATGGGATTATTTTCACCTTTGGCTACTTCATTTTTTACTCTTGTTCTTGATTGTTTGCTTTTAGCTTCTTCTGTACGAAGTCTTCCCTTGTTTTTATTCCCTATTTTTTCTTTAGCTTCCTTTGTTTGTTTTTTGCCTTTATTTCCCTTACTTACTAATTCATTTTTAGCACAGCCACAGGATTTACATTTTTCACCATCACCTAATCTTTTTTCAACTTCTTGTTTACAAAAGTCACACCAAAATATAGCATAACTTTGTAAGTATCCATTTTTATTTATTCTTGTTCCTAATTTTCTAATTAATTCCATTATATATTCTCTTTTGCTACGGAAGCCCTGCCACGATTAAGAAGCGTCATAGATTCTGTTTCTACCATATTTTTAATATCTCTATTTTTAATAGTTTCAAATACTTGCCTAACATCATCAACAATATTCTCATTTGTTTTACTTTCAGATGAAGCATTCAAAACCGACATTTCTACATAATATTTTAAATTTGCAAAATATTTATCACCCAAAGACCTTGATCTGTTTTTAATAAAAAGCAATGAATCTTTATCAAATTTTGCATCCTCATTAGCTTTAAGTTCCTCAAGTGCCGTCTGTTTACCATAAAGTAAAGAGTCCTTCATCAATGAGGATATAGAACTAATTAATTCATTCCTATAAGGCTGCCATAAAACTATAGTTTCTTGACCCTTCTCATTTTCCAATTTATTATAAAAAATATACTCTAAAGAGATTTTATCTCTAAGCATATCTTCTAACTTATGTATAACTTTATCTTGTTGTTTAACAAAAATATCAAGTAAATTATTATAGTGATCTTTTTCCAATGAAAGCATATATTCTTCCATATCATCCAATATTTCTGAATCTTCAGAATACTTTTTATTGTTAATCTTATCATTACTATTTATTTTATCTTTATTTGAAGTGTCAAGTTTTCCTTTACTGTTCTTATTATTAATCATATCTTTTACAGTTGTGTCATTTTCATCATCTAAAGGAACGCCAACAATATCAGCTATTTCTCTTGCAGCAGGTATAGCAGTTCCAGTTTTAACCATTTGCATAAAGACATCTTTTAAAAATCCTTTACGAGCATCTGTTATACGCTCAATTTTTATATAGCATTGTGGTGCTTTTGACCCAAAGTTGTATTCTACCAAACGTCTAACAACATATCTATTTATTTGATTCTCAATATCTACAAGCAAAGCTTCCTCACCTAAAAGAAACATATCTGCATGAGTTTGAGACAATGAATAAGAACCTGCTTTAGAAGAAGAATCTTGGGTAATTGTGCGTTCAGGCACAAACATACCCCTTAATATTTTATTTTCAAAAAAAGTTAGAGCTGAAAGAAACATTTCACCACGTTTATCATCTAATAGATAATTTAAATCCCATTTAGGTGGGGTATTTTCATAAGTTGTTGAAGGTATAGCTACAACACTTTCACCAATAAGTGCTTTTCCAATGTCTAAAGCTATATCAGCATGGTCAGTTCCATCCTTTGTTTGACCAAGTGGGAATTTAACAATAACAGGTGGAGTACCTTTACGTTCAAAATATCTCATCATGAATTGAACCAAAGAAATCCACCAATACCATACATCATAGGCAGGTTTTAATCTACTAACACCAAAAAGATTACCAAAGCTGTCACCTTTATCATGTGTAAAAATAAATGATTTTTCAACAGGTATTATTATATCTTTACCTATCCATTTTTGAACAATACCATCAAAGTTCTCTTTTTCATCTAATTTAATATTAACCGTGTCTGGATATAAAGATTTAAATTTCTTCCAAACAACTGCTCTTTTATTAAAAAAAGGTTTTTGTTCATATTTTCTGGACAAAGATAAGTCCTTAACATCATAGACTATCTCATGTGCAGCAAACCCAAAATCAATAGCAGTTAATGTAGAGGTCAATAAGTTGTACCATAAAGGTCTTAATACTTGGTCAATAAATTCAGCAATATCTTTATCATCACAAACTGTTGTCCATTGCTGACCAATTATGGGCAATTTTATAACTTTAAGACCAGCAGCTACTTGAGCATTCATTCTAAGCTTATTATATGTATCTATTGATATATCATCAGGATTGTATTCTCCGGCATAAGAACTTATAGCTCCAGCTATCTTAGATAAAGGCCCACCATGTTTAGAAAGCTCCTCTTTACTAACTTTTGTAGATAAAGATTCATTAAATTCCTCAAGGAGTTTTTGATCCCCTTTAAAAATTTTATCTACTTCTTTTTTAATTGGTGAATTTTTTAAACTTTTGGATTTGGTCATATATTATATTGTATATCAGAAAACCTAAAAAAATAAACTATTTATGCAGATTTTGGCTTAAATAGTATGTATTATTCATACTATTGTATATATAATACAGTAATTTTTTACATATATTATATACTAGTGACCCTTTCAGGGTCGAAACCTTATATTTTAGTAATTAATGTCCTTTCAGGACGGTTTTGACTTTGATTTTAAGGTGTAAAAAGTTTTTAAAGTGACGAACAAGTTTCCTTTTAGGAAACGCAGTTGAGTCAACAACTGAAAATGAGCGTAGCGAATTGCAAGGCGTTAGTCCTAATATTGATTCTGAAAGAATCTTTAATATTAATATTAAAATATATAGTAAAAAGATATAGTTATCTTAACCTAATGGCAGAAAATTTCTACTATTAGTGGGAAGAAAACAGTGATACAAAAAGTTTTTTTCATTATTTAAAATGGTTTAACTTTTTGTATATATGGTTGGCCAAACACGAGGGCCAATTGGCTTGGTGTATCTAAGACTTACCCAGTTGCACTTTCTCATCTTAAACTTGCCAAGACATAAAATTAGGGAGAGATTACTGTGTATTTAGAATCCTCACTAATTTTTAGATTTAGACACCCCCCCTCTATTCTTTTGTTAATAAAATTAATTACATAGTGTTCCATTTTTTCCGTATTTCTGATTATGAAATGATCTGTTCCAAAACGTGTGTGTTTTTTGAGATAATAAAAATCTTTAATATCCTCATCATTCTCTGATTCAATCCATAGATAGAGAGGAGTTTTGAATTTTATATTTTTCCAAGAATATAACATAAAAGTTGGATAAATTTTTTTGTTTAATTCTTTTACAAAAAAAGAAGGAAACATTTCAAAATAAGCATTATTTTGAAATAATAAATCTTGAATTTTTTTAATTTTTATAGAATGTGTTGTTTCTTTAATTTCATAAGGTATAATTATTCCTTTTTTTACTTTTAATCTATATGTATATTTTAAATTAAATTGATGTTTTTTATGGGTTTTTTTAAAATGTTTTTCTAATTCATCTATATTAGAAAAAGGGATATAACAAACTCTACATTTTAAATCTTTTTTCATACCTTATGCTCTTTTAACTAATCTTATCTCTTCTTCTTATGTTCTTTTAACCATTCTTTCCAATATCCCACCGTTCTTGATGGTTTAATGTCAAATCCTTTATTTTTTAAAGCTATTTCTTCATCTTTAGATAGTAGTGGAATATCTTGTAAAGCCTCCACATATTTGCAAGTAATACATCTGTAAAATGAATGCAAGTGTGGTTTTGGTAAATCTTCCAAAATCTCTATTGGTATGTCTGCAATATCTATGCCAGGTTTAAATAGATTTTCATCTAAATGTGGATAGATAGATATTTCCTCAATTTCTATATTACATTTTTTACACTTAGTTGACATTTTCTTTCCATTTCAAGATTATAAAGAAATTATACCATAACTTTCCTAAAAAAATAAATACAATCATAATAAATATTTATATTTTTGGTTCTTGGAGAGGGTGTCGAACCCATCATTTTTGTGGTCAAAGCACAATGTCCTGCCAAATTAGACGACCCAAGAGTAAATAAAGTGTTTATTTTTTATACACTTTTATGCTATATTCAATATACAGTATATGCTATAAAAAGTCAAATCTTTACATTTTATAAAAATATGATATAATTAAGTTATGGAAACTAAACTATGCTTATAAAAAAACAAAGAAAATTACCACCTGAATTAACCGAAAAAAAATTAAAGGAATATATTAAAGATCGAATGCTATTTAGGCTTGAGCAATTTGTGTTTGAGCCAACTTTGGATTTTCCACAAGGAGCTTTGTTTGGGGATGTTTGTCAAGATTGGCAAATTGAATATATTTATAAGCCCCTGGATGAAAGGGATGAAAAGGGTTTACCAAAATATAAATTAATATATATTCAAATAGTTAAAAAAGCGGGTAAAACAGAATTATTATCAGGGGAAGCAATAGTTCAACTTTTATTAAGTCCATACCCTACAGAAGAAAACTATATTATTTCTGGGGATAAAGATCAAGCAGCTTATGTTCTTAAAAAAACTAAAAATTTTATTGCCCGGAATCCCAATTTTGCAGATTTATTTTTAGTGCAAAAAAATGAAATAATTGTTCCTTCAACAGGGGCTATGATACAAGTATTATCCTCAGATGCCGATACTAAATCTGGTAAAAATCCAGATTGGTTTTTGGCAGATGAGTTGTGGGTGCAAAAAACAAGAGATTTATGGGATAATATGTTTTTGGGGATGGCAGCAAAACCTCATGCACAAGCAATAGCATTAACAAATGCTGGATTTGATAAAAAAAGCATTTGTTATGAAGTTAGAGAACTTTGTAAATCACAAGAATTTAAAGAATTTTATTGGTTTGAACCTACAGGTGCTTTACTTGAATCTCTTAAAATGCCTTGGATAACAGAACAATGGCTTAATATAGAACGCAAAAGTATGCCAGCAAAAGTATTTAATAGGTTTAGAAAAAACTTATGGGTAGATGAAGGTGAAAATCCTTTTATGCCAGAAGAAGGATGGGAATGTTTTAAACCATTTCTTTTAGAAAAATCAATGTGTCATAATGGCCCACATTATGTAGGAGTTGATCTTGGATTAAAAAAGGATGCAGCTTCTTTAACAGTTCTTCACAGAGATGGTAAAAAATTAGTAGCAGATATGTATAAAAGATGGTTGGGTAGTTCTGAAAATCCTGTAGTAATTTCTGAAATAGAAACTGAACTTATAATGATTTTAAGAAATTTTAATGACTGTGTATTGGTATGTGATCCTTGGCAATTGATGGGTACAATTCAAAGATTTAGAAGTGCTGGTATTGAGGTTATTGAATATTATTTAACAGCAGAAAATATTGGTAAATTGAGTAGAAACTTATTTTATCTATTTAAAAATCAATCCATAGATTTACCTAAATTTTCAAAACTTGAGGATGAACTAAAAGGTTTGCAGGTAATTGAAAAAAGTTATGGTTGGCGTATAGATCATGGGGAGGGCTCAAGTTCAGACATTACAATGGGTTTGGGTATGGCAGCGGTAATTGCAATGGAAAGAGGTATTGACTCATATAGTGGAAGGGATTTGGCAGATTTAGGTTTTCTTGATGCTTCCTCAATTTATAAATCAGCAGGTAAAAGAGATTATATTGAAACTACAGCGATTGATATAAATAAAACCAATGTAAAGAAAGAAGAAAGTGCTATAATAAAAATCCATAACTTTATAAAGAGACAATTTTAATTGCAAAAAACCAAAGAACAAAAAAATGAAGAAATTGAAAAATATTTTTACAAATCAAGAATACCTGAATTTGAAAGAAAAATAGAGTATATTAAAAAATTAATAAAAGATTGTAGAGGAAAAATTGGAAAATTGCTCCCTTTCATACTTGAGAAAGAAGTTACGCTTGCAAAGAGCAAGAATGAAGAAATTAAGAAAAAAATTAAAATGGTACAGAACAAAATTATCAATGCTAAAAAAAGAAGAATTAGAAGAAAGACAAGAAAGACAAGAGAAAAGATTAAAAAAGAACAAGAAAAATACTATACAGAAAAAGAAATAGATGATATAATTAAATATGGTAAAATTTATTGGAGGCGTTAAATGGATGATAAAATAATTGTTGATAGTGAATCATTTATACAAAAATTTCCTGAAGATGTACAAGATGAGATAAGAGAGGATTTAGAAAATCTTGCAGAAGAAAATGAAACAATTATAGAAGAGCTTATTGGTGATAATCCAAATCCAGTCGGTAGGCCAAAAGGAATACCATCCTCTGCTTTACAAAAAGCCGCTGTGAGTAAGGCTGCTACTGAGTATCAACGTAAACTTAAAGAAGGTTTGATTGAAAAACCTGAATGGGAAACTCATGGGGCTTATTCATATATGGCCGGTGGTAAAGTCCCTAAGAAAAAAAGATACTTGCTTGAATTTGTTCATAATGAACGTGAGAAGTGGTTATCAGATTTAGGTGGGGAAGAGAATTTATCCTCTATAGTAATTTCTATGTTAGATGAAGCTTGTAGGTTACTCCTATTTAGTACAATGATAAATGACTATCTTTTATCAGATAAAGATAGTGACGTTGTTTTTAAAAGTGAAGATGGTGATTTTAAGATGCATACAGCTTTATCAAAGCATTATTTATCATTTACAAGGACTTACATGCAAATATTGCGAGAATTGCAAAAGATTGTAACAACAAAAAGTCCAATTGGTAAAAAGAATAGTAGTAAAAAAGATAGTGCTTCATTGCTTCAAAAATTGTATAAAAATCAGGAGTGATTATGTTTGATAGAGAAAATTTCCAAGTAATCACAAAATTACATTTGGAAAGATATAAAGTTTTAAAAGAAACAAAGCAATATGAGGAAGCTTTGAAAGAAATTGAGAAAGTGGTTACTTTATTATCAGAAGCAATTTTAACAGTTCTTGGAAAACCCCCCATTAATTTACCAAAAAAAGAACTTAAATTACTTCAAGGAGTAAAAAACATCACGTTAGATGATGTTATAAATCCAAATAATGTAATAACCATTAATAAAGATGGATTTTTAAGAATAAAAACTTGATTTTACTTAATTATTATGTTATATTTATTTGAATGAAGTTAATTAAAAAATTAGGAACAAGAGTTAATAGAAATGGCACAGTAGAAAGTTGGGCTGAATTCCAATGCCCAAAACCTATTTGTAATAAAATAGTAGAAAGAACTTTGAGTAATGGTAAAATAGCAAAATCTTGTGGTTGTGATCAGTATTCTGAGGAAAGAAATAAAAAAATATCCGAAAGGAATAAACTAAGGATTGTAACAGAAGAAACTAAAAATAAAATAAGATTAGCAAATACAGGAAAAATCCCAACAGAAGAAACTAAAAATAAAATAAGATTAGCAAATACAGGTAAGAAAAGAACAAATAAACAGAAAGAAAATTTATCTAAAGCTTTATTGGGTAAAAAGAAATCTGAAGAGCATAAACAAAAAATGAAAGAAGTAAAAAAGGGCAAACATGTAGGAAAAGATAATCCTAATTATGGGAATGGTGATAAAATAAAAGGGGAAAAGAACCCTAATTGGCAAGGTGGTAAATCCTTTGAGGAATATTCTGAAAAATTTAATAAATATTTAAAAAATAAAATTAAAAAAAGAGATAATTATTTATGCCAAAATCCCTTTTGTAAAGGGGAACATAAAATATTACATGTTCATCACATAGATTATGACAAGCAAAATAATAATCCAAAAAATTTAATTACTCTTTGTGCTTCATGTCATACAATTACACATAATAAAGATAATAGACAATATTGGACAAAATATTATCAAAATATAATAAATAAAATTGAGGTTAAAAAATGAACATAGCTTTAGATTTAGATGGCTGTCTCAGCAACTTCCACTATTCTTTTTCAAAAATTGCTAATAAATTATTTGGTACTCCAATAGTAGAAAATATTAAAGATGTTAAAAAATATGATTGGTATGATTGGTTCCCATTGACAAAAGAACAATGTAAATTAACTTGGAAAGAAATAGATAAAAATGTTGAAAATTTTTGGTTAGATGCAGTACCTTTAGTAGATATTCCAATTTTTAGAAGATTAGAATCTTTAGAAAAAGCAAATCATAATATTTTTTTTGTTACTTTAAGGCGGGATACAGCGGGTATGAATGTTTTGCAACAAACAAATTTATGGATAAAAAAACATAGTAATTTAACACACTTTTGTACAATACCAACTGAAAAAAAGGGTAAAATTTTAGATGGGATTAAGGGACACTTTTTTCTGGATGATTCCCCGGAACAAGTAATAGAAGCAAGTATTGAAGCTCCTAATTGTAAAAGTTTTTTATTGGTCAGACCATATAACCAGTACGCTTTAGGGTTTATCCAAAAATCTCATAAGTTTAAGAACATAGGAATTTGCTACAGTGTAGAAGAATTTTTAGATATTATTAAAAATAAATGAAAAATTATGAAGTAACAATAATAAATAGGAATTTGGCTAAAAATTTAATTATTAAAAATCATTACACACATAAATGGACATCTTGCAGATATGCTTTTGGATTAATATTAGATAATAAAATAATGGGGGTTTGTGTTTATGGACATCCAGTTGGTAGATTAACTACACAATCAATTTCTCCTACAATAAAAGAATCAGAAGTCTTAGAACTTACAAGATTATGGGTTAATGATAGTGAGGGTAAAAATACAGAAAGTTGGTTTATTGGTCAAACATTTAAATGGTTTAGAAGATTTGATAAAGCAATAAAAGTATTAATATCTTATTCAGATCCTATGCAAAATCATGTAGGTTACATATATCAAGCAACTAATTGGTTATATCAAGGGAATAAGACAAGAATTGTAGATGGATATTACCATGTAATAAATGGAGAAACTTTACACCCAAGAACTTGTTTTTCAAAATATGGTACTAATAAACCTGATGAATTATTAAAAATAGACCCAAAATATAAAAGATTTGAATTGGAAAGAAAGCATAGATATATTTATATCTTAGATAAGAAAAATAAGAAAGAAATTTTGAATACCTTAAAACATCCAATTTTAAAGTATCCTAAAATAGAAAATAAGGGGGATATTAAAAATGTGTGATTTACCACAAGAGGATGAAAAATCAAAACATGGGGGGTTAGTATCTAATAATACTTCTTATGATATGAATAAAGTACCAAATATTCAGGTTAGAAAATTTGAAAGTGGGGCTACTAGAGATACAGAAGAGGGGAAGGTTGATTATGAGGGCTTTTTATCCCCAATAGTTTTAGAAGAATTTGGTAAATATATGAATAAACATAGATTTCAATCTAATAAAGAATTAAGGGATTCTGATAATTGGATGAAGGGAATACCAAAGGAAGTTTACATGAAATCAGCCTGGAGGCATTTTCATGATTGGTGGATGGAACATAGGGGTTATGAATCAAGAGAAGGGATGAAAGATGCTTTAATGGGATTACTTTTTAATGTTATGGGATATACATTTGAAGTTTTAAAGGATGAACAAAATAAGGAGAAAATAGATGTCTAATAAAAAAATTGAGCCAAAAAATCTTAAAGAACAATACAATGACAAATTAAGAGTTACCTCACTTAATAGACAACATTTAGAAATGAAGGAAGGTAAAGATTATTCTGAGGTAGTGTTTATTGGGGATGTCCACTATGGGTCTAAGTATTGCAATGTTGACAAGTTTGAAAAAATGTTGAATTATTGCTTAGAGAACAATATATATGTCTTTTGTATGGGTGATATGCTAGAAACCTCTTCAAGACATTCAGTTGGTGCAGGTGTATATGAACAAATCAGTCCTCAGAAGCAAATAGAAACTATGATTGATTATCTTAAACCATTGGCTGATAAAAATTTAATACTCGGTTATCTGTCAGGAAACCATGAACTTAGGGCTATGAAAGAATTAGGTATTGATATAAGTAAAATTATTTGTAAAGAATTAAAAGTGTCTTATCTTGAATATGCTGGGTGGTCTTTATTCTATGTAGGTAATCAAAGTTATTCTATTTATTCTATACATGGGGCTTCCTCTGCAACTTTGAAACATACAAAATTTAAAGCTATTCTTGATGTTGCTAAACATTTTGAAGCAGACCTAATAACTATGGGTCACGTTCATGATATTATTTTGGATAGTTCTGAATTCCAAAGAGTAAATAAAAAGCGTAAAATTGTGGAGATTAGAAAAGCCTATGTTGTTGTTACGGGTCACTATTATAACTATGGTGGCTATGCTAAGGAAAAGGGTTATTCACCTACAAAAATAGGAAGTCCAAAAGTAAAGTTTTTTGGAAATAGATTTGACATTCATGTGAGTGTATAGTTTATGGAAGAAATTTGGATACATATAAATAATTTTATTAACTATGAAATTAGTAATTTTGGAAGAGTGCGAAGCTGGAGACATAGTAAAGGATTAAGGAAAACCCCCTATTATTTTTATAATTATGGAAATGATAATAATGGTTATCTTTATGTAAGTCTTTATAATAAAGAAAATAAAAGGAAAAGTTTAAAAATTCATAGGCTTATTGCAGAACATTTTATAGAAAATAAAGATAATAAACCTGAAGTAAATCATAAAGACGGTAATAAACAAAACAATGTAATAGTCAATTTAGAATGGGTAACAAAATCGGAAAATACTATTCATGCTTTTCGATTAGGATTAAGAAAAATAATTAAAGGGGAAGACCATGTTAATTCTAAATATACAGCAGAACAAATAATTAAAGTTAAGAAATTATATAAATTAAATATTTATTCTCTTTCTGAAATAGCTAAATTATGTGATATATCAGATTTTAGATATGTGCATAAGATTATTTCAAATAAAGTTTGGTCACATATAAAAATAAAAAATTAATTTGACTAATGATAAAATAGATGATATTATTAATAATATGAACATTATAGTTTGTGATACTTGTGGATATGAAGCTTATAAAATTGTAGAACAAAGGATTAAAAAATTAGATATTTATATATTTTAAATAAAGGAATGCGGGTTAAGTATCAAGAGAGTATACACCTTTACCCAAGGTAGGGATGGAGCAGTTCCATCAACCCGCTCCAAAATTAAATATATGTCAATTACAATATTTTATATGATATTAAATGATGATATAGTAAAGAATAAAGAGCTTGATGATATAGACAAAGAAATGGACAATAATATGAGGGAATGTATTAATAATGGTTTTGCAATAAGTAATTTTCAAGATAAGATATTTCATTAAGGGGGTGTTTAATAGATGAATAGGGAATATATAAGTTTAAGTTGTGGGTGTATGGTGTCATGTGACAATGGTGGTGGGTTGCTTGGTAGTTGTAATAGTAATAGTTGCCAATTTAATATATGGTGTACAAAACATCAAATGTGTATGACTTGTAATAAATGTTTATCCTGTAGTGACCATAGTGGTCATTCTGAGAAATTGGATGGATTAGACTATTTGAAATCCATCTTGGGGGTATAAATGGATAGTAAAAATATAAAGCATGTTCCATTAAATAGAGAAGGGGCCTTAGAATTAGGTATTCATCCTTGTTCTGTTTGTAATTGTGGATATGCATCATATTCAACATTAGAACAGGCCAGTTGTTCTAATGATTGCATATATTTAAAAAAGTTTGCAAATAGATTTATTAAAGAAGGTGGAGAATGAGTAAATTACAATGTTTTGGATGTAGTGCCATATTGGAATCTAAATATAGATGGGACTTCCAATCCTGTAAGTGCCCTAATCAGACCTATGTTGATGGAGGAGATGATTATTTAAGATTTGGTGGTAAAGAATTATCAAAAATAGGTTTTTGGGATGAAAAAGCACAAAAGTTTACTACAATGAAAATCAATGATAAACATGAGGATGAACAATTAGAATTGTTTTGAGGATAATATATGAAAGTTATATCTACTGAAAAAGTTCCTATCAAGATGTGGTTGGATGATATTGAAAATGGTGCATTAGAGCAAGCTAAAAATCTTGCCAATCTACCATTTACATTTAAACATGTAGCAATAATGCCAGATTCACATCAAGGGTATGGTATGCCAATAGGTGGAGTTTTAGCAACTAAGGGTGTAGTTATTCCTAATGCTGTAGGTGTAGATATTGGCTGTGGTATGAGTGCTGTTAAAACTTCAATTACAGAAGTAAATATAGATCAATTAAAAGTTATCATGTCAAAAATTAGACAGCTTATTCCTGTGGGATTTAATAAACATAAAGAAAAACAAGAATTAGAATTAATGCCCCCTATTTCAGAAGCTTTTGGAAATTATAATATTGTTGACAGGGAGTTTGGTAATGCTATGCATCAATTAGGGACTTTAGGCGGAGGTAATCATTTTATAGAGATTCAAAAAGATACCAATAAGCATATCTGGATTATGGTGCATTCTGGAAGTAGAAATCTTGGAAAACAAGTAGCAGACCACTACAATAAAATAGCTATTAATTTAAATGAAAGATACTTTAGTTCAATACCTAAAGAATGGGGGTTGGCTTTTTTACCGATGGATACTTCTGAGGGGCAAGCTTACTTAGCGGAGATGTACTATTGTATAGCTTTTGCTTTTGCTAATAGGAAGTTAATAATGGATAGAGTTATGGATTGCCTGAGGGAGATTTTACCTAAATTTAGTGTAAAGGATTGTTTTAATATAGCACACAATTATGCTAACTTAGAAACACACTTTGGTCAATTTGTTTATATACATAGAAAAGGTGCTACTCTTGCAGAAGAAGGCACTATTGGTATAATTCCTGGGTCACAAGGGTCACATTCTTACATTGTTAAAGGTAGAGGAAATAAAGATAGTTTTAATTCTTGTTCTCATGGTGCTGGTAGAAAAATGGGTAGGAAAGAGGCTGAAAGAACATTAAATTTAAATAATGAAATTGAAGACTTAAACAGACGTGGTATACTTCATGCAATAAGGAATGTTAATGATTTAGATGAAGCTCCTGGGGCTTATAAGGATATTAGTATAGTTATGGAAAATCAGAAAGATTTAGTAGATATAGTAGTAGAATTAACACCATTAGCAGTTATTAAAGGATAAATTAAAATGTTTAAAAAAATATTGCAAATAAGAAAGATAAAGATATTAATCCCATTTCAAAAATCATTGACTTATATAGTAGCTTCTGGTAATATTAAGAAAGTTAGGAGTTATTAGAATGGAAGTAAAAATATTAAATGAGTCGGGGTATAATGAAGCTATTTATGGGTTATCTTTATCTTATAACGTAACAGATATAGATAAGATGAAACAAGTAGCTAATAATCTTGCACATAAAGATGGTGGACATAATAAATTTTTAGAAAGTATTATGCTTTGGGTTGATATTGATGCCCCTCGTTATTGGTGGTCACAAATGGATACTTATAGGATAGGAGTAACAAAAAATAGTGAATCAACTATGCATACATTATTGAAAAGAGAACTTAATGATATGGATTTTGAAAATCCCATAAATCCAGTAGTATTAGATACTGTTAATATGTTTATTAGGAATAAGGAATTTGAAATGGCTAAAGACCATTTACCTGAAGGTTTTTTACAGCAAAGAGCTATATGTACAAGCTATAAAGTTTTAAGAAATATAATTCAACAAAGACATACACATAAATTAAAGGCGTGGCATAAATTTATTGATGAAATTTATAGACAAGCAAAATATGCACAGTTTCTTCCAATATTATAGGGGGTTAGCATGAATCATTACTATATGTTTAATAAAAACTTTAGAACAGATAGAAAATTTAAAATTTTATCTATATCTAATGAAAGTTTAAATGGTCAAAGAATAGATTTTGATAGAATTGATTTAAATTCTGTTAAATTTGTTGATATTGAAGAAGATGTTCATATAATAGCTTGTTGGAGAAAATTTGAATCTTGTCGTATAGAATTTTTAATTGAACATGAGAATTATTCACAAATTCCTGTTGGTGCTATGTGTGAAATATATGATGCAAAAATAATAGATTGTATAAGATTAATTAAATTATCTAAGAATTTATAATGGAAAAAATAGAAGTTAGAGAATATGAGGTATTCAAATATGTTTGGGAGTGTCCAAAATGTTATACAGAACATAAAACAACTAATTGTTTTAAAAAGAGCACACTTATTTGTAATAAATGCAAAACACGGATACATAGAGAAGATACAGAATTAAATTTTTGGAAAATATTTAAGAATTTATGAAATGTGTTAATTGTGGTGATAGAGCAAAATATGAATGTATGGCATGTGAAGAATACTTTTGTTATCCATGTATGCTACAACATAAGGATTGGTGTATTCATTCACCAGAATCAATAATAAAATTATAGGAGATAATATGAGTACAGTACAAAAATGCCCTGTATGTGAAGGAAGAGGTATAGTTGATTATAATTTTTATAAAGACAAAAATGGTTTAGTAGGTATTACGGAAGAATGCAGAACGTGTAAAGGGCCTGGTGTTCTTTGGGACTATAATGTAATATCATACTCATCGCCATATTCACCAATATATGATAATAATAAACCATATAATCCATGTTATAATTGTCCAAATAGGGATAGCAAAACAGGTTGTTTCTGTTCTTTACCACATAAAAGCATAAGTTATTAGATGAAAAAATTAGTTATAACTAAAGAAGAGTTGTTAAACATACAATTTAAGTTTCCATTACTTGATTTTACTGATAAAATGATTGATGATTTAATTAAAGTTAAATTAAAAGATGATGGATTTAGTTTAATTAAAAAGATAAGAAGATATGAACAATTTGAGACATTAAGTATAATTTTTGAGCAAGATGAATGAAAAATATAATTTTGCATGGGTTAGAATTTGAGCTTCAATTAATGGCAGAAACAGAAAATGGACTAAAGATTGTTTCTGCTGAAACATATTTGGGTAAACAATACAATTTATTACCACAATGTTGCACCTTTGACTTCGGCAATATTGAAATAGCTACTCCACCAAGAGAAAGTTATAAAGAGGCTGTAGAAATAGCAAATTATATATTAACCGAAAAATTAATTCCTGCACTTATTAATGATTTTAAACTTGAAAAATTTGCTCTATTTTTACCAAACCCAATGTGTCAATTATATTATGATATAGAACCTGATTGTTATACTCGGAATGGTAAAAAAATTTATAGAGAAACTAAAATAAAAATTATACAACCAGTAGAGGCTGTTTCTTGTTTAAAACATTGGAGTATATCATTAAATTCTGGTTATATTGCTAATAGTACTTGGGAATATACTATCTCTATAGATTGGGCATATAATTATGATTCTTTAATAAAAAAAGGATACTATGTTTTATTAAAAGATTTAGAATTTGCAGATATGAGTAGAGTTCATATAAAAATACCATATCATTATGCACCACTAAATGGTAATCCTAATTTATTACCAAATTTTGAGGATATATTATTGCCACCTGAACGAGGTTGGGGAAATATTGTTTGTTATTATAAAGATAATATTTTTACACATATAAGGGATTTAATATGAAATATAAAAATTTATCTGAAGAAGGTTAAGAGGATTTTAATTCTTTAATACAAGTTATTCACAAACCAATATGAGATGGGTCAATTAGTTTTATTTATAAACATTGATAAAGATAAAGAAAAGGGGGTTTTAATATGCAAATAAAAACTGTACGAAATAATATTAAAAATAAAATGGAAGAATGGTTATTAACAATAACTGATGAAGAACTTAGGAAGAATGTAAGAAATAGCTTATTAGTTAGTGGTGGAAGTATAACTTCTATGTTATTAAAAGAAGAAGTAAATGATTATGATATATACATAAAAGAAATGTATATTTTGCTTGATTTAGCAAAATATTATACTAAACCATATGCAAGTATAATAGTTTTAGATGGTAGAAAAAAAGAAGAATATATATTAAATACTCATAGTCAAGGAGTATATAAAATTGCTATTGATAATTTAAAACCTGACCAAATTAAATTATTTTTTGAGGGTAGGGATGGTGGCAAAAGAATTGAGGATATTCCTAAAGATAGCCCACAGTATTTACCAACATATTTTAGTCCAAATGCAATTTCATTATCAAATAAGATACAGATAGTTTTAAGATTTCATGGCAATGCTGAAGAAATCCATGAAACATTTGATTTTATTCATGCAACAAATTATTTTACATATGCAGAAGGGTTGGTTACAAATAAGGAAGCATTGGAATCCATTATTTGCAAACAATTAAAATATCAAGGAAGTTTGTATCCATTAACTTCTATTATACGAATGAAAAAATTTATTAAACGTGGGTGGAATATTAATGCCGGTGAAATATTAAAGATAATGTTCCAAATATCTGAACTTGATTTACATGATTATAATGTATTAGAAGAACAATTGATAGGGGTTGATGTGGCTTATTTTGGTATGTTAATTAAAATATTAAGAGATGTAGATAAAGATAAATTGACAAGCTCATATCTTAACACTATAATAGATAAAGTATTTAATGACCATGAGGAAGAAAATTAAATGCTTGTATTGATTGAATTTTGCCATAGATGTAGTAGAGAAACCTTATGTTATAATCATGTTTGTCCTGAATGTGTAAAAGAAAAGGATTATCTATGATTACTGATAGAGTATTCCCCATATTTAATGGGAAGATGGTTGTAAAAAGTTCTTTTATTCCTGATTATATAATGATACAAACCTTCATTCCAAGAAGTAGGAAGAAAAGAATTATTAAAAAATGTAAAAAGAAATATACTAAACAAGTTGTGAATGAAGCAATTTATTTATATGGGAATGATAAAATTATTTGTACAAATTCAATGTATGAAAAATTAAAAAGGGTTGGCTTGTGGAAAAATTAGGGGCTTTTTATTGAGGAGAAGGGGGATTGAAGTATGAAAAAAGATTATTCATATGATGAGTATCATTTAAGTTTTAAAAAAATAAGTGGTAAAAATATAAAAGATATTGTGGGAAACATTTCTGAAGAATTTGGAGACCCTGCATTTAAAATATATGCAATTATTTTTGAGGATGGGACTATATTTTATGTAGAAGGTGAACATAATTGTCCATATATAACAGTTGATGAAGAAACTGATAAAATTATAAATGCTATCAATGAAGAGGAAAATATATGAAAAAATTAGGCATGTTTTTCACAGATGGTAGTGATTTTGTATACTTACCAAATAAAGAGATTCAATCAAAACTTTTTAACAATAGTAAAAATGCAATTTTATATTTTAGGAAAATAAAATATAACTATATTGTAGAAAAGAAACATATTACATTTCAAGATTTAGCTGCTTGTGGATTTAAAGATATTAAAGAATTTCCAAAAAATATAAATGATTTGTTAAATACTGTATTGAAAGATATATGAAAGAAACTGATCTTGCTAAACCAATTATATTCTATCTTGAAGAACATGGTTGGTCAGTATATCAAGAAGTTATAATTCATGGCAGGATTGCAGATATAGTTGCAACTTTTGGCAAACTTACATGGATAATTGAGTGCAAGACATCACTTAGTTTAAAATTATTGGAACAAATTTATGGCTGGAGAGGTTATGCAAATTATATCTCAATAGCTATTCCAATTAAGTCTAATTTTGGTTCAAGTTTTATAGAAACATTTCTTAAAAATGATGGTATTGGTGCTTTTACTGTTAACGAATATTCAGAAGTTTATAAAAGAATTGAACCTAAATTAAATAGGAAAGTAATAGGTATATCAAAATTTATTAAACCTGAACATAAATTTTGGGCAGAAGCAGGTTCACAGAAAGGATATTTTACACCATTTCAGCAAACAAAGAATAATATTCAACAAGCGATTAAAGGGTATCCAGATGGTATACTATTTAATGATTTTTTAAAAAAGATAAAATATCATTATAGAACAGAATCAACAGCAAGGTCTTGTCTTAGGAAATGGATAGATTCTGGTGTTATAAAAGGTATAAAAATAATTAATCAAGGGAATAGATTATTTGTTTATCCTATTGACAATTCTAAATAACATGATATATTAAATATTATGAGAGAATTAATAATATTTTTAATATCTTTAATTTTAGGTACATGGCTTCATATATTCTTTTTTGAAGAATTACTGAATGTTTTTGCTTATAATCCACCTTTAGCCTTGTTGAGTATATTGTGTGGTTTTTTATGGGTTTATTTCACATTGAGTAACTTATATGGATACTTTGGGGGAATTAAATGAGTTGTTTAGTATTGAAAGTTGATATGCCAGCAGGAGTGTCCATAGGGGATGCTTGTAAAGATGCTGTTATATTGGCAACTAAGTTAGGTATAAAGATTAAATTTGAATTTAATGATAAAATTATGTATGCCTTCCCTTATACATGCATTGAATCTTTAATAGAAGCTTATAAGGAATCTATTAAAAATAATTCAAATTTTGTATGTACCTTTGATAAAACTTATTAGGAGATCATATTGTGTCAACTTTAACGGTAGAAATTTGTAAAATAGAAGATGTAACACCACACCCAAATGCGGATAGATTAGAAATATGTAAATTAGAAAATTTAGATTGGAATTGTGTAATTGGTAAGGATTCTTTTACAGTTGGAGACTTAGCTCTCTATTTTCCAATAGATAGTATATTGCCTGAAAAAATAGAAAGTCTAATATTTGGTAAAGATGCTAAGGTTAAATTGGATAAACATAGAGTTAGAACAATCAAATTAAGGAAAATAATATCTCAAGGGTTAGTTATTAAACCAGAAGTTGTAAATATATATAATTATAAATTAGGTCAGGATTTTACTTCAGAATTAGGCATTATCAAGTATGAACCACCAGATGAATTACCTAATGCTTATGGGTCATGTAATAAGGTTAAGAAAATGTATATCAATAGTAATTTTAATAAATATACTGATATTCAAAATATTAAGAATCATCCATCAGTATTTGAAGATGGGGAAGAAGTATATATTAGTTGTAAATTGCATGGGACTTCATTTAGGGCGGGGTGGGTAGAAAATGAAGCAAATACTTATTGGAAAAAGGTAAAGAAATTTTTTGGATTATTACCTAAATGGGGATTCATTGTAGGGAGTAGAAATATCCAGTTAACTTATGGGAATAAGGATAAAACTTTTTATAAAGAAAATGTTTATACTAAAACAGCCGAAGTGCTTGATTTAAAAAGTAAATTAAAGTTTGGTGAAGTTTTATATGGTGAAGTAGTGGGATGTTTCCATTATAATACACCTATTCTATTATCAACAGGAAAAAATGAAAAAATTGGATTATTATATAATAAATTTAAGAATGGGGAAGATATTTTTGTAAATAGCTATAATTTTGAAAAAGAAAAAACTGAATTAAAAAAGGTTGTTGGATTTACAAAAAACAAAGCAAAAAAAGAGGATTGGATAACTTTTGAATATAAAAGAAGAAAAAGGGGGGGTAGAGCTTGTCATATAGTAACTACAAAAAATCATTTATTTTTCACCAAGTATTTTAAAGAAATTGAAGCAGATAAATTACAAATAGGAGATACTATATATTTACCATCAAACAAAACTTTAAGTTTTACACAAGAACAAATGATATTAGGTTCTATTTTAGGGGATGCTTCTTTTTCAAATAATATTTATTTAGTAGCACATTCAGAAAAACAAATAGAATATTTAAAATTTAAACAAGCTATTTTAGAAAATTTTACAATACGGGAATTTGAAACCATTTCTGGTCATGGTAGTAAAATGCTTGGATTTTCTACATGTAGTTTGTATGATAAAATAACATATGATATAAAAAATATATTATATACTAATAATATAAAAGAACCTACTAAAGAATATTTGGAAAAATTATCTCCTATTGCTTGGGCTTTTTGGTATATGGATGATGGATCATTACATAAAACGGATGGCAAACAACCAATAAGTACTATTTCTACATTAGGATTCTCCGAAAAAAGTGTAGATGTTATTGTTGAATATTTTAATATAAAAAGTATATTTTGTTTTAAAATTCCAATAATACAAAGTTCTAATGGAAACAAACAATATAAATTGCAATTTTCTGCTGAAGGGACTAAAAGATTTCAAGCCTTAATAGCCCCATATATTCATAAATCTATGTCTTATAAATTACTGGATTGTTATAAAAATATAATAAATTCTATAGATTTAAAAAGTATTATAAAACAGGATTTTGGTCTTATTGAAACAATAATAACTTCTAAAAATAGTGGTTCTTTTTTTAAAGATACTAATTGTTCAAAATATGATTTAGAAGTTGAGGGGAATCATAATTATTTTGCAAATAATGTTTTAGTACATAATAGTGGTATACAAAAGGGATATAACTATGCTTGCAGTCCAGGAATTACAGCTTTTTATGCCTATGATGTAATGATAGATAATAAATGGTTAGATTATGAGGATTTTAAGAACTTTTGTGAAGAAAGGGGTATAAGACCAGTTCCTTTACTTTATATAGGGCCTTATAGTAAAGAAATTGTTAAAGAATACACAAAAGGAGCTTCCACAATAGATAGTATAGGGACTCCTATCAGAGAAGGTGCTGTAATTAAACCATTAAAGGAGAGAAATAATCCTTATTGTGGACGGACAGTTCTAAAATCTATAAATGAGGAATATTTACTGTTAAAGGATAACTCAGATTTTCACTGAGATTTAATAAGGGGGCTGGGGATGAGTAAAATAATAGATGATCATTTTGTTGCTCAAACAATGATAAGAAGGGATAATATATGAAATATAGAAGTAAACTAATATATGAGGCTGTGCAATTAAGATGGGATACGTGGTCTGAGATGTGTAAATTTTTTAGTGTTGGAAAATTATCAATGGTTAAGATAATACCACCTTGCTAAATACCACCTATAGAAAGGGAAATATATGGAATTAAAAACAATTATTATAATATTAGAATTAATATTTCTAAGTTGTTGTACATTTTTGATACTTGGGACAACAGTGGCACTTATGTTTAAAATAGCACAAAAAATTGGTGATTGGGGGTTTTAATGCCTAAATATGCACTACATCCACGAATAATACTGAGTACAACTGATAATGAAATTCATTATATAGGATATATAGAATTGATTAAATTATACAAATTAAATCCACAGGATTGTATATTATGGGATAAGAATAGACCTGAAATGGTAAGTGGCAGAAATTTTAATGATTATATACACTTGTATCCAAAAATAGATGGTCATTATACATAAGGAGATCTATGGAAAAATATACTGTTTGTGCCTGTGGTAATGATACTTTTATAATATATAGGACAAGTATTGAATGTTGTAGTTGTGCCAAGACTTATCATTTTAATAATGTAAGATTATTTTTTGAAATAATAGATCTTGTGAGGGGGGAAAATACATTAAACAAGACAATCAATAATATATCAGATAAAGTATATGGTATAGGTATAAAAGATAATAATGGTTTTGGAATGACTCATGGGATAGTATATGATATAAAAGATATGCTTGCTGTTATGGGGGAGAAGGATAATTATATTTTAGAATTCTGCAATGGTGATCATAAAGTATTATATAAATGGGATGAGGTCAGTCTTGAATGGATACCTTTTAAGGAAAAGAAATGACTAAATTTAGCTATTGGAAAGAATAATAATAGAAATACAGAATTTACATGCGATTATAATGCTTTAAAATTGGTATATAATAAAAATGGGGGTATATGACAACAATTCTAATATTATTAGGTATTTTATTCTATATTGTAGGTATGGCATGTTTTATTTGTGAGAGGATAACTATTACAGATTGGAGTAAAACTTTTCATCATGGTGTAATCCATACAGATAGAGAAATAACACCTAGAGATGTCAGATTGTCTATATTTTGGCCTATATTTTCACTATGGTTTGTATTTAAAATATTTCTTTTTATATTAAATGAGTTATTTTCTTTTACTTGCTTATTTATTGGTTATAGATACAAGAAGTCTATTATTTATTATAGGATTAATACCTTTTTAGACATATAATATAGCAATAATTTTTCCTAAAATTTTTTATAATCCTTAATATACCCCTACCATAATTAATTTATATCTTATGTCAGATTCAAAAAATACCTTCCAGGTGTTTGAGGTCATACCGACTCATTTCTCGCTTGCAATTAAAAATAATCATAAACTATTGATTTCATTGATATATTATATAGTAGATTGTTAATAACTTTTAGTATGATTTTTACATGTGACAGTCATTATACTTAAAATCATGTAAACTATTGATTTTATTAGTATATTTCTATGGTTTACAATATTGATATACTGTAAATCAACAGAATAAAGGACAAATTATTAACTATAATATAGTACAAAAAGTAGTATAGTAATGAGCATAATCATATCCTTAAACATACTAATATATCCGGCTTAATATCCTCTACTATATAGAATAACATAATAAATAAGTAATATAATCAATACTATAGTATACATTAAAGCTATGTGTATGATATATGAGATAATAGTACATTAAAGCTGATCTGTTAATAGAAGGTCATCAGGTCTGTCACTACAACATTGTAGCAGGTATATAGTCTGTTATAGGCATACATATGACAGGATAGATGATGTCAAAATTAATGCTATATGGTATTAATTATTAGTATACTCTATAGGATTATACATCACATGGTATTTTTCTTGACAATACTATAATAAGTAGTATACTGATAATTAAGGGGGATGTTAAAATGAATACATACACATTAATAACACAGATTGAAAATGCAGATAGTTGCTCCTATTATAACTTTAAGGGCAGTTTTAAACAGGCAAAATTAAAAGTTATAGAACTTGCTACAAAAGAACATATCATCTATGTTATGGATGTTACCTATTGGATAATTAAAAATGATAAACAATTAGTAACAGGATCCATAACAATAAAGTCTGATATAGATAAAAAATAAATTAATGTATAAGAAAAAAGTTCCGATAAAGTATATAGAAGATAAAACAGGGGGGGAAAGAAAATGAAGACAAAAATAACATATAATGAGTTAAAAAATAGTATTTTAAACAATCCTTCTGTGCACGACAATGTAAAAGCAATGGTAAGATTGATAGATGATAAAGATGCTGTTGATACTTATTATGATGCAAAATTACTCTTTAAACTATGTGCACTTCGACTTAATGAGATTTTACCCAATGATTATAAAACAGATATTGTCAAAAACCTTTAGTAAAAATTAATGTATAAGAAAAAAGTTCCGATAAAGTATATAGAAGATAAAACAGGGGGGGAAAGAAAATGAAGACAAAAATATATCACATAAAGTTTGAGGGTAGGTTTGCAACGCTGACAGAAGAAGAATATAAGAAGTTAATAGCAAAGGGAAAGAAAATAACAGTTCTTTATGTTAAATAAGGATAAATTAAAATGGATATAAAAATAATGAACATAATGGATCTTAATGAGATGTTAATTAATTCCAAAACTTTCCTTGAAATGAATATAGTTGAGGAATTGGAATGTTTAAAGAATTTTATTAATCGGTATAAAATAATAATATGAATAATGAGAAAAAATCTGATTTTTTAACAAGGGGGGGAAATATGAAAAAAATTAATAAATATCTCTATGGATATAAAATTTATGTAAATTTTGGATACGGGTATGAGTATGAATGTTATGAGTTAACACGGCTAGATATGAAAAATCAGGTGAAATGTTATAAAGAGAATTGTTCATATCCTGTAAAGGTGACAAGAGGTCGTGAAATTAATCCTGATTATATTAACCATTGTCTAAAATCTATTGGAGTTGATAATACAGTTTTAGAGTTAAAAAAATAAAATTAATGTATAGGAAAAAAGTTCCGATAAAGTATGTAGAAGATAAATAAGGGGGATAAAATGACAAAACAAGATTATATAAAGATTGCAAATGTTTTAAAGGAATGTTTTGCGTTAGGAATATCTGATACAAATAAAGACTTTTATGAAAAAAGGATAGTATCCGCTTTTAGTTGTATGTTAGCAATTGACAATAATAAGTTTAATCTTGATAAATTTACAAATTATATTAAGGGAATAAAATAATGATAGAATTTATGGTGATGATAGTGATTGCATTAGTAATATTAACAGTTTTGACAAGGGTTTTATTATAGGGGGATAAAAAATGAAAAGAGTATATGATAACCAATGGATTAAAGATGCAATTAATGGTGTAGATACTGAAAATGAAATACGAAGAATACAAGATGATATTATCAAGATCAAAAATGGAAAAAAAGGCATGACACCGGATATGAAAATTGTAAGTTCTTTATTAGATGACAATTGGCAGCAAGACCGGATTGAAAAAATAAGGGATAGCAAGGGGGGATAAAATGACAAAAAAATATGAAATTAATACCTGGTTTGAGAGAGATAGAAGTTTTATAGAATTGACAAAAAATGGTAAGTCAATTTTAGAATTTTGGGATAATGATGTAACGGAATTAATAGAAGCTGGATTTATTAATCCCAAAAATTATTTACAGTCCATGATAGACTATGCTAGGTATCTCGGATTGATAGATAGAATTTCAAGGGAGATATAATGAATGCAAGATTATATATAAATGATTTATCTAAAGATATGCAAGCGGAATTATTCAATATATGGCATCTGTCAAAAATACATAGTCATAAACGATATGATAGATTGAATTATACCGTAAAAATGTTTCTCAAAAAATATGAATATTATGAGAATTGGAAAATATCCATATATAAGATACTAGACGAAAATACATTATAGGGGGTGTTATGACAATTGTTACAAAAACATATAAAGTATATAGTTTTATTGAGTTGTCCGATGATGTAAAAAGTAAGGTAATAAATGATTATATAAACTTTATTTTAGAAGTTATCTCATATGACAAGATGTCAATTGATATGAAAAAAGCTATTGACAAGGCAAATTCAATGCAAACTCCCTGGTTTGCCGGATCTTATATTTATGAATATTGCTTAAATGAGATAATGGAAAATGTAAACCAATATGAGTATCTTGAAAACGGGGATATTTTTAATGAGTAGTTTACTATTATTAATCGGTTTAATATGCTTTATAGTAATGTTTGTAACATTTCTTGTAGCAGTTTTTATACTGCCATAAAGGGGGGTAAAGTGTTAATATATGATACAACAAAAAATCATGACAGGTTACATGATATGATTACCGATTATTGGGATACAGATAGATGTTCTCCCGTTAAAGAATTCTACAAAAATGTAATTGATATAAGATATGTTTGTGAGCATGTAAAAGAGATTAAACAAACTGTAATAAGGGGTGTTAGAATAAACAATATATTTTTGTCATGTGAGCAATTGGAAAGTATAACCGGAAAGAAAATAAATAATAGGGGGTAAATATGTATAACTATCACGAAATAGCAGATAATGAGTATCTTCCCAACTATACAGGATATATCGAATTATTAAAGGATGAGTTTATAGGTAATTTTACCTATACTTATAACAGTAAATTTATCTCCGGCGTATTACTAAAGTTAGATAACTTTGATACTCACTATGTTAAAAATGTGATATTAAAAGATGATGAGATATTGTTAAGATATGTGACAGATAGAATGTTTATAAATGGGAAATATTATCAAAAACCATTAGTAAAAATTAATCCTGTAAAGGGGTTAATTTATCATTTATCTGATCTATCTAATAATGATATGGCAAAATTTGAAACAAGAGGCATAAAATTGAATTGTTTGAACATTATTATAGCAGGTGTATATAATAATTATATGAGGGATTGCATAGATCATTTACAGGTCTGTCACAACAAAACTCTTGAAATGCAAAGTACTGGTGAAATTTATAATTATAACATTACATAAGGGGGGATAAAGTGATAATAAATAAAGATTTCTTAGAAGATAGTTTAATAATTCAAGATTTTTTTGACAAATATGTTTTAGATCATGGTATTGTAAATATATTGGAAAGAATAATCATTGCCAATTCACATTTAAGAGAAAATATTCAAGATACACCTGATATATCAATTTCAGATATTGCTTATATTCATTCAATCCCTGTATTGAATAATGGTATTGGAAAATTAATTAATGAGTTTAAAAAATCTATTAATAAATAAGGGGGATATATGGAAGATATAGAAAACTCTATGCAAGATAAAATGTATAAGATGCATCATGTAGCTTTTCAGATCGAATTAATTTTGTCTAAAAGTTATAACGAAATTAGTAAAGAGTATGAAATAAATAATAAGATAATGCCTGATAATGAAAGTGATATGTTATATGCTGTTGTAGATGGGTTAACCGAAAAATATATACTGGATAGAGTAACCGGGCATTGTAGTTTGCAGGATATGTTAGATAATCCGATTGAAAAATTGGAAAGTATAATTGATACTACAATTGTAGAATTGTTAGAAATCAATGGAAGATATGATTTTAAAATTGATATATCTGAAATTGAT